>Ga0209916_1000014_pt1:0-345000 | contig 590770 bp, 559 predicted proteins | sample ThiBio_1000_plan_FD_183956 | JGI IMG/M metagenome (GOLD analysis project Ga0209916, IMG submission 183956) | Wastewater bioreactor microbial communities from Cape Town, South Africa - Thiocy_solids_2 (SPAdes) | ecosystem: Engineered > Bioreactor > Thiocyanate-remediating >... | reverse complement strand
AGGGTGACATCGTACCTTTTGTATAATGGGTCAGCGACTTAGTGTAACGAGCAAGCTTAAGCCGGTAGGTGGAGGCGTAGCGAAAGCGAGTCTGAATAGGGCGTTCAGTTCGTTGCATTAGACCCGAAACCGAGTGATCTAGCCATGAGCAGGTTGAAGGTAAGGTAACACTTACTGGAGGACCGAACCCATATCTGTTGCAATAGATCGGGATGACTTGTGGCTAGGGGTGAAAGGCCAATCAAACTCGGAAATAGCTGGTTCTCCGCGAAATCTATTTAGGTAGAGCGTCGACCGAATACCCTCGGGGGTAGAGCACTGGATGGGCTAGGGGTCCTCACCGGATTACCAAACCTAACCAAACTCCGAATACCGAGGAGTACTAGTCGGCAGACACACGGCGGGTGCTAACGTCCGTCGTGGAAAGGGAAACAACCCTGACCAACAGCTAAGGTCCCCAAGTTATGGCTAAGTGGGAAAGGATGTGAGGATCCCAAAACAACCAGGATGTTGGCTTAGAAGCAGCCATCATTTAAAGAAAGCGTAACAGCTCACTGGTCTAAGTAAGGGTCTTTGCGCCGAAAATGTAACGGGGCTAAAGCCATACACCGAAGCTTTGGGTTCGCAGCAATGCGAGCGGTAGCGGAGCGTTCTGTAAGCTGACGAAGCCATACCCGTGAGGGGTGGTGGAGGTATCAGAAGTGCGAATGCTGACATGAGTAACGATAAAGCGGGTGAGAGACCCGCTCGCCGTAAGTCCAAGGGTTCCTGCTTAAAGTTAATCTGAGCAGGGTTAGCCGGCCCCTAAGGCGAGGCCGAAAGGCGTAGTCGATGGGAATCACGTTAATATTCGTGAGCCTGGAGGTAGTGACGGATCGTGTGTGTTGTCAGTCCTTATTGGATTGGTCTGGCAGCGAAGCGGTCCCGGGAAATAGCTCCTCCTTATAGCCCGTACCCTAAACCGACACAGGTGGACTGGTAGAGAATACCAAGGCGCTTGAGAGAACTCTGCTGAAGGAACTCGGCAAATTGCACGCGTAACTTCGGGATAAGCGTGACCCTTCTTCGGGCAACCGGAGGGGGGTGGCACAGACCAGGGGGTAGCGACTGTTTATCAAAAACACAGGGCTCTGCGAAGCCGCAAGGCGACGTATAGGGTCTGACGCCTGCCCGGTGCCGGAAGGTTAAGAGGAGAGGTGCAAGCTTTGAATCGAAGCCCCGGTAAACGGCGGCCGTAACTATAACGGTCCTAAGGTAGCGAAATTCCTTGTCGGGTAAGTTCCGACCTGCACGAATGGCGTAACGACTTCCCCGCTGTCTCCAGCAGAGACTCAGTGAAATTGAATTCCCCGTGAAGATGCGGGGTTCCTGCGGTTAGACGGAAAGACCCCGTGCACCTTTACTATAGCTTTACTCTGGCATTCGTATCGGCATGTGTAGGATAGGTGGTAGACTTTGAAGCCTGGGCGCCAGCCTTGGTGGAGTCACCCTTGAAATACCACCCTTATCGTTATGGATGTCTAACCGCGGCCCGTCATCCGGGTCCGGGACAGTGTATGGTGGGTAGTTTGACTGGGGCGGTCGCCTCCTAAAGAGTAACGGAGGCGCGCGATGGTAGGCTCAGAACGGTCGGAAATCGTTCGCTGAGTGCAATGGCATAAGCCTGCCTGACTGCGAGACTGACAAGTCGAGCAGAGACGAAAGTCGGTCATAGTGATCCGGTGGTCCCGCGTGGAAGGGCCATCGCTCAACGGATAAAAGGTACGCCGGGGATAACAGGCTGATGACCCCCAAGAGTCCATATCGACGGGGTTGTTTGGCACCTCGATGTCGACTCATCGCATCCTGGGGCTGGAGCAGGTCCCAAGGGTATGGCTGTTCGCCATTTAAAGCGGTACGTGAGTTGGGTTCAGAACGTCGTGAGACAGTTCGGTCCCTATCTGCCGTGGGTGTAGGAATATTGAGAGGATCTGTCCCTAGTACGAGAGGACCGGGATGGACGGATCTCTGGTGGACCTGTTGTGGCGCCAGCCGCATAGCAGGGTAGCTAAATCCGGACGGGATAACCGCTGAAGGCATCTAAGCGGGAAACCCACCTCGAAACGAGTATTCCCTGAGAGTCGTGGTAGACGACCACGTTGATAGGCCGGGTGTGGAAGTGCGGCAACGCATGAAGCTTACCGGTACTAATAGCTCGATTGGCTTGATCATTCTCATTTGCCAATGCCCATCTTTTGCGCTCACGCGAGTTTGCTTTGCAAACCGCTGCGCGGGCGCGGCGCAACAGCGCCGGCCTTCGGTCGAAGGCTCGGGCTTTGCCCGAAGATGGTTTGCAGACACAGCTTCTCGAAAAACATGCTCTTCGCTGACCTGGTGGTTATTGCGGGGTGGCTGCACCCGATCCCATTCCGAACTCGGACGTGAAACGCCCCAGCGCTGATGGTACTTCGTCTCAAGACGCGGGAGAGTAGGTCGCTGCCAGGTCTGCCAAGCGCATGTTTTAATCTTCTCTTTCGATCGTCCGCCAAGTTTTGGCGGCAGAGGCCGCTTCGAGCGGCCTTTTGCATTTGAACGAACAGAATATTCCGTAGGCTCAGGCTTACGCACTTGGTGACGCGGGGTGGAGCAGCCCGGTAGCTCGTCAGGCTCATAACCTGAAGGTCGTTGGTTCAAATCCAACCCCCGCAACCAAAATCCGATAGTAATATCAGCATATTGAAAACGCCTCGATCTCATGGTCGGGGCGTTTTTCGTTTGGAGCATGATCCGGAAAAGCGGGCACCGGCTTTCCGAAAAGATCATGCTCAAAAAAAGAGATAAGAGCATGATGCGATTCAATTCGATCGCAGCATGCTCCAAGAAGCGATTTGGCGAGATTTGCCTGTCTACTCCCCGGATCCGCTCGCGTGCCGGGCGATCACCGCCAGGAATGCCGGGCCGTAGCGTTCCAATTTGGCGTCGCCGACACCGGGGACATGCGCCATTTCCGACCGCGAGGCTGGCCGGGTGGCGGCCAGTTCGATGAGCGTCCGATCATGGAAAATCACATAAGGCGGCACATTTTGCGTGCGGGCGATTTCCATCCGTTTTTCCCGCAGCTCCTCGAACAGGGCGCGGTCGTCGTCGGGTAGCGTGGCCGATTTCCCATTGCGAACGGCTTTTCCCCGACCTGTGCGCGCGGGCGGCGGCACGCGCAGCATGAGCGCCTGCTTTTCCCGCAGGAATTGGCGTCCCACCTCGGAGATCGACAGCCCGCCATGGCCGGCGAGATCGACCTCGACCAGCCTCAGCGCGATCAACTGGCGCAGGATCGCGCGCCATGTGCGTTTGTCATGTTCCTTGCCTATGCCGTAGGTGGAGATGCGGTCGTGGCCGAATTCCGCGATGCGCCTGTCCTCGACGCCCAGGAGCACGTCGACGATGTAGGCCTGGCCGAAGCGCTCGCCGGTGCGATGGATGCAGGAGAGCGCCTTTTGCGCGGCGATCGTTCCGTCGAACAGTTTCGGCGGCTCGGCGCAGGTGTCGCAATTGCCGCACGGTTCGGACCGGTCGCCGAAATAGGAAAGCAGCGCCTGGCGGCGGCAGCCCGCCGTCTCGGCCAACCCTAGAAGCGCATCGAGCTTCTGCCGCTCCATCCGCTTGCGCTGTTCGGGCGCGTCCGATTCCTCGATGAAGCGGGCGCGCAGCGCGATGTCCTCATAGCCGTAGAGCATCAGGGCGTCGGCCGGCAGGCCGTCACGCCCGGCGCGTCCCGTCTCCTGATAATAGGCCTCGATGCTGCCCGGCAGGTCGATATGGGCGACGAAGCGGACATCCGGCTTGTCGATGCCCATGCCGAAGGCGATGGTGGCGACCATGATGATTGCCTCGTCGCGCTGGAAACGCGTCTGGTTTGCGGCGCGCGCCGCCTTGTCCATGCCGCCGTGATAGGCGAGGGCGTGATAGCCCTGCGCGCAAAGCCAGGCGGCCGTCTCCTCGGTCTTTCGTTTGGACAGGCAATAGACGATGCCGCTTTCGCCCTCATGCTCTTTCAGGAAACGCTTCAGCTGCGCCCGCGGATTGTCTTTCTCCTGGATGGCGTAGCGGATGTTGGGGCGATCGAAGCCAGCGATGAAGGCATCGGTCTCGGCGATCCGGAGATGCGCCAGGATTTCCGCGCGGGTCGGTGCGTCGGCGGTGGCCGTCAGCGCCATGCGCGGCGTGTCGGGGAAACGCGTCACCAGAATGTCGAGCCCGCGATAGGAAGGGCGAAAATCGTGCCCCCATTGCGAAAGGCAATGGGCTTCGTCGATGGCGATCAGCGACAGCGGCACCCGGCCGAGCCGGTCGAGCATCTCGGGCCGGAGCAGCGTTTCCGGCGCGACATAGAGAAGGTCGAGCCCGCCGGACGATATCTCCCGCCACAAGGCGTGGCGCTCGTCGCCCGGCAGGTCGGAATTGAGCGCGGCGGCCCTGACCCCTGCCTGGCGCAGGGCGGCGACCTGATCGGCCATCAGGGCGATCAGCGGCGAGACGACGAGGCCCATGCCGGGCCGAGCCATGGAAGGGATCTGGTAGCAGAGCGACTTGCCGCCGCCCGTCGGCATCAGGACGAAGGCGTTGTTTCCCGCCATCACGTGGCCGACGACCTCCGCCTGGGCCCCGCGAAAAGCGTCGTAGCCGTAAACGGTCTTGAGGATATAAGCGGGGTCTGCGGTCAAATTTCGCTGCATCGGGAATCAGAGGGAGGGTCCCTTATAGCCGATTATCCGCGATATATTCCGTTTCGGCCGGCTCAGCCTGCCTTGGCGCCGAAACCCGTCAGGAATGCGGTCAGATTGTCGGCCAGCGCGTCGCAAACATAGCCGCCCTCCTGGATGATCGCGGTCGGCAGGCCAAGGCCGGCACAGCGTTCGCCGATCCGGGCGAAGCCGTCCGTCGTCACCGAAAGCCCGCCGAAAGGATCGCCCTCGAAGGCATCGAGGCCGAGCGCGACCACCACCGCGCCGGGCGCGAAGGCGCGGATGCGGTCGATGCCCGCGTCCAGCGCTTGCAGAAACGGTTCGTCGGTGGAATGGCGCTCCAGCGGAAGGTTGAGATTGTAGCCGAGGCCCGGCCCTTCGCCGCGCTCGGAAGCATGTCCCCAGAAGAAGGGATAGAAGCGGATCGGATCGGCGTGGATCGAGACCGTCAGCACATCGGCGCGGGCGTAGAAAATGCCCTGTGTGCCGTTGCCGTGATGCAGATCGACGTCGAGGATGGCGACGCGGTCATGCGCCTGCCGCAGGTGCTGGGCGGCGATGGCGCTGTTGTTGAGAAAGCAGAAGCCGCCGGCCATGTCGGCGAAGGCGTGATGGCCGGGCGGGCGGCTGAGGCCGTAGACGGCGCGTTCTCCGGCAAGCACCAGATCGGCGGCGGTCACGGCCGTCTCAGCGCTCCAATAGGCCGAGTTCCAGGTGTCGGCGGAGATCGGGCAGGCGGTATCGGCCATGTGGTAGCCGGCCTGGCCCACGGCTGAGGCCGGATAGGAAAAGTCACGCCGGTTGGGGTGGATGTTCGGGATCACCTCGGGCGAGGCGTCCGGTATCCGCTGCCAGCGTTCATGGATGCCTTCGAGGAACGCGATATATTCGGGCGAATGGATGGCCGCGATCGGCGCCAGGCCGTGATCGGCGGGCGCCGTTTCCTCGAGGCCCGCGGCGCGCGCGCCGGCAAGCAGCCGGTTGACCCGCTCGGGCACTTCCGGGTTCGGTTTCTGTGCGCCCGACGAGAGGAAGTGATGCGGGTCGTGCCTGCGCTGCTCGCTGGAAAAGACGAACTTCATGCAGCAGTTCTCCTCCCGACAGTATTTTTACGCCTGAAACGCCTTGAGAATGGCCCGTGCCGTCATCAAATCGAGATGCGCGCCGCCGCCATTCTTGAAGACGGTGATCTCTTCGGCATTGCGGCGACCGGCCTTGCCGGCGGTCAGTTCGTAGAGATCGCCCAAAATGTCGTCTTGCGTGATCACGCCTTCGGCAAGCGGGGTCAGGAGTTCGCCGATATGCGGCAGCGTGGTCTCGCGGCTGTCGACGAAGATGCGCGCCTTGCGCATCAGCGCGTCGTCTGCCTCGCGCATGTCCGGCCGGAAGGCTCCCACCAGATCGATATGGGTTCCCGGCTTCACCCAGTCGCCGTGCAGGACCGGTTCCCGCGCCATGGTGGCGCAGGCGATGATGTCGGCTTCGCTCGCCTCGGCTTTGGGGTCGTCGCAGAGATATGCGGGCAGGCCGTCTTTGTTCAGGCGCTCGACCAGCGCGGCCGCGGTCGCCCGCGTGCGGTTCCAGATCGCGATCTGTGTCAACCCGGGAAACAGCGCGGCATAGACCTCGGCCAGCGACGACGCCACTTCTCCGGCGCCGATGATCAGCAAGCTCTTGCTATCCGGCCGGGCGAGGAATTTGGCGCCGAGCCCGGAATCGGCAGCCGTCTTCCAGCGGGTCACCAGATGGCTGTCGATGATCGCCTCGGGCGTGCCGGTCTCTTCGTCGAACAGGAGAAGCGCGCCCTGCACCGAGGGCAGGCCGCGCGCCCTGTTGCCTTCCATGATGGTGACGGATTTCAGGCAGATGCCAAGACCCGGAATCCAGGCGGCGCGATTGAGCATCGTGTCCTTGCCGCTGGTCAGGAACAGATCGTCCATCCGGGCGGCGGCGCCGAGATGCCCCTTGCGGAGCGCGTCGACCACGCCTTCCCAGCTTAGGCGGCCTTCCATATCGGCCGCGCCGATCTGAACGATCCCCGACAACGTTCCGGCCTTTATTTGACGGCGGTCACGATGATCTCGACCTTGTAGCCGGGAGCAGCCAGCGCAGATTGGCCGGCGGCGCGCGCCGGCGGGTTCGCCGGATCGATCCATGCGTCATAAACGGCGTTCATCTCCGCGAAGTCGCCCATGTCGGCCAGCCAGACGATCGCCTGCACGATGCGCGACTTCGACGAGCCGCATTCGGCGAGCAGCCGGTCGATCTTGGCCAGAACGTCCCTGGTCTGCTGGGCGACGCTGGCGCCCGAGGTGCCGACCTGGCCGGAGAGCCAGATCATGTCCCCATGGGTCACGGCCTGGCTCATGCGTGTGCCGGGTTCGATGCGCTTGATGTCGGACAATTGGAATCTCCTGTTTGAACAGTACTGCCCGTCTCCTGCCCGTTCAGGCGCGGCAGATCAAGCCCGAGAGCGGGTTTTGCGGCCCGACGGAAGCATACATGGCCCGCGATGCCATCGCTATTTCGGCTGGAAAATATCGGCGAAGCGGTCGCGCAGGATTTTCTTCTGCACCTTGCCCATCGTGTTGCGCGGCAGTTCGTCCACCGTGAAGATGCGCTTGGGCTGCTTGAAGCGGGCTATTTTGTCATGGATGGCGGCAAGCAGCTTTTCCTCATCGATCGCACTGCCGTTCCTCGGCACGACGACGCCGACGACGCCCTCGCCGAAATCGGGATGCGGCACGCCGATCACCGCCGATTCCAGCACGCCTTCCTGCTCGTCGAGCAGAAGCTCGACCTCCTTGGGATAGATGTTGAAGCCCCCGGAGATGATCAGATCCTTGGCGCGGCCGACGATCTGGACATAGCCGTCTTGATCGATGGTCACCACGTCGCCGGTGATGAAGAAGCCGTCCTCGCGGAATTCTTCCTTGGTCTTCTCGGGCATGCGCCAATAGCCCTTGAAGACGTTCGGCCCGCGCACTTCCAGCACGCCGATCTCGCCTTGCGGCAGCACCTTCTTCGTGTCGGGGTCGACCACGCGTATCTCGACATTCGGCAGCGCGAAGCCGACCGTGCCGGCCCGCCGTTCACCGTCATAGGGGTTCGACGTGGTCATGTTGGTCTCGGTCATGCCGTAGCGCTCGAGGATGCGGTGGCCGGTGCGGTCCTCGAAGGCGTTGTGCGTCTCGGCCAGAAGCGGCGCGCTGCCGGAGGTGAAGAGCCGCATATGCGAGGCGGGTTCCTTCGTGAAGCGCGGGTCGTCCAGGAGGCGCGTATAGAAGGTCGGCACGCCCATCATCGAGGTCGCCTTCGGCAGCCAGGCGATCACCTCGTCGGTCTTGAAGGAGGGCAGGAAGATCATCGATCCGCCGGCAAGCAGGGTGACGTTGCCGGCGACGAAAAGGCCGTGCGTGTGGAAGATCGGCAGCGCGTGCAGCAGCACGTCGTCCGCCGTGAAGCGCCACGCCTCGACCAGCGATTTCGCGTTGGACAAGAGATTGTCCTGCGTCAGCATCGCGCCCTTGGAGCGCCCGGTGGTGCCGGACGTGTAGAGGAAGGCGGCAAGGTCGTCGCCGGTGCGCGAGATGGTGACGAAACGGTCGGGCTGTCGCGCCGCCGCCTCCGTCAGCGTGCCGGTGCCGTCGCCGTTCAGCGTCAAAAGGCGCGCGCCGGCCTTTTCGGCGATCGGTGTAAGCGCTTCACGCGAGCCTCCGTCGCAGACGACGAGACGCGGCTCTGCGTTGCCGACGAAATACTCGACTTCGTTCGGCGTATAGGCGGTGTTGAGCGGCAGGAAGATGGCGCCGGCCTGGATGCAGGCGGCGTAGAGCGCCAGCGCCTCGGCGCTCTTCTTCACCTGCACCGCCACGCGATCGCCGGGCTTGACGCCCTGTTCCTGGAGGACATGGGCGATTTGTGCCGTCAGTTTGAGGAAGGCGTCGTAGGAGAGGACCGTGCCGTCGGGCAAATAGAGGAAAGGCCTGGTGCTCTCCTGATGGGGCGCGAAGAGCGCATCATAGAGCGCATTAGGCATTTTCGGTTCTCCGTGACGTTTTGGGACCCTTGCGGGAACCGGCAAGCGACCGGATCGCCCGCGTCGTGACGATCTCGCGCTTGTGCGCGAAAAGCTCGTGGTTGGTCTCTACGGTCTTGAGGTCGTAGCGGTAATTGACCATTACGCCGCAGGATTGCGCGATGCCTCTCGGCGACGGATCGGCATTCGGATGGATGGCTTCCAGGCTCGCGCCGTTGCCGAAATGGAAGCGCGCGACGGGATCGCGCGGCAGGCCGTCGCCGCGCTTCGCCCAGACCAGATATTCGGCCGTCAGCGCGGAAAGGGCGGCGCTATCGGCGGACAAGTCCTCGGCGGATTTCGCCTCGATCAGTCGAGTCAGGAGCGTGCGCCGGTCCTCGCCGGTGTCGTCGGCCTCAGCCTCCTCGCGCATCCAGCGCGTCAGCCCCGGAACCGGCGACAGCGTCACGAAATTCTTCAAATTGGGAAGCGACTGCATCAAGTCGGTCGCGACCTGCTTGATGAGGAAATTGCCGAAGGAAATGCCGTCGAGGCCGCGCTGGCAGTTGGAGATGGAATAGAAGACGGCCGTTGTCGCCTCGGCCTCGGGGATCACCGCGCGCTCCTCCGACAACAGCGAGCGGATCGAGCCCGGCAGTTCGCCGGTCAGCGCCACCTCCACGAAGATCAGCGGCTCGTCCGGCATCGCCGGGTGGAAGAAGGCAAAGCAGCGCCGGTCGGAAGGCTGAAGCCGGCGGCGCAGATCGTCCCAGTCGTTGATGGCGTGGACGGCCTCGTAGGCGATGATCTTTTCGAGGATGTTGGCCGGCGTCGTCCAGTCGATGCGCCGCAGCACGAGGAAGCCCCGGTTGAACCACGACATGAACAGGTGCTGGAAATCGAGATCGGTGCGGCGGAAATCGGGATGCTCCTTCAGCGTGGAAAGCAGGTCTTCGCGCATCTTGACCAGCCGGCCGGTGGCGCCGGGCAGGCGGTTCAGCCGCCGCAAAAGCTCCTGGCGCGGCGGCTCGGCCTCCTCGACGAGGCGGGCGAGCGTCGCGGCGTCGGGCGAGGCGCGGTAGGCTTCCGCAGCGGCGGCCACTGCGCCTGCGTCGAGGTCGTGCACTTCGGTCAAAAGCCGGAAGAAACCAGCCTTCTCCCCGGCCTGAGATTTTTCGTAGCGGTCGAGGATCGAGGCGGCGAGACGGGTGCCCGACGCCTCGCCGCGCTCCGAGATCAGCGCCGCCGCAAGCTCTTCCAGCGAGCGGCGGTCGTCGCCGACCAGCCGTGGGGCGGTGCGTTCGAAGATCGTCGCCAGAAGGTCCTGCAGAAAGCTCGTCCTGCTCATGTGCCGGGTCCCATCAGATAGGTCGGAAGCCATGTCGCGATCTCGGGAAAGATACAGAGTATGACGATAGCCAGCATCATGCATGCGACAAAGGGCAGCGTCCCCCAGATGATCCGTGTCAGCGGCACGTCGGGCGCGATGGAATTGACGATGTAGATGTTGAGGCCGACCGGCGGGTGGATCAGGCCGATCTCCATGTTGATGGTGATGATGACGCCGAACCAGATCGGGTCGAAGCCCGCCGCCGTGATGATCGGCAGGAGGATCGGCGCCGTCATCAGGATCACGGCCGCCGGCGGAATGAAGAAGCCGCACACCAGCAAGAAGATGTTGATCATGAACATCAGCACCCAGCGGTTGACCTCCATGTCGGCGATCGCCTGCGCCAGCGTCTGGGTGAGGTAGAGCGAGGTCAGCATGTAGCCGAAGAGCACGGCTGCCGCGATGATCATCAGGATCATCACGCTCTCGCGCGTGGTGTCGCGCAGGATCTGCCACCAGCTTCCCGGCCGCCACATCCTGTAGATGACGACCGCGAGCAGTACGCACAGCGCCGCGCCCACGCCGGCCGCTTCCGACGGCGTGGCGACGCCGCCATAGAGCACGTACATCACGCCGACGACGATCGCCAGGAACGGCGCGACCTTCGGGATCGCCTCGAATTTCTGCTTCCAGCTATAGCGGAAATCGGCAGCGTAGGCGTGGAAGCCACGTTTCCACAGGGTGAAGATCGTCCACATGATGAACAGGCCGGTCAACATCAGGCCGGGAAAGACGCCGGCCAGGAACAGCCGGCCGATCGAAGTCTCGGTGGCGATGCCGTAGAGGATGAAGGTGATGGAGGGCGGGATCAGGATGCCGAGCGTGCCGCCGGCGCAGATCGAGCCGGTCGCGATATCGTCGGGATAGCCGCGCCGGCGCATTTCCGGGATGCCCATGCGGCCGATCGCGGCGCAGGTGGCGGGCGAGGAGCCGGTCAGCGCGGCAAACAGCGCGCAGGCGCCGAGATTGGAAATGACCAGCCCGCCCGGCAGCCGGTAGAACCAGCGGTCGAGCGCCTCGTAGAGGTCACGGCCGGCGGGCGAGGAACCGATCGCAGCGCCCATCATCACGAACATCGGGATCGAGACGAGGGTGAAGTCGTTGAGGCCGCCATAGAAGGTTTCGGCGGCGACGTTGAGCGCGCTGAAGCCCTCGAACACCGCGATGAACACCATCGCGATGGCGCCGAGCCCGAAGGCGACCGGGGCGCCGGACAGAAGGATGAGAAGGGTGACGACGAGGACGATGCCGCCTTCCATTGCCGGGCTCATGCGTGCGCTCCCCCGTTGTCGATTTCCTTTTCGGCCTCGTGGCTGCCGGCGGACGGGAAGGGCGGTTCGCGCCCGGTGGCGAGGCAGTAGAGATCGACGACGTATTGAAGCGTAAGCAGCGCGAAGCCGATCGGCATGGCGGCGAAGGGAATCCACAGCCGCGCACGCCACATCGTGTCGGAGACCCAACTGCCGTCCCATGCCTCCCGCCAGTACAGGTAGGCGAACACGGTCATGGCAGCGGAGAAGCAGAAGGACAGGATCGCCGAGAACATCGCCAGCCGGAATTTCCCGGCATGGCCCATATAGTGCGGCAGGATGTCGACATTGACGTGCCCGCGCGTCAGAAGCACGTAGGGGCTGCCGAGGAAGGTCGCCGCGACGATCGAATAGGTGGTGAAGTCGGTCTGCCAGATCGTGTTGGAGCCGAGCACGAAGCGTACGAAGACCATCTGGCACACGACGATGACGCCGGCCGAAATGAGCCCCGCGGCGGCAAAGCCGCACAGCATCGAGATCAACCTGACCGTGCGGATGAATTTGTCCATTGGTTCCAGCCTGGTTTGCGCGGGGCTATTGCGTGAGGCCTACCCCCTCTCCGTCCCGGCTTCGCCGGGCCACCTCTCCCCCTAAAGGGGGCGAGGACGGGTGCCTGACCGCCTGTCCTCTCCCTCACGAAGTGGGGGAGAGGTGGCCCGGCGAAGCCGGGACGGAGAGGGGGCTACCTGCGATGATCTTGCCTGTTAGCGAGAAAGCAGCCCAAGCCGGTCCCGCCGGCTCAGGCCCGTCTTCCCGCGTCACTTCACGGCAAGCGCCTCGTCGATCAGTTTCTGGCCGTCGGGAACTTCCGCGGCGAACTGCTTGTAGGAGCTCTTCTTGGCGACCGCGATCCAGGCATCGTATTCCTCGGGCGTCATGGTGACGACCTCGACATTGTGGTCCTTGAACGCCTTGACCATCTTGTCGTCCATCTTGAGCGCCTCGCCGGCGAAGAATTCCTGCGCCTTCTTCGAGGCGGCCATCAGCACGTCCTGCTGCTTCTTGTTCAGATGGTCGAAACTCTTCTTCGACATCAACACCGGCTCGTACATGAACCACAGCGCGTTATCGCCCGGCGCGGTGATGCATTTCAGCTGCTCGTAGAGACGGTAGGACACGAAGCTCGCCGTGCTGGTGTCGGTGGCCTCGGCGACGCCGGTCTGAAGCGCGTTATAGACCTCGTTGGAGGCGATGGAGACGATCGAGGCACCGGCGGCCTGCCACATGGCGGCGAAGGTCGGGCCGGCGGAGCGGGTCTTCAGGCCCTTCATGTCTTCAGGCTTGCGGATGCAGCCTTCCTTGGAACCGACGGCGCCGGCCAGCCATGCGTCGGCCAGCACGATGACGCCCGATTCCTCGATCTTCGCCTTGATGTCCTTCATGAACGGGGAATCGTTGAGGCGCGCCGCGCGCTCGTGGTTCCGGACGAGGCCCGGCATCAAGGTAGCGCCGAATTCGCGCACGCGGCCGGAAGCGTAGTCGAGCGGGAAGGACGAGATGTCGAGCTGGCCCTTGACCAGCGCGTTCCACTGGTCCTTCGCCTTGAACAGCGAGGCGCCCGGATAGACCTGGATGTCGAGATCGACGTTGGCGGCCTTGGCCTCCTTGGCGATGATCTGCACCATCTCGTCACGCGGGTCGCCCTTGCCGCCCGGAAACTGGTGAGACGCCTTGAGCGTGACGGCGCCGGCGCCGCCGGCAAGCGCGAACGAAAGGCCGACGGTAGCGGCCATGATTGCGATACAGGATTTCATTGTTTCCTCCCTGCGGCCCAAAAGCCGCTTTGACTTCGGGCCTTTCCTCCAAACCCGCGCCACTCTAACCGACATGCACGCTGAGTCAATATTCCTGTATACAAGAATGACATTGCTGAATGCAGGAAGCTGGACTACGCTTGGCCATGGCATTGAGAAACGCAGACAGGATCAGGGAGGAACTCGAGCAGGCCATCATGGCCGCCGAGTTCGCAGAGGGCGAGCGCCTCGACGAGGTGACGCTGGCGGCGCGCTTTTCGGTGTCGCGCACGCCGGTGCGCGAGGCGCTGCACGCGCTCGCCGCGTCCGGCCTGGTCGAGACCCTTCCCCGGCGCGGCGTCTTCGTGCGCTATCCAAGCTTCATCAAGCTGGTGGAGATGTTCGACGTCATGGCCGAACTGGAGGCGATGTGCGGGCGGCTTGCCGCGCGCCGCATCACCGAGGAGGAACTGGAGCGGCTGGAAGCGGCTGCGCTCGCCTGCGAGAGCGCGATGGAGCGGGGCGACGCGGACGAATATTACCGCGAGAACGAGCGCTTCCACCACATACTCTACCACGCCAGCGGCAATTCCTTCCTGGCCGAACAGGCGTCGCGCCTGCACAAGCGCCTGCAACCCTTCCGGCGGCTCCAGCTTCGCGTGCGCGGACGGCTCAGGCAATCGATGCAGGAGCATCGCGACGTGCAGAAGGCGGTGGCGGCGGGCGATGCCGAGGGTGCCGCGCGCGGGCTGCGTCGGCACATCTCCATACAGGGCGAGAATTTGAAGGATCTGATGGCGAATTTCGCCAGATATCACCAGCGGACGACGCCGCAAAAGGCGTGAGCAGGGATCAGGCCATCTGTTGAACGGGGCCGGCACCGGCTAAGGTCGCCGCGAAGCACTGTTGACAGGAGCGCGCATTGCCCGAGACCATCCGGCTCACCAGCGGCGGTTCGTCCGCGACGATCTCGACATTCGGCGCCGAGCCGCTGGCGTGGGCGGTCGGGGGCCGCGATCTTTTGTGGACCGGCGATCCGGCGTTCTGGCCGCGCGTCAGCCCGGTGCTTTTCCCGACAGTCGGGCGCGTGCGCGGCGGGGAACTGCGCGTCGACGGCAAAGCCTATCCGATGGAAATCCACGGTTTTGCGCCGAAGAGCGAATTTCTGGTCGCCGAACAGTCGAGCGACAGGACCCGGTTCGTGCTGGAAGACAATGAGGAGACGCGCCGGCGCTATCCTTTCGCCTTCCGGCTCGAAATCACATACCGGCTGACGGGCGAGGCGCTTTCGACGGAATTTCGCGTCGTCAATCCAGGTGACAGACCGCTGCCCTATGCGCTCGGCTTCCATCCGGGTTTTCGCTGGCCGTTCGGGGAGGGCGGCCGCGAAGGGTACGCGATCGAGTTCGAGGTGGCGGAAGAGCCGTCCGTGCCTGTCATTACGAAGGACGGGCTGTTTTCCAGCGAGAAGCGGCCGGTGCCGCTTCAGAAGCGGCGATTGCCGCTAGACGAGACGGTGCTGGCGAGGGAAGCGCTTTGCTTTCTTGATGCGTCGAGCAGTTGGGTTCGCTTGGTCGGTCCTAGCGGCGCGATCCGCATGAGCGCTGAGAATTTTTCGCACTGGGCGCTGTGGAGCCTGTCCGGCGCGCCCTTCGTCTCGATCGAGGCGTGGACGGGGCACGGGGATCCGGACGGCTTTGCCGGCGACATCACGGAAAAGCCATCCATGCGCTTTCTGGAACCGGGTGGCGAATCCGTCCATCGTGTCGAATTCCGCTGGCAACCGGCAGGCTGAGAAGCGAAAAGATGGCCTTCCCGCCCGAACGCATCGTGTGCCTGACCGAAGAGACGGTGGAGACGCTCTACCTGCTGGGCGAAGAGCGCCGTATCGCCGGGGTCTCGGGCTATGCGGTGCGGCCGCCCCAGGTGCGCAGGGAAAAGCCGCGCGTCAGCGCCTTCATCTCCGCCGACATCCCGAAGATCCTCGCGCTCGAGCCCGACCTCGTTCTGACCTTCTCCGACATACAGGCCGATATCGTCGCCAGCCTGATCCGTGAGGGCGTCGAGGTCCATGCCTTCAACCAGCGCTCGGTCGAAGGCATCTTTGCCATGATAGAGACGCTGGGCGCGCTGGTCGGCAGGGCGGAAGGCGCGAACCGGCTGGTTGCCGAATACCGCGAAAGGATCGCCGCGTTGCGCGCCTCGGCGCCCGCGCACCGCCCGCGCGTCTATTTCGAGGAATGGGACGAGCCGCTCATCTCCGGCATCGGCTGGGTGTCCGAACTGATCGAAATCGCCGGCGGCGAGGATTGTTTTCCCGATCTTGCGCGCCGCGCCGGCGCGCGCGACCGCATCGTGCGGTCGCAGGACGTGATCGCGGCGCGTCCCGACATCATCATCGGCTCGTGGTGCGGCAAGAAATTCCGGCCGGAGAAGGTCGCCGCGCGGGATGGCTGGTCAGAAATCCCCGCCATCCGAAATGGGCGTATTCACGAGGTCAAATCGACTGTTATCCTGCAACCCGGACCGGCGGCGCTCACCGACGGGCTCGACCGGCTTGCCGCGATCATCCGTGCCGGTTCGTGAATGCCGGAACCGGTATCGCGATGACGCGTTTCGTGAACCCCAAGGAGAACGACGATGGCGCATGTGACCTATCATATCGTGGAGCATGACGGCGGCTGGGCCTACAAGCTCGGCGACGTATTCTCGGAGACCTTCCGCACGCGCGAGGCGGCCGCGGCGGCGGCGAAAAAGGTTGCCATGGAACAGGAGATACCCGGGCAGACCTCCGGCATTGCCTACGAGGATTCCAGCGGCCAGTGGCACGAGGAGATCGCGCGCGGCGACGACCGCCCGCAGGCGGACGTGGAATAGGGCGGTACCCAGGTAGGCGGGCGGCTTCCCGACTTGCCTGGCAAGCGCCCAGCATTCCATAGTTGCAATCGATGACGCCGCAAGACATCACCAAGCTGATCGTCCGTACCTCGATGAGGGACAGGGCGGCGTTCGACAGCCTGTATCGGGCGACCAGCGCGAAACTTTTCGGCGTCTGCTTGCGTGTATTGAACGATCGCGCGGAAGCCGAGGAGGCACTGCAGGAGGTGTTCGTCAAGGTTTGGACGAAGGCCGATCGTTTCGCCGCTTCGGAACTCAGCCCGATCTCGTGGCTGGTGGCGATCGCGCGCAATCATGCGATCGATCGCATCAGGGCGCGGCGCCAGCCCCATTCCGACATCGATGACGCGCTCGATATTGCCGACCCCACGCCGGGGCCCGAAGCGGCCGCGGTGGCGGCGGGCGAAAGGGAAAGGATCCATGGCTGCCTCGATGAGCTTGAAAAGACGAGGGCGGACGCGGTGCGCGGTGCCTATCTGAAGGGCGAGAGCTACGCCGAGCTTGCCGCCCGTCACGGCGTGCCCCTCAATACGATGCGAACCTGGCTCAGGCGCAGCCTGATGAAGCTGAGGGAATGTCTCGAAAGATGATTTCCGCGGAAGATCACGGCCCGATGGACGGAAGCGACGATCTCGTCGCCGCCGAATATGTCGTCGGCGCTTTGTCGGCCGAGGAGCGCCGGCAGGCAGCCATTCGCATCGAGCGCGATCCTGGTTTCGCGCGGCTGGTCGAGGCGTGGGAGGCGCGATTGTCGCCTTTGGCCGACGATTATCCTGAAGTGGACCCGCCGGCCGCGGCGAAGCAGAGGATCGACCACCTGCTTTTCGCCGGGGGCAGGGGCGTCGCTCCACGCGGAACCCCAACCGGTTTGTGGCAGAGCCTTACCTTCTGGCGGGGCCTTGCTGCGGCGGCGCTGGCGCTGCTGGTCGCCGCCGTGGCGGTTCCGTTGCTCGCACCACGCACGATGCCTCCGGAAGGCGGCACGCAATTCGTCGCGTCGATCGCGCCGAAGGACAGCGATGTCGGCTATCTCGCCTATTACGATCCCGCCGCCCGAAGCCTGTCTCTGGCGCATGTCTCTGGCGAGCGGGAGCAGGGGCACGCTTTCGAACTCTGGGCCATCGAAGGACAGGCTAAGCCGGTTTCGCTCGGCGTTATCCCCGCAGGCAAGACCATCCGCGTCAAAATCAGTCCCGAAATCGGCAAGCTGCTCGCCAATGGCGGGACGCTTGCGATCAGCCTCGAAGCACCTGGCGGATCGACGACCGGCCAGCCTACCGGCCCCGTCGTCGCCGTCGGCGGCCTGAACCAGATCTGAATCACGCTCCATCACGAAAACATGAACCGCAGGCAGGCGTGAAACTTTTCCGCGGGCGATCCGTGTCTCCCTTTGCCCATCAAGGGATCAACCAGGGAGAGTTTCATGTCTGCTCGCAACATTCTCGCCGCCGTTTTCGCCGGCTCAGTCGCCTTTGCCGCCTTGGGCGGCGTGGCTTATGCCAAGGACCCGATGGTCGGAGGCGCACCCATGTACGCCTCGAAAAACATCATCCAGAACGCCGTCAATTCGAAGGACCACACCACGCTCGTCGCGGCGGTCAAGGCCGCCGGCCTCGTCGAGACGCTCGAAGGGAAGGGGCCTTTCACCGTTTTCGCGCCGACCAATGAGGCCTTCGCCAAATTGCCGAAGGGCACGGTCGACAATCTGCTCAAGCCCGAAAACAAGGACAAGCTCGTCAAGATCCTGACCTGCCACGTCGTCGCGGCCGACGCGACCGCCTCGGTCGTCAAGAAAATGGTCAAGGAGGATGGCGGCGCCCACAAGGTCAAGACCGTCGGTGGCTGCATGCTGACCCTTCGCGACAAGAACGGCCATGTGACCGTGACCGACGAGAACGGCAACACGGCCCGCGTCACCATCGCCGACGTCAAGCAGTCGAACGGCGTGATCCATGTCATAAACAAGGTACTGCTGCCGAAATCCTGATATGTTGACTGGCCGGCCCGTCCTCCTCGACGGCCGGCCTTCGCGCCCCGCCTGCCGTCCCTGTCCGAACCGTTCAGGCGATTGCCGCGTCAAGCGGCGGACGGCGGGTGGGGCGCAGCTCGCTTTCCGCTATCGTTCCCGAAGATTTGCCCGATCCCGAAAATTTGAAGGCCTGCCCGGCAAAAATGATGCCAGGATCGCAGGTTCCTGCCGCATTATGCCGTCAAGGCCGGCTTGTTGTTGTGGCCGGTGGGAATTTCCCGAGAGGAGAGACAGGCATGAACCGGCGCAATTTTCTCTATGCCTCGGCCGGCACGCTGGCGATCGCGGCGGGCGGATCGGCATTTTTTCGACTGTTTACCGTCGACAGTGCGAAGGCTGAGACCTTCGAGGTGACGAAGACCGATGCGGAGTGGCGCAAGATCCTGACGCCCGAGCAATACAATATCCTGCGCGAGGAGGGCACGGAGCCGCCATTTTCCAGCCCGCTCCTCAACGAGCACAGGGCCGGCATCTTCCATTGCGCCGGCTGCGACCTGGCGCTTTATTCGTCGAAGACGAAATTCGAGTCCGGCACGGGCTGGCCGAGCTTCTGGGAGGCGCTGCCGAACGCGGTCGGAACCAGTTCGGACTATGCGCTGGTCATGGAGCGCACGGAGGTGCACTGCCGGCGCTGCGGCGGCCATCTTGGCCACGTCTTCGACGACGGCCCGCCGCCCACCGGCAAACGCCACTGCATCGACGGCCTGGCGCTGGGTTTCAAGGCGGACAGCCCCACTGCAAGCTGACAAGAGCAGAGGCCTCCGTTGGAGCATTTGCGCTGCCTATACCCCCACCCCTGTCCCCTCCCCACAAGGGGGAGGTAGAAGCCGTCGCCTATTTTTCGGCTAAAACCGTCTAGTTCTGGCGCTATGCAGCGCGGTTACAAACTCCCCCTTGTGGGGAGGGGTTAGGGGTGGGGGTATCCTCATCTGCAATGGCACCTTCCTCATGGTGAGGTTCAATGCCCGCCGCCGCCGCTCGCCGATGCCGGCGGCTTGCGCATCATGATGGCGAAGACGGCGAGCACGGCGAAAAGCAGGGTCAGCAGGTAGAAGATGTCGACGAACGCCATCACCTGCGCCTGCAGATGCACCCTGCCGGCCATCTGCGCGATCGCGCCGGTCGCACCGTCGATGCCGTGCGCCTTCAGGTTTCCCGCCATCATGTCGAGCTGTCTCAGCGCTTCCGGGTTGCTCCAGCTCACGCTTTCGGAAAGCCGAGCGTAGTGCATGTCGGAGCGGTGGATCAGGAGCGTGTTGATCAGCGCCAGTCCGACGGCGCCGCCCAGGTTGCGGGTCAGGTTGAAGAGGCCCGAAGCGTTCTTCATCTTCTCCGGCGGCAGCGTGCCCAGCGCCAGATTGCTGATGGTCACCATGCACAGCATCAGCGAGACGCCGCGGAAGATCTGCGGCAGGATAAGTTCGTTGTAGTCCCATTCCGAGGTCATGCCGGTCGTCATCCAGGTGCCGGCGGCAAAGCCGAGGAAGCCGATGAGCAGCATCAGGCGCGGGTCTACCTTGCGTGACAGCATGCCCGATATCGGCGCCGTCACGAACATCGCCGCGCCGCTGATGAAGACGGCCTCGCCGATCATCAGCGAATCATAGCCGCGGATGCGCCCCAGATAGAGCGGGTAGATATAGGTCAGCCCGTAAAGCCCGATGCCCATGACGAAGGAGAAGGCCGAGCCGAAGGTGAAGTTGATGTCCTTGAAGGCGCTGAAATCAACGACAGGCAGCGCCGCCCGGAACGAGCGCCAGAAGAACACCACACCTCCAACCGCCATGATGACTGCGAACTTGAAGACCGTATCGTCCTGTAGCCAGTCATATTGCGGGCCTTCCTCGAGCACGTATTCGAGCGAGCCGAGGAAGGCTGCCATGCCGGCGAGCCCGACCCAGTCGAAGCGCTTCAGGAGCGAGGAATCGCCCTCGTCGAAATCGATCAGTGTCCAGGCAGCGATCGTCACGATGATGCCGGGGACGATGTTGACGAGGAACAGCGCGTGCCATGAGAAGGCGTGGCTGAGATAGCCGCCGATAGTGGGGCCGATGGTCGGCGCGAGCGTCGCGACGAGGCCGATCATCGGGGTGACGACCGAACGCTTCGAAGGCGGGAAGATGGTGTAGGCGGCCGCGAAGACGCTCGGGATCATGCCGCCGCCGATGAACCCCTGGATGGCGCGGTAGACGATCATCTGGTCCATGTTGGTGGCGGTGGCGGCAAGTCCGCTCGCCGCCGTGAAGCCGGCCGCCGAGATGGTGAAGAGGACGCGCGTCGACAACAGCCTTCCGAGAAAGCCCGACAGCGGGATCATGATCACTTCGGCGACGAGGTAGGATGTCTGCACCCAGGCGATCTCGTCGGGGCCGGCGGCGAGGCCGGCCTGGATTTCGCCGAGCGACGCGGAGACGACCTGGATATCAAGGATCGCCATGAACATGCCGAAGACCATCGCCAGGAAGGCGAAGACGCGGCGGATGTCCATCGCCTCCTCCGGCTGGGCCGGCGGGGCGATGGCGATATTCATCGTTGTGGTTGCCGTGGCCATGGCGGTCGGCTCCCTGATAATTTCTATAGGCGGTTACCGGACGATGGCTCGCGGCGCCGTGCGGCTGTCGACATCGACCACGACGCTCAGGCCCGCGCGCAACTTACCCTTGGCGAGCACGTCGGCGGGAATGTCGATGCGCACGGGGATACGCTGCACGACCTTGGTGAAGTTGCCGGTGGCGTTGTCCGGCGGAAGCAGCGAGAACAGCGCGCCGGAAGCCGGGGCAAGCGAGGAAAGCGTGCCCTCGAAGCCGCCGCCGTCCATGGCGTCGACAGAGACATGGACCTTCTCGCCCGGCTCCATGCGCGCCAGCTGCGTTTCCTTGAAGTTGGCGGTGATGTAGAGCTTGTTCAGCGGCACCACCACGCCGAGCTTCTGGCCCGGGCTCACCAGATCGCCTTCCTTGACCGAAAGATTGCCGACGACGCCGTCATAAGGCGCGCGCAGCACGGTAAAGGAGAGATCGCGCGCGGCCTTGTCGCGCGCCAGTTCCAGCGAGTTGATGGAGCTCTTCGCCTCTTCGTACTGTGCCTTGAGCACGCCGATATTGGCGTTGGCCGCCGCGATCTGCGCATCGGCGCCGGAGAGATTGGCATTGGCCTGCTCGACGGCGGTCTGGGCATCGTCGAGTTGCGCCTGGGTCCCGACCTTGGTGGCGACCAGCTTTTGCGCACGGTCACGCGTGCGCACCGCGTTGTCGGCGGCAGCCTGCGCGGCTACCTTCTGCGCCTGGGCCTGCTGGAGCGAAGCCTTCGCCGCTTCGATCTGCGCGTCGATGCGGTCGAGCGTCTTTTCCTCGGTCGCAATGCTGGCGCGGGCCTGGTCAAGGGCGATGCGGTAGTCGCCGGCGTCGATGGTGACGAGCGGGTCGCCAGCCTTGACATGGTCGTTTTCGGTCACGGCGACATGCTCGACATAGCCGGTGATCTTCGGTGCGACGGAAGCCATGTCCACCTGGACATAGGCGTCGTCGGTATTGATCATGAAACGGCCGAAGGTCCAGTAATCGTAACCATACCAGGCCGCGCCCGCGAGAAGGCCGAGCCCGACGATCGGCAGCACGATCTGGCGGGCGGAAAGCTTCTTCTTTTGCGTTTCAGCCGTCTGTGGGGCATCTTCGATCGGCTTGTCGGCCGGCCTTTCGATCTCGGGCACGGTCCGGGCGCCCGGGAACGGACGAAGTTCGGCAACCGTTGAACTGGCGGATGTAGACATGGGACAGCCTTCGTATGGGTGAACTGAACCGTTCGGTTCGGGCATTGACATAGACCCGCGGCGGGCCCATATCAAGGGCATCGAACCGGTTGGTTCGAAAAAAAAATTCCGAATGGGCAATTCGGGCGGACTTCCGGGGCGGAAAAATGGAGCGTGAACTCAAATTGCAACTTGAGAAGGCCGAGGCGGACGGCTGTCCGCTTGTGCCGGAGACCGTGAGGAGAGGGCGTCCCGCGGCGGGGCAGGATCCAGTCAAGCGCAAGCAGATCGTCGACGGCGCGCGCCGGGTCTTCATCGACATGGGCTTCGACGCCGCTTCGATGAACGACATCACGCGCGAGGCGGGCGTGTCGAAGGGCACGATCTACGTCTATTTCGCCAACAAGGAAGAGCTTTTCGAGGCGATTGTAGAAGAGGAGCGCGGCTCCATCTTCAACAATCTCTACGGTGCATTGGGGAGCGGCGACGGGCTGCGCGAGACGCTGATCAATTTCGGCATGGCGCTGTCCTTCAAGATCACCTGCGACAAGGTCATCAGTGCGCAGCGCACGGTTATCGGCGTCTCGGAACGCATGCCCGACCTTGGCAAGCGCTTCTACGAGCGCGGGCCGATGCATGGGCACAAGGTCTTCATGGATTTCCTCGAAGCGGCCGCAAAAAAGGGCCTGCTCGAGATGGAGGACGTCTCGCTGGCGGCGTTCCAGTTTACGGACCTCGCCATGGCCGGCCTTTTCCGGCAATGCATCTTCGCCTATCGCAACGACCCGCCGAGTGACGAGGAGATCCGCTACGTGGTGACGGCGGGCGTCGACATCTTCCTCAAGGCGTATGGCACCGAGAAACTGCGCCGGCGGATGGCTGGGAAGAAAACCTAGAGCGCGATGCGATCGGATTGAATCGCATTATGCTCTTATCTCCTTGTTTGAGCATGATCTTTTCGGAAAACCGGTACCCACTTTTCCGGATCATGCTCTAGGCAGCCGTCGCCGTAAGGATGGCGGCGCGCAATTCCTCGATGCCGCCGCTCTTTTCGGACGAGGTTGCGATCACTTCCGGATAGGCGGCGGGGCGCTTCCTGATCTTTTCCAGGGTTTCCACGACCAGTTTCTCGACGGCGGGCGGCTTGATCTTGTCGGTCTTGGTCAGCACAAGCTGGTAGGAGACCGCTGCCTTGTCGAGCAGGTCCATGACTTCGCCGTCGATGGTTTTTATGCCGTGGCGCGCATCGATCAGGAGATAGACCCGCTTCAGCGTTACGCGGCCGCGCAGATAGTCGAAGACGAGCTTCGTCCAGCGCTCGACCATGTCCTTGGGGGCCTTGGCGAAGCCGTAGCCCGGCATGTCGACCAGCGCCAGCGGCGGCAGGTCGCCCGCCGCGCCCGAGAAACCGTCCGGCACGAAATAGTTGAGTTCCTGCGTGCGCCCGGGCGTATTGGAAGTTCGCGCCAGCCCCTTCATGCCGACCAGCGCGTTGATCAGCGAGGACTTGCCGACATTCGAGCGACCGGCGAACGCGATCTCGGGCGGCCCCTCCGGCGGCAGGAATTTCATCGCCGGCACGCCGCGGATGAACACGAAGGGCCGTCCGAACGGCGCGGCGGCCTCTGTCTGCGATCCTCGGTCCATCACCACGCGGTTTCCAGCTTCTCGATATCCGCGCCGGCGATGGCGTCGACATTGCGCATGATCCGGTCGATCGGCCATTGCCACCAGGCGACCGCCAGCAGGCGCGAGATCGTGGCTTCGTCGAAGCGCATCTTCACCACGCGCGCGGGATTGCCGGCGACGATGGCATAGGGCGGCACGTCACGCGATACCACCGCGCGCGCCGCGACGATGGCGCCGTCGCCGATCGTCACCCCGGGCATCACCATGGCCTCGGTGCCGAACCAGACATCGTTGCCGACGATGGTGTCGCCACGGAAGCCGGCTTCGATCGAGGCGTCGTCCCAGGCAGCGCGCCAGTCCTCGCCGAGGATGCCGAAAGGGTATGTGGAAAAGCCGCGCATGTCGTGGTTGGCACCGTTCATGATAAAGCGCGTGTCCGCGGCGATGGCACAGAATTTGCCGATTACGAGCCGGTCGCCGACGAAATCGAAATGGTAGAGGACGCATGCCTCCTCGAAGCGCTCCGGGCCGAGCGGATCGTCGTAATAGGTGAAATCGCCGATCTCGATGGTCGGCCGCGTCACCAGTGGCTTCAGGAAGCCGCAGCGCTTCTGGTCGGGCATCGGGTGGATGATTTCCGGGTCGGGAAGCGGCATGGGAGGCACCCGTGGCGGTTTTATAGGTGCGTGGTTCGAGGCTCGCTTCGCTCGCACCTCACCATGAGGGAAGTTTGGCGCCGACGATCCCCATCCTGAGGTGCGAACCCGAAGGGTGAGCTTCGAAGGACGCACAGAAGACGCCGGCCTATTCGGCCGGCTTGGGTTTCTTGCGCGAGAACAGCGCCTTCATATTGTTTCCAAGCTCGATGGGAACGCCCTGCCTTTTCATGATGATGCCCTGTTGCAGGATCGAAAGCGAGTTGTTCCAGCAATAGTAGATGACCAGGCCCGCCGGGAAGTTCGCCATCATGATGGTGAAGACGACCGGCATCCAGTTGAAGATCATCGCCTGGGTCGGGTCCGGCGGGGTCGGATTCATGCGCATCTGCATGAACATGGTGATACCGAGAAGGATCGCCCAGACGCCGAGGTGCGGCAGGAAGGCCGGCGGCGTGAAGGGCAGGAGCCCGAACAGGTTGAAGACCGAGGTCGGATCGGGCGCGGCAAGGTCGTGGACCCAGCCGAAGAACGGCGCGTGCCGCATCTCGATGGTAATGTAGAGCACCTTGTAGAGCGCGAAGAAGACCGGCACCTGAAGCAGCATCGGCCAGCAGCCGGCGATCGGGTTGATCTTCTCCTTCTTGTAAAGCTCCATCAGCGCCTGCTGCTGCTTCATCTTGTCGTCCGCGTATTTCTCACGGAGTTCCGCCATCGCCGGCTGCACCAGTTTCATCTTCGCCATCGAGGCGTAGGATTTGTTGGCGAGCGGGAAGAAGGCGAGCTTCAGGATGACGGTGGTGGCGATGATGGCCAGGCCGAAATTGCCGAAGAATTTGTAGAGCGTGTCGATCAGCCAGAACATCGGCTTGGTGATGAAATAGAACCATCCCCAGTCGATGAGCAGGTCGAACTGCCTGATATGGCGGTCCTTCTCATAGGTGTTGAGCGTCCCGACCTGCTTGGCGCCGGCGAAGACGAGCGATTCGATGCTGGTGGTCTGGCCCGGCGCGACCTGGATCGGATCGCTCAGATAATCCGACTGGTAGCGCGGCCTTCCGTCGCTGAAATAGTTGAAGTGTGGCTGGAACGCTTCTTTCTCGGGCGGCACCAGGGCAACCGCCCAGTATTTGTCGGTGATGCCCAGCCAGCCATCATCCGACTTGCCGGGCGTTACCTGCTTTTCGTCCTCGATCTTGGAGTATTTGATCTCCTGCAGGCCTTCCTTGCCGGTCACGCCGATCAGCCCTTCATGGAGGACGTAGCTCGAATGGTCGTCCGGCTTGTTGAAGCGCGTCACCCGGCCATAATTCGACAGCGATACCGGCTGGCTGCCGGCATTGGTGATGCTGTCGTCGATGGTGAACATGTACTTGTCGTCGACTGAGATGACCCGCTTGAAGGTCAGGCCCTTGTCGTTGGTATAGGTCAGCGTGACCGGCGCCGAAGGCGTCAGCGTCGGGTTGCCCTCGACGGTCCATACCGTCGCCGGTCCCGGAACCTGGCCTGTGTGGTCGTTACCGACGAAGCCGATCTCGGCATAATACCCGTCCGGCAGCCCGGCCGGATTGAGAAGGTCGATGTTCGGCGAGTTCTTGTCGACGGTCTCGCGATAGTGTTTGAGCACCAGATCGTCGAGGCGCGCGCCGGTCAGGTTGATCGAGCCCGAAAGGCTCGGCGTGTCGATCTTGACACGCTTTGTGTCGGCGACGCTCTCGGCGCGGTTGGCCCGCAGTTTCTCGGTGGCGACTTGGCCCGGCACGTCGGTATTGGGCGCGGCTTGGCCGGCCGTGATCTGCGCGCCCCCGGTTTGGCCTGTCTGCGCTGACGAGCCTTGCTGGCTGCTGTTTTGAGCGGAGGCTTGCTTTTGCGCCTGTTCGCCGCGCTGCCGCTCGACCTTCGCCGCCTCCCGCTGATGTTCGAGGCGAGGGTTCATGTAGAACACCTGCCACAGAGTCAGGATCAGGATCGAAAGCGCGATCGTGATGAAGAAATTGCGTTGGTTTTCCATAAGAGGTTCTACGGTTTCCTGCTTATGCGCCGCGAAAGCTCGGCCTTGAGCGCGCCGAATGGGACATCCAGTACGTCCCGCCTGCCAACGATGACATAGTCGTTGCCGTCCGCCATGTCACCGGCGGCATGTGTCCTTACGGCCTCTTTCAGCCGTCGGCGGATGCGGTTTCTTGTCACCGCGTTGCCGACCTTCTTCGTGACCGTGAACCCCACCCTGGGCTCTCCGCCATCGCCACGGTCAAGCACCTCGAGCAGGAAAAGCCGGCCGCGGCGCTTCTCGCCCTGGCGCACGGCCAGGAATTCCGGGCGCCTCCTGAGCCGACCGTAAGGCCGCAGGCCGGCCTCGGGCGTTTCGCTCTTCTCGTCGGCGGTGTGCGGTTCGACAGGCATCCGCCCGGCCGGATCATGCCGGAACGATCCGCGACAGGAATTGCCGCGATTTCCGGCCGAAAGGCACGTTTCAGGCCGAAAGACGCTTGCGACCGCGCGCGCGGCGCGTTGCAACGACCGCGCGGCCGCCCTTGGTGGCCATGCGCGCGCGGAAGCCGTGGCGCCGCTTGCGGACGAGTTTGGATGGCTGATAGGTACGCTTCATTTATTTGACTACCGCGGCGTGCGGCCCTTCTTGGTTCTGTTCAGGCCTGGTTCTGTTCAAGCCTGCCTATGCTCTGGGAACGGGAGCTGACCGTCCGTTTACGCGCAACAACGAAAGCGCCGGGGCGGACGGACCGAACGTGCGGCGGCTTATAGAAACGCGGTTCGCGGAAGTCAACCGGGTCGAGGGAGCAGTGCTGCTCCGAGAGGGGGTGCGCAGTGTCGGAGGACGGCGACGAATGCCGACAAGAACGACTGCCCAGGCAAAAGGCCCCTGAACGCCCGACCGGGCGTAGCGGCTGATCGCGCGCCCCCGCGGAGCCCAGCCGCGCAAGCGGTAAGCGGGCGCGAGCGAAAAGAGACCCGTCACGAAAGGGTGAAGGGGGATGATACAGGCCTCAAATGCCGGTGAGAGAGACGCAAATCACTTGCCCGTAAGGGGCCCTTCCTTCACTGGTAGGGAAGTTCATGAAAACCTCACCGGTCAGGAGCGGGCGGACGATGGCGCGGACCGCGCTCGAGGAAGATCGGATGGCGGACCAGCCGGAAGGGGTATCCGAGCGTTCGCGGCGGCGCGCGGCGAACGGAGATGGCGACGGTTCCGGGTGGAGCTGGCGGCGGTTTTTACCGCTTCTTATGATCGTTGCCTGCCTCGTTGCCGGCTATGCGTTTGGCTGGCAACATTACCTGACGCTCGACTATCTGGCGGAAAGCCGCCTGGCGCTGAAGGAGGCGGTTGCCGCCAGTCCCTTTGAGGCGGCGTTCGCTTTCATGGGCATCTATGCGCTGGCCGTGGCGCTTTCCGTGCCGGCGGCGTCGATCCTCACCATTTTCGCCGGCTTTCTTTTCGGCTGGCTTCCAGGCGGCGCCATGGTGGCGGTCGCCGCGACGACGGGCGCAACGGTGCTCTTCCTTGCGGCGCGCACGGCCTTCGGCGATTTCCTGCGCGAGCGGGCGGGCGGCCGCGTCCTCAGGCTGGCGGAGGGCTTCGAGAAGGACGCGTTCGGCTATCTCCTGGCGCTCAGGCTGGCGCCCGTCTTTCCCTTCTTCGTCGTCAATATTGCGCCCGCCTTCTTCCATGTGCGGCTTCGGACCTATCTGGCGGCAACCTTCCTCGGCATCCTGCCGGGCACCTTCGCCTACGCCTATCTCGGCCGGAGCATCGACGCGGTGCTGACCGAGGCCCATAAAGCAGGACGGCCCGTCGGCCTCGCCGATATCGTTTCGCCCCAGATCACTGTCGCCTTTTTGATATTGGCGGCGATCGCCCTCTTGCCGGTGGCGGTGCGGGCGGCCAGGCGTCGGCGACGGTCTTGAGACGATCCGGCCGCGAGATATGGGCGGGGTGATGACCGAAATCCTTACACCGGATATCTGCGTGATCGGCGCCGGCTCGGGCGGACTGACGGTCGCCGCGGCCGCCGCCAGGTTCGGAGTGCCGGTGGTCCTCGTCGAAAAAGGGCTGATGGGCGGCGATTGCCTGAACTATGGCTGCGTACCCTCGAAGGCGTTGATCGCGGCGGCGAAGGCGGCGCACCGCCAGCGCCACGCCTCGGCTTTCGGGGTGGCTGACGTCGTTCCCGAGATAGATTTCGCCAGGGTCCATAGGCATGTTCGCGAAGTGATCGATGCCATCGCGCCGGCCGATTCCGTCGAGCGCTTCACCGAGCTCGGCGTCAGGGTCGTCGCGGGCGAAGCGCGCTTCAAGGACAGGAACACGGTCGTCGTGACGTCCAATGAAGGCGGCCGCGAAATCCGCGCCCGGCGTTTCGTCGTCGCCACCGGTTCGTCCCCCTCGATCCCGGATATACCGGGACTGGGCGAGGCCGGCTACCTGACCAACGAGACGGTTTTCGATCTCGCCCGGCGGCCCGGCCACCTGATCGTCGTCGGCGGCGGGCCGCTCGGCATGGAACTGGCCGAGGCGCATCGGCGGCTGGGCGCGGAAGTGACCTTGCTGGAGGCGGGCCGCGTGCTTTCGCAGGAAGATCCCGAACTGGCGGTGGTCGTTCGTGAGGCGCTTCGGCGCGAGGGTGTGATTATCCACGAAAGGGCGCGCGTCGTCGGCGTGGAGCGGATGCCGGGCGACAGCGTCCGGGTGAGAGCGGAGACGGAAGCCGGCCCACTCGCCATCGACGGGACGCATCTGTTGGTGGCAGCCGGGCGAAGGGCCAATGTGGAAAATCTCGGTCTCGAAAAAGCGGGGGTTGCTTTCGACGCCGGAGGCATAAAGGTCGACCGCCGGCTGCGCTCAACCAATCGGCGCGCCTATGCGATCGGCGACGTCGTCGGCGGGCCGCAATTCACCCATATGGCCAATCATCATGCCGGGCTGGTGCTGCGCGCGCTCCTGTTTCGCCTGCCGGCAGCCGAGAACCGGCTCATAGTACCGCGCGTCACCTATACGGACCCGGAACTGGCGCATATCGGTTTGACGGAGGAGGACGCGCGTAAGGCGCATGGCAGCGTGCGTGTGCTGAGATCGCCCTATGCCGAGAACGATCGCGCGCAGGCCGAAAGGCAGACCGAGGGTTTCATCAAGCTGGTGACGGGCCGGCGCGGCCGCATTCTCGGCGTCTCGATCGTCGGCGCGGGCGCGGGCGAACAAATCGGCTTCTGGGCGCTGGCGCTGTCGAAGAAGATGAACGCCCGGGATATTATCGGTCATGTAGCGCCCTATCCGAGCATCGGGGAAATTGGCAAGCGCGCGGCGCTGGTCTATTTTTCCGATGCAACCCGAAGCGGGTGGGTGCGTCGGCTCGTCGGGCTCCTGCGAAGGTTCGGCTGATGAGAGCCGGCGCCCGCCCTGGAAGCGCAAGAGAATGACGGAGAAGCAGGACGAAGGCAGCGAGGACAGATCCGGGCCGGCCGCCGACAGCGTGCCGCTGACCCGCGGCCTGTCGACCAAGCTCCTTCTCTTGACCATTCTCTTCGTGCTCATCGCCGAAGTGCTGATCTTCCTGCCGTCGATCGCCAATTTCCGCCTGACCTGGATGCAGCAGAAGCTCGGCACGGCGGCCGCTGTCGGGGTCGCGCTGGTGCAGGGCAAGCCTGACATGCTGAGCCGCTCCGCTCAGGACGAGCTTCTGATGGCGCTCGGCGCCAGAGCGATTGCGGTGCGCGATGCCGGCGAATCGCACATCCTCGTCGTGTCGAGGATGCCGCCTCATGTCGACGAGCAGATCGACATCAACCATACCGGCGCGTGGGCCGCCATTGCCGGCGCGGTCGATACGGCGCTCTTCGGCGGCGACCGGATGCTGCGGATCCATGGCAAGGTCGGCGAGAGCGCCATGGGTTTCGAGGTCATCATTCCCGATCAGGGGCTGCGCCGGGCGATGATGATCTATGCGCGCAACATCGCGCTTCTGTCGCTGCTGATCTCGCTGATCACGGCGGGCCTCGTCTTCTATGCCATCAACCGCATCATGATCCGGCCCATCCGGGGGATGACCCGCTCCATGCTCGATTTCGCGCGGGCTCCGGACGACCCGGGCCGTATCATCCGGCCCGAGCCGCGCGGAGACGAGATCGGCGTCGCCGAGCGTGAACTCTCCTCCATGCAGGAAAACCTGCAAAAGACGCTGGCCGCGCAGAAGCACCTCGCCGATCTCGGCCTTGCCGTCTCCAAGATCAACCATGACATGCGCAACGTGCTCGCCTCCGCGCAACTGATCTCCGACAGGCTGAGCCGGGTAAGGGACCCTTCGGTCCAGGCATCGGTGCCCAAGCTCGTGCGCTCGCTCAACCGCGCGGTGGCCTATACGGAAGGCGTGCTCGCCTACGGCCGGACGCAGGAGGCGCCGCCCTCGCGCCGGCTCATACGCCTGCGCCAGCTCGTGGAGGAGGTGCGCGACATGCTCGGCATCGAGCCGGGAAGCGGCATCGAGTTCGAGAACGATGTCGATGCCGGCTTCGAGATCGACGCCGACCCGGAGCAGCTTTTCCGCGTGCTCGCCAATCTCAGCCGCAACGCGATCCAGGCCATGGCGAGCGACGCCGGCGCGGAAGTGGTGAAGCGGCTTACCGTCTCCGCCATGCGCACCGGAAGCGTCAGCCGCGTCACGGTTGCCGATACGGGGCCCGGCCTGCCGGCGAAGGCGCGGGAGAATTTGTTTGCCGCCTTCCGTGGTTCCGCGCGCAGCGGCGGCACGGGGCTCGGTCTGGCGATCGCGCGGGAACTGGTGCGCGCGCATGGCGGCTCGATCGAACTGGTCGAGAGCGTCGGCGGCCGCACGGTCTTCGCCTTCGCAATCCCCGACCAGCCTGTGCGCATCGAGGAAGCGCGCAGCGCGCTGAGAAGGCCGGCGTGAGCAGCGAGCGGGCGGGCAGCCGGGTTCTTGGTTTCCGCCGGCGCGGTTGCCGTTCGGTATGCGTTCGACCCGCCAGGATGCGGTCGGAACTTTTCTTCCGATCGTCTTGCTTTTCCATCCGCCAGTCGCTAGGTAACCGCGCACGGTTTGCCGGCCGCTTCAATTGCGGCCCGGTTCGGCCCCTCCAAGGGCCGGTTGCGCGCCCGTAGCTCAGCTGGATAGAGCACCAGACTACGAATCTGGGGGTCAGGAGTTCGAATCTCTTCGGGCGCGCCATTATATCTAGTTGAAATTGCTGTCATTTCTGGCGTTTCGTGCCGTACCGCGCCGGCTTAGTTTTCGAAATTAAGCCGGTTTTTAAGCCGGTTTTGGATAAACGGATATGCGCTCGGACTGCCTCGCAGCATGGCGCACGCGCGACGTGGCCGGGAATGAAGCCTGGCTTTGCCAATTCACTCTTATCTGCGGATCACAGGTCCGAAATTGACGAACGGATTTGCATAATCGACCCGGTCGGGGAACTCGGCCGGACGCAATCTGGCATGCTGGGGGAAAATGAGGATATTCTTGCACACGTCGTAATAGGACCTGTGCGGTCAGATCATGTGCGAAGACCGCGGGTTCCCAGCAACGCCGCCCGAGAGTGAGAGTGAGGATCAAAGGTCCGTGACGGGTTGAGTGTCGAGAGAGAGGCTCTCGGCGCCCGTCATGGAGTTTGATCCCATGAACATGCAGGTTCTTGAGGCCCGCCCCGACATGCGCGGCGGATACAACGTGGATGTCAGCCGCGGCGAGCGGATCGGCCGCGTGTCGTCTGAATGGTTCTCGCGTCCCGATGACGAGCGCTATCTCTCCCTGTCGGAGCTGGCGGATTCGGTGCGGAGCCGGTCGGAGCGCAGCCGAACGCGCGTGGTGGAAACCGCGCTCATCCATGTCGAGGCGAGCCGGTCTGATCCGGAGCGATTGTCCCTCATCCTGCCTGGCTCGGACACGCCGGTCGCGCCGACGCACTGGAGCTTCGGTCAACTCGCCAGCCAGGTCGGAGCCCCCGCCGCTTATCTGCGCCAGCTCCCGGCCGCGCTGGCGGGCATCAATCTGCAGTACGGCCTGACCTCGCATCGGGCCGAGCAGATCAAGGCGCTCGAAACCGATAACGGCCGCATCGAGCTGCGCGCCGTGACCGGCCCCGACTATGGCCGGATCTACGACCATGAGTTGGTCGAGGCGGTGCAGCGGATCGCCGGCAACGGCACGGGCGATACGAGATGGAAGGTGCCCGGCGTACTCGATTGGTCGACGGGCGTCTACAATCCCCGCGTCGACATCACCAAGGACACGACGACGCTCTATGCGTCCGACCGCGATGTGTTCCTCTTCCTCGTCGACGATCTCAACCCCATTGAGGCCGGTCGGCTCCCTGATGGCTCGCCCGACCTCTATTTCCGCGGCTTTTATTGCTGGAATTCCGAAGTCGGCGCGAAGACGCTCGGCATGGCGAGCTTCTACCTCCGCGCAGTCTGCCAGAATCGCAATTTGTGGGGCGTGGAAGATTTCGAGGAAATCACCATCCGTCATAGCAAGTACGCGGCGTCCCGTTTCGCCCACGAAGCTGAGCCGGCGCTGCTGAATTTCGCAAATTCTTCGCCCATGCCGTTCATCAATGGCATCAAGGCTGCCCGCGAGCGGATCGTTGCCAAGACAGACGAGGACCGAACCGACTTCTTGCGCAAGGGCGGATTCTCGAAGGTCGAAACCAGCAAGATCATCGAGACCGTCCTGGTCGAGGAAGGTCGACCGCCGGAGTCAATCTTCGACTTCGTGGCAGGCATCACCGCCGTCGCCCGCGAAAAGACCAACCAGGATGCGCGGCTCGAACTGGAGGGCAAGGCCAAGAAACTGCTCGACCGCGTCGTCTGATCCTCGTGAAGCCGGAGGCGCGCTTTCCGGGTCTCCGGCCTTGCGTCTCCGTGCTTTTCCGTTTCCCCGCATCCGTTGCGCTGCCCTCCGAGAGTGAGAGGGCGGCGCTTCGCTTCGTGACGGGTTGGGTTCGAGAGAGAGGCTCTCGGCGCCCGTCGCGGAGTAAGGAACATGGCAACCGCCGTTCAGAAGATCACCCTGTCGTCCTCGCGCGACATTCCCTTCAACAAGCTGGTGCTGAGCCAGTCGAATGTCCGGCGCGTGAAGGCCGGCGTCTCGATCGACGAACTCGCCGAGTCAATCGCCCGTCGCGGCCTGATCCAGAGCCTCCATGTGCGGCCCGTTCTCGATGGCGATGGCCAGGAGACCGGCATGTTCGAGGTGCCCGCCGGCGGCCGCCGCTACCGCGCGCTGGAAATGCTCGCCAAGCAAAAGCGGCTCAACAAGACCACCCCGGTCCCCTGCGTCGTATCGGCCGCGAACGCCGGCATCCTCGTCGACGAGGTTTCGCTCGCCGAGAACATCGAGCGCGCACCGCTTCATCCGCTCGACCAGTTCCGCGCCTTCCAGGCCATGCGCGACAAGGGCATGACCGAGGAGGCCATCGCCGCCGCCTTCTTCGTCGGCGTCAACGTCGTGAAGCAGCGCCTGCGCCTCGTGTCGGTCTCGCCGACTCTGCTCGATGTCTATGCCGAAGACGGCATGACACTCGAACAGCTCATGGCCTTCAGCGTGTCGCATGACCATGCTCGTCAGGAGCAGGTCTGGGAGACCCTCCGCAATAGCTGGCAGAAAGAGCCGTTTCAGATTCGGCGCATGCTGACCGAGACCACGGTCCGCGCCTCTGACAAGCGCGCCGTCTTCGTCGGCATCGGCGCCTATGAGGCAGCGGGCGGCACGGTTCTGCGCGACCTGTTCGAGTCCGACGATGGCGGCTGGCTCCAAGACGTCGGTCTTCTCGATCGCCTCGTCTCCGAAAAGCTGACGGCGATCGCCGACGAGATCGCGAGCCACGGCTGGAAATGGGTCGAAGCCGCCGTCAGCATTCCCTACGGCGTCACGCATGGTCTCCGCGAGATCGGAGGCGTTCCGATCGACATCACCGCGGAGGAGCAGGCGACGCGCGATGCGCTGCAGGACGAGCTCGACCGCCTGGTTGCCGAGTATGAGGACGCGGATGAGCTTCTGGACGAAGTCGATGCCCGACTGGGTGAGATCGAAGCGGCCATCGAAGCCCTCGACAATCGTCCTGTCCGCTACGACCCGGACGAGGTCGCCATCGCCGGCGTGTTCGTCAGCATCGATGCCGACGGTTCGCTTTCCATCGATCGCGGCTACGTCCGCCCCGAAGATGAGCGGCCGGTCGAGATTGTGGATGGCGATACGCGGGACGAAGAGGTCGACCCTGACACCGGCGAAATCCGCACGCCGACCATGCAGCGCGCGGTCATCACGATCGGCGGCCAGCCGGTCCAGACCGAAGACGAGGACGAAGATGACGGCATCAAGCCACTGCCCGAACGCCTCGTCATCGAGCTGACCGCCCATCGCACACTCGCCCTGCGCAATGCGTTGGCGGAAAATCCCCACGTCGCGATGACGATGTTGCTGCACAAGCTCGTCAGCGACACCTTCCGGCATACCGCGCCGACCGGCTGCCTCGAGGCCAATGTCCGCCATATCTTCTTCTCGGCCCAATCCGATGAGTTGAAGGACAGCCCCTCGGCGCAGGCGGTAAACGAACGCCATGAACGCTGGGGGGATCACGTCCCCGCCGACGATCAGGCGCTATGGGACTGGCTGACCCATCTCGATGACGGCACGCGCATGGACCTGCTGGCTCTCTGCGTCAGCTATGGCGTGAACGCGCTCTTCGAGCGGCCGAACCCGTATTCCGGCTCGGGCGTCAGCCAGCACAGCCTCGACATGCGTCTCGCACAAGCCGATCGGCTCGCACGCGCGACCGGGCTCGACATGGCGGCGGCTGGCTGGAAGCCGACGGTCGGCAACTATCTCGGCCGCGTCACCAAGCCCCGCATCCTGGAAGCCGTTCGCGAAGGCGCCGGCGAACGTGCCGCCCAACTCATCGACCACATGAAGAAGGGCGACATGGCCAAGGAGGCAGAACGCCTGCTGGCCGACACCGGCTGGCTGCCCGAGCCGCTGCGCATGTCGGATGACGCAGCTCCCGCCGACGCGCGACCCGCCGTACCGGAGAGTGGCGACGAGGAGCTGCCGGCATTCCTCGCCGATGAAGGCGAGGACGATGACCTGGCCGAGGCCGAAGACGACGAACCGGCGGCCATGATCGCAGCCGAATAGCACCTTGGCGCGGGGCGGTTCGGCCGCCCCGCGCGCTCCTTCAGCCCACTCTCAGCCCGGCCTCGCGCCGGGTTTTCTCGTTTTAGGAGCCTGTCATGGCCGAATATTTCACCCATTTCTCGTGCGTGCTCGATGTCGGCTCACCCGAAAACGCCGCCCGTGCGCTCGACCTCTACAACACGCTCTCCGCAAAAGGCGCATCCGAGAAGCCTCCTTCGGAGGGCTTCCTGCTCTCGATCAAGCCCGAGTACGGCGGCACCAAGCTCTGGATGCGCGATGATGTCACCGGCGATCCCGAGCGGCTGATCCAGTTCGTGAAACGCTGCGCCGTGGAATTCAGGCTCACCGGCCGTTGGGGCTTCCAATACGCCAACACCTGCTCGCGGCCTCGGCTCGACGGCTTTGGCGGCGGAGCACACGTCCTCGATCTCGCCACGGGCGAGACGATCGCCTGGACCTACACCGATGGCTGGCTCTCCGAGACGCTATCCGACGACGGAGAGCGGACATGAGCATTCCCGACCATGCCCGGAGCAATTTCCAGACGCTGCTGCGGGCGGCAACGGACGGAAATCTCGCGCTCATGGAATGCCGTGATGCCGAGACCGGTGCCCAACGCTATGTCATCTGCGCCGTGGGTCGCGACAGCGGCGATTACCTCTTCACTCCCTTCGGCCATCTCGCCGACGGGAATCCCTATGACGCCTATCTGCCGCCAGACCCCAGCGATGCGGCGGGTTTCGTGCGCCCCGAGCCGCGAGGGGAAGCGCAATGATCCAGCGATGAAATCGCCGATGGCCCCCGGTATCAGTTCTACACAGCGCCCCGCCTTCAGGCCGGGCGCTTTTTTCATGTCAGCCTTCGAGAGTGAGAGGCCCGCCGAGACGGAGTGAGTCCGGGCGGTTCGAGAGAGAGCGCCGGCCGGGCTTATCCGTTCCCGCTCTCCCGAGGATCTCCCGATGACCATCCTGTTGCCTGTGGCCGTCCCGGCCGCGCCCGTCACCCATGCGCCTGCCATCCTTTCGGCCGCGCACAGCTTGCTCGGCCATCTCGAACGTGGCGAACGTGTCGATACACCGCTTCTTCGCGCCGCGATGACGGTCGCGTTCGGCTCCTCCGACGCCGCTGGCGTCTGGGATTGGAAGACTGCCTACGAGTCCTGTGAGGTCGCCACCGTCCTGTTTCTCCGCAAATACGGACGCACGCTTTTCCGTAGATCCGCATCTCCGGCGGCGCGGCTTTCCACCCTCTCGAAAATCACCGCGCTCCTGCCGACCCATACCCGTCGCTCGGAGGAGAGCCAGGCGCTCCAGCAATTCTCGACACCGATCCCGCTCGGCCTTGCCGCGGTGACGGCCGCGGCCATCGCGCCGGACGACATCGTGCTGGAACCCTCGGCTGGCACCGGGCTGCTCGCCATTCTGGCATCGACGGCCGGTGCTTCGCTGATCCTCAACGAACTGGCCGAGGTCCGCGCCGAACTCCTCGCCCTCCTCTTTCCGGCCCTCGCCATCACGCGCTTCGACGCCGCGCAGATCGATGATCATCTCGATCGTGCAGCCGTTCCGTCCGTCGTATTGATGAACCCGCCGTTTTCGGCCATGGCCAATGTCGCCAGCCGCGTTGCGGATGCGGGATTTCGCCACATCTCCTCAGCCTTGAACCGCCTTGCGCCAGGCGGCCGGCTCGTGGCGATCACCGGCGCCAATGTCGGGCCGGACCTGCCGGACTGGCGTGACGCGTTCGTGCGCCTGCAGGAGCGCGGCAGCGTCATCTTTTCCGCTGCGATCGCCGGTTCGATCTACGCCAAGCACGGCACAACGTTCCCCACCAGACTGACGGTCATCGACAAGGCGCCCGCTGCCGACCCGTCCGTGCTGCCGGCATCGGCGGGCAGTGCCCTCGACGTGGCAACGTTGCTCGACTGGATCGCGCAGGACATTCCGCCTCGACTGCCTGTCACCTTTCCGACGTCTGCCGCTCCTCGGGTTGTCACGGCGGTGAAGACGGTGCGCGGCTATCTCGCTCGCACCGCTGTCATTCGCACGGCGCCGGCGAGCGACCCGGAGGGTGTCGAACTTGCGTATGACACGATCGACTGGGCACCTTCCGACGACGCGCACCTGACCGACGCGATCTACGAAGAATACGGATTGCAGTCGATCCGCATTCCCGGCTCACAGGCACACCCGACCAAGCTGGTTCAGTCAGCTGCCATGGCGAGTATCGCGCCGCCGAAGCCGAGCTACCGGCCGACCCTGCCGACGAACATTCTCGGCCTGCTGTCCGACGCCCAGCTTGAGACGGTGATCTATGCGGGCGAGGCGCACAGCGACTATCTCGCTGGATGGTGGACGGTCGATGAGACATTCGATGTCGTCAAGGCTGCGCCCGTTGACGCGACCGACACCGTTCGCTTCCGCCGCGGCTTCATGCTCGGCGACGGCACCGGCGCTGGAAAAGGCCGCCAGTCCGCCGGCATCATTCTCGACAATTGGCTCCAGGGCCGGCGCAAGGCGGTCTGGATCAGCAAGTCCGACAAGCTGATCGAGGACGCACAGCGCGACTGGTCCGCGCTCGGCATGGAACGCCTGCTGGTCACACCGCTGGCGCGCTTCCCGCAGGGCAAGCCCATCGTGCTGTCGGAAGGCGTCCTATTTGCAACCTATGCCACGCTGCGCTCCGACGACCGTGGCGAAAAGGTTTCGCGTGTCCGGCAGATCGTCGAATGGTTGGGCTCCGATTTCGACGGAGTGATCATTTTCGACGAGAGCCACGCGATGCAGAATGCCGGCGGCGGCAAGAGAGAACGGGGCGATGTCGCACCCTCGCAGCAGGGGCGCGCCGGTCTGCGGCTTCAGCATGCCCTCCCTAATGCGCGCGTCGTCTATGTCTCCGCCACCGGTGCCACCACGGTCCACAATCTCGCCTATGCCCAGCGGCTCGGTCTGTGGGGTGGCGAGGAGTTCCCCTTCGCCACGCGCGCGGAATTCGTGGAGGCGATCGAGGACGGCGGTGTTGCGGCGATGGAGGTGCTGGCCCGTGACCTGCGCTCGCTCGGACTCTACACGGCCCGATCGCTCTCCTACGACGGCGTGGGATACGAACTGGTCGAACACCAGCTCACCGATGAACAGCGCCGCATCTACGACGCCTATGCCGGCGCCTTCGCCATCATCCACAATCACCTCGACGCCGCGATGGAGGCCGCCAACATCACCGGCTCGACCGGTACGTTGAACCGGCAGGCGAAGTCGGCCGCCCGCTCCGCGTTCGAGTCCGCGAAACAGCGCTTCTTCGGGCATCTGCTCACGTCGATGAAAACGCCGACGCTGATCCGTTTCATCGAAGGCGATCTCGATGCGGGCCATGCCGCCGTGATCCAGATCGTTTCGACCGGCGAAGCCCTGATGGAACGGCGCTTGGCGGAGATCCCGACCGAGGAATGGAACGACGTGCGCGTCGACATCACGCCGCGCGAATATGTTCTCGACTATCTCGCCCATTCCTTCCCGGTGCAGCTCTACGAGCCCTTCACCGACGGCGAGGGCAATCTGTCGTCTCGTCCGGTCTATCGCGACGGTCAGCCCGTCGAGAGCCGCGAAGCCGTCGCGCGTCGCGACGAGCTGATCGAGCGTCTCGCATCGCTTCCGCCCGTGCCGGGCGCGCTCGACCAGATCGTGCAGCGCTTCGGCACCGACATGGTGGCTGAGGTGACGGGCCGATCTCGTCGCATCGTCCGCAAGCCGGGTGCCGGCTCCATGGGCGACCGTCTGGCCGTCGAAAACCGCGCCCCGTCCGCGAACCTCGCGGAGACAACCGCCTTCATGGATGACCTGAAGCGCGTGCTCGTGTTCAGCGATGCCGGCGGCACCGGCCGCAGCTACCATGCGGAGCTGTCGGCGAAGAACCAGCGGCTGCGTGTGCACTACCTGCTCGAACCGGGCTGGAAGGCCGACGCCGCTATACAGGGCCTCGGGCGCACCAACCGCACCAATCAGGCGCAACCGCCGCTCTTCCGTCCGATCGCGACCGACGTCAAGGCGGAGAAGCGCTTCCTCAGCACAATCGCCCGGCGGCTCGACACGCTCGGCGCGATCACGCGCGGTCAGCGCCAGACTGGCGGCCAAGGTCTGTTTCGCCCCGAGGACAATCTGGAATCCTGCTATGCCCGCGACGCGCTACGCCAGCTCTATCTCCTGATCGTGCGCGGCAAGATCGACGGCTGCTCGCTCCATCGCTTCGAGACCTCCACCGGCCTCAAGCTGATGGACGACAACGGCATCAAGGACGAGCTGCCGCCGATCACGACCTTCCTGAACCGGCTGCTGGCGCTCACCATCGAGCTGCAAGGCATCCTCTTCACGGCCTTTGAACAGCTTCTGAATGCGAAGGTGGCGGGCGCGATCGCCAGTGGCGTCTATGACGTCGGCCTGGAAACCCTGACGGCGGAAAGCTTCGTCATCACCGATCGCATGACGATTTACACCCACCCTGCATCGGGCGCGGAAGCCCGGCTGCTGACCATCACCCAGCGCGAACGCAACCGCCCGCTGTCGCTCGACGATGCGCTCGGCCTGCTGGGCGATCGTGGTGCGAAGTTGCTGGTGAACGAACGATCCAGGCGCGCCGCCGTGCAGGTTCCAGCGCCGTCGTTCATGCTGGAGGACGGCGAGATCGAGCGCCGCGTTCGGCTGATGCGGCCGATGGAACATCACCATGCTTCGTTGAAGTCGATGGCAGAGAGCCATTGGACAGAGGCCGACCAAAGCACTTTCGCAGCGGCATGGTGCCGCGAACTCGGCGATGTGCCAGCCTTCAGCGAGAGCACCATCCACATCGTCGCGGGATTGCTGTTGCCGGTGTGGAAGCGCCTGCCGAACGAGTCGACCCGCGTGTATCGACTTCAGACCGACGATGGCGAGCGCATTATCGGTCGCCGCGTTTCTCCGGCCTGGGCCGCGAACGCCGCGTCGACCGGCGCCCTCGACCTGTCGGCTGACGCTGCCCATGCGGCTCTCATCAACGGGCGGACGATCCTCGACCTCGCCGACGGGCTCCAGCTCCGCCGCGTGCGTGTCATGGGCGCGAACCGCATCGAGCTGTCCGGCTTCACGGAGGCCATGCGCGACCGCCTTCGCGCCTATGGCCTCTTCACCGAAATCATCTCCTGGTCGCTTCGGTTCTTCGTGCCGATCGACAGCACGGGACCGACGGTGCTCAGCAAGCTGCTCGGCACCTATCCCGTGGCTCGCATCGGCGAGCGGGAGGCAGCGTGATGGCCCGCCGCGACGCTTCCGATCTCGCATCCCGTCTGGGCCAGCGAGCCGAGGCGGTATGCAAACGCTATCTCGGCGCCGGCCGCAGGCAAGGCAACTATTGGCAGGTTGGCGATGTTCGCAACACCCCTGGCCGGTCCATGTTCGTGCGATTGAAGGACACCGCCAAAGGCCCTGCCGGCAAATGGACGGATGCAGCGACGGGCGAGCATGGCGATCTGCTCGACGTCATCCGTGAATCGCTCGGCCTCATCGACTTCGCCGACTTTGCCGAAGAGGCCCGCGTCTTCCTCAGCCTGCCGCCCGATCCCGAACCCGCGCCGAAACATCACGCTCGCACCCCAGCACCATCGGGGTCTGCTGAGGCCGCACGCCGGCTCATCGCCATGTGTCAGCCGATCGGCGGCACACTCGTAGAATCGTATTTGCGCGGACGCGGAATTACGGCTTTGCACGGATGTGGAAACCTGCGCTTCCACCCTCGCTGCTATTATCGGCCCGACGAGCACAGCCCGACCGAGACCTGGCCGGCCATGGTCGCCGCCGTCACCGATCTCTCCAACACGATCACCGGAGCACATCGGACCTGGCTCGCCCCGGACGGCTCCGGTAAGGCGCCGATCGACATTCAGCGGAAAGCGATGGGCGACCTTCTTGGGCACGCGGTCCGCTTCGGGCTCTCGGGCGAAGTGCTGGCGGCCGGCGAAGGCATCGAGAGCGTGCTGGCGGCCCGTGAGGTCATGCCCAGCATGTCGGCCGCGGCGGCACTCTCAGCGGCTCATCTCGCGGCCATCCAGTTCCACGATGCACTGCGCCGGCTCTATGTCGTCCGCGACAATGATCGCGCCGGGGATGGTGCGCGGAACACGTTGATCGAACGGGCGAACGCGGTCGGGATCGAAGCTATTGCCCTGTCACCCATGCTCGGGGACTTCAACGAGGATCTCCGCACCTACGGCCGCGACGCGCTGATGGCGCATATCCGGGTGCAGCTCGCACCGCAGGACGTCGCCCGCTTCATGCTCCTCGCGGCATAGTTCGGCGGCGGAACGGTGGCTGCGTGCAGCCGCCATCATGCTCGCATGGATGCCCGATCCCTTGGAGAGGACCGCGCCTCGGCCTTCGAGAGGGCGATCAGCCCACATGCGGTTCGGACAGGCAATGCCTGCGGCCGACTATTTTCCGGCGGCGGCCGAGGCCGCCTTTCCATCGCGAAGCAAAATAGCCGGCCTCCGGCATCCTCCGCTGTTCGCTCCGGCCCGGCGCGCGCGCCGGGTGCAGGTCCGCTCCGCATGTGGGCTCCGTCGCCATGAAGGCCGCGACGGTCGCGGTCCAGCCAACGGAGCATCCCATGCGCGAGCACGACGACTACGAACCCCACCATGAATCGTCATCCACCGATCACGTCCTCAACGAACTGCAGCTCCACGGCTACCGCCCCTTCGCTGACGAGCCCGACCAGCGTCTCCTGCCCGACGGTAATCAGATCGCAGGCGCGGTTGCCGACATCTTCGACGCCCTGATCTCGACCCTGGAAAACACCCGCCTCGAACCCGACCTTGACGATCTCCTCTGGTCGACCGTCAACGTTTTCCACCGCGCCGCCGAGCGGATCGCCCGAGAACTTGACGACAACGAACAGGCACAGAAGCGTTCTCAACGGCAACAGGACGGCAGCGAGGTAAAGTCGGTCGAACTCGAACGCCAGATTGCCGAGGGCAAGACGCTCATCGAACGGCAGAACGCTTTCGAGCTGATGCGCGACCAGGCCGCCGAGCACTACGAACGCCAGATCGGTAAAACGTGGCTCCCCCGCACCGGCTCAAAGGTCAACCACCACAACCTGACCTCTGCGATGATCGACAGCCGCGACTTCCTCATGGCCAAGAAGCGCGCCGAACAAGAAGTCCTCCTGCCGCCCGGCCCGAAGATTGTCGTCACCGGCGGATTGGACTTCAATGACCACCGGCTGATCTGGGCCAAGCTCGATCAGGTCCACGAGAAGCACCCCGACATGGTGCTGGTCCACGGCAAATCCCCCAAGGGCGCCGAAAAGATCGCGTCGCTCTGGGCGAACAGTCGCAATGTCACGCAGATCGGTTTCGCGCCAGACTGGACCAAGCATGGCCGGGCTGCCCCCTTCAAGCGCAACGACGAAATTCTTCAGATCCTGCCTAACGGCGTGATGCACTTCCCCGGCACCGGCATCAACGACAACCTCGCCGACAAAGCCAAGAAGCTCGGCATACCGGTATGGAAGTTCCGAGACGCGTAGCGCCGCCCTCAACAGCTGCGTCAAGAATGGGGTGGATTCCGGCGCGATGGCTTCTGGGCGACGAATCTAGAAACGCGGAAATTCAGTTGGCCGCTCCACTCCGACGGCAACGCGCCCCCATGTCGGCCGTTCGCCCGACCAGTTCGCGATCCTGAAAGCTGCCGGTCCGCTACGGAGACACCTATGTTTCAGATTGGGTGATTCCTGCCTGACCGCTTTCGGAAGGCGTGACCGGTAAAGCGGCCATCCAATTCGCCACTGCGTGTCGACGGCGAGGTCTGCCCCCGCAGACGTTCGCGCGCTTAGCGGCAATTCGAGCGACGTCGCACTGCTTGAAGTGATGAATCACTCACATCTGCACCTGTGAAAAGCGTGGGTAAGCGCACTGTCACCTATATTTGCCCTTGGGTCAGTCGCACGATCATGAATTCGAGAATCAGAGGCCAGGATACGACTTATGACGATCAGGCAGACGAGAATCCGCAATATCGAGTACCACCTCGCCAGCATTCCGGCTGGCGCCGACTTCCGGGTTGCTTGTGAACTTGCGGAGGACGCTCCCGCAAAGATGGCAAGGGCAGGCTTCAGCGCCGGCGCTCAAGACGGCGATACCATCTTACCTGCGATCCGGGGGCGCGTGTCCCGCTTCAACGCTGAGGGATCATGGGTCGTCCGTCGTGATCAGCCGAAGGAGGAACGGTACATCAGGACCGTTTCTTGGAAGTGGCGCGAATACCGGGGCCGTGGCGACTATGAAGAGATGGAAGATTTCCGAGACATCTATCGGATGTGTTACCCGCGCGAGTCCGTGCCAGCGCCAGCAGTGGAAGTCACCCTCGTCACTGTTGAAGGGCGGCGTTTCATCGTTTCGCCAGTCCTGACCAACGATGCAGCCCATCACGAGAACGCTCGGCATACGATAAATCTATTCCTGGAGCTTTTTGGTGAATGCGACTTGGTAACTGTCGGGCTCCAGGCATTTGCGCCCCCGGCGCAGCGGCGGGTGAATTGGGTGATCCTCCCACCGGGTGAACACCCATGGGACCGTGTGGGCGACCACATTCGGGAGGTCGTGCGAGGTATCGCTGAGAGATCGAGCGCCGTGATCCTCGATCGGGCCACGACCATCAGCGGCTACGGTCCGGCGAGCGTTTATCAGGGTGTGGCGGGTTTTTCAGACTATCTTGCTTATGATTTCCCGGCGAGGGGCGTCGTCATTCTGGAAAGCATTCGCAGGGATAACGCCTTGTATGTTCTTGGTGAGGACTGGATTGCTGCCTCGCAGCGAACGAAGGCCGAAATCATCAATCAAAATATCCATCAGGGCCGCATCATTCACACCGAAGGATGGAAGGAACGCCTAGCAGAGGTTCTGGGGTGAGCTTCAGAGCCCGCATCACGCATGAAAGTTAAGCCATGAACGAGCCGATCACCTTTGACGAAGCGGACTGGCGGGAACTGACCGGCCACGACAAGAAGGCGCTTCGCATCTTCTCACGGGTCGCGATCGGTTTCGAGCCGCTGGCGAAGGCGTCCGGTGTCGGCCAGAAGAGCATGGATGCGCTGATGGCGATGGGCCTCGCCGTTGAAGGCGAGCTCGGTCTGCATGGCCTAACTTTCAAGATCACGAAGAAGGGATGGCTCGCGGTAGAATGGCTCCACGGCCGGCGCACCCGTGTCTATCCCGAAGGCGATTAGCGCCATGATCCCGAAAGCCGAAGCCGAGCAGAAGATCCGATATCTGGCGACGAAATGGGCGCACGAGACGAACTATGAACCGAAGCCCGGCTGGTATCCAAGCTTCGGCGCGTTCTGCACATGGCTGGACGCGAACAAGTGGGATGGGGTGCTTCGCTTTCGGTCCAAGGTAGGCGCGCGGCACGACGCCGAAGCATGGTTCGAAGACGAGATCAGGCGACACTACCGCCGATAGTGTTCAGCTGAGTCCCACCCTCCCCGTTTGGTTGAACTGAAGCAACGGCAGGTGTGGGTTGGCCCCGGAATGCAATACGAACAGCGACAACGGGTCGTAAACCCAATGGCTGCTACGCGTCCCCTCGTTCTCCACCGTTCAGGGCGGGTTGGAGCCGATCCCGAAAGCTGCCGTAAGTTCATTTTGGTGCCCATCGGTGCTTCTGCCCGTCAGAATCAATATATGGCGGCAAGCGGCTCTGCTGCTTAGAGCGCTGGCCAGCAATAGCGGACCTCCGTTCACGTGGCAGGGCGGGCGCTTTCGGGTATTCAGACGGTTGCGGAAACCTGTTGATCGCTCTGTTCGTGCAAGTATTCGCCTCAAGCCTATGTTTATCATTTGATCGACCGCTTATAATGAGTGGAGGGGGCGGTGTGGCAGCAGTTTTCATACACTTGTCGGACATTCACTTCGGCCAGGAGAAGGACGGAGGGCTCGTCTTCATTAACAACGATGCGAAGAAGCGGCTGCTCGACGATGCCGCCGCGGAGATCGCTAAGCTCGGTATGAGTGCATCCGGCATCATCGTGACCGGGGACATCGCCTATGCTGCTAAGTATGAGGAGTATGCGAAGGCGGGCGAGTGGCTGGACAAGCTGGCGGAGCGCGTCGGCTGCAACCGCCTCGACATCCAGATGGTCCCCGGAAACCACGACATCGACCGCGACGCCATCACACCGGTCGCGAAGTTCCATCTCGATGCCGTCCGTGAGCAGGGCGACAAGATGCTTGACATGCTGCTCGACGACGAAGGCCAGCGCGAGGCGCTCTATGAGCGCTTTGCTGCTTATCGGGACTTCTCCGGCGGCTACGGATGCGACCTCGACGTCGGCGGCGTGTACTCGGCCGACGTGGCGGTCGCCGTGGCGCCGGGTCGCACCGTTCGCTTCGTCCGACTGAACTCCGCGTTGATCTGCTCGCGCAAGGACGACGAAGGCAAGCTGATACTTGGCGCGCGACAGCGCGTCTTTGAGGCGATCGACGGCGAAGAGATGGTGGTGCTCGTCCATCATCCGCTCAACTGGCTTCAGGATTCGGACGAGGCGGCCCGCTACTTCAAGGCGCGCGCCCGTGTGATCATCTCAGGGCACGAGCACTTCCCGTCCTTGGATATTAAGGCGGTGGAGGAGGGCTGCGACCTCCTCCTGCTCGCCGCCGGCGCGACCGCGCCGGACGACATCGACGAGAAGTACACGTACAAGTACAACATCCTTACGTTCGATTGGGACGAGGCCGCCGACGCGCTGGCGGTGACGATCAACCCCCGGACCTGGAATTTCGAGATGAAGCGCTTCGAGCGGGATGACCGCTTCCTCGAAGGCAAGTCTGAGCGCAATGTCCTCGGGTCGCCCTACTTCAGTCGGGCGCCTCGGCCCGTCGCGCCGGTCCAGGGCATGGTGGATGAGCCGCCGCAGGTGCAGCCGGTCGCGAACTCTGTGACGGGATCGAAGGAGGTAGACTTGTCGATGCCTGACGACATTCGCCTAGTCCGCCTGCGCTTCTTCCGGGATCTCCCGGAAGAGCTCCGTCGGCGCATCCTCGTCGAACTCGAGGCGATACCCGCCGATCTGACGGACCGTCTCGATCACACAATCGAACAGAGGTTCTTCGCGAAGCTGGTCGCGCAGGGACGCGTGGGTGAATTGTCGGCCGCGATAGACGCGGCGATACTGAAGCAGAAGCAGGGGGATGCTGAATGAGCGTGATGGCAAAGTACGTCAGAATCTTCTGGCCGGACCCCAAAGATGAGGACGTCAATCGTCGCAACGCCGCTGTGGTCACGATCCAGGCGTGGATTACGGCGTTCGACGATCCTTGGATGGCTATCCGGTTGGCCTCAGCGCTGGCCGACGGCGTCGCCGACGGGAAGGCGCGGGATGAGTTCGCTCTCACGGTGGAGCAGGCGATAGTAGGTGCGGGTAGCGCCGCGTTCGTGCGAGAGAACCACGATCTCGAGATCATTGTCTTGACGCTGGTGTCAGCCTTGAGTCTCGTCCGGCGGGAGCCGGGCGATTCCGGCTGGACCCCGGTCGACGCCTTGGCGGCGGGACTGTGGTCGGCGCTCTCATTCCAGTCACCCATCATAGCGGAGCCGATCGAGCTTCTCCGCCAGGAGGTGCTCGTCGCCTCGCGCAACAGGACGATGCTGATCGCCGAGCGGTCGCGCAAGCGGGCGCCAGTGCCGGAGATCGGACCGCTCACGCTGTCGGAGGCTCAGCCGACAGGCACGCGGGCGAACACCGCCTACCGCAAGGCGACCGAGCCGCTGGTGAAGGCCCTACGGGAGAACGCCGAGCTAGACCGCGAGGAGCTCGAGTTTCTATGGTGGACGATCGAGGACTGGAGCGACGCCCTTGACGGTCGCCTGTCAGATGCCGATCCGCTCGTTCGCGCGGTGGTCGCCGGCATCGACGGCGCATCGAAGCTCCGGCGCCTGCCGGCGGCGGGCCACCGCAACGTAGTGCTACGCGGCGTGCCGGCCGGAAGCCACGCCGCTTTGCCCGCGCTGCTTGACGCGCTCGAGGATCATCGCGCAACTCTGGCGAAGTCCATCGACGCGGGTCGGGTCGACCAGGCGCCCACTGTATTCCCGCTACACACTGCAATCGCGAGCGGGGACGCGAACCGGGCCGGGGCAGAGATCGAGCGGGACGCGCGCGATTGGGGTGGGCGGGCGCTACTCGAAGGCGGCATTCTCCAGGTCGCAACGCTGCGGGGCGGTTGATCATGGTCCAGGGCACCTGCCGGCTGAGCGAGTGCACGTTCAACGTGACGGGTCAGTGCGCGCTGAACCGTCCGGTCGAGCAATGCTCGAACCGGAGGGATCCGGGCGAGGCGGCGAACGGCATTGATGCGGATGATCAGGTCGATGACGGCGGTCGCACGGCGAGTACTTTGACCGAAGAACGATCCTCCGCCGATCTGGGTGGCGCAGTGCTGGCGAGCCCGGATGAGACGCCGAGGCTGCCTTCCAGCCTGACGATGGGTCTCGAGGAGGCGACGTCGCTCATGACGAGGCGACACACGACGATGGTCGGAATCCTGGGGTTGCCCGATTCCGGCAAGACGGCGTGCCTGGTCAGCGCTTACCTGCTCCTCGCCAAGGGCGGGTTTCGGGGATACGACTACGCCGACAGCGCCTCGCTGATGGCGTTTGAGCAGATCTCGCGCGGCAGCCGCCACTGGACGAAGGGAGACGAGCCGGGTCAGCTGACCATACACACCGAGATGGCCGACGACAGGCAGGCCGGGTTCCTACACTTCAGGCTTCGTCGCCGGTTGGACGGCAGGTTCTTCGACATGCTTATGCCGGATCTTCCGGGCGAATGGTCGAGGGCGCTGATCGACAAGGCCGACAGCCTACGTTTCGCGTTCCTTGGGTCCGCGTCGGTGATCTGGCTAATGGTCGATGGTCGCGCCTTCGCTGATCCGAAGACAAAGAGGTATGCGACCTATCGGGCCGAGATGCTGGTCGAGCGCCTGTCCGCAATCCTGCCGACGCCGAGGCCGCGGGTGATCCTGGTTCCGAGCTGGCGGGACATTGGGGAGTTCCCTGCGGATGCCTATGACAGCATACGCGAAGAGGGGCGCAAGCACGGGATGCCTATCGCTCTTGCGCCGATCGCCTCCTTCTCCTTCGGGGACGTTCCACCCGGATCGGGCGTGGCGTCGCTGATCGACATGACGCTGAACCACGACCGACCGGCGCCCGACTTCTGGCCGGACGATCGAAGCCCGGGTATGAGAACGCTTGGCTGCTTTAGGAGTGTCTCATGACCCGGAGGTCGATCGTACTGCTGGGCGGTCCGGATTCGGGCAAGACCAACTACGTCGGGCGGCTCTGGCCGTCGTTCAAGAAGCGCAGAGGTGTGCTGCGGGCCGAGCGGCTGCCGGAAGACATTGCCTACGTCGACGGGGCTGTAGAGCACCTGATGCAGGGCAGTTTCGCTCCCCGTTCCGACAGGAACCTGGAGGTCGGCCGCGCGGACTTCTCGATCAGCGTGCGCGGCGCGAACGGCGAGGGCGAGCTGACCGAGCTGATGGTGCCGGATATCTCGGGCGAGTTGTGGACGCGCATGGTGGCGACGTTCGAGATCTCTCAGGAGTGGCTCGGCGTCCTGAAGGAAGCGGAAGGCGCCGTCGTCTTCGTACGGGCGCTCTCCGATCAGATCGTCCAGCCGCTCGACTGGGTGACCGCGCGCAACATCCTGCGGTTGGATACCGAGGATGAAGCTGTCGTCGAAGCGGCGGCCGAAGGTAACCACGAACCCATGGTCGCGGCGGAAGCCGACGCGCTACCGGGCGGATTCGAACAGCCGCTTCATGACGAGGCGGCCAGTGACGCCGTCGAGTTGCCATCGGAGCCGGATCTGCCGACGCAGGTGCTGCTCTGCGAGTTGCTTCGCTATCTCGACCTGTGTCTGGCTGGGCCTGCGGATGGTGGCCGCCCGCACGTCGCCGTCGTTGTTGCCGCCTGGGACCTGCTCGATCCCGGCGTCCGCGCCGGCGGGCCGATGGCGTATCTCAAACGAGAGTTCCCACTGTTCGCCGGGCGCCTCGCGGACGCTGGTCGGCTAGATGTGAAACTGTTCGGGCTTTCGGTAGTCGGCGGAGATCTCGAGGATGACGACGAGTTCCGCAACCGCTTCCTCGAACGGGACATCTCGGAGCAGGGCTGGGTCGTCGTCGAGGACGGGGACGCCCTGAGGACCGATGACGACGTGATGCTGCCCATCGCCTGGGCAATGGGGGACTAGTTGGCCGGATTTGACCAGCAGCTGCATGGCTATCGGCAGGGGCATCAGCTCCTTTCAAGCACCATCCGGCTACCCAAGGCCGATCAGGATCTGATCGACCGCCTGTCCGACGTCGCCGGCCCGCTATCGCCGGGCGAGCGCTTCGCGCCCTATCTGACGCTGTACCCCCTTCCGAGCGAGACGCACTACGTCGTGGCACGGACTTGGCAGGACTTCGAGGCACCTCGGGCCGGATGCGTCCGCACCCGCAGCGTTCTGGTGCCGATGTCCGAATGGCAGGAGATGCAAGACGTGGCACCGATCGTCGCCGTCGCTACCGACGCCGGCGCGGACCAGCCGGCCGAGCGCCGGGCGCCCGCCGCCGCCGCCCTGCTTCCGCCCGTCGACCCGCTAAATGGTACCGAGCTGATCGAGGCGATGTTTCTCGAGGAGCGTGCGCCGATCGTGGTGTTCGACGCGGAGAAGCCCGAGCCGCTAGCGCTTCGATTGACGACCGCGCTCTGGCCGGGCTTCCGCCGCACCTTCAGCATGTCGACCTTCGCCCGCTCGCCGCGGACGATCGGCCGCCGCAGCTTCGATCTCGTGTTCGCGTCGAAGGAGGCCCGGTCCCGCTTCGCCGACTGGAAGGGGCGTCGCATCGATGGGCGCAAGCGCGGCCCGGCCCGACATCCATGGTCCGCGCCCATCGTCGCCCAGGTCCTCAGCTCCCCGGTGCCGTCACTCAAGAGCCTCGATGCGCTCGGCGAGATGTCATCGGACGGCGTCGGCAGCGAGTCAGCGCTGCGGGTCTCGTTGCTGTGGGACGATCTGCGCCGCAAGCTGCCGAGCTCGCCCAATGCAGCCTTGGGCATGCTCGACATCGCCAACACGCGGAAGGTCAGGCAGGTGGACCTGATCCGCCAACTGGAGCCGGCCCTAGCTCGCTCCGCCTTGATGGCGACCACAACGATGGGCGCGGAGGACGCATGGAGATACTTGGGGGCCCTGATTCAGAAGTTGGAGGGACTGAGTCCTTCCATGTCTGTGGCGAAATCCATCCGCACCGCAGCCGTCGATCTGGCGTCCCGCCATCCGGTAGAGACGGTCGAGGTACTGTCGTCGTTGAACGTTGAGCCGCAGAGGAAACTACTCGTGAGTGCGGCGGCGGACGGCCTCGCACGGTCGCTCGATCACGACGTCGCGGAGCGGATGAGCCAGCTAGACGGTGACGATCTCCTGGATCTATTGTTCGCCAGTGCCTCGCTGGCGGAAGGAACCGTCGGGAGATTCCCGGTTTTCTCGTCCGCATTGGCGGCTGCGCTCAGGACAGCTGACGACGGCGTCCGGGAGGAGGCGAGAAGGCGGCTGCTTCGCCTGCTAGTCGACGATCGCCACGTCGAGCCAGCGCGGTTGCTGATCAACGACCTCGACGCAGAGGGTCTGATCAAGGTGGCCGCCCACGTGAATGCGGTCAACCGACTGAGCTCGTCCGAGATCAGGAGGGTGCTCGTCGAACGGGCGCAGGAGCTTCAGGCGGAAGTCGCCCTTCGCGAGGCCGTGAGTGCGATGGACGCAAGCATCGGAGCCGACGCGCTCGTCGAGGCGACGATGCGTCAAATCCCGGCTGATCTAGAGTGGCTGCTCGGGACAGCGGCGCTCAAGCCAATGCAGCGAAGCCAATTGATCCGCTCGCTGCTCGCGACTGCGTCCACCCTGCAGCTGCGGAGCATGCTGGCCAATCAGAGCACGCTCGGGAAGACCCTGGCCGCGTTGAACGCGGCGAATGGATCTGATGCCGATTTACTCTACCGTATCGCCTACAATGTGACGATGCCCCCCCGCAGCTACGTCGCCCTCGTGGACGACCTGCTTCCGCATCTGAAGGGCGACATCGGCACGGAGCTGATCGGCAAAGCGATCGAACTCGCGTTGCCGCAAGAACCGAACGAGGTCTCATCCGCCATCCTCGATCGACTGCTGGCGGCGGCAGGTGACAAGCTGAATGGCGGCAGGGCGATGCGCGTGGGGTTGCAACGGGGCGTATCGCAAGCGTCGGCGTCCCGGAATCTTGTGGCGTTCGGCCGCGCGCCCGCAGACGCCCGTAGATCCCTTCTCACTGGCATCGAAGAAATGGCTGTTGCCCTAACAGGCAGGCACAAGTTGGACATATCCACCGATGCCGCTGAGGTCGCCGGGAGGATGCTGTGGGAATCGCGATCGGTGACTGCGAACGGTTTCGTGCGGGCATCCGCCATCCTGCTGCCGTTCGCGCTCGATGATCGGCGCGAAGCCTCGTCGCCTCTGATCGCGGCGGCGTTCCCACCCGTGTACTGGGAACTCGCCAAGGACAGCGGGTTCGACATGCTGAGGTACATGTTCATTTTCCTCGACTGGGATAAGTGCAAGAGCGCTCGGCGACGCCTGATCGATGCCTTCGCCCACTCCGAATGGCGGATCTCCGACATTGCCACCGCAGCCGTGCGGGCCGGCGATCCGGTCCGCATCTTGGGAAGGATCGCGAGGGAGCGTGGTGGGGAAAAGGTTCTTCGGGACCTGATCGCCGATCCGAAGCAAATCCCGAGTGAGGTGCGTAAACCGATCCGGGCAGCCCTGAAAGAGCTTGGGCTGGGCTGAAGTCGAATGGCCCTAGCGCGATGGCGATGGTGCGGTTCCGCGTACTACTGCAACTTGCGCCGAAGCTTTTCGATCCGGCTAAGTCCCATTCCTGGTCGTTCGTGAGACCGTCGGCCAATATAAGAACCTTGCTCAATCCACATAAACGGATGTGCGGAGCAACGGGCTGAATGTTCGAGTTTGGGTCGAGGCAAACGACCGCTTTCTCTCTCGACCGCCCAACGGCGGACGGTCCGCTTCCGGCCCCGCTCAAGCCGAACTGAAGCTGCTGAATGAACGGCAGGTTTCGAGCGCTCCTCAGTCCAGCCTGATGACTGACTTGGGGTCGCAAGTTAGCATGTCGAATGGTCCAGCGTCCCTGATCAAGCTCCGATCTGGAGGCACCACCCCCGCTTATCTGCGCTGATCCTTGGTCCAGCCGAGGGCCTGACGCTATCAACCCGCAAGGGGTCGGACTACGCATAGCGTGCCGCCGCGCCGGCGTTGCCAGCGCGGTGATCGCGGCCATCGGCCGAACGCATCGGGCGCCTGTCAGCGGGGATGGTCCTCCGCTTCAAACAGGAGCCGGATCGATGTCCTTCCCCGACGCACACGCCTTCGCCTTCAGCCTCGCCACCACCCTGATGGTCGCGATCGTCATCTTCCGAGCCGGCGACGGCACGCTCTCGGTCGTGCCCGCGAACGAATACGACGGTGACGACGACGCCATCGTCGGCGAAATCGATCCCTTCGCCTCATGACGAGCGAAGATCCTGCCGGCCGGAGCGAAGACCTACACGGTTTTAGCTCCCGCAGACGGTTTTCATTTGCTATACTTGGTATCGCGCCGCGGTGGTGGTGGAAGGCGCATCCCGTCAGATCTGTCCTTTCGGAGACACCACCATGATCATTCTCGGCATCCTCCTTTGCATGGTCGCAATTGGCTTCTTTTGCTGGTTGCTCTTCACGCTCGCTGTGTTCGCCCTTCCGTTCTTCGTCGGCGTGACGACCGGCATGTGGGCATTCAACTCTGGCGCAGGCTGGCTTGGCGCCATCCTTGTGGCCGCACTCGCTGCCGGACTGACGTTCGGCGTTGGCCAGCTCCTGCTCGGAACCGTCCGCCCACTGTGGGCGAAATTCGCGATCGCCCTCGTCTTCGTGGCGCCGGCGGCCGTTGCCGGCTATTACGCCACCCATGGTTTCGCGAAACACCTCATGCCGTCCGAGGGGTGGCAAATCGCATTCTCGGTTATCGGCGCTGTCGCCATCGGCATCGCGGCGTTCCTACGGATCGCTGAAACATCCGGCCACGACCAATCCGGCCGGGGCATCGTTCAGGCTTGAGGTCGTGGCTCGACGTCGGCGGATCAGATGGGCGCAGCGGCTCTGTCCCGTGACGGGAGATACGGGCGCTGCGCGATGATGCACCGTGTCGCCATCCAGACCCATGACAGCCCCGCCGCGAGACACTTAGAAGCATTGGCAGGCAATCTGAGACAGCACGAGCAGACACGGTCGGGGTGGACGTCCTCCGAGGGGGCGCAACGGGCGAAGGCAGACGTCTGTGCGGAGGACGCAGATTAAGATCGCCGGGAGTATCGTTCCGGCCGGTTTCTGGCGAGTCCGGTCGCCAACTTCTCCGTCTGCCATCCGTTCAGCGAGCGCTCCAAACGGCCTCTCCAATGGGCTGATCTGACCGAAGGACGGCTGACGCCTCGACCGCCTATGTCGCAACAGCGCGTCTCGACTTTCTTCCCCTGCCGGCCAAGGCCGTCATTCCTCGCGAAACAAGAAAATCGATTCTGCGCCGTCCTCCGCTTTGCTGCGGTCGCAAGCGATGCGTCGTCGGTCGCCTCCGGCCCACCGATCGCCATCGAGGCCGCATGGTGCGGTCTCGGGAACGGAAAACGGAGAAATACTATGGCGACCATCGGCACCTTCAAGAAGACCGGCTCGAACGAGTTCACCGGCGAAATCGTCACCCTCAGCGTCCAGGCCAAGAACGTGCGCATCGTCCCCGACCAGCGCGCCACCGGCGAAAACACTCCCAGCCACCGCGTTCTGGTCGGCCGCGCCGAGATCGGCGCCGCCTGGTCCAAAACCTCCAACGAGGGCCGTAGCTATCTGGGCCTCAAGCTCGACGATCCGAGCTTCAACGCCCCGATCTACGCCAACCTCTTCGACGACGAGGAAGGCGACACCTTCTCCCTCATCTGGTCCCGCCCGAACGGTCGGCGAGGCGACTGAGCCTCAACCAAGGCCCCGGCCGGACCGGCCGGGGCCTTGGCCATGCTCACAGGAGAGACAAGATCGTTGAGCGGGTCAACTCCTGAGGTGCCCCCGGCATATATTGCATTAAGCAATATAATGTACATCTTTATTGACAAGACCGGATGCCTATGATCTATGTGCTGACCAGCCTTCGACGTGTCAGAACGCGATGGCCCGATGCGCTAACGGGAGGAGTGATATGGGCGGCTCGGCCGTGACAAGAATGGGGTTGCTCGGAATGGTAGCGGCCGTCTTGATGAGTTGGAGCGGTACCGGTGGCGCTCTTGCTGAGACGACTAAGGAACGTATCCTGCGCGAAGGTAAGATCGTCATCGGCATCCACAATCGTTCGCCCTGGGGTTTTCGCGACGAGAAGACCGGCGAAGCCACCGGATGGCATCCCGACATTCTCAGAGCCGCATTTGCCGATTTGGGCGTCAAGAACCTCGAATTTCAGGTGACGGAGTTTGGAGCCTTGATTCCCGGCCTGCTCGCCGGTCGCTTCGACGCTGTCGCATCCGGTCTCGCGATCACCCCTGCACGGTGCAAGCAGGTCGCCTTCGGTGAGCCAGATCTGCAGGCTCCGGACGCGGCAATAGTCCTGGCCGGCAATCCGAAGAATATCCACGGCTACGCCGACATCGCCCGGGACGAAAACATCATCATGGGCGCCGGGCGCGGCAGTGTTGTCACCACGAACGCCACGGCAGCCGGCGTGCCCGAGGCTCGCATGCTCCTGTTTCCGGATATCGAATCGAATCTGTCCGCCCTACACGCCGGCCGCATAGACGCCGCGCTTATGGCATCGCCAACGGTCATCGGACTGCTGGCCGGTCAGGGAGCGAATGGCTTGGAGCGCGCCACACCCTTCGATGTGGGCAAAGCGCACACCAATTTCGCGGCGATCGCGTTCCGAAAGGAGGACGTTGACCTGCGCGCAACCTACGACGAACAGCTGGCAAAACTGAAGAAGACCGACACATTTGCGGCCATCATGAAGAAATACGGCTTCGGCGAACCGGAAGCGGTGCCGTCAGGCATCACCGCCGCCGACCTCTGTAACACAGCGCCATAGGGGTGGCGATGAGCCTGTTCGACATCTGGCTGGGCATCATGAAAGGTGTCGGGACAACGGCAGCGGTCACAGCTTATGGCCTTCTGTTCGCCATTCCCTTTGCGCTGGTGTTTGGCATCGCGCAATATCTCACCGTTGGTGTCACCCGGCTCCTGGTAACCGCCGTTATCGAATTCTGGCGTAGTTCCGCCGTCATCATCCTGCTGTTCGTTTTTTACTATGCGCTGCCGGTCTTCGGCATCACCTTGTCGGCCTGGACCGTGAGCGCCATGGTTCTTGGTTTGAATGCCGGCGGCTACGCTAGCCAGGCGGTGCGCGCCGGCCTCCAAGCGCTCCCCTCGGGCCAGAAGGAGGCGGGCGCAGCCCTCGGCCTTTCCCGTTCGGCCATCCTTCTTCTGATCGAGTTGCCACAGGCGCTGGTCGCAATGAGCCCGACCTTCGTCAACACCGTGATCCAGTTGGTGAAAGCGACTGCACTGGTGTCGCTCGTCACGTTGAGTGACATGACGTTCCGCGCCAAGGAAATAGCGCAGGTCGAATACAATCCGGTCGCCATCTACACAGCGCTGCTTCTCGCCTTCTTTGTCGTTTGCTATCCGATTGCCCTTGCCGGGCGCTGGCTGGAAGCGCGTATCGCCGCACCAGGGAGCCGTGCCGGTGGGATTTGATCCGGCTTTTGCTCTGTCGTGCGTGCCGACGATCCTCAGCGCGATCGGCACGACCCTTCTCGTGGCGGTCGTCAGCTGCTTCGGCGCCGCGACAATCGGCTTTCTCTTCGAGATGGCGCGCCGTCTTGGGGGGATCGCAGGCATTGCGAGTGGCTTCGCGATCGACTTCATCCGGTCGACGCCGGTGTTGATCTGGCTCTATTTTCTTTATTTTGTGCTGCCCTTTTACGGCATACGTCTCGGTTCGATGACCGTCGGGATCATGGGCCTCAGTCTCTATTACAGTGGCTATCTCGCCGAGGTCTTCAAGGCGGGGATCGACGCCATCCCGAAAGGCCAGCCCGAAGCAGCCCGAGCGTTGTCGCTCAGCCGGCGCGATACCGTTATCTATGTGATCGCACCGCAAATGATGCGCAACATCGCAGCCCCGCTCGGCAACTACTTCGTCTCGATTCTCAAGGCGACGCCGTATCTGGCGGTTCTGGCTGTTCCCGACATGCTGGGCCGCGCCTTCGATATCGCCTCCGAAACCTATCGATATGCAGAGCCGCTGGTTGTCGCCGGGCTTATCTTTTTGGCGCTGGCCTTGCTCATTTCCTACGGCGTCAAACGTCTGGAGCGGCGGCTGCTCGCAGGCGGCACCCGATAAATCACTGGAATTCAGGTCAAGACATGCTCGCACAATCGGACCCAATCGTCGGCATCCAGGGCCTCAACAAGTGGTTTGGCGCGCTTCACGTGCTGAACGACATTGACCTTACTGTTGCAAGCGGTGCGCGCGTCGTTGTGTGCGGACCGTCGGGCTCCGGCAAATCGACGCTGATCCGCTGTATCAATGGCTTGGAGAGCTATCAGGAAGGCTCACTACGACTGGCGGGAACGACGCTTGGAGTCAATGCGAAGGAGACCGCCACCGCGTGCCGTCAGACCGGTATGGTGTTCCAGAGCTTCAACCTGTTTCCGCACCTGACCGTGCTGGGCAATTGCACGCTGGCGCTTCGCCGCGTCGCAGGAAAGACCCGCAGCGAGGCGGAGGACATTGCGATGGCGCATCTCGAGAAGGTCCGAATACCGGAAAAGGCCCGGTCCTATCCAGGACAGCTTTCAGGCGGGCAACAGCAGCGAGTGGCGATCGCCCGCGCGCTCTGCCTCAATCCCCGTATCATGCTCTTCGACGAACCGACGTCGGCGCTGGATCCGGAAATGATAAAGGAGGTGCTCGACGTCATGGTCGCGCTGGCTCGCGACGGCATGACGATGGTCTGTGTCACCCATGAGATGGGCTTCGCCCGTGAGGTCGCAGATGAGGTCGTCTTCATGGATGGCGGCAGCATCCTTGATCGCGCACCAGCTCGCGATTTCTTCAGCGCGTCCGGGCATCCCCGCTCGCGGCTTTTTCTGGAAACGATCCTGAAGCACTGAGAGGATGGCATGGCAGGTTATACCCAGGTCTGGACGCCGCTCGATTTTGAGGCGAACGGCAAGCAATGCAATTGGCTGCGTGTGCCCCATTCGACAGACCTTTCGGGCTATGGCGTCATACCGATCCCGGTGATCTGCATCAAAAACGGCGCCGGTCCGACCGCTCTACTCATCGCCGGCAACCACGGCGATGAATATGAGGGGCAAGTCGCGCTTGCGCAGCTCGCGCGCCAGGTCGAAGCTGCGGATGTCCGTGGCAGGATCATCATACTGCCTTCGCTCAACGCGCCCGCCGTCGAGGCTGGCCGGCGTGTCTCGCCGCTGGACGATGGCAATCTCAACAGATCCTTTCCAGGGGATCCGATCGGTGGGCCGACGGCAATGATTGCGCACTACGTCAGCACGGTACTCCTTGCCATGGCCGACTTCGCCATTGACCTCCATGCCGGTGGGCGCTCATGCGACTACCTGCCATGCGCGTTGATCAGAAGCGGGGGGACCGCAGAAGAGCAAAGCGTGCTTGCCGACCTCGCGGCCGCGTTCGCCGCCCCGATAACGTCGATCAGCGACGGTTCCGGTGGAGGCGGCAGGACCACATTTTCAGCTGCGGGTCAGAGTCTTGGAGTGCCTGTGCTGACGGCAGAACTCGGCGGCGGCGCGGCTCTGTCAAAAGAAGGGCTTGCCGTTGCCGAACAGGGCCTGCGGCGTATCCTCAAGCGTTGGGGTATATTGCCCGATATCGAGACTAATCCTGCTCCACCAACCCGCTTCATGCGGGTCCGGGGCAGAGGAGCTTTCGTGTACGCCATGCGCAAAGGCCTGTTCGAACCGGCGGCCGATCTGAGCGCGGTCGTGAAAGCGGGCCAGCTTGCCGGTCTCATTCATGCTGTGGATCGACCATGGCAGGCGCCCGAACCGATCGCGTTCTCCGAAGACGGGATGGTTGTCTGCCGGCGCGCGCCTTTGCTCACTGTGCCGGGCGATTGCCTCTACAAGCTCCTCGTCGACGTCGACTGACCGCTGCAAAGACGCTCGATCGGAGCGCTCATGATCTTTTGGCTCCCAAGTCGTCCTTCGACGATCCTTCCAGTGGGGGCGAGGCCGCAGGCGACGTTCAAGTGGAATGCCGGCAGGTTGTCCACATTGACGCTCGACATGACATGTCTGACGGAGGGACGCGCTTGTGCGATCCATTGTGCGGCGAGTTGAATCGCGGCTTTGCCATAGCCACGACGCTGGAAACGACTGTCGATGCGTAGATTGTTCAGGGTCATGCAGTCCCCTTCCGCCCAGACGGGCAGGGCCGCGCCCTCCCGCGCAACGATGAACCCCACGACGCTTTTGCCATCAATCAGCGCAAAGGGATGCTGACGGGGCGGCGAGAGACGCAACTGGTCAAAGATGTCATCGATATTCCCGCCCGAATAAGCTTCTTTCTCGGGGTCGACGACGACGCCCGCGACAATATCGCGATCATCAAACCCGATCCCATGTAACCAGACAGCCATTTGACGCGCTCCCGACAATGAGACGTTGGGGAGTCTCTCGCCTGTTCTGGCCGAAATAACTCACTGAATCCGGGGATGGACCTGCGGATCTACCAATCGGGTGCGAAGGCGTAGCCCGCCGAGCGGACGGTACGGATGACGTCCTTGCCGATAACCGTTGCCAGCCGCTTCCTCAGCCTTGCGACATGCACATCGACGCCGCGGATATCGGTGTCTCCCGCATGGTCGGGCCAGGCGGCCCTGATCAGGCTTTCCCGGCTGAGCACGGTTCCCGGGTGCGCCATCAGGCTGCACAGCAGATTGAATTCAATCGGCGGCGCCGCAATCTGTTGCTCTTTGAAAAGAATGCGGTGGGAGCGCCGCTCCAGCACAAGTTCGCCATGCACAAGATCGCCAGCCTTGTTTTCGAAGGGAGTCTTGGCTGCAGCAGTTCTGGCTTGCAACCAGTCAAGGAGTTGGTCAGGGGGAAAGGGACGCGAGAAGACCTCGTCTGCACCCGCCTTGACCAGGTCGAGATGCAGACCGCTGGCGCCTGGAGCGATAAGCCCGGCGATCGCTACCGCCCTGGTTTCCACATTGGTCTTCAGGGCCGCACAGAATTTCGCGGCCGCCCGGTCCCTTGGCTGACAATCCATGACCACGGCAATCGGGGCAGCCTCGCCTTGCGGCAATGGCTTGTCGGCCGCGAGCAACTGGCTGTCGAAACCGGCGACACCGAGAATGTGGCCGAACACCAGGAAGAAATCCGGATCCCGGGAGTAGATCAGGACACGTGGCCTCATGAATGGATCAACCTGCAGCGTTTTCTTCTGCAACCTGACTACCGCGCCAACAGCCGCGGTGACAATATGGTCAGCCGCTGCGATGCGTGATCGCTGGCCGTCAGCTCGGGGCCGCAGTGTCGGCCAGGACCGACTCCTGGAGGCCATACGCAAGCCGCGTGCTCTCGATCGCTTCGGGCGTGACGTCGATCAACAGCGCGACGATGTCGCCGTCTTCATGCTGCAGGACGTCCCCCAGTTCGGCGATAGTCCAACCGAGGGCGCGCAGACGCTTTGGCCAGAACGACTCACAAACGACGCTGATCTGGCGAATGCCGAGCTTCTGGGCAGCCTCAAGTACGCCGCACAACACGACACCTGCGACAGGAGACGATCGGCCGTGGCTGCGCAGCGCCGGACTGATGAAGAAACGCGTCCATTCGAAGATGTCGGCCGCCCGCGGCGGTCCGTCAGGCGCCAACCTTGGAAAGACATCGCTGAGCAGGTGGGGTTGCAGCGTCGGGACAAGGCGCGACCCGCCGACGATCTTGCCGAGGCTATCTAGCGCCATCAAGTAAATTGCGTGTTCGGTGTCGAACGCATCCATCTCAATATTGATGGGTCGCGCCACGGCGCGCCATTGTCGCCGTTTCACGTAAATGTCGTAGCGAATGCGAAAATACCGCTCCAGAACGATCCTGTACTGTTTTCTGTTGGCCCAAGTGACCACCTGTATCCGAACCATGACGCCTCCAGGCGCCGGGAGGTAGGTCAATGACCCTTGGACCCCTTATGCCGGGATTCCGGTATTGCTAAATTTGAATTTCGTGCCTCCGCAGCGCCTTTACGATCGCATGGGCGACATTGATGGCGTCAAGTTTGCTGCGAATATTGCGCTGGTGACTTTCGACGGTGTTCGCGGTCACCCCGAGGATGCAGGAAATATCGTCCGTCGATTTGCCTTGGGCGCTCCACTGCAAAAGTTCGCGCTCCCGAGGCGTCAGGGGCGCCGCGTCCTCGTTATCGCTTCCGGTTTCGAGACTGCTGAGTTTCCGAAATGTATGCACGCAGAGCGTCTCGATCAGCGGCAACGCGCCGGGTGGGATCTCGATGCGATTGCTTGCCGCCGTCACTACGGCCGGGCCGGCGAGCGGGATATGAATGGGGACGCAGAGCCCGTCTTTCAATCCGAATTCGGCTGCCTCGCCCATGACCAGCCGGCCGTGCGCCGTGAGGCCTTCGGCTGGAAGTTGATGCCAAAAAAAAGGCTCCGCCGCAACGCGGCTGCGCGCGGCGCACGGATCATGAAGGAAATGGCCCTCGGACTGGTAGCGCACAAACCATTCGTGCGGCCATCCATCGCACAGGATCGCGCGTTGCCATTCGCTGTCGTTTGGCACTGGTAATCCGGTAATGAGAAAATTCTGCAGGCCATATATTTCGAGAACAACGCGAAATATCTCGATGACCCTTTCGGCCAAACTCGCTGCATCGAGCTCGGAAATAATCGCGAAAAGCTCAAGAATGGCAGCATTGTTCATCGCTGGACCTCAGGCGACCCCTCCAACGTCAACTGCAACTTAAAAGCGTAGGGCCGTTAGCTTCAACGTCGAGGACGTGGAATGTCTAACGTAGGAGTCAAAGTCGGCTGATTATTTTCTGGCTGCTATTGCTCGGCCCTGATTTTCCGCTCGATCAGTCCGCCGGGCGTTGCGCTGGGCGCTTGGCCGGACGTACCGCAGGACGCTCCGGCGTTCTCTTGGCTATGAGATCCTGAGGGGCGACCTCCAGCGCCTTCGCCAGGACTTCCAGCGTATCCAACGTGGCATTGCGGCGACCGGCTTCCACGCTGCTGATATATGCCCGCGTGCGCCCCGAAACGAAAGACAACTGCTCCTGTGAGAGCTTTCTTTCCCTTCGGAGTCGCTGCACGTTCAGACCAAAAACGGCGCGAAGCTTCATACCATGAAGGTGCGGCGATGCACACTGTGGTGCGACACACTCTAGTGAACATTCTGCGTTGACAGCGGCGCTGTCGGCTGTTTGAAACAACCGACGATTGATCGATATCCCGACAGGGGAAATGCGATGTCCGGCCAGCTTTTTGACGAGCTTGGAGCAGAAACGTCCGAGACGCGACAGGCGACAGCTAAAGATTGGCAAGATGAGCGTGCGGTGCGCGGTGCAGCCAATGTCATCGGCTTCACCTGCATCCGTTGCGGTGCTGACTACCCCGCCACGATCGAGATCGACTCCAAGGGCTGCCCCGCCTGCCTGAATCTCGCGCCAGCCAACCTCAAGCCGCTTTACGCCAGGGCTGACGACCAGGTCTCATTCACGGCGAACCCGCTGCGGTCCTTGTGGCGCTATGCGCATGCCTTGCCCTGTGCCGCCGAGGATGCCGTTTCACTGGGTGAAGGCCAGACGCCTCTGATCGAAGCGACCCGGATCGGTGAGATACTGGGCGTGCCGAATCTCGTCATCAAGGATGAAGGCCGCAACCCGACCTGGTCGCACAAGGATCGCTTCTCGACGGTTGCCGTGTCGGTCGCGCGGGCGCAGGGCGCGCGCGTGGTTGCAACGGCCTCGTCAGGCAATGCCGGCGCATCGCTTGCCGCCTATGCAGCACGCGCCGGTCTGGACTGCGTTGTCACGACCTTCGGCGGGTCGGCCGGGGCAATGCTGGCGCAAATCAGGAAATACGGCGCGACCGTTCTGCCCCTGGTCAACAAGATGGATCGCTGGACCATGCTTGCCGAGGCCGCGACACGGTTGGGCTGGTTCATCGCCTCGCCCTATCATGCTCCTGTTGTCGGCAGCCACCCTCTTGGTATCGAGGGCTATAAGACCATCGCCTATGAAATCATCGAGCAGTCGAAAGGAGCTGTTCCCGATTGGTGTGTATTGCCCGTCTGCTACGGTGATGCGCTGGCGGGCGTCTGGATGGGCTTCCAGGAACTGTTTGCGCAAGGCGTAATTCCGCGACTGCCCAGGATGGTGGCAGCCGAGGTGCATGGATCGTTGGCTCGGGCGCTTGCGACCGGCGAAGATCGGCTCGAAGAGCGTCCCCTGGCCATCGAAAGCCTTGCCGTCTCAATCGGAGCGCCACGCAGCACCTATCAGGCGCTGAAAGCACTGCGCGAGTCCTTCGGTTGCGCGGTTCCCGTCAACAACGACGGGCTCGTAACGATGCAAGAGCGCCTGGCGCGCAGCGAAGGAATTTTCGCCGAACTCGCTTCGGTTACACCACTTATTGCTGTTGCGCGCCTGCGCAGGGACGGCGTCATTGCCAGGAAGGACCGCGTGGTGGTCGTCACCACCGCCAGCGGCCTGAAGGATCTCGATCGATCAGTCGCAAAAAACGCGCCTGACACGATCTTTCGAACGACGGATGATGCCTGGGATTGGCTCGGTCGCAATGAAGCCAGGCTGATGGCGCAGCAGGTATAGCTGATCGCCGGTGCTCATTGCCGGCAACCTTCGGTTTGAGCGGCCACGGACTCCAGGCTGCGTCTCGCCCAGGAAAACCGTGTCCAATCCGCCTCGGACTCAGGCTTTATGGACGTGAGCAGCTTAGGCTCGAGTGAGTTTGCACCGGACCAGCCAGGCAACGAAGACAGCCATCTGTCATCATAAACCGTTTCCACGTACCGGTGGCCTTCATCGGGCAGGATGACTGCGACGCGAGCATCGGGGCATCTGCTGGCAGCCCATCTGCCGACAAGGGCGGCGGCAGCGCTCGTCGGACCCTGGAAGATGCCGTGCTCCCGCAATAGACGATGTGCCTCCCCAAAGGCGGGATAGGCGCCTACCCAGTGAACTTCGTCGATAAGTTCATGCCGGAGATTACCGGGAACCACGCTGTTGCCGAGACCACGCAGCATCCGCTTGCCGACCGGCTGCCCGAACAGGATGCTGCGGTGCGTATCGACCGCCAAAATGGCCAGGTGCGGAAAAATCGCGCGCAGAAACGTTCCTGTCCCGCAAAGCGAGCCGCCGCTGCCAACGCAGCCGACGAGATAGTCCATTTTGCCGACCGAGCGAACCAACAGTTCGGCCAGCCTGGCATAGGCCAGCCAGTTTCCGGGATTGTCATATTGTCGTGGCCAGAAGCAGTTCGGGTCTTCACGTCGAATGCGCGCGAGACGCTGCAAGCGCCCCAACTGGTCTCCGTTGCCGCTGGAATCCTCTACGGTGATCACAGTTGCGCCGATCCGCTCGAGACGGGCTGCGTACTTCGCGTCGATGAGACTTGAAGCGGTGATCAGCGTAAGCGCGTATCCGCGGGCAGCCGCCAGCAGCGCAAGAGCCATGCCGAACGTGCCGGACGTTGTCTCGACGATGCGTGATCCCGGCTTGATCTCGCCATCAGCCATCGCCCGATCCAGAATGTAGCGCGCCGGCATGAGCTTCATCAGCGGAAAGACCGCAGCGATCAGATTTGGGGCAAGCGCAGCCATGCGAGGGGTCTCGAGCGCGCGGAAATAGTCGCAGTCCACCGCTACCATGATGCGCCTTCGTCATTGATCCGGTGAAATTGGACATCGCTGAAGCCGGCTTGTTGCGCTGCCGAGGCGGCGCGTCGGGCGAGCCGCCGCACATTCGTTCCGGCCGGGTCGAAGAGGACGCCGATCAGTGAACCGCTATGCGCGACCTGGATGCCGCAGGCGCTGGCACCTATCGCGATCTCAATCACGCTGTCGAAATCTTGCTTGGGCAAATGCCGTTGGCTGATCTGTGCGCTAGCTGTTGCTGCGCGCCCTAAACAGTAAGGGTCTTGATACCGTACGGCACGGTACACAAGCGCCCTGATGACCCGAAATTGTTGGATCTCAGCGCTACTGTATCGAGCCGGGGGTAGCCGCAGCGTATCGATAGGCCGCCCTCCATTTGCCTTGAAGCCGACAATCAGCAGAGGCGGCAAGGAACCACCGAAGTCTTCCAGGACCTGCCCCTCGCGCTGAGCAAAAAGGACGGTTTGATCGTCAAATGCGATGGCGTCGCTGGCTTGCTCCGCGGCCACGGCGAGCATACCGATGCGTGAAGGCGGCAGATGGATCTTGTGCGCCGCGGCTACAGAACGAATGGCGGCAACGACATCGGCCGTCGACGATCCGTAACCGTGGCCGACGGGAATGTTGCTGCGAATATGAAGGACGCCTCCCTGATTTGTGCCCAGATGCCTGAGCACGAGACGAGCCGCGGCCGCCGCCTTGGATTTGCAGGCAGGGTTCGTCGTGAGAGCGCTCGATTCCGTGCGCGTAAAGGTGGCATCCGAGCGAAGTTTCGTCAGGGGAAGGGTCACCAACGCGCGGTGAAGCCGCCCGCCATCGTCTTCGAATACGCCTTGTACGAGTTCGCCATGGTGCGCGATTGCTGTTGCTGTCCCGCTCTGCTGTTGCGGGCCGACCTGCCGAACAAGGTTGATTTTCGCGGTCACAGCCGCCTCCGCACGACCCGTTTCGCTGGCGGCAAGAGTAGTGTCCGCCCCATGCGACCGCCGTCATTGGATTCCGGTATTTACCGAGCGAGCGAAGAGGTACGGCCCGAGCCATTCTGCTTCAGGGCGACATGTTGCAAGCTGGCGCAATGTTTGGGTGGCTGAAGACTTGGACGCGCCATCGGCGAGAAATCAGGCATCGATGGCAATCCGATGCCTTGATGCTGGCGGCTGAACAGTCTCGAACTTCCTACTATGAGGCGCATCGCCGTGCGGCCGCGGCGCGGGCGCACGGCGACTCTGACGAGTTTTGGCACTGGACCAAAGTGGCTGCGGAAATCGCGCGCATCAATCCTACGGCAGAGATGGATACGGAAACCCTGAGGCGAGTCGTTGATCACGAGATGGGGAAGCGTTGATGGTCTTGGCTCCGGCTACATGCACACGGGTTCCCAAGCTTGAACTCGAGATCCTGTCATCGGTCAGGTTTTCGCAACCGAATGCCGTTCCCGGAAAGAACCTCGATACCAGCCTTCTCAAGAGCATTGACGATGCTGATCAGATTATTCGAGATCGGAGTTCTCGCGCCTCGTTCGAAGTCTGCAATTGTCTGGCGTGCAACGTTTGCCGTCTTGGCCAGATCATCCTGGCTCCATCCGAGCATTGCACGAGCGCCACGGCACTGCTCGGCGCTAAAATTTAGCGACCGCGCTTCGCTTTTTTGATTGACGTCAATCAATTTGTATAATAATCCAGTTTCAAAATACGGCCGAAAAGGCGCTGGCACGCCATTTCGACCTGACCAAGTCTAAGCTGTCTGGAGCTCGGATCATGGCTGATTCCGACCATACCACGACTTTGCCTTTCGTCACGCGTAGACAGGAACACAGCGGTTCCAGCGGACTCGGCGATACACAGGCTTTGGCTGTTCAGGTAGCGGACAGCCGGTCTGTCACCGACCCCGCTCTGGTCCTTTCCCTCGCCTGGATCGAGGCGCACACTGCTACATTAGCTTCTTGTGTTCGGCAGCAGGACGCTGAGACCGAAGTCATTAGAAATGGTGGGTTCGCAGCCATATCGACTGAGGTGCCGCGAAACAGGGAAGGGACGACAGCCGAAATTCGCTACCTTGCCGCCCGGAAGGCGGAAATGGACAACGCGTTGAAAGCGGAAACCTTGCTGGAGAAAATTGCGGCCACACCCGCCATCTCATTGGCGGGCGTGATCGCAAAGCTTTCGGTGGTCGTTCGCGAAGCCACTGATAACAGCGATCTGTTTGATTTCCCGCTTCCGCATGTCCGCTCGGCAGTGGCCGACCTACGAAGTCTCGCGGACGAAACGATAGGCGATGATGTCGCTGCATTGCCTGGTTGTGACCGGTCGATCGGATCGCTTTTCGAAAAGCCTGCCTCCGCCATCGCCGCTTGGCGGGCATTCTGTGCTTGGAGCCAGGGCGATGACGAGACCTATCGAACCTGGACGGACACTTTCAGGACGCTGCAAAGCGCACGCAAGTAGAAAATATCACCCCCGGCTGATCCGCCAAATCCGAGATCGCCGCTTTCCAAGAATCTATCGTCAATAACGGAATCCAAGGATACCGCACACGTTCGCGCCGCCCTATCAAACTTTTGATAGAGAGAAAGCGGATGCGGATGAAACCGGATTCATCGCAGTGGCGTAACCCAAGTGCATATGCCTTCGTCAAAGGCGCCACCGCCGATGTGATCGCCTGGGAATTCCTGCGCCGGAACCCTGACTATCAACGTGATTTCAGTAAGTCGCGCACGGTTAAAGCCACGCGCGAGTTGCGCAAACGTTGGGGGTTGCAGTTTCGCCGCCAGACCTGACCGTTCCGCAGCCGAACAGCCTGTCTACTGGGCGCCTGAGATCGACCCCGGCATCATCAACCTCATCGAGCCTCCAGCGTCATTGAGAGCAGAGCCGAAGATAGCGGCGGAAATTCCGTACCTGCAGGGCGAGCGTGATGAAATCGGCCTCCATATCCGTCCATCGCCCGAAGGTCCGCAGCTGGCGTTCCTGAACGGTGCGCAGCCTGACAAACCGTTGGCTGCCGTCATCCCGCTCGACGACATGGCGTTCGATCGGCTCTCATCAATCGAGCAATTCATCCACTCGGTCAGCGGCAAATACCGACCCGACGCCCGTTTGACCCCAGCGCAGCGGCGGCGCCTAGTCCATATGTTGCGATGCATCGACGGTCAGGAACAGCAGGCATCGCACTTCGAAGTCGCGACGGCCTTGTTCGGTCGGCGGCTTGTCATTCGGGAAGACTGGCACGACTCGTCCTTTCGATACCAGATGCATCGCCTCGCGCGCGACGGCGCGAAGATGGTCGAGCGCGGCTACCGCCAGTTGCTGCGCTTTAGACGGCGGCGTCCGTGATCCTGCTCGTCTCGGTGCGAAATTACGCTACGCAAGTCCGCACCTGACTATCCTCCTTCCACTCCTCCATTCTGGCCATGGGTCGTCGTTACCCCGCGACGGCAAGAAGGAGAGACCCTCATGAACGCCAACACCGCAGCACTGCCGCCGCGCTATCTGCGCACCAAGGAAGCAGCTCACTTCCTCAGCCTTTCCGCCCGTACGCTCGAAAAACACCGCACCTACGGGACCGGCCCTGCTTATCACAAGCTCGGGGGCCGCGTCGTCTATGCCATCGAAGACCTTCAATCCTGGGCCCAGCGCGGGGCCGTGACGTCGACTTCAGACCCGCGCGGATCGGTGCTGCCCGCCAAGCGCCACACGCTCGCGCCGCTGGCGCATGCCGATCGATACGCACGCTGATCGCGACTCCAACCCGAATGGCGGCACAAGCCCGGCAACCTTCGGAGCGCGGGCAGCTCGATCTTTTTCGAGCGCTCCCCGGCGACTTCCCAGCCCGAGACGCACAGGATCTCATGGCCTATCCGTTCTTCTCACTTTCTAAGTCCCACCGCGTCGCCCCGATCGACTTCACCGCCGGCGACGTGTCGATCCGGGTTGAAGCCGTACCTGATCACGGCATGGCGACCATATGGGACGCCGACATACTCATCTGGGCTGCAAGCCAGATCGTCGAGGCCCGCGACGCCGGTCTTCGCACGTCACGGCTGATCGCAGCTAGACCCTACGAAATCCTCATGTTTGTCCAGCGTGGCACCGGCCTGCGCGACTATCAGCGCCTGAAGGCGGCGTTCGATCGTCTTCAATCAACCACGGTCTCCACGTCTATTCGTCGCCCTGCAGAAGGCAGACGACATCGCTTCTCCTGGATCAACGAATGGCAGGAGCGGACGGATCGCGACGGCAAACCCGCCGGAATCGAACTGATCGTACCTGACTGGTTCTATCGCGCGGTCCTCGACGAAGCGCTCGTGCTGACGATCGACCGCGCCTATTTCGATCTCACGGGCGGGCTCGATCGCTGGCTCTATCGTTTGGTCCGCAAGCATGGTGGTCGCCAACGCGATGGCTGGCGGTTCGACTTCCGCCACCTCCATCAGAAGTCCGGCAGCCTGTCGCCGTACAAGCGCTTCGCGTTCGAACTGCGCGACATAATCCGCCGGCAGCCCCTACCGGGATACACGCTCTTTCTTGAGACGGAGATCGGTGGCCGCGTCTTGCTGGCCTTTGAACCATCTTCGACCGGTGGACCAAATGTGGATAGCCTCGTGCTATCGGGAACCCGAACTATCGTGCCATCGGGAACCCGGGGCTCGTGCTATCGGGAACCGAAACCGGGCGTAACCCACGGCAACAGAAAACAGAATCGCGCCCTTAACTTAGAGTCTAACCAAGAATCTAACTCTGAAGAGCGCGCGCACCGTGTGCAAAAGCCCATCCACAGCACGGATCAAGGCCGCAGCACGGTCACCAAGAAGTGCGTCGGGACTGTCCTTGGGTCGGAGGGAGACGCTCCTCAATCCGCGCCCGAGCTGCCTCTTCGACCACGGGCGGGAGGCGTACGATGACCGGCATCGCGGGACGCCGCATGCATGTCGCCCCTTCGCTGGCAACGCTTCCGCACGACACGCTCACCCATGTTGAACTGACCTGGGTCGAGAACAAGATAGAGAACTGGATTCGCTTCGGCTTACATGCCCATGAACAGATCCTCGATCGGCGACGGCGCATCCTGTCGTTCCGACCAGGCATGGTCTTCGCGTTAGTCCGCTGGGAGGCGAACGACTTCGGCACGATCGTCTCGCGCATCGACATCGTGCGCACCGTTGCCCGCGACGAAGCCTGCCAGTCGCTGCCCTTCGTGCGGCCTGGCGGCGACATCCTGCTGAAGGTTGAGGGTTGGCCGAAGGTCGAGCGTGTGCTGCAGGCGATTGACGTGATCGAGCGCATTGGCATCGATCCGGAAGAGGTCTCGCCCTATCACTGGCGACACATCCACAACCGACTGGCCGCCGGCCATGAGCCACGCGCCTACACGCTCGAACATCACCGCGCGTTTCTGCTGCGCCTGAGGGCCGAGTCGTGAGCCGCGCCGGACTTCTTGTCGCGACCACGCTCGCGGCGCTCGGCGTCGGTTATCCGGGGCTCGCGCCTATGCCGGTCAAGCTGATCTGGAACGCATCGGCGAGCGTGCCGATCGGCTTCTATACGATCGACGTCGGTGGGCCATTCGAAGTCACCAACCTTGTCGCCGTCGACGCGCCCGAACCCCTTGCCACCTTCCTCGCCGAGCGCGGCTATCTGCCCAAGGGCGTGCCGCTGATGAAGCGTATCCTCGCCGTGTCTGGGCAGACCGTTTGCCGCTCCAACCTCATCATCTCGGTGGATGGCGTCGAGGTCGGCGCAGCGCTTGAGCGCGACCGCGCCGGCCGCGCACTGCCGGTCTGGCGGGGCTGCCGCCGCGTCCAGACCGGCAAAGTCTTCCTTATGAATTGGCGGGTTCGCGACAGCCTCGACGGCCGCTACTTCGGCCTGATCTCGACGGACCAGATCATCGGCCGCGCCGTCCCGATGTGGACCGACGAAGACGGCACCGGCCGCTTCGAATGGCGTGCGCCGACGCGCTGACCGCATTTCCGCCGGCGAGAGCGGTGCTCGTCATGGCTTTTCAACCTCACCGCCAAGGAGACTGTCATGCCGCAGATCGGTGAATTCACGCGCGAGCAATCCGGCTTCGCCGGGCGCATCGAAACCTTCACGCTCTTTCGTGACGTCGCGGTCGTTCCGGCGGATCCGTCCGACGCCGCGAACGCGCCGGACTACCGTGTCCATGCACGCGACGACGGCAGCGACGAGAACGGCCCGGAGATCGGCGCCGGCTGGAGACGCACCGGCGAGAAAGCGGGCGAATACGTTGCGCTGCTGATCGACGATCCGGCATTCCCGCATCCGATCCGCGCCAACCTGTTCCGCGACAACGATACCGGCAACGCCTGGTCGCTGCACTGGTCGCGTCCGCGCGACCGCGGCGAGAAGGACTGAACGGTGCCTGGTCGCCAACAGATAACGAGCCATTCGACAGCGCCCGGGCTGCGTAGCGCCACCCGGCGCACGGCTCTCATTTTCCTTTCCGGCCTGGCCCTCGCGAACGGCACACCGGTGATCACCATGGCGCAAGACGTGCCGATCGCTCGACCGTCGGCGCGTGATCCCTACGCCGTCCATATCGCCGAGGCATCACGCCGCTTTGGCGTGCCGATCGCATGGATCAGGGCGGTGATGCGCGCCGAAAGCGCCGGAGAACCACGCGTAATATCCTCTGCCGGCGCGATGGGGGTGATGCAGATCATGCCAACGACCTGGGCCGATTTGCGCGTCCGACATGGCCTCGGCGACGATCCCTACGATCCGCGCGACAACATACTCGCCGGCACGGCCTATCTTCGCGAGCTGCACAATCGCTATGGTTTCCCAGGATTTCTGGCGGCCTACAATGCCGGGCCAGAACGCTACGAGGAGTCGCTTTCCGGCCGCCCGTTGCCCGCCGAGACCCGCGCCTACGTTGCCATGCTCGCGCCGGTCATCGACGGTTCCGGAAGCATCGATCCGACCACCGCGGTCAAGGTCGACGAATCGGCATGGACCCGGGCGCCATTGTTCATCGCGCAGTCGGGGCACATGTCGGGCACCGGATCCCTTTCGGCCGATAGCGCTCAGGCAGCAACGACCATGCGCAATGTCCCTGCAATCGAGCCGCGCTCCAATGACCTGTTCGTGGCGCATACATCAGCCGGAGGGCAGCAATGATAGCGCGCAACGGTCTTCGCAGCATATCGCACGCCAGCGTACCTGAGGGGGCACAGAGGCGTGAGGCCGGCAACACGACCGGAGGATGGCAGGATAAAAGGCCGCGAGGTGCGGCGTCGGTCGGCTGTGTTGTTTCAATAGGTTATGAGGCGAATTCGCGAGGTGCGGGATTTCCCCGCACCTCGCAGCTACGCCGATTTCTCATCAATCTCAGTGGCTTGGTGCGAGGTAGGGGGAGCCGGCCATGACCGGAGACAACGATTTCCGCATCCGGCCAGGCCGCATCCGCTCGACGCGCGCACAGGCGGCGCGCCCCTTCATCGCGCAGGCCCTTGCGGCGGCGAAGAAAGCCGGCGCCGGCGTGTCGCGCTCCGGTCGGATCGTGTCGGGCAGCCGTTCTCGCTTCGGGCGCGGGCAACGCGCAAGCATTCAGGCGAACAGGCTGCTCACCGCCCGCTCGCGTGGCGCGGTCATCAAGGCACGCGTGGTGCGCCAGGCGTCGCGCTCGGCACCGCTGGTCACCCACCTCGACTACCTGCGTCGCGAGGGCGTGACCCGTGACGGGGAAAAGGCCCGTTTGTTCGGACCGGGCGGTGAGGACGCTGATCCGAAGGCTTTCGCCGAGGGGTGCCAGGGCGATCGCCACCATTTCCGGTTCATCGTCTCGCCGGACGATGCAGTGGAGATGGCAGATCTCAGATCCTTTGCCCGCGATCTTGTCACGCAGATGGAAAAGGATCTCGACACCCGGCTCGATTGGGTGGCCGTTGACCATTGGAATACCGAGCATCCCCACGTTCATCTGATCGTGCGCGGCGTCCGCGATGACGGACAGGACCTCGTCATTTCGCGCGACTACATAAAGGAAGGGATGCGCGATCGGGCGCGTGACCTCATCACGCAGGAATTGGGACCGCGCAGCGATCTCGACATCCGGCGCAGCCTGGAACGTCAGGTCGAGGCCGAGCGCTTCACGCAGATCGATCGCCAGCTCATCCGCGACGGGCGCACGACCGGCGTCATCGACATGGCGGTCGATGTAAACGTCGCGCCCGACGACCATCATGCGTTGAAGGTTGGGCGGCTGCGCAAACTGGAAACGCTCGGGCTCGCCGAACAGGTCGGCGCCGGCCAGTGGACGATCGACACGAAAGTCGAGACGACGCTGCGCGAACTTGGCGAGCGCGGCGACATCATCAAACGGATGCACCGGGCATTGTCGGTTCGCGGCATCGAGCGCGGCTCGGCGAGCTACGTGCTTGCAGCCGAAAGCCTCGATACACCGATCATCGGCCGGTTGGTCGACCGTGGTCTCGATGACGAACTGAAGGGGTCGGCCTACGCTGTCGTCGACGGTGTCGATGGTCGCACCCACCACATCAAGCTCCCCGACCTCAATGCGGCAGGCGACAGCGCGCCGGGCTCCGTTGTCGAGCTGCGCAAATTCGACGACGCGCTGGGGCAGCGCCGGATCGCCATCGCCGTCCGCTCGGATTTCGACATCGATAGGCAGATCACGGCAACGGGCGCGACCTGGCTCGATCGGCAGAATATCGCCCGCGAACCAGCCGCTTTGTCCGAGGGCGGCTTCGGCGGCGAGGTTCGGCAGGCGTTAGCCCGGCGTGCCGATCACCTGGTCGAACAGGGCTTAGGCGAGCGGCAAGGTCAGCGCGTCACCTTCAATCGAGGGCTGATAGAGACCTTGCGCCGTCGCGAGTTGGAGGCCGTCGGCGAAAAGTTTGCCGCCGAAATTGGGCGGCCTTTCAATAGTGCAGGCAAAGGCGAATATGTGGCCGGCACCTATCGCCAGCGCCTGGCGCTCGCCTCCGGCCGCTTCGCCATGCTGGACGACGGCCTCAGCTTCCAGCTCGTCCCCTGGTCGCCCTCTCTCGAAAAGCAGATCGGCAAACACGTCTCTGGCGTGGCCCGCGGCGATGGTGGCGTCGATTGGAGCTTCGGCCGAAAGCGGGGGCTCGGCCTCTAACATCTCTCGGAAAGGACCCGCCTTGATGTCGGCTACAAAAATCCTGTGGGGCCAGATCCTCACCGTCCTCCTGATCGTCCTCCTCACCACCTGGGGCGCCACCGAATATGTCGCGTGGAAGCTCGGGTTTCAGGTGCAACTCGGTCCGGCCTGGTTTTCGGTCTTGGGCTGGCCATTCTACTATCCGCCGGCCTTTTACTGGTGGTGGTATTTCTACGACGCCTATGCGCCATCGATCTTCGTGGATGGCGCGTTCATGGCCGCATCCGGCGGCTTCATCTCAATCGCCGTCGCAATCGGCATGTCGGTCTGGCGGGCGCGCGAGGCCAAGAAGGTCGAGACCTATGGCTCAGCGCGCTGGGCCGAGAAGAAGGAGGTGGATGCCGCGGGCCTTCTCGGTCCGGATGGCGTCGTGCTCGGTCGCTATGATCGCGCGTATTTGCGGCATGACGGGCCGGAGCATGTGCTGTGCTTCGCGCCGACCCGCTCCGGCAAGGGTGTCGGTCTCGTCGTGCCCTCGCTGCTGACCTGGCCTGGCTCTGCCATCGTTCATGACATCAAGGGAGAGAACTGGCAGCTCACCGCAGGCTTTCGCGCCAAACACGGCCGCGTCCTTCTCTTCGACCCGACCAACGCGAAATCCGCAGCATATAATCCGCTGCTCGAAGTGCGCCGCGGCGAATGGGAAGTGCGCGACGTGCAGAACATCGCCGACATCCTGGTCGATCCCGAAGGCTCGCTCGAAAAGCGAAACCATTGGGAAAAGACCAGCCACGCACTGCTCGTCGGCGCGATCCTCCACGTGCTCTATGCCGAGGACGACAAGACGCTGGCCGGCGTCGCCGCCTTCCTCTCCGATCCTAAGCGGCCGATCGAGTCGACGCTCGCAGCGATGATGAAGACAGCCCATCTGGGCGAAGCCGGGCCGCACCCGGTCATCGCCAGCGCGGCGCGCGAACTGCTGAACAAATCCGAAAATGAGCGCTCGGGCGTCCTCTCGACCGCGATGTCATTCCTCGGCCTCTATCGTGATCCCGTGGTCGCGGAGGTGACCCGGCGTTGCGATTGGCGGATCATCGATATCGTCGGCGATGGAGGCCCGACGACGCTCTACCTCGTCGTGCCGCCCTCCGATATCAATCGCACCAAGCCGCTGATCCGCCTGATCCTCAATCAGGTCGGCCGCCGCCTGACCGAGGATCTGCAGGCGAAGGCAGGACGTCACCGGCTGCTGCTCATGCTGGACGAGTTTCCGGCGCTCGGCCGCTTGGACTTCTTCGAGTCGGCGCTGGCCTTCATGGCAGGCTACGGGCTGAAAAGCTTCCTGATCGCGCAGTCCCTCAACCAGATCGAAAAAGCCTACGGCGCGAACAATTCGATCCTCGACAACTGCCATGTGCGTGTCAGCTTCGCCACCAACGACGAGCGCACCGCCAAGCGCGTGTCCGACGCGCTCGGCACCGCCACCGAGATGAAAGCCATGAAGAACTACGCTGGCCACCGGCTGTCTCCCTGGCTCGGCCATCTGATGGTATCGCGCTCGGAAACAGCGCGGCCCCTGCTCACGCCCGGCGAGATCATGCAGCTTCCGCCTACGGACGAGATCGTCATGGTGGCGGGCATGCCGCCGGTTCGCGCGAAGAAGGCGCGCTATTACGAGGACGCCCGCTTCAAAGAACGAATTCTGCCGCCGCCTTCGCTTGCCGTGCCGATGCAACGCCGGCTTGACGACTGGACGAGCCTGCCGTGTCCGGTTCGCCCCGGACTGCTCGAAGCCGGTTCCGCTACCTATGGTGCCGACGAAGATCCGACCGCGTCGGAGCGACGGCACCAGCCCGAACTCGACCGCGTGAAGCCGGTGGAGAAGAAGCCATCTGTCGAGAACGAATTCGAAATCGATGTCGAGCGCGACGATGACGACGATGTTGCCGCGCGCAACCGGAGCTTGACGCGCATGGCGCAGGGCGTGGCGAGGCAAGTTTCGCTCGACCCGAACGACGGCATGGAACTGTGAGGCGACGATGGTGAAATCCCCGAGAAAGCAACGTCTGTCGGTCTATCTAGATCCGCGCGTGATGGTTCGGCTCGCGGAACACGCCGCACGGCGAGATCATTCACGATCCCTGATCGCGGAGGCCGCTATTGAATCCTTTCTTTCACCTGATGCCGCCGAGAGACAGGAGGCTGCAACCACCAAGCGTCTCGACCATCTCGATCGCCGGATGGCGCGGGTGGAACGTGATGTCGGCATTGCGGTTGAGACTCTTGCCGTGTTCATTCGCTTCTGGCTTTCAACGACACCCGCTCTGCCCGAACCCGCAGCGCAGGCCGCGCGCGCCAAGTCAGGAGAGCGTTACGATGCCTTCGTCACTGCCTTGGGACGTCGCTTGGCCAAGGGGCCGAAGTTGCGGCATGAGATTTCAGAGGATGTCTCGGGTCCGGAGCGCCCTGATCAATAGCGTTCGGCCAGCGCCAATAGCTCCTTGATGGTGGTCCCCCCGTCGCGCTCTTACGCTCTGTGCATCAGAGCATGGTGGGAACCGAATGGTGGATTTCGGACGGATGCGCTGCGAAAGCGAGTCCTTCCTGGACCGACGAGTTTTGGCAGCGATGCGCCCCCATCCTAGACGTTCAGGCAAACCTTGCCTTTACTCAGAAGCGGACTTTGCGGCGAAGCTCAGCGAGCGGCGCGCTTCGCGCCCCATGTCGGACGTGGGCGACAAAATGGCCAAGTCTTGAATGCTGCCGTTCGTTCCTAGCCTTGAACGAAAGCGTATCCTCAATATGATTTGCGCCCAATCGTAGATCGCGATTTCCGCAGTTGGACACATAGCTTTACCTGTACTCGTGCAACCTAGCCTAATAGTGCGGGCAGGCTATTGGCGATCATGTAGATCGCCACGACCACGATGAGGCCGGCAAAGAGCATGTTGAGAACACCTTTGCTGCCCGACAGGCGTTTCGCGATCAAGGAGCCGGCGACGCCGCCGACCGCACCGCCCGCTATGAAGATGATCGCCAGCGGCCAGTCGACGAGGCCGGAGGCAGCATAGTTGAGCGCCGTCGTGAGCCCGAAGGCGGTGACCGCGACCAGCGAGGATCCGATCGCAAAGATGATCGGCATGCCCGTCGACGCGATCAGGCCCGGTACGATCAGGAAGCCACCGCCGATGCCGAAGAAGCCGGAAAAGGCGCCGGTCAACGCGCCGAACGTCACCACCTTGGGGGCATTCTCGCGGTTGCACTGCGCATGCGGATCGCCGCCGCTTCCACGGCTTTTGAACATCAAGGCCCCCACGACCAGCATGAGAAGCGCGAACAGGAGCAGGAGGGCGTGGCCATCGACGATCTTGCCCAACGATGACCCGAAAAAGGCGCCGACGATGCCGGCGACGCTGTAGATGCCAGCGCATCGCCATTTTACGTTGCCGAGGCGAGCGTGACTGACCACGTTGGCAAGCGCGTTTGCCGCGACGGCGAAGGCACTCGTGCCTATGGCCATGTGCGCGCTGGGCACGCCGACGACGTAAACCATCAGCGGCACTGCGAGGATGGAGCCGCCGCCGCCGAACATGCCGAGGCTGAATCCGACCAGCGCCCCGGAGAGCGCCCCGAGGACATATTGCACGAGATCAAGCGTCATTGGATCGATGTGCCTCGGTTCAGGGATACGCCCCGCACGGGAAGGGCCTAGCGCGGCCGGGCTTCATGTTTCGGTTTGGCCAGCGGCTCGCGGCCCTTCAGCATCGCCTGCCAGTAGATCGGCGGCAGCAGTTTTTCCTTGAGGAACCAAGCGAGGCGCGAGGGCTTGCGATCGTTGATCAGCCAGGAGGGAAAGCTCGGCACCCGCTTGCCGCCATAGGCGAACTCGGCGAGCACGATCTTGCCGCGCTCCACGGTAAGGGGACACGAGCCATAGCCATCGTAGATCGCGCGCTGCGTTCCACTCAGCTTGCCCATGTCGGCCAGCAGATTCTCCGCCACGACCGGGGCTTGCTTGCGCGCGGCCGCGGCCGTCTTGGCATTAGGCGCGCTCATCGCATCGCCAAGGCTGAAGATGTTCTCGTATTTGGTGTGTTTGAGCGTGCTCTGGTCTACTGACACCCATCCGCTGTCGGCGGAAAGGGAACTGGCGCGCACGAAGTCAGGTGCCGTTTGCGGCGGCACGACATGGATCATGTTGAAGCTGCGCTCGACCACCTCCCCGTCGCCATCCTTGGCAGCCTTTCTGAACCAGGCCGTTTTCGCCGGCCCGTCGATCTTGATGAGATTGTGTCCGAAGGACAGGTCGATGCCGTAGCGCTCGACATACTTCATCAGCGGCGGAACGTAGTCCGCAACGCCGAATAGGCCTGGACCGGCATTCAGGAATTCGACCGTCGCATCCTTCAGGACGCCATTGTCGCGCCACGTGTCGCAGGAAAGATACATCGCCTTTTGCGGTGCACCGGCGCATTTGATCGGCATGGGCGGCTGGGTGAACAGGGCCGTCCCGCCCTTGAACTCCTTCACCAGTTGCCAGGTGTAGGATGCAAGATCGTAGCGGTAATTCGAAGTGACGCCGTTCTTGCCCAACGTCTCGGACAGGCCTTCCACCGCGGCCCAGTCGAGCTTCAGTCCCGGCGCCACCACGAGCCATTCGTAGCGAAGCACCCTGGCGTCTTCGAGGATCACGGCATTGTTGTCGGGATCGAAGGCGACCACCCCGGCCTTGATGCGTTTGACGCCTTTCGGGATCAGACTGTCGAGCTGGCGTCGGGTCTGCTCGGGCGTGAAGATCCCCGCACCGACCAGGGTCCATCCCGGCTGGTAGTAATGCGCGTCGGCAGGATCGACGATCGCGATGTCGAGGTCCTTGGTGCGGGCAAGCATGCTGGCGGCCACCGCAATGCCCGCCGCGCCACCCCCCACGATGACGACCTGATGTGGTTCCGCTCCGGCTTCCGTCACCGGCTTGCCGCCATTGGCGATGCGAGCGGCCGTGCCGGAAAGGTCGTAGCCGGCTGCCTTTCCGGTTGCCAGGATTTCCGGTACGGATTTCGAGCCCGCATGCGAAAGCGCCCATAGCGTCGTGGTGCGCGTTCCGGTGCGGCAATAGCCGATCACTGGAGCGGGCAGCTCTTCCCGTGCCCGATCGAATGCTTCGACGTCCGCGCTGGAAATCTTGCCCGGAACGACGGGCACGTGGCGCGCCTCCATGCCGTGACGCTTCGCTTCTGCTGCGATCTCGGCAAATGGCGGCTGGTCGTCGCCTTCGCCGTCCGGACGGTTCACGATGACGGATTTGAACCCCGCTTCCGCTGCCTGCTTGACGTCGGCGAGTGAAAGCTGCCCGGACACCGACAGTCGATCGCTGATCTTCTTGGCTTCCATGGCATTGCTCCTTGGTTTCGTGTCGAGTTGGTCCAGCCCCGGTCAGGCCGTCGGCCGGTCGGTGTCTTCCGCCGGCAGGATCCTACCGAACACCGCGGCATGTGTTTGCGCCGACTGGAACGGCCTGGCAGCGCGCGGCCTCGGAGGCGGCGGCTCGGATTGACGATGGGCGGGCTCCCGGGCGCAGAACAAGGCATGCAGCTGGCCGACGATCGTGCGGATACGCTCATCCGTCAGGCGATAGAAAACGAGCTTCGCCTCGCGGCGAAAGCCCACGAGGTCCGCCTTGCGCAGTTCGCCCAGTTGCTGCGAAAGGCTCGGCTGGCGAATGCCGAGCTCCTCCTCCATCTCGGAGACGGAGGTCTCGCCTTCACAGAGGCGGCAAAGGATCGCCAGGCGGTTGGGATTGCCGATCAACTTAAGCAGATCGGCGGCCTCCACGATGCTGGCATTGCGCGGACTCAGGACCGCTTCTCGCGTCATGGACCTACTCCCAGACCGCGCCGGAAAGGGCGTCGAGCGGAAATTTGAGGTAGCGCTTGCCGTTCCCTTCTGGCTCCGGCAGGCGGCCGCCATTGATGTTGACCTGCAGCGCATGCAGGATCAGCTTGGGCATGGGCAACGTCTTGTCGCGGGCTTCGCGCAGTTCCACGAACGCCGCCTCGCTCTTTGCCTTCACGAGGTGGATGTTTCCGGCGACTTGCTCGGCAACGGTGGATTCCCATTTCGGGTCGCGTCCACCCGGCTGGTAGTCATGTCCGGTGAAGACGCGCGTGGCAGCCGGCAGGGCGACGATCTCCTGGATCGAATTCCACAGGCGTGCGGCACTGCCACCGGGAAAATCGGCGCGTGCGGTGCCTCCATCCGGCATGAAGAGCGTATCGTGCACGAAGGCGGCATCGCCGACGACATAAGTGATCGAGGCCAGGGTATGGCCCGGCGAAAAGAGCACACGGACGTCGATCTCTCCGACCTTGAACGTGTCTCCCTCGGCGAACAGCCGGTCCCATTGCGAGCCGTCACCCGGAAAATCCGGCCAATTGTAGATCTTCTTCCAGAGCTCCTGGACATCGCGCACCTTGCTGCCGATCGCAGTCGGAGCGCCCGTCTTTTCCTTGAGATAAGCAGCCGCGGAGAAGTGATCGGCGTGGGGATGGGTGTCGAGGATCCACTGCACCTCCAGCCCTTCTGCCTTGACGTGATCGAGGATGGCATCCGCATTGAAGGTGGCCGTCGCGCCGGACTTTTCGTCGAAATCGAGCACCGGATCGATGATGGCGCAGCGCTTCGTCGCCGGGCAGGACACGACATACTGGATGGAGAAGGTCCGCGGGTCGTAGAAGCCCTTCACGTCGGGCGCTCGCATCAAGATTGCTCCTCAAGTCTGCGCGTACGGTAGAACCAGTTTTCCTGGAGCCGGCCCGCGGCGGAAAGCGACGGCAGCGGCTCGATGACCTCGCCGCCCGGCTGCCAGTTTTCCGGCGTGAGCACGTTATGAGCGTCGGTGGCCTGCAAGGCGCGGACGGAGCGAAGGATCTCGTCCACATTGCGCCCCGTGGACATGGGATAGCTCGACATCAGCCGGACGATTCCGTCCGGATCGATCACGAAGCACGACCGGACGGTGGTGCTGTCGCGCGCATTCGGCCCGAGCATTCCATAGGCCGAAGCGATGGTCATGGAAGGGTCCTCGGCAACAGGAAAAGGCACCTGCACATCGAACGTTTCTTCGATGGCCTTCACCCAGGCCAGATGCGCGAACAGGCTGTCGACGGACAAGCCGAGCAGGTCGCATCCGATGGCTTCGAAATCCGGCGCGAGGCGGGCGAAGGTCAGGAACTCGGAGGTGCAGACGGGCGTGAAGGCGGCCGGATGGGAGAAGAAGACCAGCCAGCGCCCTCGGTAGTCGTCGAGTGCCCGTTCGCCCATCGTGGTGCGCGCCACGAAGCGCGGTGCCGGTTCCCCGAGATGGATCGTGGGTGAATGTGTCGCCGGTTCTGACATTGATATCGGCTTCCAATCCTTTTCGTGCGTAGCAGTGCGTGCTCAGGGCAGCAGGACGTAACCCTGCTTCTGGAGGATCGCGAGGTCCGTCAGCGCGGAAAGCGTGAACGTAATCTCCGGGTTGATGTCATCCTCGGCGATTTTGTTGTCCGCGGCCGCCTGGCCGCATACGTAAAGCGTCACACCCGCTTCCTTGAGCGCATGGATCAGCTTGAGGTCGGGGTTTTCCTTCCCCTCCTTCTCGCGAAAAGCCGCGGCCGACATGACGAGCGGCGTGGCAGGCCCATGGATGACGGCGACGAACTTCCGATGGTCACCGTCCACGCCGGCGTTGCCGAAGAGATTGACGGCACGTGCCACATGCCAGAGCGCGGCGTTGACGCCATCCGTCTCCTTGGCCGACGTGATGTCGAAAACGACCTTGTAGGTCTCGCCCTTCTCGGGCTGCAGCTTGGCATCCGGCAGCGGATGGATGCGTCCGAAGTCCTTGACCACCGGAGTGATCCATTCTGCGTTTCCCGTCTGTGCCGCCAAGGCGCTTCCGAGACAGGAAGCCACGGCGAATGCGGCCAGAGCGGTGGTGCGGACGAAACGGATATGCATGGCATGTCTCCAGGGTCTGGTGGACGAACAGGGCCGGATGTTCGGAAACTACTGCGAGGGGATCGTGCCTGCCGACGGCGAGTTCTCGCCCAGCATCACGTCGCCGACCTTCGTCCCGTAGAGCGACATCTTCGAATCGTGGTATTTCTTGCGCGTTTCGGCGACCGACCCCTCGAAGCGGGGATCCTGCGGTCTCTCCTGGCTGTCGATGTAGGCTGCGACGTTCCAGGCGTCGGCGTCGCTGAGCGTGTTGCCCTGCGTCAGGGGCATGTTCGCCTTTATGAAGCCGGCGGCGTTGCTGATCGATCCCATTCCGGCGCCCCAGTTGAACGAGCGCGCACCCCACAGCGGTGGGAAAACGGTGCTGCCGTCAGCGGCTTTCTGGCCTTCGCCGTTGGCCCCATGACAGAGCGAGCACTGCGCCGCGTAGATTTGCCCGCCTTTCTCGAGATCGAAATCGCCGTTCGGCTTGGGCAGGTCGGGATAACCCCGACCTTCGACTTTGCTCTGGCCTGTGGGCAGACCCTTTGCGAGGAAGTAGGCGTAGCTTTCGAGAGCGACCAGGACCTCATCGTTGAAGGGCGGCGCCTTGCCGTTCATGCTGTAGCGGAAGCATCCCTGCAGCCGCTCCTGGAACGTGTTCACATGCCCGTTCTTGGACCGGTAGGCGGGATACGACACATAGGCAGCCCAAAGCGGGGCTGAATTGGCCTGACGACCGCGGTCGATATGGCAGTTGGAACATTGCAGATCGTTGCCGACGAACTCCGGCGCGTTTTTCTGCGTGTCGTGGAAGATAGCTTCGCCCAGTTTCACCATTTTGCCGAAGCCGTCATCGCCGATGGTCGCCTCGTCAGGGGGCACGAAAGCCGCGTCGCCTTGGCCGGACGTCCGACCGGCGGCCGCTCCCTGCGTGGCCAATACAGTATTTTCTCCGCTGGCCTCGGCTCGGGTCGTTCTTCCGTCGCGCGGCAGGGAATATCCCACCACCACTGCCAGCCCCATGAAGAGCAGGACGGCGAGCCACTCGCCGAGGTCGGGCTTGCCATTCGTCATCGTGCCGGCTCCTTCGCCTCGGAAGCCCTCGTCGCGTGAGGCTCGAGGCTGGCGAAATAAGCTGCCACTGCCTTGATCTGATCGTCATCCAGCTTGCTGGCGACACCGGTCATCAGGGACAGCGGATCATTGCCGCGATTGCCCGCCTTCCAGTCCTGAAGCTGCTTCTCGATATAGGAGGCCGATTGGCCCGCGATCTGGGGAAACGCGGCGCCAACGCCCATGCCGGCCGGGCCGTGGCATTGGTTGCAGGCGGCAAGACCTTTCGGCCAGTCGCCGCGTTCCGCGATTTTCGCGCCCGCCGCGACCACGTCTTCCGCCGCCTGGGCGGTGCTTTGCTGGACAGGAGGCGTCTGGCGGCTGAGATAATCCGCCACGGCTTTTCGGTCGGGCTCGGAAAGAGCCTTCGCGATCGGACCCATCGTCTCGTTCGCGCGGGTCCCTTGCGCAAAATCATCGAGCTGCTTGGCGATATAGGCTGCGTTCAGCCCCGCGATACGCGGAAAGCCCCCATCCGGCTGCCCTTCACCCGAGGCGCCATGACAGGCGGCACAAGCTGCGGCCGAGCCCACGCCATGGGCAAAGATGTCGCTGCCGTCGGCCGCGTGCGCGATGCCAGACTGCGCAATGGCGACCAAGGGCAAAAGCGCTACCGCGATCCCTCTGCCAGCCAGCGCCGAGCGATAGGAGATGATGTTCACCGTGCTGGTTCCTCCTGCAAGGCCATCACCCGAACCTAGGGCAACGCCATTATTCTATCAATACATCAATCAGTGAAATGAAGCCAGCGAGGGATTTCGACCTCTCCTCCTCAGGCCGTTCTTGCCGTACCGCTGGCAACCAACAGCCGCGCAGCTGCCATCCCGATGGCCATGGCCGGCACGAAGGCCAGGGTCCCGGCGGCAGCAGGCGTGATCGCCGTCAGCGCCGGGCCGGGGCAGAAGCCCCCAAGACCCCAGCCGATACCGAAGATTGCTGGTCCGAGGATGATTGCGCGGTCAATCTCCGTGTGGTCGGGAAGATGGAAACGCTGCGCGGCGAGGGGCCGTTGCCGGCTCAGGACGAGCCTGTAGCCGACGAAGGCCGTGAGCACCGCGCCGCCCATCACGAACGCCAGAGACGGATCCCAATGGCCGAAGAGATCGAGAAAGTTCAGGACCTTGGCGGGATCGGCCATGCCGGAGACGACAAGCCCGAGGCCGAACAGGAGACCGATCAGCAAATTGACGATGAAAGACATGGCGTCAGGCTCCAGTCAGGTGACGCGTGACGAAGACCGTCGCGAACGCCGCCGCCATGAACACGATCGTCGCCACCAGTGAACGCAGGGAAAGCCGAGAAAGGCCGCACACTCCATGGCCCGACGTGCAGCCATTGCCCCAAACGCTGCCAAACCCCACCAGCAGACCCGCGAAGGCCATCAGCGGGATGTTGGCCGACACGGTCTGCTGGACCGGCTGTCCAGTCAGCAGCAGGACGAGAAGAGGCGCCGCGACGAGGCCCGCGACGAAGCCCAGACGCGAGGGCAGCGCGCCATCGCGGTAGGGAGGCAGCAGGCGGCTGGCAATGCCGCTGATCCCGGCAATCCGCCCTTCACAAAGCATCAGCAGGGTGGCTGCCAGACCAATCATTGCGCCGCCGGCAAGAGAAGCCCATGGCGTGAAGTCCGTTATGACATCGCCTTCCATGCATCACTCCTATCGATGAGCGGGGCCGGAAGACATCACGCCGGCAAGCTGTGGCGGCGCCCGCTCGTCGACCGACACATCCGGCGTCGCGACCAGCGGGTCGGAAGCTCACGTCAGGCAAGATCGGACAATTACGAAAAAATGCAAGCGTTGCATTCGAAATTGTCGTGCCGTCACGCTGGCCGCCTTGCCTTGGCGATGGCTTCGGTCAGGGTGGGCTTGTCGACAACCCCACCAAACAGCGTATGGCCGATCACGTAGGACGGCGTACCTTGAAAGCCGAAGGCTTCGGCAAGCGCATAGTTGCGCTTGAGCGTCGCGTCGATCTCCTTGGAATGGGATTGGAAAGCCGCTTTCAAACCGGCGATGTCGATTCCGGCCTTGGCGAGCGTCGCGTCGATTTGCTCCTCGGTCAGCTTGCCCGGTGTCGCCATGAGCGCGTTCAACGCGGGCTCGAATTTACCCGTGTGGAAGGCGCCGAGGACCAGGTGGCTGGCATAGACCGAAGGTGGGCCGAAGACGGGCCAGTCTTTCAAGACAAGCCGGACGTTGCCGTCCTTCTCCACCACGTCGCGCACATTCGGAAAATCGCGCTTGCAGTAGGGGCACTGGAAGTCGAAGAACTCGGCGATGGTGACGTCGCCTTTGGGGTTGCCGAGAACGGGATTGCCGGGGTCGTTGTAGACCTGTGCTTCGCTGGGGCCGGCGTCCGATTGCGCCAAGGCGCGCCCGACCGATGACAGGCCGGCAGCGCCGGCGGCTGCGGAAGCGATGAGCAGGCGTCGCGTGATCATGTCAGCTTTCTCCTTGTGATTTTCCGTCTGGCCCAAGCACAACCACGCGGGATCCGCGGGGAACGCGCTGGTAAAGGTCCATGATGTCCTGATCCAGAAGCCGTATGCAGCCCGACGAGACGGACTTGCCGATCGACCAAGGCTCGGTCGTGCCGTGCAGGCGGTAGAGCGTGTCCTTGCCGTCCTTGAACAGATAAAGCGCACGCGCACCGAGCGGGTTCTTCGTCCCGCCTTCCATCCCCTTGGCGAGTGGACCGTAGCGTTCGGGTTCGCGCTTGATCATGTCGGGCGTCGGCGTCCAGTGCGGCCAAGCCGCCTTGCGCGCGATCGTGGCCGTGCCCTCGAATTCCAAACCTGCCTTCGCGACCCCGACGCCGTAGCGCATCGCCTTGCCGTGCTGCATGACCAGGTAGAGGAATCGGTTGTAGGAATCGACCACGATCGTTCCGGCGGGCTGGTCGGTGTCGTAGTCGACCAGTTGCCGCAGATATTTCGGGTCGATCTTGGCGACATCCACGCCAGGCACCGTGTAGCCGTGGTCCTGGCGTTCGCTGTACATCTTCACGCGCGCCGGATCGGGCGGCAGTGGTGTCAGCGCCGGGGCGGGACCGGCTGCCTCCATGCAGCCGGCGAGTGCCGCCGTCAGCAGAAGCAGCGACAGCCGCTCGGGTTTGAACGGCTTGACCCTGGCGGCCCAGCACGGATGCATCATTTCAATTTCCCTTGTCTTTCCGGCGCAGGTCGGAAATCGCGCCCGCCAGCGCCTCTTTGGTAATCTGGCCGAGGTGAGAGTTCACGATCGTTCCGTCGGCTGTCATGAAGAGCGTCGCCGGCAGCCCCTGCGTGCCGTAATGGCGGCCGAGTTCGCCCAGGCCGTCCTGCAGAACCGTTGCTGCCGAAAGATCGATGTCGTTGGCTTTAAGATAGCCGGAGATGACATCGGCGGCTTCACCCTGGTTGGCGAAGACGAAACGGACATCAGGCGTGTCGCTGGCTGCCTGTGCCAGAACCGGCATCTCGCGCCGGCAGGGAGGGCACCAGCTGGCCCAGAAATTGACGACCATGGGGGCGCCGGAACCGTCGAAGCGAAAGGTCCCGCCGTCGAGTGTCTGGAAGGCGGTTTGTGGCAGGGCGATCGCGCTGGGGGCAGTCATGAGCTGGATCGCGACGTTTGCCATCAGGGCGCCGGCGGCAAGCGCGCCTGTCGCCCACAGCCGGGCCTTGAGGCCGGACAGGCCGACGAGAAGTGTCGCCAATGCCCCGCAAAGCCCAGCCCAGATCGAGAAGCCGCCCTCCCAGATCATCAGGACGCGCCAGGGCTCTCTTGCGAAGGAGGAAAAATGAATTAGAACATAGCCGAGCCGCGCGGCCACGAAACCGACCAGCACGGCCGTGCCGGGCACGGCGCCGATTCTTCCGCCGATCCGGCGATTGACGATGTTGGCCACCAGAAGGAAAACCGCGATGCCGAAAAGGATGGCCGCCTGATCGCCGGCGATCACGAAGGGTCCGAGCGCGAAGGATTTCATCATGGCTTCACGCGCCGTGCCGCATCGGCGAGATCGTCGACCGACATCTCGCCGACCAGCCGCGCCTGCTGGCGCTCCCGGCCTTCCGCGTCGTAGAACACCATTGTCGGCGGCCCGATCACGCCGAGGTCCTTCATCAACGCCGTCTTGCCATCGGTGAGGTCGCTGAGATCCACCTTGGTCAAAGTGAAGCCATCGAGCGCTTGGGCGGTGACGGGAGAGGGAAGAACGCTGCGCTCGATCACCTTGCACGAGACGCACCAGTCGGCGGTGAAGTAGACCAGCGACGGCCGGCCCTCAGCCTGTGAGGCCGAGATGTCGCGGGCAAGCGCGGCATGGTCCGTGACGCTGCTGAATGCGAGTTCCTCTCCTTGCGACGGCGCGCCCGCGCCTCTCGCGATCCGCGCCAGCGGGCGCAAGGGATCGTCGGCGCCGGACGCCGCCCCGATCGCCAAAAGCCCGCCATAGATCAGCGCCAGTACGCCTGCGGCTTTGGCTGCGCGGCGCGTCATCGCGATGCCGGGCGCGACCGCGTCGAGCCCGCCCACGAAGACCCCGATGGCCAGCACGAGCGCTGCCCACAGAGCCATGGTCGCCTGAGCCGGCACGACGCGCGACAGCATGTAGACCGCGGCCGCCAGGAAGATGAAGCCGAAGGCGAACTTGACGCTTTCCATCCAGCCGCCCGAGCGGGGCAGCAGGCCGGACCCGAAGGTGGCAAAGCCGATCAGGGGAAGGCCCTGCCCGAAGCCGAGTGCGAAAAGGGCGGCGGCACCGAGCGCCATGTTGCCGGACTGGCCGACATAGAGAAGGGCGGCTGCCAGGGGCGGCGTGACGCAGGGGCCCACGATCAGCGCCGAGGTGAAGCCAAGCGAGGCGGCCGACACCATCGACCCGCGCTTGGTGCCTGCACTTGCGATGCGGCTGGTAAGCGCGGCGGGAAGCTGCAGCTCGAACAGGCCGAACATCGACAGGGCGAGCACCACGAACACGGCCGCAAGCGCGCCGATGGCGATGGGCGATTGAAGCACGAGCTGAAGGTTCTGGCCGCTCCATGCAGCGACGATGCCCAGCAATCCGAACGCCGCCGCCATGGCGGTGACGTAGACAAGGGACGTCTGGAAGCCGCGCGCCGCGTTCAACCGCTCGCCCTCGCGTGCCAGCATGCCGCCGAGGATCGGATACATCGGCAGGACGCACGGGGTGAAGGCGAGAAGGAGGCCGAAACCGAGGAAGCTCAACACCACCATGGCTGCGCCGCCACTGGCCGCGATCCGCTCGATCATACCGGGTGTGCCGACCGAGCCGGCGTCGACTTCCTCACCGGCGCCGGGGGCCGTTTTGTCGGGCCTGCCTGTGTCGTCGCTGGCGGCGCTTTGCCAGCCCGATGGCGTGGATTGCGTCGCCGCGGGCGGGCCGAAGCCTGCATCCACCGGCCCGAGATCGAGCGTCGCCACGTCGAGCGTGCGCCGCAGCGGCGGGTAGCAGATGCCGTCTTCCTGACAGCCCTGATAGGTCAACCGGATGGTCCGCGCATCGGGTATGGGCAGATCCACATCCACGCGGGAGTGGTAGATTTCGCTCTCGCCGAAATTGGGGTCCTGCTTGACCGTGCCGTCCGGGGTGCGAAGCGACAGGGACTGTCCGGCCGCCTCGGCCGCGAACTTGTCGCGGTAGAGGTAGTAGCCCGGCGAGGGCGTGAAGATGAGACGGATGTCTTCGCCCTCGCGCTGCGCCTTTACCGTGAAAGCCTTTTCAGCCGGTAGGGGCTGTGCCGAGCGCGCCAGGCCAGCGCCCGCGAGGACGGCCGGCAGAATGGCGAGGAGCAGGAACAGGGGCCGCGGAAAGCGCATCGGCATGGATCGTCCATCAGCAGGAAGTTTGCCTGTCCGCTGTCGGAATCCTAGCTTAAGGCAGCCTTAAGACACGGCGCGCAGATGCCGATGGTCGATCGGAGCGGATAAGCCATGCGGGTCCTTGTCGTGGAAGATGATGAAGTGTTGCGGGACGGCCTTTCGGTCGGACTCTCGCTGCATGCCATGACCGTCGACACCGTCGAGCGGGCAGACGATGCCAGGCTTGCCCTCGACACCAGCGATTTCGATGCGGTGGTGCTCGACCTCATGCTGCCGGACGGTTCGGGGCTGGACGTGCTTTCTCACCTGCGCGCGCGTGCCCACCACGTGCCGGTTCTCGTGCTCACGGCACGTGACGGCATCACGGACCGGATCGCGGGGCTCGATGGCGGCGCAGACGATTACATGGGCAAGCCCTTCGATCTGGATGAACTCGCCGCAAGGCTGCGCGCGATCGCGCGCCGGTCCGTGGGCCGCTCCAGCGGAACGCTTTCGTACCGCGGGCTCGACCTGGATCCGGCGCGCATGACGGGAATTTTCAATGGCGTGGAGCTGCGCTTCTCGCGCCGCGAATTTGCGGTCCTCTCTGCATTGATGGAACAGCCCGGGCGCATCTTTGCCCGCAGCGAACTGGAAGACCGGCTCTACGGTTGGCAGGAGGAAGTTGAAAGCAACGCGGTGGAGGTGCACGTCCACCATTTGCGCGCCAAGCTCGGAAGCACCTTCATCGAGACGGTGCGCGGCGTCGGATACAGGTTGCGAGGCGAGAACCGATGACGTCGATCCGCGTCCGCCTCTTTGCGATTCTCCTCGTGACCACCGGACTCGTCTGGCTGTCGGCCATCGGGTGGATTTACGTCAGCACCGAAGCGCAGGTCGAAAAGGTGCTCGATGCCCGACTGCGCGAGGCCGCCCGCATGGTCGATTCCCTCATCGTCGACCAGCGCATCGATGTGGCGAGCGCCGTGCAGGCGGCCACGCGTTTGGACGAGGGCTTCCAGGTGGACGGCAAGCCTTACCAGCATCAGCTTTCCTGCCAAATCTGGTCGCTGAGCGGAGGTCTCGTCGGCCAGTCGGAAAGCGCACCGCGCCAGCCGCTCTCCAGCCACCAGAGCGGTTTTCAGGACACAGTCGTCGATGGCGAGAACTGGCGCGTCTTCGCCGTGGCCAACGAAAGGCTCGGTGTGCGGGTGCTGGTCGGCGACAGCCTGGCGGTGCGCCGCAAGCTGGTCGACGACGTGATCAAGGGTTTGCTGCTGCCGGCGGCCCTGATCCTTCCGATCCTCGCCGGCCTGATCTGGGTCAGCGTCGGGCGGGGTCTGGCGCCCCTGCGGCATCTGGCGGCAGGTCTGGCGCAGCGCAGCGCCGACGACCTGCATCCCGTCGATACGACCGGCCAGCCATCGGAGCTCAGGCCGGTATCGGCGGCACTCAACGGACTGTTCCAACGCGTCGCCGATACGCGTGAACGCGAGCGCAACTTCACCGCCTTTGCCGCGCATGAGCTGAAGACGCCGCTCGCAGGCCTGCGCACCCAGGCCCAGGTCGCGCTCGCCAGCGACGACGGCAATGTGCGCAGCCAGGCTTTGGGGCGCATCATCCAAGGCGTCGACCGGACCGGCCGCCTGGTGCGCCAGTTGCTCGACCTCTCGGAGGTCGAGGGCGGACGCGATTCGCCGCCACGCCGGGCGATGGCTTTGTCCCATGTGATCGCGGACGTGGTCGACGGTCTGGCAGGCCAGGCCCAGCGCAAGGATGTGACCATCCAGCAGGACGCGAACCCTGAAAGGTCGACCGGCAGTCTGCAGATCGACAGCGGACGAGACTTGCTCGCCCTCGCTCTGCGCAACGTCCTGGAAAACGCGATCCAGTATGCGCCGCCCGGTTCGATCGTGCGCATGAGCGCGGCTTCCGACGACGCCAACATTGCGGTCACGATCGCCGATGAGGGACCGGGTATGAGCGACGACGACATGGCGCATGCGACCGAACGCTTCTTTCGCGCGGCCAATGCCGATGGACCGGGCAGTGGATTGGGACTTTCGATCGCTGGTGCCGCGATGGAAAAGATGGGGGGAGCCATCGTGCTCCAGCATTCAGACACCACCACCGCCGGCCTCACCGTGACCCTATCATTCCCGTCTCATGTTTGAAGGAGAGGCTCATGCCGGCGCCGCGACGCAGCCAGTCGGCCGGGGCGGGCACCGCGACGAAGAGACCGCCATAAAGCATCTGCGACATCACCGAGTGGATGACGACCGCGATCGGCAGCACGACTAAACCTCCGAGAAGGAGTTGTGTTTCATCCGGCATTGCCGATCGGCCTCTTCCGAAAAGCGCCGACACACAAAGGCAATGGGAAAAGCGCGCCGCGGTTATACGACGGGTGCCGAGGCGCTCCTAGATAGACGGCGTGGCAGAAGTAGGGCCGGAAGCGGCCAAGCGAGTTCTGCTTCATGAACAAAACTTAGAACGGCAGCTCACCGCTGAGCGCTTCCCACAAGCGGACAGCCAGCAGCCGGCCCCTTTCCTGCTCGTGGTTGATTGTTCGATCCCTCAAGCGCATCGCCGCTGTGGGTGGAGAAAATGGCTAGTCTTTTGAAGAGCACAGAGCGGCGCTCGAAGTGGACGCGCGAGCACAGCTTCAGGGTCACGTCCCCATGGTAATATCCTACAGTGTAAAAATGCCTCGTAAGATAGTTCCGCATTTCTGGATACGATGCTACTTGTTCGTTTAGCGGGCTGCATTATGCTGCGATCGAATTGCGCTACGGGAGGAATCGGTGGGCATGTCGAGAAGCTCGGCGATCAGTCGTCGAGACGCGGTCGGGGCAATGGTCGCCGCGATGGCCGCTCTTGCATTGCCCGAGATGGGCCGAGCCGACCAGGACAGCGCCTTCAAGTTCGGACTGACACCCGTCTTTCTCGTTAACGATCTCGAACTGCTTGACCATCTCAAAAACTATCTCGAGATGCGCCTTGGCGGCCCTGTCGAACTCATCACGCGACGGACTTATCAGGAGATCACGGCTTTGCTTGTGTCGGGACAGCTCCATTCGGCCTGGATCTGCGGCTATCCCTACGTACAGTTCGAGAGCCAACTCGATCTGGTCGCAGCACCGTCGTGGCATGGCAAGCCGCTCTATCGGTCCTATATCATCGTCCCTCGCAACCGGCAGGTCGAGGATTGGAAGGGGTTGCGCGGCGATGTCCACGCATTCTCGGACCCGGACTCCAATTCTGGCTATCTGGTGACGACGGCTCTTCTCGCTGAAAGCCGCCTGACGCCGAGCCGTTTCTTCTCGCATCATTTCTTCACCTACGGGCATCGCAACGTCGTGCGCGCCGTGGCTGCGGGCCTGGCGCAATCCGGCAGCGTCGACGGCTATGTCTGGGATGTGATGCGCGAGACCGAACCGGATCTCGTCGCGCAGACGAAGGTGTTGCGCCGCTCCAAATGGCTTGGCTTTCCGCCCGTCGCCTCGCCCAGGATGCTCGCCGGAGAGCCCAGGCTGGCCACGTTTCAACGAGCGCTCACAAGCATGAAAAACGACCCGGAAGGCCGCAAGGTTCTCGATCTCCTGCGTCTCGACGGTTTTGTGGTCACGCAGTCCACGCTCTTCGACACTATCGCCGCCAAGATGAATCTGGTGAGGCAGTTCGGATGAACCTCTGGCGGTATTGGGGCACGATCCCGATTTCCTACCGCGTGCCTGTGTTGGTGGTCCTGCTGATGCTCGTCATCAGCGTCGCTATCTCCGAGCGGGTTCTCGACAGGCTTTCCACCACCCAGAGCCAATCCCTCAACGCGCTCGCGGAAACCTATCTTGACGGCCTGTCGGCAGCGATCGTTCCACCCGTCATGCGAGGCGACGTCTGGGAAATCTTCGACGCGCTCGACCGGTCCTCGTCGGCTTACAAATCACTTGCTCCGTCCGAAACCGTCGTCGCCGGCGCCGACGGGAAGGTTCTCGCCGCCAGCGATCCAAAGCGCGTGGCGACCTATTCGCGCTTCGACGTGCACGACCCCGATGCGTTCACCTCGGGTAGCGTCGCCATCGACAGCAGCACCAAGATCGGGACAACGCGGCGCGATCTCGTCTACCAGGGACAGAAGGTCGGGACGGTCTTCGCCCGTTTTGATGTTTCCCATCTCTTCGCTGAGCGGCGGGAAATCCTGCTCACGCTTCTGGTGACCAATGGCGTGCTGGCTATCCTTTTCGCCCTTGGCGGTTTCCTGCTCATGCGCAGGATAACGGCTCCGATGGGCGTGCTCGAGAGCCACATGCGTGTGGCGGCGCTTGGATCCGCGGAACCGATACCGGCGAACGAGATACCGATTCGGGATCGCGAAGTCGCCAACCTGTTCAACGGCTACAACGCGCTGGTCAAGGCGCAGCGCGAGAATGCCGATCTCGCCATGCAACTGGCGGAAGAGGAGAAACTCGCCAGCCTCGGGCGTCTGGCCTCTGGCATGGCGCACGAGATCAACAATCCGCTGGGCGGCCTGTTCAACGCTATCGACACGCTGAAGACGCACGGCGCCACTCCCGGTGTGCGCGAGACCTCGATCGCGCTGGTCGAACGCGGGCTGCAGGGCATCCGTGACGTGGTTGCCGCCGCACTCGCGACCTATCGACCCGAACGGTCGGCGCGACCGTTGACGGTCGCCGATCTGGAGGATGTCCGTCTTCTGGTCACCCCTGAACTGCACCGCAGGCGGCAGCGGCTCGACTGGAAGATCGATTGGAGCGACAGTCAGGTCGTCGACATCAATGGCGGACCGGTGCGGCAGGCGTTGCTCAATCTTCTGCTTAATGCCAGCGCTGCGACCTCCGAGGGCGGTGCGATCATCTTCAAGGTCATCGGTTCGCAGAACGAACTGAAGGTGGAAATCAGGGATGAGGGGCCGGGCATGCCATGCACCATTGCGCGCATCCTGACGGACGGCGATCCGGGTCCCGCGGTGCGCGCGGGGCCAGGACTCGGGCTCTGGATGGTGCGGCGCACGATCGACGAACTAGGCGGAAAGGTCACCATTGCAACCCATTCCGGCAACGGCACGACGGTGGCGTTGACATTGCCGTGGACCAGACAGGAGCGGGCGGATGCCGCATGATCATACAGGCATCGGACTGATCGAGGATGACCCCGTCATGGGGGGATCGATCGTCCAGCGGCTGGAACTCGAAGGGCTGGCGGTGAACTGGTGGCAATCGGGCCGGGAGGCTGTCGAGGCGATTGCCGCCGCGCCCGACGCAATCGATTTGGTGATTTGTGATATCCGCCTTCCCGACATGTCCGGGGAAACCGTCTTTAGCGAACTTGCCCGGTGCCCGGGCACGCCGCCATTCATGTTCGTGACGGGCTATGGCGAGATCGACCAGGCGGTGCGTCTCATGCGGATGGGCGCGGTCGACTTCCTGACCAAGCCGTTCGACATGGACGAATTCCTCAAACGGATCGCCACAGGGCGGCGCGTGATTGACGCAGGCAATCGGCCGTCCAGTTATTATCTTGGCGTGTCTCCTGCCATTCATCATGTGGAAGACCTGCTCAATCGCTATGCCCGGCACGATTTGCCGGTGCTGATCACCGGTGAGACCGGCTCGGGCAAGGAGGTGGCGGCGAGGCTGCTGCATCAGATATCGTCGCGCGCGTCCGCTCCGTTCATGGCGGTCAACTGCGCCGCCATTCCGGGCGAACTTATGGAAAGCGAGATATTCGGCCATGAGAAGGGCGCCTTCACCAGCGCCCAGTCGCGTCACCTCGGCTACGCGGAGCGTGCCGGCACGGGCACGCTGTTCCTCGACGAGATCGGCGACATGCCGCTTGCGCTGCAGGCCAAGCTGCTCAGGTTGATCGAAGAGGGGAGCTTCCACCGGGTCGGTGGTGAAACGGCGGTTCCGTTCCGCGCGCGGATCGTCGCGGCCACGCATCGCGACCTGGCCGGAGCGGCGGGTGCATCGGGCTTCCGCCAGGATCTCTATTTCCGCCTGGCGGTCCTGCCCGTGGAGATACCACCGCTCCGCCGGCGGCCGGAGGACATATCGTGGTTGATGGAGCGGTTCCTGGATAACGCGGCTGGCCGAACGGATTCGGCTGTTCGCGGATTCAGCGCCCTGGCGGAAGAAGCAGCGCTGGCGCATGACTGGCGGGGCAACGCACGTGAACTGAAAAACCGGGTCGAGCGGGCGGTTGTGCTGGCGGGAAGCGAATGGATCATGCCCGGCGACCTCTTTGCGGAACATTTCAGAACGTCGACAGCCGAGGATTTCGCCCCTCTTTCGCTCGTTCGCGACGCGGCCGAACGGCGTCAGATCGGGCGCGCTCTCGAAGAAACCGGCGGCCAGGTGGCGAAGGCGGCCGGCCTGCTCGCCATCTCGCGCACCACGCTGTGGGAGAAGATGAACCGCCTTGGGTTGGGGGACCGAGCCCGCGAAGGCGAACGTTGATCTCGTCGGTCGAGTCTACTTGTGCTGCCAGACCTTCCAAGCCGAAAGCAGGAGAATGACCGCCAGCGCCGGCAGCAGAACCTTGGTCGGAACCAGGCCGAGCGCCTTGCCGCCAAGAAACGCGCCCACGATCGAGCCAGCCGCCATGATCAGGACGAAGGCGCGGTTCTGTCCGAGAACGACAAAGCTGCGGTCGCGGCTGTAGCGCGCGAAGCCGACCAGCATGGTCGGCAAGCTGATTGCCAGCGACAGACTGCCGGCCAGCTTGATATCGGTGCCGAACAGAAGAACCAAAGTTGGAATGAGAAGTTCTCCGCCGGCGACGCCGAGCAGCGCTGCCACCGCGCCGATCGCCAGACCAGCCATCAGCCCGACGATAATTTGGGCGGCGCCTTCAAGAAGTGGCCGGCCGGCGGAATGCTCATGGCCGATGAGCAGAATGGCTGCGATGACGACCAACAGCATGGCGATGACGCGATAGAACGACTCGCTGCGAAGGCGTGTCGCCCATCCGGCTGCAAACCAGGCCCCTATCAGGCTGCCTGCCAGTAGGTTGAGGATAATGGGCCAATGCCCAGCCACTTCGGCGAGTGGGATGGTGGAGGCACGAAAGGGCAGCGCAACAGCCACTACAACGAGGCTCATTGCCTTGTTGAGAATAACCGCCTCGAGCGGCGCCAAACCGAACAATCCGATCAGCAACGGCAACCGGAATTCCGCTCCGCCAAGCCCGATCAACCCACCGAGTGCCCCAATGATGCCGCCGCCAAAGAAGGCGGTTGCCGGGCTTCGATTTTTGGCGGTTGATATCTGCATTTCGCTATCCTTAGTTGAATATAACGCTATGACAAGCCTCCCGCTTTATCCACCACGGCGATCCGAATAGATGGGATTTGAACGACAAATTTCCCCGTTTGGAATCCTGAACCTTCGACGGTGCAGCATGTTCGGATTTCCGCACGTCGTTAGCGGTGCCCGCCGGCAGCCAGCCATGAACTGAACGGGTTTGCGGGCATGCGACGGTCTGGCACGCCGATTGCAGAGTACCTCCTGAAGTCAATGTACCCGTTGGGAGGGACTCCATGTCACGATGCGATAAGCTGGTCGATGTCGGCCGGCGCCAATTTCTACGAGGCGGTGCTTTTGCGGCCGCCGGTGTCGCGGCGGCTACGGCCTTGCCGCACCAGGCGGCGGCCCAGGCGGCACCCGCGATGGCGCGGGTGGAATACCCGTCCAACAGGCTCGGCAACGTCTCCGATCTCAAGGCGAACGAACCGCTCGACGTCGCCTATCCCGATGACGACGCTCCAGGCGTACTTCTGAAGCTCGGCAAACCGGTCGAGGGCGGCGCCGGGCCCGATGGCGACATCGTCGGCTTCACCACCACCTGCCCGCACAAGGGCTTTCCGCTCAACTACAGCACCGAGGACCGCACGCTATCCTGCCCCGGCCACTACTCGCGCTTCGACTGCGAGGCGGGCGGGCAGCAGATATGGGGCCATGCGACCCAGAACCTGCCGCAATATGTGCTGCGGGTCGACGACAAGGGCGACATCTATGCCGAGGGGGTCGACGAACTCCTCTACGGCCGCCTGTCCAACGTGCTCTGAGAGGGAGGCGAACATGGCTTACAAGAGACAGATCGACCGTCTTCCGATCATCCCGGCGGGTGCGAAGAAGCAGAATGTGACGTGCCACTATTGCATCGTCGGCTGCGGCTACCACGCCTATTCATGGCCGGTGAACAAGCAGGGCGGGACGGAGGCGTCCGCCAACGCTTTTGGCGTTGATCTTGCCAAGCAGCAAGGCGCGGAGACCGACGCCTGGTATGCGCCGTCGATGTATAACATCGTCAAGCAGGACGGTAAGGACGTCCACATCGTCATCAAGCCGGACCAGGACTGCGTGGTGAATTCCGGCCTAGGCTCCGTGCGCGGCGCGCGCATCGCCGAGATGAGCTATTCGCGCCAGCGCTCCACGCAGATGCAGCGCCTCACCGATCCGTTGGTGTGGCGCTATGGCCAGATGCAGCCGACGAGCTGGGACGACGCGCTCGACCTGGTGGCGCGCGTGACCGCGCGCATCATCGCCGACAAGGGCGAGGACGGCCTGTTTGTCTCGGCCTACGACCACGGCGGCGCCGGCGGCGGCTACGAGAACACCTGGGGCACCGGCAAGCTTTATTTCGGCGCGATGAAAATCAAGAACATGCGCATCCACAACCGCCCTGCTTACAATTCGGAAGTTCATGCCACGCGCGACATGGGCGTTGGTGAACTGAACAATTGCTACGAGGACGCCGAGCTCGCCGACACCATTTTCGCCGTCGGCATGAACTCGCTGGAGACGCAGACAAACTATTTCCTCAACCATTGGATCCCCAACCTGCGCGGGACCTCGATGGACAAGAAGCAGAAGGAGCTCCCCGACGAAGCGCACGCGCAGGGGCGCATTATCATCGTCGATCCGCGACGCACGGTGACCCTCGCGGCCTGCGAGGCGGAAGCCGGCAAGGACAACGTGCTGCATCTGCAACTCAAGTCCGGCACGGATCTCGCGCTGCTCAACGCGATCTTCACCGAGATTTCCGACAAGGGCTGGGTCGACAAGGATTTCATCGCGGCCAGCACCATCACGTCCAATGCCGAGGGCGCACCGGCCGATGGCGCCCATCCCGCCGCCCTGACCGATTTCAAGACCGCCGTCGAGGGCAACCGCATGACGCCCGAGCAGGCAGCGGAAATCACTGGCGTGTCGGCCGACGATATCCGCAAGGCGGCAAGCTGGATCGCCGAGCCGAAGGAGGGCGGCAAGCGCCGCCGCACCATGTTCGCCTACGAAAAGGGTCTGATCTGGGGCAATGACAACTACCGCACCAACGGCGCCCTGGTGAACATCGCGCTTGCCACCGGCAATGTCGGCCGGCCGGGCGGCGGTGTCGTGCGGCTCGGTGGCCATCAGGAAGGCTATGTGCGTCCCTCCGACGCCCATGTCGGACGTCCCGCCGCCTATGTCGACCAGTTGCTGATCGGTGGCAAAGGCGGTGTGCATCATATCTGGGGCTGCGACCACTATAAGACGACGCTCAACGCCGACCAGTTCAAGCGCGTCTACAAGCAGCGCACCGACAAGGTGAAGGATGCCATGAACGCCGCGCCTTATGGTGATCGGCCCGCCATGGTCGAGGCGATCGTCAAGGCGATCAACGATGGCGGGCTGTTTGCCGTCGACGTCGACATCGTGCCGACCAAGATCGGCCAGGCGTGTCATGTCGTGCTGCCCGCCGCCACAAGCGGCGAAGCGAACCTCACTTCCATGAACGGCGAGCGGCGCATGCGGTTGACCGAGCGCTACATGGACCCGCCCGGCCAGGCGATGCCCGACTGCCTGATCGCGGCCCGCATCGCCAACAACCTGCAGCGCGTCTTCACCGAAATGGGCAAGGCTGACACCGCGGCGAAATTCGAAGGCTTCGACTGGAAGACCGAGGAAGACGCCTTCATGGACGGCTACCACAAGAATGCCGGCGGCGGCGAGTTCGTCACCTATGATCGGCTTCGCGCCATGGGCACAAACGGCTTCCAAGAGCCGGCCACCGGTTTCGAGGATGGCAAGATCGTCGGTACGAAGCGGCTGTTCGCGGACGGCAAGTTCGGCGGTAAGGACGGCAAGGCAAGCTTTCTCAAGGCCGAATGGCGCGGCTTGCAGGCGCCGGGCAAGGAAGAGCAGAAGAGCAAATACCCCTTCCTGATCAACAACGGCCGGGCCAACCAGATCTGGCAGTCCGCCTATCTCGATGTCGAGAACGACTTCGTCATGGACCGCTGGCCGTTCCCGTTCATCGAAATGCATCCCGACGACATGGCCAAGGTCGGCGTCAAGGAGGGCGATCTGGTCGAGGTCTACAACGACGCGGGCTCGACGCAGGCGATGGCCTATCCGACGGCTTCGGCGCGGCCTGGCGAAACCTTCATGCTGTTCGGCTTCCCGACGGGCGTTCAGGGCAATGTCGTCAATGCCGGGACGAATGAGTTGATCGTTCCGAACTACAAGCAGACCTGGGGCGACATCCGGAAGATTTCCGACGCGCCCGCTTCGGTGAAGCACCTGTCCTTCAAGGACAAGCACTACAGCGTGAGCTGACCCCGGCAAGATCGGCGCGCCGTGACATGAGTTGTCACGGCGCGCTATCGCTTGACCCACGAAATGGAGAAAAAATTTGCTGCGTATTGAACGAATAATTGCCCTTGCGCTCATGCTGTTGCCGATTGCCGGAACAGTCCAGGCGCAGGACGCCGACGCCGGAAAAGGCGTCTTCCGCAAATGCATGGCCTGCCACGACGCCGAAAAAGGCGTCAACAAGCTTGGGCCGACGCTGAAGGGTGTCGTCGGCCGCACGGCCGGGACGGACGCGGGGTTCAACTATTCGGCCGCGATGAAGGCGGCGGGTGCCGGCGGGCTGGTGTGGGACGAGCAGAACCTCTCCGCGTATCTTGCCGATCCAAAGGCGAAGGTTGCAGGAAACCGGATGGCATTCCCGGGCCTCAAGAACCCACAGCAGATCAAGGACGTCATCGCCTATCTGAAGAGCGTTTCGGGATAGGAGGCACGATGGACGCATCCGTTTCCCCGCCCGAAAGCGCCTGCTCGGTTGGCGCGAGCGGGCAGGTCATTGCCGTCGACATTGCAACGGCAAAGGCGGTCGCGGCTGTTCACCCGGTGACGGAAACGGAACGGCTTCCCTTGCTGCAGGCGCTCGGGCGGGTGCTGGCGGCCGAAATTGTCTCGCCCATGGCGCTGCCTCCTTTCGACAGTTCCGCGATGGATGGCTACGCGATCAGGAGCGCCGACCTGGCGGGCTTGGGATCGTGGACCCTGCCGGTCAAGGGGCGTGTGCGAGCCGGCGACGCTCCTCCCGCCGGTGCGGCCGGGTCGGCGGTTCGGATATTCACCGGCGCGCCGATGCCGGCAGGCTTCGACACCGTCGTGATGCAGGAGCGGTGCCGACGTGACGGCGATGCAGTGATCATCTCCGAGAGGCCGAGGGCGGGACAGAACGTTCGACCGGCGGGCGAGGACGTGCATCGCGGCGACGTGCTAGTGGAGGCCGGCGCGGCGCTGTCGTCGCAAAAACTCGCGCTGCTGGCTGGAGTAGGCCTTCCCGAGATCGACGTCTTTCGCAAGGTGCGGGTCGCGATCATCTCGACCGGAAACGAGTTGCGCGAACCGGGCGACGGGCTCGGTCCGGGCCAGATCTACAATTCCAACCGCACCATGCTGCTTTCGAGCCTGGCGTCGCTCGTGTGGGTCGATGTTGTTGATCTTGGGATCGTCCCCGACGACCGCGGACGCTTGCTGACGGCGATCCGCGAAGCAATCGCCTGCTCGGACGTGTTGATCACGACAGGGGGTGTGTCCGCAGGAGAAGAAGACCACGTTGCCGCGGTTTTGAGCGACAGCGGCGCTGGGTTCGATGTCCTCAAGGTTGCGATGCGGCCCGGCAAGCCGGTCAAGATCGGCCGGGCTGGACAGACGCTCATCGCAGCCCTGCCGGGCAATCCCAACGCCGCCCTGGTTACATTCCGGCAGATTGCCTTGCCCGCGATTCGCAAGGCGGCCAGACTGCTTCACGTTTACCCGGATTGGCAGCCCGCGCGCTCGGCATTCTCATATAAAAAGCCGATGGGCCGCACAGAGTTTATCCCGGTTCGGATTCAATCGCTGGATTCGGACGGCGTCCCTATGCTCGAGATGCTTGGCCGCGGATCCTCGGCTAGCCTCTCGGCTCTCGCCGGGGCCGACGGGATCGCGCTCCTGCCAACCGAAACAGATGGCATCGAGCCCGGCCTCACCCTACGCTTCGAATTTATCGGCTGACAAAAGGATTGTCACACGGCCGTCACATGGCGTAGGTAGCGATAGATTAATCTGGAATCACGGATATATGGATAAGAACTCGGCTTTGGCGGCGCTGGCCGCTCTGGGACAAGAGACGCGGCTCGATATCTTCCGGCTGCTGGTGAAAGCCGGCCGGGAAGGGGTTCCCGCCGGAGAGATCGCGACGCGTCTGGGCGCCGTCCAGAACACGGCGTCCGCTCATCTGAAGATCCTGTCGCATGCCGGGCTTGTCAAGGCGGAGCGCGACGGCCGTGTCGTGCGCTACATCGCCGACATGACCGGCTTCCGCGACCTGCTCGCCTATCTGATGGAGGATTGCTGCAACGGTTCGCCCGAGCTGTGCCAGCCTGTCATCGAGGCCGTAACCTGCAACTGCTGAAGGACCGAGCGATGTCAGACCAACTCTTGAATGTCCTCTTCCTGTGCACCGGAAACTCGGCGCGCTCGATCATGGCAGAGGCTATTCTCAATCGCCTGGGAGGCGGCCGGTTCAAGGCCTTTTCGGCAGGTTCGCATCCGAAGGGTCAGGTGCATCCCTTTGCCATCGATCTGCTGAAAAGCCTGAACTACGACACGTCTTTCGCGCGGTCGAAACCGTGGGACGAGTTCGCCGAACCCGGCGCCCCGCAGATGGATTTCGTCTTCACCGTCTGCGACGACGCGGCGGGCGAGACCTGTCCGGTCTGGCCGGGGCAGCCGATGACGGCGCATTGGGGTATCCCCGATCCTGCGGCCGCCGAAGGCACCGAAGCGGAAAAGCACCTCGCCTTCGCCGAGGCATTCCGCATGTTGAACAACCGCATCTCGATCTTCGTCAGCCTGCCTATGCGGATGATCGACAAGCTTTCGCTGCAGAAGCGCCTCGATGAAATCGGCCGCGATATTCCCAAGGCAGGGTGAAGACACAACCATGTCCGATACTGCTGTACAATCCGGCGAGCTTGCACCCGCCACGATCGGTTTCTTCGAAAAATACCTGACCGTCTGGGTGGCGCTATGTATCGCCGCCGGAATTATGCTCGGCACCTTGCTGCCGGGCGTGTTCCATGCGATCGGCGCAGCCGAAATCGCCAAGGTCAACATTCCCGTCGCCGTGCTGATCTGGCTGATGGTCATCCCGATGCTCCTGAAGATCGACTTCAGCGCCTTGCGCGAAGTCGGCCAGCACTGGCGTGGCATTGGCGTGACGCTGCTGGTCAACTGGGCGGTGAAGCCGTTTTCCATGGCGCTGCTCGGCTGGTTGTTTGTCGGCTGGCTGTTCCGACCTTATCTGCCTGCGGCGCAGATCGATTCATACATCGCCGGACTGATCATCCTCGCCGCCGCGCCTTGCACAGCTATGGTGTTCGTGTGGTCGAATCTGACCAAAGGCGAGCCGCATTTCACCCTGTCGCAGGTTGCCTTGAACGACGCAGTCATGGTGGTGGCCTTCGCACCGATCGTCGGCCTGCTGCTCGGACTGTCCGCGATCACCGTGCCGTGGGCTACGCTCGTCCTGTCCGTCGTCCTCTACATCGTCATCCCGGTCGTCATTGCGCAGGTCCTGCGCCGTGGATTGCTGAACAAGGGGGGCCCGGCCGCGCTCGACCGATTGTTGCGGGCAGTCCAGCCATTGTCCCTGGCCGCTCTTTTGGCGACGCTGGTGCTCCTGTTCGGCTTCCAGGGCGAACAGATCATCGCCCAGCCGGCGATCATCGCCCTTCTTGCGGTGCCGATCCTCATCCAGGTCTATTTCAATTCCGGTCTGGCCTATCTGCTCAATCGCATATCCGGCGAACAGCACTGCGTCGCCGGGCCATCCGCGCTCATCGGCGCGTCGAACTTCTTCGAACTGGCGGTGGCGGCGGCGATAAGCCTCTTTGGCTTCACTTCGGGAGCCGCGCTCGCAACCGTCGTCGGCGTTTTGGTGGAGGTGCCCGTCATGCTGTCGGTCGTCTGGATCGTGAACCGTTCGAAGGGCTGGTATGAGCGCGGCGCCGCAGTCAAGAAACACTCCTGAGGACGCCTCATGACCATCATCATCTATCACAATCCCGATTGCGGCACGTCACGCAACACGCTCGCCATGATCCGCCAGTCCGGCGATAATCCGGACGTCATCGAATACCTGAAGACGCCGCCGTCGCGCGAAAGGCTGGTCGCGCTTCTGGAAGCGATGAACATGGCGCCCCGCCAGTTGCTGCGCGAGAAGGGCACGCCCTACGGTGAACTTGGTCTTGCCGATCCGAAATGGAGCGATGACGAGCTGATCGACATCATGCTGGCGCATCCGATCCTGATCAACCGCCCGATCGTGGTGACGCCGCTCGGCGCCATGCTGACCCGACCGTCCGAGGCCGTGCTCGACATCCTGCCCAATCCCGACATCGGCCCCTTCACCAAGGAGGATGGCGAGGTCGTCATCAATGAAGAGGGAAAGCGTGTCGCCTGAGTCATTGAGCAAGTCCGAAAGAGGGGCTTGATCGACGGATAGAGACATCATATCTATATTTTCAAGTTTATCGAAATAGCTGCCGGGGGAGGTGGCGGCGAAACGGAGTTTCATGACCGACCATCCGTCCCATGTCGACACGCTGCCTAATATCGACGAAGCGCAGTTTCACGCCATCGATCCGGCGGCGCTGTTTGATGGTCCGCGCGCGGACCACGCCCCGCGTATCCTCATGCTCTACGGCTCCTTGCGCGAACGATCCTATTCGCGGCTCGCCACGGAAGAGGCCGCCCGCATCCTGCGCCGGCTCGGCGCCGAGGTCCGAATCTTCAATCCCGCCGGGCTGCCGCTGCCGGACTCGACGACCGCCGATCATCCGAAGGTCAAGGAATTGCGCGAGCTGTCGCTCTGGTCCGAGGGGCAGGTCTGGTGTTCGCCGGAACGTCACGGCTCAATGACGGGCATCATGAAGGCGCAGATCGACTGGCTGCCGCTCTCGATTGGCGGCATGCGACCGACGCAGGGCCGCACGCTGGCCGTCATGCAGGTCTGCGGCGGGTCGCAGAGCTTTAACGCGGTCAATCAGCTTCGCATCCTCGGTCGCTGGATGCGCATGTTCACCATTCCCAACCAGTCGTCGGTGGCCAAGGCGTTCAACGAGTTCGACGCCGACGGGCGCATGAAGCCGTCGTCCTACTACAACCGTATCGTCGACGTGATGGAGGAACTGATGAAGTTCACGCTGCTCCTGCGCGATCGGACAGACTACCTCACAGACCGCTATTCCGAACGGGTCGAAAGCGCCGAGGAAGTAGCCAAGCGCGTGAATCAGCGTTCGATCTAGGTTGGTATTTCGATATTATTCGAAATTATGTTGACGGGTCCGCCCTTCGGGCATATCATATTTCTATGAAGCTCGAAGAAGCAGCGAAGCAGCTCGAAGCGCTGGGCAATCCGACCAGGCTGCAAGTCTATCGTGCCCTTGTCAGGGCTGGCGACGCTGGTTTGGCGGTCGGCGGACTTCAGGAAAAGCTCGGCATCCCTGGCTCCACGCTGTCGCATCACCTACAAAAGTTGATCGCCACCCGACTGGTGACGCAGGAGCGCCATGCGACAACACTGATTTGCCGCGCCAATTACCCGGCCATGGACGCACTCGTCGGCTTCCTGGTGGACGAATGCTGCCTCGACGCCAAATGCCTGCAAACGTCGACAAATGAAGCTGCATAGGTTTTTTGCGCCCAGAATTTCGGTGTTTCTAGAATATAGAAAGGATAGGCAAATGTTTCACTTCATCGAAGTTATCTCCGTCCTTGGCGGATGTGTCCGAGCCCGACCAAAGGCTGACCGGCAAGACGGGCTAATCTGCCCGCAACGCCCCAACGTCAGCCCGACACGCGCCATGAACACAACTATCCGGTCGACCTATTTCCGAGATCCGTCCTCGGTTTTCAGGTGGCTATGTTGCCAGGGTCCAATGTGGACCTGATCCACCTTCCATCCTTGCCGCTAGGAAAATCGGAGGCATGAACATGATCGATCGCTCCAATCCGCCCGTAGCCGTTATCGGCGGCGGACCAGTCGGCCTCGCCGCCGCCGCGCACCTCGTGGCGCGCGGGTTTCCGGTGAAACTCTATGAAGCCGGCGCATCCGTTGGCGCGAACTTGCGCGACTGGGGCCATGTCCGCGTCTTCACGCCCTGGCGCTATTGCGTGGACGAGGCATCCGTTACGCTGCTCGAGCGCCAGGGATGGCGGCTGCCTCCTGCCCACACGTTCCCGACCGGCGCCGAAATCGTCCGAAATTATCTTGAGCCCCTGGCCGCGACGCCGGAACTCGCGAGAACCATCGAGACTGAAGCCAGGGTCACGGCAATTTCCAGGCTCGGGCTGGACAAGGTGGTCAGCCGGAACCGCGAAGAGCACCCGTTAATGCTGTCGATCACGACGGCAAATGGCGTTCGCCGCGATCTGGCGCGGGCCGTTATCGATGCATCCGGCACCTGGAGCAGTCCAAACCCACTTGGGTCGAGTGGGCTGGCGGCGGAGGGCGAGACCGAATTTGCCGATCGTATAGCCTATGGCATCCCCGACGTGCTCGGCTCTGACCGCGAGCTTTACAGCGGCCGAGAGACGCTTGTGGTCGGAGCGGGCCACTCCGCCGCGAACGCGCTGCTGGATCTTGTTCGCCTCGCCGCAGACGATGCGGCCACCAAAGCGATCTGGGCCACGCGGGGCACCAACCTCATCCGTATCTATGGCGGTGGCGACGCGGATCAGTTGCCGGAACGCGGCGAACTTGGCGCGGAGACGCGAGACCTGGTCGAGAGCGGGCGCGTTCCCCTCGTCGCTGGCTTCGCGATTACACGCATCCGCGAGGAAGCTGGCCGGCTTCTCATCGACGGCGAAACTTCGGAGGGACCGCACACCATCGGTCCCATCGACCGGATTGTCGCAGCGACCGGTCAGCGTCCCGACCTGACGCTGACGCGCGAGTTGCGGGTGGACCTTGATCCCTGGCTGGAAAGCGCCAAGGCGCTCGGGCCGCTGATTGACCCGAACGAGCACTATTGCGGGTCGGTGCCCCCGCACGGCCATCGCGAACTGGCGCATCCTGAGCCTGGCTTCTACACGGCGGGCATCAAGAGCTACGGCCGCGCGCCGACGTTCCTGCTGCTCACCGGCTATGAACAGGTCCGCTCCATCGCAGCCGCGCTCGCGGGCGACATGATCGCGGCGAACAACGTGAAACTCGTGCTGCCGGAGACTGGCGTCTGCACGACCACGTTCCAGGTCGAGGGCGGCACGGCCGCCGGATGCTGCGGCGGGCCGGCTCAGGACGGAGCCGACGCCTGCTGCGTCGCCGACGCGGACGCGAAGGATGCCGGCAAGGGCGGATGCGGATGCGGGGTCGCCGCGTGAGCCTGGCCGCCGCGAACGGATCGGCGCCTGTTGGCGAAACCCCGTCCCGCTGGGCGGTCGTCCCCGTGCTCGGCGTCACCCAGATTCTCGCCTGGGGCACGTCCTACTACCTGCTCGCGGTGCTGGCCAAGCCGATCGCCGATGACACTGGCTGGCCGCTAGCCTGGATCGTCGGCGGCCTGTCGCTCGGGCTTCTTGTCGCCGGCCTGGTCTCGCCGCACGTCGGCGACAGCATCCAGCGTTTCGGCGGACGCCTCGTGCTCGCGACGAGCGCCGTCTTGCTGGCGATAGGACTGACCGGTCTCGCAATATCGCCCAACATCGGAGTCTTTGTCGCCTCCTGGGTGGTTCTCGGCATCGGCATGGGCGCCGGTCTCTATGATGCGGCGTTCTCCACACTGGGACGGATTTACGGCAAAAGCGCGCGCGCCACCATCACGACGCTGACGCTGTTCGGCGGCCTCGCCAGCACCGTGTGCTGGCCGCTGTCGGCTGTGCTCGTCTCCGAACTCGGCTGGCGCGGCACATGCATGGCCTACGCCGGCGTCCACCTTCTGGTGCTTTTTCCGCTTTATCTATTCGTGCTGCCTCGGGAGGCGTCCCGCCCGGGCGCCGATTCTGCAGATGGCCCGCGCAAGCGCCGCTTCTCGCTTCCGGTGCCTGCGGGCTCGAAACTGTTGTTCATCCTGATCGCGCTCGTCGTCACGATCAGCTCGATGATCTCGGCACTGCTGTCGGTTCATCTGCTGACCATTTTGCAGACGAGGGGCATGGCGCTGGCCTCGGCTGTCGCCCTCGGCGCGATGGTTGGACCGTCGCAGGTCGGGGCCCGCGCCATTGAAATGGCGATCAGCCGGTTTCATCATCCGGTCTGGACCAAGCTCGCATCCGTTTTGTTCGTGGCGGCCGGCGTCGGGTTGTTGTGGTCCGGATTTCCGATCCTGCCGCTCGCACTGATTTGCTATGGGGCCGGGATCGGCATCGAGTCGATCGCGCGCGGCACGCTGCCACTGGCCGTGTTCGGGGAAGAGCGCTATCCGGCCATCATGGGCCGCATCGCGATGCCGAGCCTCGTCATGCAGGCCGCGTCGCCGTTGGCCGGCGCATTCCTCATCGACCACTTCGGCGCGACCGTGGGGTTGGCCGTGCTCTTCGGCTTGGCGGTGGCCAATGTGCTGTTGGTCGCGATCCTTTTCGTGGTGGTGCACCGCCGCGGATAAGCGTTTTAGTGTTTGCTTTTGAGGTCAACCGCACTGAGGACGAGAGTCTGGCTCGACTGCGGAGTGGCTCGCAACGGTAGGTGAAGCTACGGGATTTTCGGTATTGTGGATGGTCGCATCCAAGGCGGTTTTAATCAGAGTTCTCGCAATCTGCAGGCACTTCCCCCATGTCGCATGAAGGGCAAAGAGGATGCTATCGGAATCGGAAGTTCTGACCGACTCGGATTTCTTGAAGGCAGCACCGGGCGAAAAGCTTCCGTCTCAATCTCCGAAGGCGCCCGGCCAAAATGCCCAAATCAACAGGCCAGCCATCGCAACCCATATCGCAATGATGGCAGCGCCGGCGGCTCGGCTGACCGGACGATCAGATCTGAGATCCGCCTCGGCGCGAAACTCCAACATCAGGTCCGGTGGGATCATACGGACTGCAAGCAGGATTCCCAGTGGAACTAGAATCAGGTCGTCGAGATAGCCGAAAACCGGGATGAAGTCGGGGATGAGGTCGATCGGCGACAGCGCGTACGCCGCGATCGAAGCGCAGAAGGCTTTGACATGCCAAGGCACTCGCGGGTCGCGCGCCGCGATCCAGAGCGCCACGACGTCACGCTTGATCATACGCGCCCAACGTTTAGCTCTGCCCGGCCAGGAGTCCTTGTCTATCTCGCTCAACAATGCCTCCAGAGGTGGCTCGCAGTATCGAGGCCACATTCAAAATGAAAGAACACTTGTCGCGCACCCATATTGTCCCAGTCTTGCTAAATTGGTTCAAAGCCAGCGCATGAGGGGCTTCCAGCCTCTTGCCGCGAGGCGTCCGACCAGGGGCGACGGTGGAAGACCGGTCCGGCGCCATCGGCATTTCAGCCCAGCACTTCCAATAGTTGATATTATCCCCTCCTAGAGGATAGTATCCAGTCAACATGGGCGCTCACGAATCTGGTGATGGGCCTGTTGACGGCCGAGCCGACTCCAATTGCATGGATCCGGAGGGAAAGAATGGCGGCAAGCATCAAGGAATGGTTCGGCTTCGGCGACAACGTTCAGGCACATGGCGCCTATGGCCATTCGCATGGCGAGGGTTCGCATGGCGAGGGCGGGCATGGTCATACGCATGGCGTCGTCGACCCGAGCATCGCCACGTCGGAACGCGGCATCTGGGCGATCAAGTGGTCGTTCGTCATCCTGGCGATCACGGCGGTGCTGCAGTTGATCGTCGTTTTCTATTCGGGCAGCATCGCCTTGCTCGCCGACACGATCCACAATGTCGGCGACGCCACCACTGCGATCCCGCTCTGGGTGGCCTTTGTGCTCGTGCGCCGAAAGCCGACGGCGCGGTTCAACTATGGTCTTGGCCGGGTCGAGGACCTTGCTGGCATGCTGATCGTGCTGATCATCCTGTTCAGCGCGATCGTGGCAGGCTACGAGGCGATCGACAGGCTGATCCATCCGCAGCCTATCACTCAGCTTCTCGCGGTAGCAATAGCGGGCGTGGTCGGCTTCATCGGCAACGAGGCGGTCGCGATCTTCCGCATCAAGGTCGGTCGCGAGATGAACAGTGCTGCCCTGATCGCCGATGGTTATCACGCCCGCACAGACGGACTGACCAGTTTGGCCGTGGTTCTGGGTGCGCTTGGTGTGTGGTTCGGCTTTCCGTTGGCCGACCCGATCGTCGGTCTTCTCATCACGATCGCCATCTTCGGCATCGTCTGGCAATCGGCGCGAGCAGTGATCACCAGAAGCCTCGACGGCATCGAGCCCGACGTAATCGAGGAACTCCGGCATGCGGCAGAGCATGTTCCGGGGATTTTGAAGGTCGTCGACGCCAAGGCGCGCTGGCTCGGCCACCAGCTCCGCGCCGATCTGACCATCGCCGTCGACGATGCCTTGACGGTCGCCGAAGCCAACGCGATCGCGTCGACCCTGCAGAATGAACTCAAGGCCCACCTACCGTCATTGAGCGCGGCCACCGTACAGTTTAATCGCCCCAGCCTGGCGTCCGATGCCGTTTACGCTCGGCCGCAGCATGGGCATCATCCCGCGCCGTCGCCGTTCACGGTGGACTCGGGTCTTGCCGCGGGATACCTGCGCGTCGTCGACACGCCAGCCGGCGAACGCATGCAGTTCGAGGTCTCGCGGTATGCGGCCGGGCTGCGCGCAACGGTGCATATCCATCGGCCGACCGGGGTCGAGACCTTGCCGCTGCTCCCGCTCGAGAACGACCATCACGTTTATCAGAGCGCGTCGGCCCCCGCCGAGCCGCATGAGTTTGACGCCGAACTGGAATTGAGCGGCGATGGTCTCACGGAAACGCTGCCGTTTCGCATGGAAGAGCCGGAGCATCATGCGCACTGACCGAACGAGGCTTTTCAAACCGGAGTTGTCGCCGCCGCAGCGGACCGGCACAGCGGCCGTCGAATACCGCTCGCTTGTAGCCGTCGTGGCCGTGCAACATTGATGATCTCCCTCGAGGATAGCAAAGTGACAAGCCACCTTCATGCGTCTCATCCCGACATCATCAAGCGGCTCAGGCGCGCCGAGGGCCATCTGCGCGGCGTGATTGCAATGATCGAAACTGGCAAGCCATGCCTTGAGATCGCCCAGCAGCTGCATGCAGTCGAAAGGGCAATCGTACAGGCGAAGCGCACGCTCATTCAGGATCACCTCGACCACTGTCTTGAGGAGGCGGTTGGTCCGCTTGCCCGCGGACAACGCCGGTCCATCGACGAATTCAAGGAAATCACCAAATATCTCTGAGTATCGGCTCTCTCGCAGCCTAGCAAAGCGCAAATTTCGTGCCTCTAATGGATCTACGATGATTGATCTTGCCGCCTGTGTCGGTCTGTTCCTGACGGCGCTCACGGCGGCGACCATCCTGCCGATGCAGTCGGAAGCGGCGCTTGCCGGACTTTTGATCGCCGGCGCCTTGCCACCCCTGTTGCTGATCGCGGTCGCCAGTACCGGCAACGTTATCGGATCGGTCGTCAATTGGTGGATCGGCAGAGAGATCGAGCGCTTTCGCGACCGAAGGTGGTTCCCGGTGAAAGCTCGAATGTTCGAGCGAGCCGAGCTTCTTTTTCGTCGCTACGGCCGCTGGAGTTTGCTGCTAAGTTGGGTGCCTATCATAGGCGATCCGATTACCATTGTTGCCGGAGCCTTGCGCGAACCGCTATGGCGTTTCGTCGCCGTCGTCGCGCTTGCCAAGACATTGCGTTATGGCGCGGTGGCCGCCGTTACGCTTAGTTGGGTCTAGGGAGTTTTTTACCATTTTCAGGAAGTGATCACGGTTCATCGCAACGTCTATCTGGCCACGACCGGCCGCAACGTCGGGCCACAGCAAGGCTTTCGATATCTTGCTGTCTGAGATCAACCGCCTCCAGGCAACGAACGGACCTTTCGCCGCGATGAGCGCCAATCTTCCCGAATTTTTCGACGGCACTGAAATGCCCGACGCCGAGTGGTGGGAAGCATTGTGGCCCGATCCGGCTGCCGTGGTCGCTGCGGTCGGCGTCAAGCATGGCATGGATGTAGTCGACCTCTGTTCCGGCGATGGTTTGTTTACGTTGCCGATCGCCAGGATTGCACGTCGCGTTGCCGCGATCGACATAGATGCCGGCTTGCTTCGCTTGGCGCGGCGGCGGCTGGATCAAAAAGGCATCGCCAATTGCGACTTCGTGGCGGGCTCCGCCCACGATCTGGCCGCGCTGGTTCAATGGGCCCCCAGTTTCGTCTTCATGGCGAACGCATTTCACGGCGTGCCCGATCAACCGCTTCTGGCCGGCGCCGTGCGCTCTGTCCTCAAACCGGGAGGCCGTGTTGCAATCGTCAACTGGCACCACCGTCCACGTGAGGAGACGGTTGTTCTTGGTGCCCCGCGCGGACCCATGACAGGGTTGCGGATGACGCCGCGACAGACCATCGAAGCCGTCGAAGCAGGCGACCTGGCTTTCGCCGAACTGGTCGAACTGCCGCCTTACCACTACGGAGCCGTCTTCGAAAAAGCGCATGACTAGGATCGGACAGTCGCGCCGGGCCTGGCGCGGTGCTGGCGAGAACTAACATCAGGAAATGGAGAGGATGTTCTTCCTATCGAAGCTGATCCAATCGGCGCTGCTGCCCTCGAACGACATTGCCTTCCTCGCAATTCTGGGCGTTCTGGCGCTGCTTCTGTGGCGAAAAGGCTTCGGCATTGGCCTGCTCGTCGTTGCGACCTTTCTCCTCGCTGTGGCAGGCTGGTCGCCGCTTGGGCCGGCGCTTGTCATGGCTCTGGAGGACCGCTTCCCGGCTCCGCAGATGCCGGCTTCCGTCGCCGGCATCGTCATGTTGGGCGGGGCCGTCGACATTCACATTTCGGAGGATCGCGGCAGCGTTGCCGTCAACGACAATGCCGAACGCATCTTTGCCGTGGCGGCGCTTGCGCGGCGCTATCCCGATGCCCGCATTCTGCTCTCGGGCGGCATCGCTCATACGACCAGCGATCAGGCATACAGCGAATCCGAAGGCGGTCGCCGGCTGCTGGTCGATCTTGGCGTTCCCGAAGCGCGTATCGAACTCGAGGAGCGGTCACGCACGACGTTTGAGAACGCGATCGAAAGCGCTGCCGCAGCCAAGCCAAGACCCGGTGAAAATTGGCTGCTTGTGACATCGGCCTATAACATGCCGCGGGCCGTGGCCTCGTTCAGAGCGGCAAATTTCCCGATCATTCCCTATCCCGTCGATTACCGGACGAGGCCGAAGGATCTGCGCCGTCCCGTCAGCACCATCGCCAACGGGCTGGAATTCACCGATATCGCCGCGCACGAATGGCTCGGGCTTCTCGCATATCGAGTGACCGGAAAGACGACGGAAATACTGCCAGGACCCAGAGAATGATGGAGGTCTGGACCGAAACTGGTTTTTTGATGTACGCGCAATCCCACGTCAAACTCGTCACCGGGGCTTCTGCTGGAACCTGACGAGCAGCTTTATCGGTTGATGTCCAGGGCGGCGCCGTTGATCAGGAAGTCCATGTCAATGCCGTTAGCGCCAATCGTCATTCGGGAAGTCCAGCAGCGCCCCTGACGGGACGAGTTGCCGAGTTCGGTCGTCGAGAGCAGTTTTTCGGTCAGCGACGGGACGCCGCCAACCAGGTTGCTTCTTATTCAAGCGCGAAGGGTGTTTCGGTTGCATCGAACTGTTCCTGGGCCAGCTCGGCATTCTCCACAATCTGTTTCGCCGCGCGATTGACGGACGTTTCCAGCGCCTTGCATGACGCCGACGCCGGCGCCGCGTGCATAAGCTTGTTGATCCGCTCGGCCGCCTCTAGGGCGATCGTCTGGTGATTATTTTCGTGGGCCGCCAGCCTTTCGAAATAGCGCTCCCACGATGCGCGTACAGCTGCATCGGCACGCTTTTGGTCGAGCCAGGTGGGAAGCACAATCTCAATTGAGAGCACGATTTGATGGTCACCAAGCGAACAAGAATTTCCGTTCTCGTTTAAGCCCACCGCCACGCCAAACTGTCTTTGAGTTCGCCGTCCGCAGGGCCATCGCCGTCGTTCGGGGCATTTCGATCGATGCTTTTATGAATGGCTTCTTGGCTCAGTCACCTTACCTGGTAGCTGGAACGGGTAACATTGAGTGTCACGTCCGCGTTTGCCTGCGTGATGCCGAGAACGACAAAAAATGCAATAGCGGCAGCCTTGATCATGTCGGTTCACCGGCTCGAAGATGTCTTCAACACTCTCCAAATGGAACGACCTTTCCACAGGTCAACCTACAATTTGGTGGTAAACGCGGAGACTGTGGAAGGCCTGACGAACGTCGTTACTCGAAAACCCGTATCCAGATCGCTTTGGAAATTTGGCCTCTCAATTTTGACATCCTTTCATGGGAGGCATTCTACGTTGACTTGACCGGCAAGCCGGCTAGAAAAGCGAGCGATGACGATTCGGATCAAAACTCTTCGATTTTTGCGCAGCCTTTTTGCCGCGCTTATCGCAATGAGCGTTTTGATGTCCGCCACCGCCCATGCCTCCATATCGAGCGAGCATTCTGGGCCGATTTCCCTTTCGGATGGGCTTGCAGCGAGCGGCGCAACTTCGCACCACCAGCATGGCGCAACATCCGGAAAGGCGAAACAGCTTGATAGCAAGGCCGGCAGTGCCAACGATGGCAAGGGGCCGGGCGAAGTCTGCAAGTTGAAATGTGCATTTTCGATGATCGTGCCGATCGGGCACGACGCAGTTGCGGCTCATGCCAGCCCCGTATGGGTGGTTATGCCCGACGTCGCACTCCTGCCGGGCGAAATCGTTCCGGCCCTGCGCCCACCAAGAAGCTGAGGATTCGCGCCACCAGGCGCACTGTCACCCGATTTTGATCGCCGATTGCCAAGACGCAGTCGAAGGCGGGTCGGATGAATAGCGTTCTCCCGTTTCTCAATATTCGACAAAGGCATTTTTGAGATGCAACGACGAGCTCTGATGGCGCTCGCCCCACTCCTTGCGAGTGGCTGCGCGACCACGCTTCCACCAGACATATTGCCCTACCTCAATCCCGTTTCGGCGACGACGGAAATCTACAGCGTCCGGCCGACGAGCGTAATCCGCGATTATCGCCCCCGTCAGGCAGTTGATCCTCAGCCATGGCGTCAGCGCAACGACCAGCAGGTGCCGAAGGTCGGTGAGGGCGCGTCATGACAGCATTTGCGGGAAAACTGTTGGCAATCGTCTTATTGCCATTGATGCTCGACGCTTGCGTCTCGACCGCAGAAATCGCGAGCTACTCGGATCCGAGGGCCGGGTTTTCGACGGTCAAGGCAAAGGCGACTTCGGCAACCGGAAAGGAAACGGTCTGGATCAGAAGCCGGGCCGAGGCCGACGCGGTTGCCGCGCGCGTCCGCACGACGATCAATAAGACGACGGTCAATGCCGACACGGCCGTGCAAATCGCGCTACTCAACAATCGCGGCCTTCAGGCTGCCTATGCGGAACTCGGCATCTCGGCCGCCGACGTCTGGCAGGAAACGATGCTCGTCAATCCGCAGATATCCATAGGAGGTTCTGCGCTCGGGGCGCCCAACCGGACCGTCGAAGGCACGGTTGTAGGCAACATCATTGCACTCGCCACGCAACGGCGGCGTGTGGATATCGCCGCAACCCGGTTCCGCGCCGCGCAGTTCCGGGCCGCTGAGGAGACCTTGCGCATCGCCGCTGCTGCCCGGCGGGCATGGATCAACGCGGCATCCGCTTGGGAACATGTCGCCTATCTCAACAAAGCCCAGACTGCGGCGGACGCCGCGTCCGAACTCGCAAAGCAGCTCGGCGAAAGCGGCGCCATGCCGAAGGGAGAACAGGCGCGCGAGCACGCGTTCTATGCGGAGTTGACCGGCCAGATCGCCAAGGCGCGGCTCGAGGCACGGCTCGCGAAGGAGGAACTGACGCGGCAAATGGGCGTATGGGGCCAGGACCTGGACTATTCCGTCCCCAACGCGCTGCCAGGTTTGCCGAAGGGCATCAGTAGCAAGCCGGCGATCGAAGCCGAGGCGCTGCGCAGTCGGGTCGATCTCCAGGCGGCCAAGGCCGACCTGCGGGCCTTGGCCCAGTCCTACGGGCTCACCCAAGCAACCCGCTATATGACCGATCTGGAGCTGACCGGCGGCGTCGAGATCGAGCGTGAGGAGCAGAAGAACCTCGCCTCGGGTGTGGCCGAAGCGGCGTTCGAAATCCCGATCTTCGACAGCGGCAAGGCACGTCTGCGGAAGGCGGAACTCGAATACATGCGGGCGGCGAACATCCTGGCCCAGAAAGCGGTCAATATCCGCTCCGAGGCACGGTCGGCCGAGGAACGCTACCGCTCCAGCTACAAGATAGCCCGTCACTATCGCGACAATGTCCTGCCGCTCAGAACCACGGTCGAGGAGCAGGCGCTCCTCACCTACAACGGCATGATCACCAACACCTTCGAGTTGCTCGCCGACGCCAGAGCGAAGGTCGACGCGACACAGCTATCGCTCGACGCCAAGCGTGCCTTCTGGCTGGCCGATGTCGACCGCAACATAGCGATCTACGGCGGCGGAGCAGGTGCGCCGGGAAGCGGTGATGCCGAAACGGCGAGTGCTGAAAGCGGAACGTCCGCGGACTGAACGACAAGGAAAACCGACATGTTCAACAGACGGCAATTCTTCGGCGCCGGAGCAGCATTGTTAAGCGCCGCGGCTTGGACAAAGACCTCGGCGATGGGCCTCCCTGACGCGCCGACGATGGACTCGGCGAAGACGCAGCCGCCGGTCTCGCCCTCGGCTGGCCCCGACTACCAGCCGGTGGTCACTCTCAACGGATGGACCCTGCCTTTCCGCATGAACAACGGCGTGAAGGAGTTCCACCTCGTCGCCGAACCGGTCGAGCGCGAGATGGCGGAGGGGATGACCGCCTATCTGTGGGGCTACAACGGCCAGTCGCCGGGCCCCACCATTGAGGCGGTCGAAGGCGACAAGGTCCGCATCTTCGTCACCAACAAGCTACCCGAGCACACCACCATCCACTGGCACGGCATGATCCTGCCGAACGGCATGGACGGCGTCGGCGGGCTTACCCAGCCACATATCCCTTCCGGCAAGACCTTTGTCTACGAGTTCGATCTCGTGAAGAGCGGCACCTTCATGTACCACCCGCACGCCGACGAGATGGTCCAGATGGCCATGGGCATGATGGGTTCCTTTGTAATCCATCCAAAGGACCCGGCCTTCATGCGGGTCGACCGGGATTTCGTGTTTCTGCTCAACGCTTTCGACATAGAGCCCGGCAGCTATGTGCCGAGGATCATGGAGATGACCGATTTCAATCTCTGGTGCTTCAACAGCCGCATCTTCCCGGACCTCGATCCGTTGGTCGTCGCCAGGAACGATCGTGTCCGAGTGCGAATCGGCAACCTCACCATGACCAACCACCCTATCCACATGCATGGCTACGATTTCGAGGTGACCTGCACCGATGGCGGCTGGGTACGGCCGGAGGCGCGGTGGCCCGAGGTCACCATCGACATCCCGGTCGGGGCGATGCGTGCCTATGAGTTCGACGCGGTGCGTGAAGGCGACTGGGCGATCCATTGCCATAAGTCCCATCACACCATGAACGCTATGGGGCATGACGTGCCGACCTTCATCGGCGTCGATAAGACAAACCTCGCCAAGAAAATCCGCAAGCTGCAGCCCGACTATGCGCCGATGGGCACCAGGGGCATGGCGGATATGGGCGAGATGGAAATGCCTCTGCCCGACAACACGATCAAGATGATGGCCGGCTGGGGGCCGTTTGGCGCCATGGAGATGGGCGGCATGTTCTCGGTGGTCAAGGTACGCGAGGGCCTGGCCGCAAACGACTACTCGGATCCCGGATGGTTCAAGCATCCGGAAGGCACGGTTGCCTGGGAATGGACGGGAGAGCTTCCCGCTCCAGCCCGAGCAGACGGTGCGAAAACGATGGCGCCGGACCAGAATCCCGGCGCTCACGGCAAGCGGGGATGAGACACCCACCAACTACGACAACTGGAGAACAAAGCATGAGAAAAAGCATTTTGATCGCGGGCATGATGATGCTCCTGGCCGGTCCGGCCTTCGCTGCCGGAACCCATTCCGGCGGACACGACGAAGACCTGACGGCCATCGGCAAGCCTGGGGATGCCGCAAAGGTCGCGCGGACCATCAACATCAGCATGGTCGAGAAGGGGGATGGATCGATGTCGTTCAATCCGGCCGCCATCGTCGTCAAGAAGGGCGAGACAGTACGCCTCCGCTTCACCAACAAAGGTGAGAACGACCACGAGTTCGTGATGGATACCCATGCAGAAGTCATGGAACACAAGGCTGCGATGGAAAAATTCCCGGATATGGAGCACGCCGACCCCAACCAGATCCGCATCGGTCCCAAAGGCAAGGGCGAGATCGTGTGGACCTTCACGACCGCCGGCGACTTCGACTTCGCCTGCCTCATCCCCGGACATCACGACCTGGGAATGAAAGGCACGATCAAGGTGACCGCTAGCTAACCAACGCTGCAGTACAGCTGGAAAGGAAATCCAATGAAAACAACCATGAAACTAGCCTTGGCCGCGCTGCTTACCTGTAGCTCCGCCAGCGCCTTGCTCGCCGCCGAATACACCAAGGGTGTCGTCAAGAAGGTGGATGCCAAGACTGAAAAGGTCACTATCAAGCACGAAGACCTCAAGAATCTCGGCATGCCCGGTATGACGATGGTCTTTTCTGTGGCTGACAAGTCAATGCTCGACAAGTTGAAGCAGGGCAAGGCAATCGAGTTTGTTGCCGATCGCGTCAACGGCAAACTGACCGTTACCGAAGTAAAATAGAAAGGTCGAAAAGCGGAGCGGCGTATGCGCCGCTCCGAAATCGCCTTGTCGCGAACGCCTCCTCATACCCACCACGCGTTCCGATTGGGACAACATCTGATCGGAAATTGAACATGGACGAGGCGCCGATGAACGCGCAGGCGATGCAAGATTGGTTCTTAGGTGATACTGCGACGGAGGGATTCCATGGGATCCAGTTTTATTCAATCAGCTCTACCGCTCGCTTCATATCTCGGTCTAGCCGGCTGTTCCTCAATCGCGGCTTTGCCGGCCAGGGACGGAATCATTTTTGATATCGCACGATCCGAACCTGCACGTGTGACGCAAGCCGGCGCGAACGAGGAAAATGGAGAGACCGTGATCTATGGGGAGGCGGCGCTTCCGATGACCGTCCGTCCTGGGCTATTCTTTGGCGGGGTCGATGCGACAATCGACGCGCCGGGGCAAAAGCCAATCCTATTCCATCGGATTAAGGTGATCCCGCGTCCGAGGCCAAGGGTCATGGGTGGCGAAGCGTTTTTCGTCATCCACACCGGACAGCTCCTGCCTCCGGGGGCAGTTGTCCATCTGGTCTACAGGAACGGCTAGCGAGCGACGGGCGGCGACAATTCGATCTCCCAAATGCATACCATTATCTCTGCCATTCGAAGTCGAATAGCACCGACTGGCCTGGCTCTGTTCCTGGTGTTTGTGGATCTCGCCACAAAATATTGGGCCCAGACGGCTTACGTCACGAAGCACGGACCAACTCCAATACTGCCGTTCCTTTCGCTGGTGCTGGCATTTAACCCGGGGCTGACATTCGGTGGGGTTCTGGGCATTTTCGAGAACCGTTTGATCGACACATTGCTAACGACTTCCATCGCCACGGCACTTTGCATTTGGATGTGGCGGGAGCGCCGCCCGGATCTACGGCTCCTGATTGCGTTTGCCGCGGCGGGAGCACTTGGGAACACCATAGACCGGGCCCTAAATACAATGGTGACTGATTTTCTGCAGTTCCATTTCGGCGGAAAATCGGCGTTTGTCGTTAACCTGGCCGACATCTGGATATTGATAGCGGTAACCGGCCTTCTGTGGCGCAGTCGAGGTGGTCAAAAGGGCCAAAAGCCCGATGGGCGCCAAAGCTGATATTAAGAGATGGCAGCGATGTTTCCAAAGCGTCGTCGCGAGCCGCTGTGATGTGCTAGGTAGTCAATTTCATTCATGTCGTGGCGCTTTCATGTCGGAGAAGGTGGGCTGCTGGAATGCCACCCCACCAATATGGCTGATGGCGCTCCTGGCCGGCATGAACACTAGGAACGGAGAGCATGTGCCTCCTGTCGAAGCTGATCGATCGGCTTCCGGGGTCGCGTACCACCGTCCGTCTTTTACGCCTGCACGTCGACGATGCCCATCATGCCGAGGTCTTCGTGTTCGAGGATATGGCAGTGATACATGCGCGGCCCCGGCTGGTCCTGGCGCAGCAGCAGACGCACCGTCTCGCCGCGTGCGACGTTCACCGTATCCTTCCAGGCCAGATAGGCGGGCTTCGAGACCTTGCCGTCGCGCTCTTGCTCCATCACCTGGAACTGCGTTCCGTGGACGTGGAACGGATGGTCCATGTCGGACTGATTGATCACTTCCCAGAGCTCGACATCCCCCACTTTCGAGACGATATCGATCCGGTGCATGTCAAAGGCGGCGCCGTTGATGAGGAACTCCATTTTCATCTCGCCGGAACTTGTTGCCACGCTGTTCGAACCCATGTGCATGTCATGCGATCCCATGGACATCCCGCCGGAGCCCATTTGCATTTTCTCGGTGAACACAAAACGCCGGGTCACGGCAGCGGCGCCGAGGGGTGTAATCGAACGTAGTTTTTCAGGCAGCGGCGGGACTGGGTCCGCCCGCGTTTCCGAAACGTTTGCCGTGAGCAACGCCAGCCCTGCATCGGCAAGCTTGCCCAGGCCCATCCAGCCGCGCTCATAATCGAGCGTGCGCAGAATAGATGCGCCAGGCTTGTCGAACGTGACGACAAGCTCGACACGCTCGGCTGGCGTCAGCAGGATTTCATCGACGGGAACGGGCGCTTCAAGCAAGCCGCCGTCGGTGCCGACGACGACCATGCTCGCATTCTCGAACGTGAGCCGCAGGAAGCGCGCATTGGTCGCGTTGTAGAGGCGCAGGCGACGCTTCTCGCCACGCTTCAAGGCAAGCGACGGATTTTTCTGACCATTGACCAGCACATGATCGCCGACGCGCCCGTTCATCATGTCGGCCATGGTGCTGGCCGGCATGATCCCATCCGCCGCCAGCCTCAGGTCGGTGAACATAACAATCGTATCGCCATACTCGGAAGGAATCGGATCGATCTTCGGCTTGACCAGGAACGCGCCAGCGAGGCCGCGATAGACCTGCTGGGCCGTCTTGCCATGCGGATGCGGGTGATACCAATAGGAGGCGGCACTGCCTTCCGGTAGATCGAAGGCATAGGTCCGATCGCTACTTGATGCGACCGGATCCATCGGGTTGCCGTCCTGGTCTGCCGGCACCGGCATGCCGTGCCAATGGATTGTGCTTACCTCGTCGGGAATATTGTTGGCGAACTCGATCTCGACCCGGTCGCCCTCGTTCACCTCGATCAGCGGACCGGGGCTCGTGCCGTTATAACCGAGGATCGGCGTGTCGATCCCATCGGCATAACGCGCCACGGCCGGCTCAGCCGTCAGTTTTGCCTTGAAGGACCCGGGCACCGTCGATTCATTCGCCAGCCGCATCAGATCACACAGTGGCTGACCTTCCGGCAGCACGGGCATCGCGCTTGTCGATGCCCCCATGTCGTGACCAGCATGGCCGCTCATTCCCGGCATATCGTGCTTCATGCCGTCCATCTTCATCTGGGCGGCGGCCGGTCCAGTAGCCGCGAGTGCGGCCAAGCCTGCCAGGAAAGTGCGTCGTTGCATCAATCGTTCTCCTAAATTTGTATCGAGTGCGGCTGGGCCGAACCAGATCCCTAGAAAGCCTGCCGCTGCCTAACAGGGTCAGTGCGGCGTTTGGTCTGTTTGGGACTGGACGGCGCGGCTTCGTGGCCCTTGGAAAGGTCCTCGATGATCGGGCAGTGCGGCCGTCCATCTCCCTGACAATGGTCGGCCAAGTGCCGAAGCGTCTTCGTCATGTCCCGCAATTCGCGCATTTTCCGCTCGAGCTCGGCGATGTGATCGAGCGCGATCTGCTTGACGTCGGCGCTGGCCCGCGAACGGTCGCTCCACAGTTCCAGCAGATTGCCCATCTGCTCGACGGAGAAGCCCAGATCGCGTGCACGGCGAATGAAGCGGAGTGTGTGAATGTCGTCGTCAGAATAGACGCGGTAACCGGCGTCGGTGCGGGACACGATCGGTATCAACCCAATCGATTCATAGTAGCGGATCATCTTGGCCGAGACGCCGGAGGCTGCTGCTGCTTCACCTATGTTCATGAGCAACTCCTGTGTGTGAGACTTGCAGGTGGGCATCCGGGGTGGAGATTTCGACGGTACGGCCGGCATGAGGCAAATGGACCTTGTCCATCCCATCCTCCCTAGACCAACTGTACCAAGTCGAGCCCTGCCGCGATGCGCGGGCGCTGGTCGAGAAAGGCGCCATAAGAAACGTCGTTCCCGATCACCGTGATGGTGGCAACACGCGCGCCCGTGCGCGTTTTGCCGCTTCAGCGACTTCCGACCGGGTCAGATCGTGTTCGACGAATGGCACATCGAGTTTAGCCAGCTCGGTCTTCAGGGCATGGCAATCGGGGCAAGTCGGGGTGGAGTAGATTTCGACGAATGCTTCGGTTTGTGTGGCCATGGTCGTATCTCTCTCCTGTGCGGACATGTCCGTGCCGAAATTGGCGCGGGCTATGGGGTCATTCCGCAGCCGCAAGCTCGGGCCGGCCCGAATGCTTCCGGGCGGCCGCGTAGGGTGCCCGGAAGCGCTTCAATCGCAGCGCATTGGTCAGAACGAAAACGCTCGACAGAGCCATCGCACCGGCCGCCAGCATCGGCGACAGCAAGGTGCCGTTGAGCGGATAGAGCAGGCCGGCCGCCACCGGAATCAGCGCCGCGTTGTAGGCAAAGGCCCAGAACAGGTTCTGGCCGATGTTGCGGATTGTGGCCTTGGACAGCGCAATCGCATTCGCCACGCCGGTAAGATCGCCCGACATCAGCACCACATCGGCGCTTTCGATGGCGATGTCGGTACCAGTGCCAATGGCTATCCCGACATCGGCTGCGGCAAGCGCCGGCGCATCGTTGATGCCGTCACCGACGAACGCGACGCGAGCGCCGCCGATGCGAAGATTCTTCACTGCCTCGACCTTGCCGTCGGGCAGCACCTCGGCGACGATCTCGTCGATACCGATGCGCCGCCCGATGGCCTCGGCCGTGCGCCAGTTGTCGCCCGTTACCATCGCCACCTTGAGGCCGAGCCTGTGCAGCGCCTGGATCGCGGCTGGGGTCGATTTCTTGATCGGGTCGGCGACGGCGATGATCGCCGCCAGCGTGCCGTCGACAGCGACATAGAGCGGGGTCTTGCCCTCGTCGGCGAGACGCATCTCCGTCGCGGCAAAGACCGAGACGTCGAGGCCAAGCTTCGTCATCAGGCGATCGGCGCCGACCTCCACCCTTTGGCCGTCGACCATTCCCCGCACGCCGAAGCCGGGCACGGCCTCGAAGTCCGTGACTGTATCAGGTTTCAGACCGCGCTGCCCGGCAGCCTGCGCGATCGCCTCGGCGACCGGATGCTCGGAGCGCGCTTCGACGGAAGCGACGAGCCCCAGAACTTCATCTTCGGCGAAGCTGTCGGAGGTGACGAAGTCGGTCAGTTCGGGGTGTCCTTCGGTGAGTGTCCCGGTCTTGTCGAGTGCGATGACGGCGGCGTCGCGCAGCGTCTGCAATGCGTCACCCTTGCGGAACAGCACGCCGAGTTCGGCGGCGCGGCCGGTGCCGACCATGATAGAAGTCGGCGTGGCGAGACCCATGGCGCACGGGCAAGCGATGATCAGCACGGCAACGCCGTTGACCAACGCGAAGGACAGCGCCGGGTCCGGCCCGAAAACCAGCCAGATGCCGAAGGTCAGCACGGCGGCGGCAATCACCGCCGGCACGAACCAGGCGGTCACCTTGTCGACCAGCGCCTGGATCGGCAGCTTGGCGCCCTGCGCCGCCTCGACCATGCGGATGATCTGGGCGAGCAGCGTCTCGGAGCCGACCTTGATGGCGCGGAAGGTGAAGCTGCCGGTCTTGTTGATGGTGCCGCCGACCACTTCGGCGCCGACGCCCTTGGCGACCGGCACCGGTTCGCCGGTGATCATCGCCTCGTCGACAAAGGACGATCCCTCGACGATCTCGCCGTCGACGGCGATCTTCTCGCCCGGGCGCACGACCATCAAGTCGCCCGCCCTCACCTCGGCGAGCGGGACTTCCGCCGTGATGCCGTCGCGGATAATCCGCGCGGTCTTGGCCTGCAACCCAACCAGCTTCTTGATTGCCTCGCCGGTGCGGCCCTTGGCGCGCGCCTCAAGGAAGCGGCCGAGCAGGATCAGCGTCACGATCACCGCAGCCGCCTCGTAATAGACATTGGCGGTTCCTTCCGGCAACAGGCCGGGCAGGAAGGTCGCGACGAGCGAATAGGTCCAGGCCGCGCCCGAACCCAGGGCGACCAGCGCGTTCATATCCGGCGCGCCCTTGATGAGGGCTGGAATGCCCTTGCTGAAGAAGCGTAGACCCGGCCCGAACAGCACCAGGGTCGTCAATACGAACTGTATGCGCCAGTTCCAGTCCCCAAGCGTCATCGTTACCCAGTGATGAAAGGTGGGCGCCAGATGCGAGCCCATTTCGAGGACGAAGACCGGCAGGGTCAGCACTGCCGCGATGCCAAGTGCGCGGGCAAGAGTGCGGATTTCGGCTTCGCGTCCTTTGCGTCCGTCATCCCCGGCCGCATCGGTCGCGACCGCACGCGCTTCGTAGCCGGCACCCGCGACCGCCTTCGCCAGCGCCGAAATATCGACCGCGCCCGCCACGACGCGAACGGTCGCGCGCTCCGTCGCCAGGTTGACGCTAGCTTGCGTTACGCCGGGCGCCGCCTTCAGCGCCTTTTCAATGCGTGCGACACAGGAAGCGCAGGTCATGCCCTCGATGGCGAGTTCCATCGTCTCTTCGCGCGCCGTATACCCGGCATCCGCCACGGCCGCCAGAACGGGCGCCAGCTCCGGCTTGCCGGCAAACGTTACTTCGGCCCGTTCGGTCGCCAGATTAACGGAGGCATTGGCAACGCCCGGTGCGGATGCGATCGCCTTTTCCACGCGTCGCACGCAGGACGCGCAGGTCATGCCCTCTATGCCGATCTGGAGTTTCGGGGCGGAAACCGGAACCGATCCGGCTAAAACATGCTTCGTGGCCGCATTCATTGTCTTTGCAACTCTCCGTCTGGGTAGCTGCATCAACAGATAAAGGTTCCCATCATGGTAAGGTCAAGGGCTATTTTCACGATCACGCGATGCGGTCGAGAAAAGTCGCATGTGCTGTGAGGACGCCCTTGACCTTCCAACGTTGGCAAGCCCCATAACGCCTCCAACAACCAAGGAGAGCTGTGATGTTGAAACTGAAAGTCCCCGAAATGAACTGCGGCCATTGCGTCGGCACGATTGAAAAGGCCGTGAAAAGCGTCGATCCGACGGCGCGGGTCGTAGCCGATCTAGGAGCGTCGACGGTTGCCGTGGAAACCGGTGCCAACGAGAATGCGATCCGCGAAGCCCTCCGTTCAGCCGGCTACGACAACGAGAGATTGGCGCCGTGACCGAGCATGGCCGCCAGCCGGCACGGGTCGGAAACGCTGGCGTTCCGATGCAATTCCGCCTTGCTCGCAACTTCCCTCATCCGCAGAACAGATAGGCGACACAGGGTATCGTCAAAGCCATGTTCCAGAATGAGGGTTCAGCTCGGCAAAATCATTGCGCTCCTTGTTGTTGGGACGGTGGAAGATCGGCAGTACCCGGCGCCACCGGGTTCTTTTCAAGATCCGCTATGAGCTGCTTCATCTCACCGATCTCCCTGACCTGCGCGTCGATAATCCCATCGGCCAGTTTTCGAACACGCGGGTCGCGAATGTGTGCACGTTCACTGGTCATGATGGCGATCGAGTGATGGGGGATCATTGCTTTCATGTAGGAAACGTCATCGACAGTCTCCTGGCTGCGGACGAGCCACAGCGCGCCAGCGAAGACGATGATGCTGCAAGCGACTATGGCGATGTTTGCCGCCTTGTTCTTGTACATCGAAAGCATGAACATCAACATGATGAGCGCCATGACCGCGCCCATCACCAGCGCCATCCAGCCGCGTGTCTGGCTGAACCAGATGTGGTCGAGCGCGTAGGTGTTGAAATACATCAGCACGAACATCGCGACGGTCGATGTCGCGATCATTGCGCCGAAACGGGCATAGTTCATTGCGGTCCTCCTTTTTGGTAGAAATTTGAGAACAAACGCTCGGTTGGACCGGCGGTTGCAAAGAAGGCTGTGGCGCGCAGCTACCGCAGGATATTCGATCCCATCTTCGCGAGATCGAGCACCAGGCGGGGCGCGATACCGAAGGCGAGGGTTCCGGCCGTGCACAAACCGACGGCCCAGATATAGCCGGCGCCGGGCGCGACGGCCTCAACGCGTTCGGGTTTGCGGAAATACATCTCGGCAACGATGAAGGCATAGTAATACAGTGCCACGGCCATATTGACGGCGGCGATCACCGCGAGCCAGGCGAAACCGCCGTCGATGGCGGCCATGAGCAGGAAGACCTTGCCGGCGAAACCGGCGAGCGGCGGGATGCCTGCGAGCGACAAGAGGGCGAGGGCGAGCGCCGCCGCCGGCCACGGCGCGCGCTGGCCGATGCCGCGGATCGCGTGGTAGTCGTCGTTGCCGAGCATGCGCTCGACCTGTGCCAGGACGGCGAAGGCGGCGAGGTTCATGCACAGATAGGCGACGAGATAATAGCCGACGGCCGGCAGCGCGCCGGGCCCGCGTTCGGCGACGGCGACCGCCATCAGAATATAGCCGGCCTGGGCGATGCTGGAATAGGCGAGCAGGCGTTTCAGGCTGGTCTGGCGCAGCGCCACCAGATTGCCAAAGCTCATGGTGGCGGCGGCGAGGAGGGCAAGCGCGAGTGGCCACGCGGCGAGGCCATGCGGCATTGCCTCCAGAAGCAAACGAAGGAGGCCGGCGAAGGCCGCGACCTTGGGCACCACCGAGACGAAGCCCGAGACCGGCGCCGTGGCGCCCTGGAACGCATCGGGCGCCCAGACGTGGAACGGCACCAGCGTCATCTCGAAGCCGTAGCCGACCAGCACGAGGCCGAAGGCGAGCGCCACCCAGGCGGCGTCGGCTCCGGCGAGGCCGGCGCCGATGGCGCGGAGGTTCAGGCTTCCGGTCAGGCCAAACAGGAAGGTAAGGCCATAGGCCATCACCGCCAGCGCGGCCGCACCATAGAGGAAATATTTGAGCGTCGCTTCCTGAGCCTGTCTGTCGCTCCGCACCAGAAGCACAAGCAAGTACGACGGGAAGCTCACCATCTGCAGGAACAGCACGATCAGGCCGAGATCGGTGGCGGCGGCGAGACCCATGCCGCCGACGGTCGCCATGAGCAGGGCGACGGGGGCATGCGGCGCCTGCTCCGTGCCGTGGAAATGGGCGTCGAGCGCCAGCAGGGTGACTAGGGCGCCAGCCTCGATAACGAGCTGGTAGAAGGCGCGGAACGGATCGACAGCATAGGTGCCGCAGAAGGCCTCCTGCGGCGCTGACAACAGCATCGGGGCGGTCAGGCCGATGGCGGCGAGAAGACCGACAAGGGCAAGGCCGGCCGGCAGGCGGCGCCAGCGGCCGCGCGCCCAGCCGGCGAGCGGCACCAGCGCCAGCGCGAGACCGGCAAGCACCATCTCGGGAACGACTGCCCACAAGTCCATGCAGATCATGGTTTCGGCTTGCGCCATCAGAATTGCGCCAGGATGCGGGTTGCGCCGTCGATGGCGGCGATGAGGACCGCCGGCAGGACGCCGATCAGGACGGAAAGCACGGCGAGGATGCCGGCCGACCAGGCCTCGCGCGAAGCGAGCGGCGGCAGCGCCTTGGTATCCGGGCTCCGGCTTCCCATCAGCACGCCGGCCGTTAGTCGCAGATAGACGGCGGTGGCGACGATCAGGCCGAGTACGGTGATCGCAGCGACCCAGACGGAAAGCTGCAGGGCGGCGCCGATCACCTGGAACTCGGCGATGAAGCCGGACAGGCCGGGCAGGCCGAGCGAGCCGAAGGCAAGCAGCCCGAACAGGAAGCTGAAGCCCGGCATGGACCCGATCAGGCCGCCGAAGCGGTCGATCTCGCGCGTGCCGGCGCGGTGTTGCAACATGCCGACCATAAGGAACATGCCGCCTGTCAGCAGGCCGTGGCTGACCATTTGCACCGTCGCGCCGTTGAGGGCGAGTTGGCGCGTCGCGGCATTGCCCGTCATCGCGGCGACGGCGACGCCGAGCAGCACATAGGCCATATGGTTGATCGAGGTGTAGGCGACCAGCCGCTTCATGTCGCTCTGGGCGAGCGCGGCGAGCGCGCCGTAGAGCAGAGATACCAGAGCGATGACAACCAGGAGCCAGCCGAACCGCGCCACCGTCTCCGGAAGGACAGGCAGCAGGATGGCGATCAGGCCGTAGCCGCCCATCTTGAGCTGCAGGCCGGCAAGGACGACGCTGCCTTCGGTCGGCGCCTCGACATGGGCGTCGGGCAGCCAGTTGTGCAGGGGTACGAGGGGCAGCTTGACACCGAAGCCGATCAGGAGGGCGAAGAAGACGAGCGCCGAAGCAAGCGGCGCTCCCGCCAGCGGCTTCGCCGCCACGATCGCCGGGAGCGAGAAGGTATGCGGTTCCATGGCGAGATAAAGCGCGAGAAAGCCGAGCAGCATGGCGAGGCTGCCGGCGCGGGTATAGAGGAAGAATTTCAGCGCCGCGTAGCTCCGCCGCTCCCCGCCCCAGATCCCGACGATAAAATACATCGGCACCAGGCCGATTTCGAAGAACAAATAGAACAGCAGCAGGTCTTGCGCCGCGAACAGGCCGATGAGACCGGTGCCAAGCAGGAGAAAAAGAAAGGCATGCGCATGCGCCCGGTCGTGCTCGCCGAGTACATAGAGCATAACGACGGTGAGCAGCACCCCGGTGAGCAGGATCAGCGCCAGCGAAACGCCCGAGACGGCGACGTCGTAGCTCGCGCCGATCGCCGGGATCCACGACGTAGTCATGCGCCATTGCAAATTGCCGCCGTTCGGATCGAAGCCGAACCACAGGATGATGGCGGCGATCAGCGTCAGCGCGGCGCCGGCGAAAGCGATCCGCCGCACGAGATCCGGGCGGCGGCGCGGCAAGGCTAACACGACGAAGCCGGTGAGCAGCGGCAGGAAGATGACGAGATTCAGCATTGGATCCGTTCACAGAAAGAGCATAAACGCGCCGACGACGAGCGCCGCCGCCGCCCAGACGAAGAGAGCGAGCGTATAGAGGTAGAGGCGTCCGGCCTGCAGCGTCCTGAGCCGCTCGCCGCCGGAGGCGATGGCGGCGGCGAGCACATCGCCGCCGCGGCCGAAACCGAGCGCCTCTGCGCGTTCGGTGTCGAGCGCCATGCGCCAGATGCCGCCTGCCGCCCGCCGGGCTTCGAGGTCGAACCCGCGCTCGATGGAACTCGCGGAGCCGGCCAGCGCTCCGGCTGCGGCCGCGATACCCCGCGCCGCCTTGTCGAGCCCGGCCTCGACGGCATCGAGGAGTTGGGCGAGGCGCATCGTCCAGATCGCCGGCGCCTCGGTGGCGGCCATCAGTCCCGCTCCGAGCATCGCCGGAAGCGCGCCCAACGCCGGCTCCGCACTGCGCCAGGCGCCGACGGCGCCGAAGAGAAGTCCCAAAATGCCGGCGGCGGCGGCGACAACGCGCCAAAGCGTTTCCGGTTCCGGCTCGCCGGGCCATTGCAGGAGGGCGCCGAGCCTTCCGGCAAGCAGCCAGCCAAGGCCGGCGGCGGCGAGCGCGAGCAGCGCCATGCCAGCGCGCATCGTCCAGTCCGGCCTGTCTGTGATAGCCGTCCGGCGCTGGCCTAAGAAGGTGGCGGTCGCGGCGCGTCCGATATAGATGCCGGCCAGCAGGACGAGCAGCACGATCAGGAGCGCCGCGCCCGGGCCGCCCCGGGCCGCCGCCGCGAGGATCGCCTCGGCGCTCCAGAAGCCGGAGAGCGGCGGCATGCCGGCGAGCGTCAGGGCGGCGATGAGGAAGACGGTGCCGGTGAAGGGCAGGGTGCGGACGAGCCCGCCCAGCCGGTCGAGCGCGCGCGTGCCCGTCTCCTCCTGCACGACGCCGGCAGCGAGGAACAGGGTCGATTTGAAGGCCGCGTGCGCGGCGAGGTGGAAGGTGGCCGCCAGCGGGCCGCCCAGGCCCAGCGCGATCATCATCTCGCCGAGCTGCGAGGCCGTGGACCAGGCAAGCACCCGCTTCAAATCCATCTCGGCGGTGGCGATCAGCCCGGCGACCAGCGCGGTTGTGGCGCCGATCCAAAACAGGGCCGCGAGTGCTGCCGGCGCCGCCTCGAAGACGGGATAGAGCCGCAGGACCAGGAAAACGCCGGCGGCAACCATCGTGGCGGAGTGCAGCAGCGCCGAGACTGGCGTCGGCCCGATCATGGCGTCGGGAAGCCAGCCGGTGAGCGGGAGTTGGGCGCTTTTGCCGACCGCGCCCGCAAGCACGAGAAACGCCATCAGCGTGATCGGCGCGGCGGCGTGTTGTCCATTTTCGGCCGCGCCGACCAAAGCTTGGATATCGGTCGTGCCGGTGGCCGCGAGCGCCAGAAGCCAGCCGAGCAGGAGGCCGACATCGCCAATCCGGGTCATCAGGAACGCCTTGGCGGCGGCCTTCGGCGCGCCGGGTTCGTCATGATGGAAGCCGATGAGCAGATAGGAGGCGAAGCCGACCAACTCCCAGGCCGCGAACAGAAGGACGAGCGAGTTCGACAGCACGAGCGTGAGCATGGCGCCGACGAACAAGCCGAGTTCGGCGAAGAAGCGGGGCCGTGCCGGCTTTTTCGCCATATAGCCGAGACTGTAGAGGCTGACGCCGAAGGCGACGCCGCCCACGACCATGGCGACGAGCCATGTGAGCGGCGTTGCTTCGAGACCGGCCGTCAGATGAAGGCCGCCGCTCTCGAACCAAATCCTGGAGACGGCCGCGCCGTCCGGCAGCAGGACAAGGCAGACGAGCGACAGGGCGACGGCGCCGACGATCAGCTCGCCGCCGCCATAAGGCAGGCGGCCACCGAGGCCGAAAGCGGCCAGGGCGGCGAGAAGCGGCAGCGCCGGTATGGCGAGAAGCTCGATCATCGGTTTAGGTCGGCATAGGAATCGACCTCGACCGTTCGCCGCTGCCGATAGAGCAGCAGCATCAGGGCGAGCCCGATCGCCATTTCGACCGCCCCGACGGTGATGATGAGGATGGCGAAGATCTGGGCGGAATAATCGTTCGGCGCGGTGAAGCGCCAGAAGGCGATGATATTCAGGCCGATCGCGTTCAGGAGCACCTCGATCCCCATAAGGATCATTACCGCGGCGCGCTGCGCGATCACCGTATAGACGCCGATCGCGAACAGGATGGCGCCGACAACGAGATAGGCGGTGAGCGGGATGGTCATGCGCCGTGCTCCTCGTGCCGGTGGTGCCCTTGATGCTCGGCCTGCTCGCCCGGCCCCGCGAGCGGGATCAGCCGGTCGTCGGCGATCGGCTCAGGCTTGCCGTCGACGGCGACCCTGGCGCTCCGCGATGGGTCGTCGGGATGGATAGAGGGCCGGGCCAGCAGCACGGCCCCGAAAATGCCGATCAGGATGAGGAAGCCGGCGCCTTCGAAAGCGACCATGTACTTCTCCATCAGGAGATGGCCGACGCGGCGCGCCGAATCCGGATCGGGGAGGGTGTCGACCACCGGCCAGGCCGGGCGCAGGACAAGCATCCCGACAAGCACAATGCCAATCGCGACGGCGAGCCAGGCCGCGGCCGGCCGGACCGGCGTGACCATCGACATGTCCATGCCGCCCATATCCATGCCGCCGTGCTCCTGGCCATGGCCGTCGTGTTCGCCATGTTCGGCGTGTTGCACGGTGCGGTCATGGTCGGCATGCGCTTCGGCATGCATGTGGCCTTCATGCTGGTCGGCCCCAGCATCGTTCTCGTCATGCTTATGGCTGTCATGGCCGCCCTTCATCGGCTTGCGCGGCACCAGCCCCTTGCTGAACCAGCGCTCGACGAGGCTCATGTCCATGCCTGCCATCATCGCTCCGCCGGGGTCGTGCATGACGAGGACCATGAACAGGATCATGACCAGCATGCCGCCGATATACATCATCACCTGAAGCACCCCGATCAGATCGGCGGCGAGCAGAATGAACAGGCCGGCGACGCCTATGAAGGACGCCATCAGGAAGATGCCCGAACGGAACATGCTCATGGTTGTCGTCATGCCGAGCGCGCCGGCGATGGCGATGAAGGCGGAGACCGCGAAGGCGATGACCTCGAACGCGGCGCTCATGGCCCAACCCCGACGAGGATCAGGCCGCCGACCAGGAGCACGTTGACGAGGCCAAGCGGAATCAGGATCTTCCAGGACAAGGCCAGCATTTCGGCGGTCGAGAGCGGGCGCACGGCCCGGCCGAGCCCGAGCATCAGCGCCATCAGGGCGTAGGTCTTGATCAGCATCCATGCCCAGCCCGGCAGGACGGGACCGTTCGAGCCGCCGAGATAGAGCACCGCGCCTATTGCCGCGACGATAAAAAGCACGCCGGAAAGCGTGATCCGCCACAGCAGCGCCGCCCAGCCGCCGGTACTGCCCAGCACGCCGCCGCCGATCGAGGCCGCGAACGGCTCGAGAAAGGGCGCCCGGTAGGCCTGCATCAGCCCGGTGACGAGGTAGAGCAGGAACCCGACCGGCTGCAGGACGACGAACCAAAGCCCGCCCTGGGCCTTGACGATCGCCACCGTCGACAGCGATCGGGCCATCATGATCACGCCGACATAGGCGAGGCCGAGCGGCACGACATAGGCAACGAGCTGCGCGACGATGCGGTAACAGGCCTCGACAGCATCGGCTGTATTTGCACCCCAGCCGGCGAGCGCCAGGCCGAGCACGACGAAGTCGATGACGACGATGATGTAGAAGACGCCGATGCCGAGGTCGCGGCCGATCAGCCCTGGCCCGAATGGCACCACCACCATGGCGAGCGCGACGCCGACAAGCGCCACGATGGGACCGGCGGGCAGCAGCCAGCGGTCGGCATCCGGAATGTCGAGGCGATACCGAAGATCGGCCGCTCGCGCTGGCCCCGGCTCCCATCCGGGTCGCGCGAACAGACGCTCGAGCCCCCAGGTTGCGGCGCCGCCGCCTAACAGGGCAGCGAGCACCGCCGCGGCGGTCGCGATCATTCCCATTCGAGCCCGCCCATGCCCCAGGCATAGGCTATGCCCGCCGAAAGAAGGACGATGAAAACCAGCATGTCGAGAAAGGCGCTCCAGCCGATCTCGGCGAACACCACCGCCCATGGATACATGAAGATCATTTCCATATCGAAGGCGAGGAAGATCAGCGCGTAAACGCCGTAGCCGAAACGATACTGTGCCCAAGCCTGTGTCGCCTCGATCTCGCGCCCCGGCGCCCGCACGAAAATGGCCGTGGCGAGCAGGGCCAGGCCGAGCGCCATGACGAGCACCAGAGCGACGAAGCCGTAGTCGCCTGGAATTGGACCGGGATCGGGCATTACCTTTCCCCCTTGTCTCGCCAGAACTAGCGCGGTCGAACGGCACGTAAACCGTTTAGGGAACGATGACGAAGTCCATTCATGATTTACGCCGCGCTTCATCCATTCGGCAGATTTCGCCGTAGGCTTCCTTCAGACAGGAGCCTGACAGGGGGTTGGTGTCGTCGGACCGCACGCGATCGAAGGTTTCGAGCGCGCTGAGCAAATGTTCGGCGATGTCCAGCCGTCCGCATCGGCAGGCGCGGTGAAATAGCGCAAGAACATCCCTTTCCAATCTCTTTGCCTGAAGTGTCATCGGAGGACTTCTCAAAAGCCGTTCACCTGAAAATACGGGTTCCAGCGGCTGGAAGGTCAAGCCAAACCGGATACGCGCCGATCTAGAAATCTGACCCTCTTTTATGAGCATGCCTGGGGAGGGAGGTTGCAATGGCAGGATCACCTCCGTCGTTCATCGGAAGAAAACGTATTTCACCAGGGCGGCGATCACGAGAATTGCGGCAACCACGAACAGTAGGCCGATGAGTCCCATACCCCACATGCCGCCCGACATCATATGATCCATCATTTTTTCGTCCTTTCCATTCGACCGAACGCATCTGCTCAGGGCGCGGAGTTGTGGTCTCGCGAGGGCGGCCCGCGCTGAACGGGGCGCTCGGAAACGGTCGGCCAAGCGCGAATGGGCGCGCTCGCGCTATCCGTGACCGGGCTCTTCGCCGCCGCCGCAGCCATCGGAGAGGTTCCATACATCGACAACCTGCTCGCCGGTGAAGCCGTGCTCGCGGATCAGGTATTTCGCCAGTCCGCCATACATCTTCCAGCGCCAGCATTGGCAACAGCACGGGCCCTTTTCGTCCGAATTTTCCATCGCGTAATCATAGGATTTCTGCTCATCCCCGGTCAGTTGCAGGTCATAATGGGACATCGCCTGTTGCGCGGTCGCCGCCGGAATATCGTAGGGGTCCGGCGGGATCATCGCGATGGCGCGGTATTTGGTCAGCCCTTTCGTCTGCTGGACATAGCGCGTCAGCTCCATCGGGCTGCAGCACGAGCCCCTGATCCGAAGCATGCCCGGCATCGAGGCGATCTTGTCGGCAAAGGCGCGCGAGCAATTGCTGTTGCCGTTGCGGCTGAGTTCCTCGAATCGGCTGACGAGGCCGGGATCCTCGGCGGCTATCGCCATGCCTGGATTCCGCAGCAGGCTCGCGATCCCGGCGGCGCCAAGGATGCCTGTCAGAACAACCGTCCGCCGGGTCGGGTGTGTAAACCGGCTCATTTGTCCGCCCTCGCCATTTCGATGAGTTTCTTCATGGTCGTCAGGTCGGTGGCGCCGGGGAAAATCTGGTCGCCGACGACGAAGCCCGGCGTTCCCGTGATTTTTAGTGCTTGGGCCAGCTCAGCAGTCCGGTCGATCGACGCCTGGATATCGGGTTGCTGCATGTCGGCCTTCATGCGGGGGATGTCGAGACCGATCTCCGCCGCCAGCTTGAGCACGACCGCCTCTGTGACTCTCGTCTTGGCGCCGAACAGCGCCTTGTGGAATTCCGTATATTTGCCCTGCCGCTCGGCCGCCAGCGCTGCCTTGGCCGCGAACAGCGAATCCGGGCCGAGGATAGGGAATTCCTTGTAGACGATCCTGAGCTGCGGATCGGCGGCCGCGGCCTGCTCCACGACCGGCGCCATTTGCCGGCAATACGGGCAATTGTAGTCGAAGAATTCGACCATGGTAACATCCCCCTGGGCATTGCCGCCGACGGGGCTCTGCTTGTCACGGAAGATGTCGTCGGCGCGCGATGCCAGCACTTTCCTGGCCTCGGCCGAATCCGCCTCGCGCTGGCGCTGGTCCAGGCTTTGCAGCGCCTGCACCAGAACCTCGGGATGCGCGATGATGTAGTCGTGAATCCGCTGGTCGAGCTGGTCCTGGGACATCTCGCCGGCCGCGAGCGCCTGCAGTCGCGCACCTTGAATGCCTGGGTTTAAAAGCAACCACCCCGTCAGGCCGGCAAACAGAAGGGCTCGAGCGGCTCGGCCCAGAGATCGGCTTGCCCGTTTTGCTAGAGTTTTCATGCATGTTTCCTTTCCTTGTCCGTCGGAGGCTTAGGCATCCGGGAACGCTGTCCGTGAAATCCCGTCAGAAGAAATCTTTCAGCTTCGCCAGCCAGCCTTCGTCCTTTTCATGATGCGGACGCTCGACATTGTTGGTCAGCGCATTGACGAAGGTGACGAGGTTGATCGGCGCGAAATTCAGGCCGTGGAAGTTCGCGCGCCAGCGACCTTCCTTGTCGATCACGTGGGTGACCACGCCGTGCACCTGAACACCGTCTTCGGATTTCGCGAAGGTATGGCCGAAGGCTTCCGCCAGTTTTCGGGTCGCGTCCTCCGGCTCGTCGGGGGTCGTCGTCAGGAACAGCCAGTTCACCGGATCGAGCCCGTGCGCAGGTCCGTAGCCGCGCATCACGTCCGGCGTATCCCGCGTGGGGTCGGTGGTGATGGTGACAAAATCAACCCGGCCCTTCATCGGCGTTCCGTTCACCATCTTCTGGATTCCGGCGATCTTCTCGGAATGCAGGGGACAGACGTCCGTGCATGACGTGTAGATGAAATGAAGAACGACCACCTTGCCCCGCAGATCGGAAAGGCGCACGACGCGTCCGTCGGCGGTGCGCAGCGTGAAATCGGGCGCCGGTCTGTCGATCTGCTGGAAATATTTTTCGTCGCCCTGCAACATGGCGTCGACCTCGTCGAGCGAGTGCGCCAAGGCTATCGGCGCGAGCACAAGAACGATCGCAAGCGAGGCGATCCACAGCCGAACGAGTCCCATTCTTCCTCCAACCGGTTAGTCAACGCGCCGCTTGTTTGAACCGAAGGACGCCTGTGTTGCACATCAGGGCCTATTGGGCGGCAGGCGGTTTGCTGCCCGAGGGGTCCTTTCCGGAATCGTCCATGGCCGTCTGCATCATCTTGTTGCAGGTCTCCATCATCCGGCTCATCTGGCCCATCATGTTCATCATGTCGGACATGTTGCCCTGGTTCATCATCCCCGAATTCCCGCTCCGGCCCATCATGCCGTTGTTCATCGCCGGTCCGTTTGTGCCTGATTTCCCGGTGTCCTGGGCGTAGGCGATCGATGCGGCGGCAAGGCCAGCCGCAAGTGCGCCGATTGCCGCGGTGGTTCTCGTGGTTCTACGCATGGCTAAGCTCCTTCTTGTGATCCCGGTGGTAAAATTCATCGGTTGTCGTTCTGAACGTCGGTCCCGCTCTGGCTCGCACACTTCTTCGTGCGATTCATGCACAGGCCAAGTGCGCACATGGCGGCGCAGGGCAGGGCGCTGAGAAGCAGCGGCGCAATACCAGCCGCGACCAGCCAGCTCCAGTTAAAGGCAAGGCCGGCGATGGCGGTGGCGCCGCCGGCAATGATCAGAAGACGCCGGCCGCCAAAACGACGGCGGATGGCCGACAGCGCGCCACGGCCGGACGAGACCGTTTCCGATCGGATGGATTCGATAGGTGTCATGTTTGTTTCCTTTCTCATTTGACGGCGATGCGATTGCGGATGAACTCGACCATGTCGGGCGCATCCCATTCAGCCGGGCCAATCAGCCGACCGATCTCCTTGCCCTGACGATCGATCAGCAAGGTCGTCGGCAGGCCGATAGTGCCGAGCGCGAACATCGCCTTGGCCGAAGTGTCGATGTTGAGGGCAAGGTGCCGGATACCAATCTCGGCGAAGAATTTCGTCACGGCGTCGGGGCCCTTGCGGTCCATCGACAGCGCGACGACCTCGAAGTCCGGTCCGCCGAGTTTTGCCTGCAGCCGGTCGAGCGTCGGCATTTCCTTGCGGCAGGGTGCGCACCATGTCGCCCAGATGTTGAGTAACACGACCTTGCCGCGATAGGCGGCAAGCGTTTTCGGTTGGCCTGCGCCGTCGGTGAAATTGATCTCGGGCAATACGGCGGGCGCCTCGAGAACGGCGAAATTCTCCGGCGCCGCCGCCGCTGCAGGCTGCGCCAAGGCGAGCGATGCGCTGATGAAGGCAAGAGCAAACCTCTTCATGGCTGCTGTTCCTTCGCTTCGACCCGCAGCCGCTCGACAAGCGGTAGGATCGTCTTGTCGAGCACCTCTTGCGTAACGGCACCGATATGCTTGTAGGCGATGCGACCATCGGCGCTGACAACGAAGGTTTCCGGCACACCGTAGACGCCCCAGTCGATGGCGACGCGGCCGTTCAGGTCGGCGCCGGTGCGCGTATAGGGATCGCCCATCGTGTTGAGCCATCGTGCCGCATCGTCGGGCTTGTCCTTGTAGTTGATCCCATGCAACGGCACGATCTTGCTTGCCGCCAGTTGCAGGAACACCGGGTGCTCCTCGCGGCATGCCGTGCACCAGGATGCAAAGACGTTGACCAGCGAAACCTCGCCGCGCAGGTCTTTGCTCGACAGGTCAAGCGTGCGGCCCTGGACAGGTGGCAGGCTGAATACGGGCACCGGCTTGTCGATCAGCGCCGACGGGACATCGGCCGCATTACGAGTAAGCCCCCAGCCAAGCACCATCGTGATCCAGACAAAGACGATCAGCGGCAGCAGCACCGTAAGTCGCCGCCGTGCGGCGCGTGGGATGCCAAGCGGCCCTAAGCCGGATTGAAGGTCGTTGCTTGTCATGACGCACCTGGTCGATTGGTTTGACCGCGCGCCAACGCAGACCCTGAAACGGACAGAAACGTCATGGCTGCCAGATCCTGGTCGGGCGACCGTTCATGTTGACCAACATCACCACGTCTCACTGCGTCGCGTAGACGGTGGGTGCCTTGCCGTCCTTGGTGAAGGCGTAAATCGTCCAGGTCCCGTCCTTTTCGCCACCCATGCCGGGCGCGCCGCTCGGCATGCCGGCGAGCGTTATGCCAATGACGGCCGGCCGTTCCGTCAAAAGCCTTTTCACGATATCGACCGGCACCAGGCCGTCGACGACGTAGCCGTCGACCATCAGCGTATGGCAGCCTTCGAGATTTGCGGGAACGCCGGCATCGCCGCTGATCTGGGAGAGATTGTTGACGGGCTTGATGTCGATCTTGAAGCCGTTCTGTTCCAGATAGGCGGCATAGGCTTCGCAACAGCTGCATTGCGGGTTCTTGTACATTACCGCCTGGATCGTGGCGGCGAACGCAGGCGCCGGCATTGCGATTGCAAGAGCAAGGGCGGTGAGGGAGTAGGTCAGTTTCATTGTGGGTTCTCCTTGGTTGAGGCATGTGGCGAAAAGATCAGGTCACCCGAAAGACGGTCATCAGGCCGGCCATCTGATGGTCTATGATGTGGCAATGCAGCATCCAATCACCGGGATTGTCGGCGACGAAGGCGCAATCGATTGTGTCCTTGGGGGCGAGCAGCACCGTGTCTTGCCATTGACGGTGCGGCACGGGCGCGCCGTTACGGGAAAGCACGAGCATGCTGTAGCCGTGTATATGCATCGGGTGCCACCACGCGGTCTCGTTGCGCATGGTGAGAAGGCAGGTGGCGCCGCGTTTCAGCGTGAATTGCGAGGTCATGCCGGCGTGGCCGTCCCCGGTCATCGACATGCCGTTGATCGCCCAGGCGGCAGAGCCGTTCATGCCGGGCGTCGCCATACCCATCATGCCGCCGACGCCCTTCAACTTGCCGCCGCCCATCATGCCACCCTGCAACACGATTTCCTGGCGTTCGGCCCCGGCGAGATCGGGCACCGGCAAGGGATTGCGCGGCAGGCCGACCGGCGCGTCGAGAGGATGGGCGCGCAGCGGCGTCGCATTTTCGTAGGTAAGGGTGGCCAGCGTATAGGCGAGACCATCGTAGAAATCGTCGACGACCGTGTAGCGCTTTCCGGGATATCCCTGCATGTCGAGCACGACATCGATGCGCATGGCCGGCGCAAGCAAAAGCCTTCCACCCTGTGGCTCGTGCGGATCGCAGGGCTGGGCGTCGACCGCCACCACGATCGGGCGGTGACCCTCGAAACGCAGCGCCATGATGCGGGCGAGCGAGGCATTGACGAGGCGCAGCCTGATGCGTTCGCCCGCTCGCACCGGGATGTCTGCCGCCGGGTCGCCGTTGACGGTGATGAGATTGCCGATGCGGCCGGACATGGCCGCGTCCATCATATTGCCGAAACCGGCGGCGATCTGGCCGTCGGACGACAGCCGCCAGTCCTGCAACAGCCACAGCAGGTCGCGGCCGACGACTACCGGCTCGGCCTCCTCGACAACGAGGGGGCCGGCCAGCCCGCGGCCGATCTGCACAAGGCTGTCGGCGTGCGGATGATACCAGAAGGTGCCGGCGTCGGGCGGCGTGAATTCATAGGTGAAACGCTCGCCCGGCCGGATCGGCGGCTGGGTCAGGCCCGGCACGCCGTCCATGGCGTTTTGCAGGCGAATGCCATGCCAGTGGACGGTGGTGTCCTCGTCCAGGCCGTTTTCGACAATGATGCGGGCAGGCTTGCCTTGCCGCAGCCGCAGCATCGGACCGGGCACAGCGCCGTTATAGGTCCACACGGCAGTTGACGGGCTTTCCGCACCAGTGAGCCGCGCCGTCCCCGGCGCAATCCTGATCTGGTGCTCGTCCGCGCCCGCGGCAGAGGCGGGCCGCAGGAAGGCGGACGCGGCAGTACCGGCCAGCGCCAGGACAAACCCACGGCGCGACAAAACATGATTGAAGTCGGTCTTCACCCTTTGATCCCTTGCGATCTCGGCCGGCGGCGAGCTTCTCGACGTCGACTGGATTGGTATCCGCGCCCGCCGGCTGGGCGGACGATCAAACGCCGGAGATCAGCCGTAGAGCGGCAGAGTCCGTGTCAGACGAGATCGCTGGATCTGGGAGGTGATGGGTCTGGCAGGAAATTTCGCCCGTCAAGGCGCGGCGTGGACGAACCCGACGGTTGCTGTATCGGCAGAACCGGCGCCATGCCTGCAGCCGACGGCAGCACCGCAAGAGCCGGAGTAATACAGGTTGGCGGACAATGCGTGAGTTTACCGTTGTCGCCCACATCCTTGATGCAGGCTTTGCAATCGCCGCCCGGCGCAGCCTGCATGTCGGCCATCGCGACCATGCCGTTTTCGACCGTCATTGCGGCGGCATTATCGGTGGCCATGGTCATGGTCGCCGCCATGTTGCCGGCCTGGACGACCGACAGGCTCACGCCCGTGGTCACGAACACGGCGAGCAGCAGGACAAAGATTTGTTTTGGCGACAGTCTGGCCATGGTGCGCTCAGGCTGAACGCAAAGCGCGGCTTTTGCAAGTCCTGACGCTGCGACATCCTATCCTCAGCGCAAGGTTTCGACAGCGATCACATGCATGTGATGAGCTTCGCAAGCAAGACAGGGGGCCAATATAACCGCTCGCGCTGATACCGATCTGAGCCGCCGAGTGGGAGCGCGTCCGCTGCCGGCAAGGAGGGCTGCACAGGGCATGGACACCATCGAGCGTATCAACTCTAATGATGCTTGCGGGTCACATTGCTGCTAACGCGGAGATCAGGATGCGACAACAGATTCTCATGGCGATTTCGGCGCTGATCCTCGCCAGCCAGGCTCGCGCTGAAGTGCGCATCAGCGAAACGTCTTCGAATTACGAACTGCGCGGCTTGAGCACAGCGGCGATTCACGACGACATCATGAAACGCGCGCCGCGCGAGGGATCAGGCGTGATCGATGGCGATACTTCAGACAGGCTGAGCCTCTCATTCAAATACGCGACCGAAGACCAAGCGTGCCGGGTTGCGAAAGATACCGTGCATCTCGAGATCAATACCACGCTGCCTGTCTGGATCGATGAGCAACGTGCCGATCCTGCCGTCCGCGCCGCATGGAACGACTATTTGCTCAACCTGCGCGGCCACGAAAATGGCCACAAGACGATTGCCGTCACTGCCGCGCAGCGGATTGACCAGTTGATCCACAACACCAAGCCGGCCAAGACCTGCGCTGAGCTCGAAGCCTCTCTCAGCAGCGAGGCGCGGAAGATTCAGGAGCAGGCGGAAGCCGAGCAGGACCGCTATGATCAGCAGGCGCAATCTTTCGACATTGAATAGGTAACGTCCGGCGGGCCGGGTTCGGCTGGATGGAAAAAATGCCTTGATCCTCCAGTGACTAGAGGATGTAGCCAGCGGAATGGCGTATTTCCAGTTCGAGGACATGACGCGGCTGCTCTACACGCTCATTCCCGTGGGTGCGGCTGTTCTGGGCGCCGCCGTAGCCGCGTATCGCCGGCCGAACCCAATTCTGGTCAGCGCGATCCAGCATTTTGCCGCTGGTGTGGTCTTCGCCGCAGCGGCCGGTGAGATCCTGCCCGACCTCAAACATGGCGGCTCATTGTGGGCGATAGCCATAGGCGGCGCGGCCGGCGTGATGTTCATGCTTGGTCTGAAGCGGCTCGAAGAGAGGGCAGGAAGCGCGCTCGGTCTGATCGCCCTGGTCGGCATCGATATCCTGATCGACGGCCTGGTGCTCGGCCTCGGGTTCGTCGCGGGCGCAAAGGTGGGTCTGCTCCTCACCATTGCGCTGTCAGTCGAGCTGCTGTTTCTCAGTCTTACGGTTGCCAGCGAAATCAGCGCGGGCGAACGATCACCCGTGCAAATCATCCTGATGACCGGCGGTCTCGCTCTGCTGCTGCCGGTCGGAGCACAGCTTGCCTTGCCGATCTCGCTGCTGTCGGCTCCCGTCGTTGCGGGATTCTTCACGTTCGGACTGATCGCGCTGCTCTATCTCGTCACCGAGGAACTGCTCGTCGAAGCTCACAAGATTCCGGATCGACCTTGGGTGACAGCGATGTTTTTTGTCGGGTTCCTGATTCTGCTCATTCTCGAAGAGGCGATAGGGTAGGCACGAGCACGGCAACAGGAGTTTAAGCCAGACGCCCATGCGTATGGGTCGGATCGGCAAGGGTTTCGATCACCTGGCAATTGCAGACTTGTCCATTGGCGCAACCGTCGATCATACGTTGAAGTTCGGTGCGCAGCGCCTGAAGGCTGGCGATGCGCCGCTCGACTTCGAGCAGGCGTGCGCGAGCGGTTTCGTCGGCGGCGGCGCAGGACTGGTCGGGATTGTCCTGCAGTGCCAGCAGAGTGCGTATGGCATCGACGTCAAAGCCAAGCTCGCGGGCGTGCCGGATAAATGCCAGCCGGCGCAGGTCGGCCTTGCCGTAGAGGCGGCGCCGGCTTTCGGTGCGCCCTGGCGCGGCTAGCAAGCCGATCTGCTCATAATAGCGAATGGTCGGTATTTTGACGCCGCTTGCGATGGCGGCCTGACCGATTGGAACGTTCGACTGCATTTTTGGCTTGCTCCTCTAGTGGCTAGAGATTGTAGCCTATGGTCGTCGCCATGAAAAGAACTGTGCCGTATGGCGCCCCGCAGGCCCGCTCGGATGGCAACCGAAGAGAACGCAACACTGGAACGGAAAATCAGCACGGATGGCCGACACTCAAACCCTCTTTCGCGTCGACGGCATGGATTGCGCCAGTTGCGCCGCGAAAATCGATACGGCAGTGCGCAAAGTACCCGGCGTGTCGCATGTAGCGGTTTCGGCTGCCACTGGTGCCATGACGGTGACGCACGGCGCCGAGGCCGATCTCGCGGCTCTGTCCAAGCGCGTCACCAGCCTGGGCTACGGCATCCGGCCCGCCAAAGCTGACGCCGCGCATAATCAAACCGGCGAGGCACATAGTCATTCTAGTGGCGACGATGAAGCCCGGCACGGTCAAAACCATCACCAGGACCACGACCGCGCCGAAAAGGCCATGGAGGATCTCCACGATCACGACCACGGGCCGATCGCAGGGCCGTGGTGGCGGTCTCCGAAAGCAATGCTGACCATCGGCAGCGGCATCGCATTGGTGGCGTCCTGGGCCGTCGCCAAGGTCGATCCGGCAATTGCGTCCTGGGCGTTTGTCGTCGCGATGCTCGTGGGCCTTGTGCCGATTGCGAGGCGTGCCTTGGTTGCGGCGCGTTACGGCACCCCCTTTTCCATTGAAATGCTGATGACGGTCGCCGCTGTCGGGGCGATCCTCATCGGCGCCGGCGAGGAGGGAGCGACAGTCGTTTTCCTGTTCCTGGTTGGGGAGCTGCTTGAGGGCGTGGCCGCTGGCAAGGCGCGGGCGAGCATCCAGTCGCTCACCAAACTCGTGCCCAAAACCGCCTTCGTTGAGCACGATGGTAAGACCCGGGAAATCGCGGCGGACCAGTTGCAAATCGGAGCGGTGATCGTCGTGCGGCCAGGCGACCGGGTTCCAGCGGACGGCGATATCATCGATGGCGCCAGCGCCATCGATGAATCTCCCGTCACGGGCGAAAGCGTTCCGGTGCGCAAGGAGCCCGGCGACAAGGTGCTCGCCGGCACGATTAACGGAGAATCCGTCCTGCGCGTCAAGGTCACGGCGGAAGCGGCCGACAACACCATCGCCCGCGTGGTGAAACTCGTCGAGGAGGCACAGGAGAGCAAAGCGCCGATCGAACGCTTCATCGACCGCTTCTCGCGCTGGTACACACCTGGCGTGGTGGTGGTTGCGCTGCTGGTCACAATCGTGCCCCCGCTGTTTTTCGGCGGAGCCTGGCATGAATGGATTTATAAAGGGCTGGCGCTGCTCTTGATCGGTTGCCCTTGTGCACTGGTCATCTCGGTGCCGGCGGCGATCGCTGCGTCGCTCTCGGCGGGCGCTCGGCGCGGCCTGCTAATGAAGGGAGGCGTGGTGCTCGAAGGCTTAGGCAAGATCACGGCCGTGGCGTTGGACAAGACTGGCACGCTGACCGCCGGCAAGCCGCAAGTCACCGACATCATCGCCTATGACAAATCCGAAGCCGAGATACTACGCTTGGCCGCCGCGCTCGAAACGGGCTCAAGCCATCCGCTGGCATTGGCCATCCTCGCCAAAGCCAAGGCGGACGACATTGCAGCACCAGCCGCTAACAATGCCAAGGCGCTGGGCGGCAAGGGAGTGGTCGCCACAGTCGAGGGCACTGAAATCTTCCTCGGCTCACCCCAGGCGGGGAACGATCGGGTGAAGCTCACGGCTGAACAAAGCAAGGCAATCGCGCAGCTCAACGATCAGGGCAAGACCGTATCGGTTTTGCTCGCTGGCAATAACGTTGCAGGCGCCATTGCCATGCGGGATGAGCCGCGCCCCGACGCGGCTGCCGGTCTCAACGCGCTTGCCGAAGCGGGCATGAAGATCGTCATGCTGACCGGCGACAACAAACGAACCGCCGACGCTATCGGCAAGCAGCTGGGTATCGAGGTGAGAGCCGAGCTCCTGCCCGAAGACAAACAGCGGATTGTGGGCGAGCTCAAAAGACAGGGCCTGGTGGTGGCAAAGGTCGGTGACGGCATTAATGACGCGCCGGCACTGGCGGCCGCTGACATCGGCATCGCCATGGGCGGAGGGACCGACGTTGCTCTTGAAACGGCGGATGCGGCGGTGCTCAACGGGCGAGTGGGTGACATCGCGGGCCTTGTCGAGTTATCAAAGCGCACGATGGCAAATATTCGTCAGAACATCACCATCGCGCTCGGCCTCAAGGCAGTGTTCCTGGTTACGACCATTGTCGGGCTCACGGGCCTCTGGCCTGCGATTCTGGCCGATACCGGCGCAACGGTCCTGGTCACAGCCAATGCCATGCGCCTGCTTGGGATTAGATGAACGAGAAGTCCACCACCTTGTCGATCTTGCGCAGCAGGTGATCAGCGGGGGTGACGAGGCCAAGAGCCGCGAAGAACTTCTGGCCGAGCTGAAGCAGCTGCGGATGGAGAACGCCTACTTAAAAAACTGGAGGCCTTAACGCGGGGACACGCCCCAAAAAGCGCAAGCCGTCGAGGCGTTGGGCCTCGCATCGGCTTGAGGGGCTGCTCGATCTGGCGAAGTTGCCGCGCAGCACGTTCTATTACAGGCGAAAGACGGCCTCGCGCCCGGACCGCCATGCGGCGCTGAAGGAGGCGACCAAGGCCATCTTCGACAGTCACAGAGGCCGCTACGGCTACCGTCGGGTGACCGCGCAACTGCGCCAGTTTGGTCAACGCGTCAACCAAGACCGTCCAAAGCCTGATGGCCGGGATGGGATTGAAGTTGCTGGTCAGGCCGAAGAAATATCGCTCCTACAGGGGCGAGGTTGGGCGGAGCGCTCCCAATCTCTTGCAGCGCAAGTTCAGCGCCGACCGCGCCAACCGCAAATGGGTGACCGACGTGAAGGAGTTCAGCCTGGCCGGCGACAAGCTCTACCTGTCATCGGTCATGGACCTCTACAATGGCGAGATCGTCGCGTTCGAGACGGCGCGGCGGCCGCGCTTCAAACTGGTACCGCCCTTTGCCTGTATTTGCACGCTGCGCCCCTACTACGACCGAAACCTGTTGAACCGGCCTAACTTGGAGTTCTTTTAGTCATCCCTATTCGGGGAGCTACTTATTGCCTCCCCGTTGAAACGGGGACAATATGTCGGCCACTCTCCACAGGCAGGAAGCGATCCAGCGCGGCGCTCGCATGTTGCGCACAGCGCTCGGCCCTGCAATCGCGCGGCTGCTGGAAGACCCGGCCGTGGTCGAGGTGATGCTGAACCCGGACGGCCGCATCTGGGTGGACCGCCTGTCCGAGGGCCTGGCCGATACAGGCGAGATGGTGTCGGCCGCCGATGGCGAGCGCATCGTGCGCCTGGTCGCGCATCACGTTGGCGCCGAGGTGCATGGGCGCAGTCCGCGCGTCTCGGCCGAGCTGCCTGAAACGGGCGAACGCTTCGAGGGACTGTTGCCGCCCGTCGTCGCGGCACCAACCTTCGCCATTCGCAAGCCCGCCGTCGCCGTGTTCACGCTCGACGATTACGTGACGGCCGGAATCATGACCGCCGACCAAGCCGCGACGCTGCGCGCGGCCGTCGCGTCGCGCGCCAACATCCTCGTCGCGGGTGGCACGTCCACCGGCAAGACGACACTGACCAACGCGCTGCTGGCGGAAGTCGCGAAGGGTGCGGATCGCGTCGTCCTCATCGAAGATACGCGCGAGCTGCAATGCGCTGCGCCGAACCTTGTCGCGATGCGCACCAAGGATGGCGTCGCTACGCTTTCCGATCTGGTCCGCTCGTCTCTGCGCCTGCGCCCCGACCGTATTCCGATCGGCGAGGTGCGCGGCGCGGAAGCGCTCGACCTTCTCAAAGCCTGGGGCACGGGCCATCCGGGTGGCATCGGCACCATCCACGCCGGCACCGGCATCGGCGCGCTGCGCCGGCTTGAGCAGCTCATTCAGGAGGCCGTCGTCACGGTTCCTCGCGCCCTAATCGCGGAGACAATCGAACTCGTTGCCGTTCTGTCTGGCCGCGGCTCCGCGCGCCGTCTCGCCGAACTCGCGCATGTTGAAGGGCTCGGCCCGGACGGCGACTACCGCATCACCCTCGCAACAGAGCACTCGACAGGAGAATCCGCATGAGCCGCTGCGTCTTGCGCTACCATCGCCAACTCACCGGGACCATCGCAGCCCTAGCTGCCAGCATGATGTTCGCGCCAGCCGCCCATGCCTCCGGTTCGTCGATGCCCTGGGAACAGCCACTTCAACAAATCCTCCAGTCGATCGAGGGGCCGGTTGCCAAGATCGTCGCCGTCATCATCATCATCGCGACTGGCCTGGGGCTCGCGTTCGGCGACACGTCCGGCGGCTTCCGCCGCCTGATCCAGATCGTATTCGGCCTGTCGATCGCTTTTGCGGCCAGTTCCTTCTTCCTGTCGTTCTTCTCATTTGGCGGCGGGGCGCTGATCTGATGCCCACCGCCTTCGAGCAACTTGACGCCGTGCCGGGATTCTCCATTTCGGTTCATCGCGCGCTGACAGAACACATCCTGCTCGGCGGCGCTCCGCGCTCGATCGCCATCGTGAACGGCACGCTGGCCGGTGCTGTCGGTCTCGGCCTGCGCCTGTGGCTGCTCGGACTCGCCATCTGGGCCATCGGCCACTTCGCGGCGGTCTGGGCGGCGAAGCGTGATCCGCTGTTCGTGGAGGTCGGTCGCAGGCACCTGCGCATCCCCGGTCATCTGGCGGTGTGAGGCGTGGCCATGATGAATCTGGCCGAATACCGTCGTACCGCGAACCGGCTTGCCGATTATCTGCCTTGGGTCGCCCTCGTAGGCGAAGGTGTCGTGCTCAATAAGGACGGCAGCTTCCAGCGCAGCGCCAGGTTTCGTGGTCCCGATCTCGATTCCGCCGTCGCAGCCGAACTGGTCGCGGTCGCCGGTCGCATCAACAACGCCTTCCGTCGTCTCGGCTCGGGCTGGAGCATCTTCGTCGAAGCCGTTCGGATGGCGGCGCAGCAATATCCCGAGAGCACGTTCCTAGATCCGGCCTCGGCCCTGGTCGATGCCGAGCGCAGGGCGGATTTCGAGGAAGCCGGCGCACATTTTGAATCGCAGTACTTCCTGACCTTCCTCTTTCTGCCTCCGGCCGAGGAAGCCGCGCGCACCGAAGCCTGGCTCTATGAGGGGCGCGAGCGCTCGGGCGTCGATCCGCATGAGATCCTGCGCGCCTTCATTGACCGCACCGATCGCGTGCTGGCGTTGCTTGACGGCTTCATGCCGGAATGCACCTGGCTGGATGACAGCGAGACACTGACCTACCTGCATTCAACCGTTTCGACGAAGCGCCACCGCGTCCGCGTTCCTGAAACCCCGGTCTATCTCGATGCGCTGCTCGCAGACCAGCCGCTGACCGGCGGGCTGGAGCCGCGTCTTGGCGATCAGCATCTGCGCATCCTGACCATCGTCGGTTTCCCCACCAGCACCACGCCCGGCCTGCTCGATGACCTCAACCGGCTGGCCTTTCCCTATCGCTGGTCGACGCGCGCGATTCTGCTCGACAAGACCGACGCCACGCGGCTGCTGACGAAGATCAGGCGGCAATGGTTCGCCAAGCGCAAGAGCATTGCGGCGATCCTCAAGGAAGTGATGACCAACGAGCAATCCGTGCTCGTGGACACGGACGCCGCCAACAAAGCCGCCGATGCCGACATGGCCTTGCAGGAGCTTGGGGCCGATGTCGCGGGCATGGCTTACGTCACCGCCACCATCACGGTCTGGGACGCCGATCCGCGTCTCGCCGACGAAAAGCTGCGACTGGTCGAGAAGGTGATCCAAGGCCGCGATTTTACCGCCATGATCGAGACGGTGAATGCCGTCGATGCCTGGCTCGGCTCGCTACCGGGACATGCCTACGCCAATGTCCGCCAGCCGCCTATCAGCACTTTGAATCTCGCCCACATGATCCCCCTCTCTGCCGTGTGGGCGGGGCCGGAACGGGACGAGCACTTCGACGCGCCCCCGCTGCTTTACGGCAGAACCGAAGGCTCGACCCCGTTCCGGTTGTCTCTCCACGTCGGCGATGTCGGCCACACACTCGTCGTCGGCCCGACCGGCGCGGGCAAGTCCGTGCTGCTCGCCCTGATGGCCCTGCAGTTCCGCCGGTACAGCCAAGCCCAAGTGTTCGCCTTTGACTTCGGCGGCTCGATCCGGGCGGCCGCGCTCGCCATGGACGGCGACTGGCACGATCTTGGCGGCGGGCTGACCGAAGGATCGGACGCCTCCGTATCGCTCCAGCCGCTCGCGCGCATCCACGAGACCTACGAACGTGCCTGGGCCGCCGACTGGATCGTCGCGATCCTCATGCGCGAGGGCGTGCCGGTAACGCCGGAAGCCAAGGAGCATATCTGGACGGCGCTGACCTCGCTGGCCTCCGCGCCTGTCGAAGAGCGAACGATCACCGGCCTGAGCGTGCTGCTTCAGTCGAACGACTTGAAACAGGCCTTGCGTCCGTTCTGCGTCGGCGGCCCTTACGGCCGTTTGCTCGACGCGGAGACCGAGCACCTTGGCTCCGCGCACATACAGGCATTCGAGATCGAGGGCCTTGTCGGCACCGGAGCGGCCCCCGCCGTTCTCGCCTATCTCTTCCACCGCATCGGCGACCGGCTCGACGGGCGGCCGACGCTGCTCATCATCGACGAGGGATGGCTTGCGCTGGAGGACGAGGGTTTTGCAGGCCAGCTCCGTGAATGGCTGAAGACCCTGCGCAAGAAGAACGCCAGCGTCATCTTCGCCACGCAGTCCCTCTCCGACATCGACAATTCGGCCATCGCGCCCGCCATCATCGAGAGCTGCCCGACGCGGCTGCTCCTGCCGAACGAACGCGCCATCGAGCCACAGATCACAGCCATCTATCGCCGCTTCGGTCTCAATGATCGCCAGATCGAAATCCTGGCGCGGGCAACGCCCAAACGTGACTACTACTGCCAGTCGCGGCGCGGCAATCGCCTGTTCGAGCTGGGCCTTTCGCAGGTCGGCCTCGCACTTTGCGCCGCATCCTCCAAATCCGACCAGACGCTGATTTCGCAGATCGTCGCTGAACACGGCCGCGAAGGGTTCCTCGCAGCCTGGCTCAACGCTCGCGATGTCGGATGGGCGGTCGATCTCCTTCCGAGCTTTTCCACGCACATCACCCTGACAGAAGAGGAGATTCAACCATGATTACCCATCGTTTGCGCTCGCGCATCCCCGTCCTGGCCGCAACCTTGCTGGCGGCGCCCATCGCTCTCGCACCAGTCCTGACCACGCCGGCCCATGCGTGGAAGATCGTCTACGACCCTTCGAATTATGCGCAGAACGTCCTTCAGGCGGCACGTGCGCTGGAGCAGATCAACCACCAGATCACTTCGCTCCAGAACGAAGCGCAGATGCTCACCAATCAGGCCCGCAATCTGGCGAGCCTGCCGTCCTCCTCGCTCCAGCAGATTCAGCAGTCGGTCCAGAAGACGCAGCAGCTGTTGGGACAGGCACAGAACATCGCGTTCGACGTGCAGCAGATCGACCGGATGTTCAGCCAGAAATATGACGACGTCTCGATGTCCGCCACAGACCGGCAGCTTGTCTCCGATGCGCGCTCGCGCTGGCAGAACACGATCGCTTCATTGCAGGACGCCATGCGCGTGCAGGCCGGCGTCGTCGGCAACATCGATACGAACCGCACGCAGATGTCGAACCTCGTCAGCCAGAGCCAGGGTGCGACCGGCGCGCTGCAAGCCACGCAGGCCGGCAACCAGTTGCTTGCCCTGCAATCGCAGCAGCTCTCCGACCTGGTGGCGCTCGTCTCTGCCAATGGCCGCGCCGATGCGCTGTCGCAGGCCGAACGAGCGGCCGCGGCAGAACAGGGCCGCGAGCAGCGCCGCCGCTTCCTGACACCGGGCGCGGGCTACCAGCCCGGCAATGCCCGCATGTTCGGAAACTGAAGGGCAAGACGGGGAGCAACATCATGGACGGCAAGATGCTGGCGCGGCTCGGCGCTATCGTGTTCGTCGCCATGGCGATCACCGCGATGGCGATCGATATGACGCGCAAGCAGGAATCGCCGGCATCCTCATCCGTGCGGATTCGTCAACCCGAACGCGATCCGCTGCGCGAGAGCCAGCGCCGGTGCCAGCAGCTTGGCGAAGCGGCCGCTAGCGATGCGGCTTGCCTGCGCACATGGGCAAAGACACGCGACCGCTTCCTTGGTCGCACGCCTGCACCCTCGGCAGCCAACAAGAACGCGGAGACGCGCTGATGGGCGGCTCTGGCGTCATCGACAATTTCCTCGGCACCTTCACCCGTTACATCGATTCAGGGTTCGGTCTGCTCGGCGGCGAGGTCGCGTTCATCGCCACCACGCTGATCGTCATCGATGTGACGCTGGCGGCACTGTTCTGGAGTTGGGGCGCGGACGACGACATTCTCGCGCGGTTGGTCAAGAAAACGCTGTTCGTCGGCGTCTTCGCCTATCTGATCGACAACTGGAACAATCTCGCGCGCATCATCTTCGACAGCTTCGCTGGCCTCGGCCTAAGGGCGAGCGGCACGGGATTTTCCGCTCAGGATCTGATGCGTCCCGGCAAGGTGGCGCAGACCGGATTGGATGCGGCCCGTCCGCTGCTTGAATCCATTTCCGACCTCATGGGCTGGGTCGCTTTCTTCGAGAATTTCATCCAGATCGCGTGTCTGCTCTTTGCATGGGCGCTGGTCATCCTCGCCTTCTTCATTCTCGCCGTCCAGCTATTCGTGACGCTGATCGAGTTCAAGCTATCCACGCTCGCCGGCTTCGTGCTGATCCCGTTCGGTCTGTTCGGCAAGACCGCCTTCATGGCCGAGCGCGTTCTTGGCAATGTGATTTCCAGCGGCATCAAGGTTCTGGTCCTCGCCGTCATCATCGGCATCGGCTCGACTCTCTTCAGCCAGTTCACTCAGGGCTTCGGTGGCATCACGCCAACCATCGACGACGCCATGACGATCGTGCTGGCGGCGCTCTCGCTGGTTGGTCTCGGCATCTTCGGCCCCGGCATCGCATCCGGCCTCGTTTCAGGCGGTCCGCAACTCGGCGCAGGCGCAGCGATCGGAACGGGGATTGCCGCTGGCGGCGCAGCCTTTGCAACCGGCGGCGGAGCAATGCTGGCCGCGAGAGGTGGAGCCGCCGCATTGTCCGGTGGCGCTTCCGCCATGCGCGGCGGGGCCACCGCTGCCGGTGCGGCATCCGCCGCTTACAGCCTCGGCTCGCTCGGCCAGTCTGGCGCTTCCGGCGTCGCCTCCGGTCTCGGCGGTGTCGCCCGTGGGGCTGGCAGCGTGGGCAGGTCGCCGCTGCGCCGCGCGGCTACAAGCGTCAAATCCAGCTTTTCCGAAGGCGTCAAATCCGGCTTCACCGCGACCGGCGGATCCGCCACCATGGGTTCAGTCGGCAGCGAGGCGAAAAGTTGGGCTGCAGCGCCCCTGCCTGCCCATGAGGCACCCGGCTGGGCGCAGCGAATGCACCGATCCGGTCATGCCAGCCATGCCCTCCAGACCACCGCTCACGCCCTGCGCGCCGGCGACGGTCACGGCTCCGGCTCTTCAGTCAACCTCTCCGAAAGTGATCGCACATGAATCTGTTCAGGCGACCCGCCACGCATTTTGGAAAGAGCCCGCAGCCCGAGACCCCATACCAGAAGGCCGCACAGGTCTGGGATGAGCGTATCGGCTCAGTCCGCGTGCAGGCGAAGAACTGGCGGCTGATGGCCTTCGGATCGCTGATCCTGTCGGTCGGCTTCGCATCTGCGCTGGTCTGGCAATCCGCACGCGGAACCGTCGTGCCGTGGGTGGTGCAAGTGGACAAGCTTGGCCAGGCGCAGGCCGTTGCGCCGGCCACCGCCGACTACAAGCCGACCGATCCGCAAGTGGCATGGCATCTCGCCCGCTTCATTGAGCAGGTCAGGAGCATTCCTGCCGATCCGATCATCGTGCGGCAGAACTGGCTGCGCGCATATGACTGGACGACCGATCGCGGGGCCGCGGCGCTCAATGAATATGCCCGCGCCAACGACCCCTTCACCAAGGTCGGCAAGCAGCAGATCGCCGTCGAGGTCTCCAGTGTCATACGCGCGTCGGCGGATTCCTTCCGCGTCGCCTGGACCGAACGTCACTACGAGAACGGCCAGCTCTCCACCACCGAACGATGGACCGCGATCCTCACCATCGCCATCCAACCGCCGCGCGATGCCGAACGGCTAAAGGCCAATCCGCTGGGCATCTACGTCAACGCCATCAACTGGTCGCGGGAGATGAGCCAATGAGCGGACTTCTGGCGCAGCGAAATTCCGGTTGCAAGACGACGTCTTTCCGTAAATCCGCAATCGCGGCCGTCCTGCTCTCGGCAACGATGCTGGCAAGCTGCGCCAGCTACAAGCCGCCTGAGATAAGCTACGACGCCGATGTGCCGCCATTGCCGGCTGTGCCCGCATCCGTTGCCGGCGATCGGCCGAAGCCGCTACACATCCCGCCTGCATGGACGGCGGCGAAGGGCGGTAAAGCGGCCGATACGCCAACCGGCCGCGTCGAAAACGCCAACGCGGCAGCGCGCGTGCAGCCGCGCCGCGAAGGCTATTACAACGCGATCCAGATTTATCCGTGGAGCGATGGCGCGCTCTATCAGGTCTATGCCGCACCCGGCCAGATCACCGACATCGCGCTGGAGGCAGGCGAGAGCCTGACCGGGGCGGGACCGATCGCGGCCGGCGACACTGCGCGCTGGATCATCGGTGACACCGCAAGCGGATCGGGCAACAGCCGGCGCGTCCATGTGCTGGTAAAACCCTCACGCGCCGACATCACTACGAACCTCGTCATCACCACCGACCGGCGCACCTACATGGTCGAGCTGCGCTCCGGCGAAAAGCCCTATATGCCGGCAGTGGCCTGGGCGTATCCCCAATCGCCAGCAGATCGACGCCACGCTGTCCCGGCAACGCCGATCATCCCGGCCGCGGCCGCGCGCAATTATCGTTATGGGCTGACCGGCGACACCCCGCCGTGGAAGCCGAGCGCAGTCTATGACGACGGCCGCCGTGTCTATGTCGAGTTTCCCCGCGGCATCATACAGGGCGAGATGCCGCCGATCTTCGTGCTTGGCGCGGATGGCAAAGCACAGATCGTCAACAGCCGCGTCTACCACAACATCCTGATCGTCGATCGCCTGTTCGGTGCGGCCGAACTGCGCCTTGGCAGCGGCAAGCAGCAACAGACCGTCAGGATTGTCCGCACCGACGCGAGGCCATCGTCATGACTGGCACTGAGAACAACGCCGAGCCAATGCGGCTTCGAGCCGAACCGCCACGCGTCACGCGGCTGTCGCGCAAGGTGCTCGCGAGCCTTAGTGCCCTCGCCCTTGTCGGGGTCGGCGGCGCTCTGATCTACGCGCTTCAGACCCGTGATGCCGGCAAGAGCCCCGAAGAACTCTATTCGACTGACAATCGGCAGACCGCCGACGGGCTTGCCGGTCTGCCCAAGGATTATACCGGCCCCGTTCTCGGCCCGGCGCTGCCGGGCGATCTCGGACGGCCAATCCTCGACGCGCAGAACCGTGGCCAGCCCATTGTGCCGCCCACGGTCGTAAGGCCAACCGTTGATCGCGCCGAGGAACGCCGGCTTGCAGAGGAAGAAGCTGCGCGCGTCAGCAAAGTCTTTTTCCAGACCGAGGCTCGCACCACGAATCCTGCCGGTACACGGGGAAGCACCGCAATGCCGAACCTCACCGGCCTCGACTTGGCGGGCCGCAATGGCCAGCCCGGTCAGCCGACCGCGCAGGACAAGCAACTGGCTTTCCTCAACGCGGCTGTCGATCGGCGCACCACGTCGTCGGATCGCGTCATGCCGCCGGCGTCACCCTATGTTCTTCAGGCTGGAGCGATGATCTCGGCCGCTCTGATTACCGGCATTCGTTCCGATCTGCCCGGCCAGATCATGGCGCAAGTGACCGAGAACATCTACGACAGCCCCACGGGGCGCATCCTGTTGGTGCCCCAGGGAACCCGGATCATCGGGCAATACGACAACAGCGTGCACTTCGGCCAGCGCCGCGTACTGCTCGTCTGGAATAGGCTGATCCTGCCCAACGGGCGCTCCATCGTGCTGGAGCGCCAGCCGGGCGCAGACGCACTGGGTTACGCCGGTCTTGAGGACGGGGTTGACCATCACTGGTGGAATCTCGCAAAGGCCGCCGGCCTGTCGACGCTGCTCTCGGTGGGAGCGGAGCTGGCCGTCGATGATGACGACCGGCTCTTGCGCGCCATCCGCAACGGCGGCGAGGACACCATCAACGACGCCGGCCAACAGATCATCCGCCACCAGCTCGACGTCGCGCCGACACTGACCATACGGCCGGGATTTCCGGTCCGCGTCATCGTCACGCGGGATCTCGTTCTCGAGCCCTACAGAGGTTGACCATGGTCAAACTGAAACTCGGCCCCATCGCCGACGACAAGCCCGTAAAGATCACCGTTGAGTTGCCTGCGTCGCTCCATCGCGATCTTGTCGCCTATGCGGAAGTGCTGGCGCGCGAGACAGGCCATCTGGCTACCGATCCGGTGAAGCTGGTCGTTCCCATGCTGGAGCGTTTCATCGCCACGGATCGCGGGTTTGCAAAGGCACGGCGGGTGGAGATGAAATCTTAGCCATGTCCAAGCGCCGCAGTCGCGTGCATTGCGGAAGCTATAAGCGCTCAGCTTGGTTCGGCCGACCGTTCCTGCCAGAAGCTAAATCGCCTTGAGGTGGCGGACAGGCCTGCCCGGTGTGAGCGTCTGAGCCGCTCTGACGATTCCCTGCGCATCGATGCCAAAATGGCGATAGAGGTCAGCAAGGGTGCCTGTCTGGCCGAAATGCTCCACACCCAGTGACCGCGTGCGGTGGCCGTGGACGGATCCCAGCCAGGCAAGCGTCGCAGGGTGCCCGTCGATGACGGTGACGATGCCGCAATTGGAAGGTAATTCTGCCATCAGCCGCTCGATATGGCTGTTGGCGTAAGCCAGGCCGGCCTCGCGGGCGCGCTGCGCCGCCGTCCAGCCTGCGTTGAGCCGGTCGGCGGAGGTGATGGCCAGCAGGCCGATATCGCGTCGGTCCTCGCCCATCAGGCCGACCGCCTCAATCGCTTCCGGTGCCATTACGCCGGTGTAGGCGACGACCACCTGCGCATTCGGCCCCGGTTTCCGCATCCAATAGGCGCCATTGATGATGTCCTGCCTGAGTGCGGTTGTCATTTCGCGGCGCGGCTGCTCGATCAAACGCGTTGACAGTCGCAGATAGACGGCGCCGCCAGTCGCATCGCGCAACCAGGTCGTCTCGTCCGGCTCCTGCTCGCCTGAGCGCTGCATATATTCGAAGGACCAGCGCATCATGACCGCGAGCTCATCCACAAACGCCGGCTCGAAGCTCGCCAGCCCGTCTTGCGCCATGCCGATCAGGGGTGTCGCTATCGACTGGTGGGCGCCGCCCTCCGGTGCCAGCGAGATGCCGGACGGCGTGGCGGCCAGTATGAAACGCGCATCCTGATAGCAGGCATAGTTGAGCGCATCGAGGCCGCGCTCGATGAAGGGATCGTAGAGCGTGCCGACCGGCAGCAGGCGCTCGCCAAAGGTCGAGTGCGACAGGCCGAGCGCCGACAGCATGATGAACAGGTTCATCTCGGCGATACCGAGTTCCATGTGCTGGCCGTCGGGCGAGAAGGTCCAGTTGTAGGTGGAGGGGATTTTTTCAGCTCGGAAGAGATCGGCCATCTGCTCCTTGGCGAACAGGCCCCGGCGGTTGACCCATGCACCCAAATTGGTTGAGACCGTGACGTCGGGAGAAGTCGTCACGATGTGGGACGCGAACTCATTGTCGGATTTGCCGATCTCATGCATCAGCAGTCCGAAACCCTGCTGCGTGGACATCGATGGCTGCGCGCCGAAGGTGAGTTCTTCAGGAACCTCGATCGTTGGTGCCGCGTAGCGTCGGGTGCCCTTCTGCACGAACGGGACGGCCGAGAGAAAGCCGCGGAGTTCGGATCCCGGAATGCTCAATCCCTCAAAGGGCTCCCATTCCCTGCCCTCGCGGACCTTCATCGCCTCGCGTACCGCAGCCACCTGAGACGGTGTCATCAGGCCGGCGTGATTGTCCTTGTGGCCGGCGAGCGGCAAGCCAAAGCCCTTGATCGTGTAAGCGATGAAACAGACCGGGCGGTCGTGTTCGCGCGCTTGTCGGAATGCCTCGAGGATGGACGGCAGATCGTGGCCGCCGAGATTTCCCATGAGCTGGGCGAGTTCTGTGTCACTGCGCTTCTCAATCAGGCGCGAAACCGGTCCTTGGTCGCCGAGATCATCCATCAGGCGCTTACGCCAGGCTGCCCCGCCCTGAAAGGTGAGCGCGGAATAGAGCTGGTTGGGACAGTTGTCGATCCAGTCGCGCAGGCGCTCTCCGCCCGGTTCCGCGAAGGCGGCCCACTGCAGTCCGCCATATTTGAGCACCACGACCTCCCAGCCGAAATTGCGGAAGATCGTCTCGAAGCGCTCCCACAATCCCTCGCGTACTACCGCGTCCAGGCTTTGCCGGTTGTAGTCTACTACCCACCAGGTGTTGCGCAGGCCGTGTTTCCAGCCTTCCATCAAGGCTTCGAAGATGTTGCCTTCATCCATTTCGGCATCACCGATCAGTGCCACCATCTTGCCTTCCGGCAGATCGACGGCCCGGCCCTTGGCGTGGACGTAGTCCTGGACGAGCGATGAGAACAGCGTCTGCGTCACGCCGAGGCCGACGGATCCGGTGGAGAAATCCACGTCGTCGATGTCTTTGGTGCGCGACGGATAAGACTGGGCGCCCTTGTAACCACGAAAGTTCTTTATCTTCTCCAGCGTCTGGTTGCCCAACAGGTACTGGATTGCATGAAAGATCGGGCTGGCGTGCGGCTTTACGGCCACCCGGTCCTCGGGACGGAGAACGGAGAAGTAAAGTGCCGTCATGATGGTTGCGAGCGATGCCGACGACGCCTGGTGGCCGCCGACCTTCAGGCCATCCTCGCTATCGCGCAGATGATTGGCGTTGTGGATCATCCAGGTCGCCAGCCAGAGAACCTTCTTCTCAAGCGCGGCCAGAATCTTGTCTTCGCTCATCGGCCTCTCCTTGCTCGTCCGAGCGTATGATCTTTCCCGAGGCGAAACCGATCAAAGTTCGATTGCTTTTCGTGGCAAGTTGGCTGAAATAGCCAAAACCTTATAGCAGTGGGGCGAAACGAGCCAAGTTTGGGTATGGACGCTATCGACAACAAGATTATTCAAGCGCTTCAGATCGATGGGAAGATGACGGTCGCTGACTTGGCCGATCAAGTTGGCCTTTCCCAATCGCCTTGCGCGCGACGCGTGCGCAATCTGGAGCGCGACGGCATCATCAAGGGCTACACAGCAGTTGTGGACCAGACCAAGGTCGGCCTGCCGATCAGTGCCTTCGCCTCCATCAAGCTGGAACGCCAGCGGGAGGAGGATCTCGATCGGTTCGCGGAGGCCGTGGCGCGATGGCCGGAAGTCGTTGACTGTTACCTTATGACGGGTCAGCGTGACTATCTGATGCGCATCGTTGCACGCGATCTCGAAGCCTACGAGCGCTTCCTCAAACAAAAGCTTACTCGTCTCGATGGCGTAGCGTCTATTGAGACAAGCTTCGCCCTTGGCCAAGTCAAGCGGTCGGAAGTACTGCCCTTGGAGTGAGGGGCCAATCTGCGGGCGGCTTCGGCGCCCAGGCGGGCTGTGTGCCCTGATCACAGCGACCTCGCGCGAGATGGGCTCCTGAGTGCAGCACCCAACATCTCACGCGCCGCGGCGCCCTTCGCTCTCGCACGACTTTACGCGATCACTATCACCACCTACCGCCAGCAATAAGCGACGCCGTCCGTCAGGCGGGCGTATCCCTGAGGAGCGTGACGGCTGGCAGGTCGATCCGCGGCTTCACGAGGAAATTGCTCATACCGACGGCCAAAGCAGCACCAGCGTTCGGCTTGTCGATAGTCCGTGGGCGAAACAGCACAAAGGTTTTCAGCCGGTGCGCGCAGCCTTTTTGCGGGTGGGTTTGCTTGGTGCGCCATCAGCTTTGCGGGCGGAGACGATCTTCGGACCCACTACGTCGCCGAGCCGTTCGATCCGGAGTGGCGCGCGCGAAGGGAGGCGGACGATGAGGTCGAGTTGTCCGCCGATCGCCTCGACGTAGCTCTTGAGGGTCGACAGGTACATATCAGCCTGCTTCTCGATCTTCGAAACCGAGGGCTGTTTGATATTTAGTGTCGATGCGATCTCGGCCTGCGCCTTCCCCGCGGCATGGCGCAGTTCGCGGAGACCCTCTACCTCTCCTCTTAACTCCGCGAAACGCTCTTCGACACGCTGCCGACGATTCTCGGGAAGCGCAGCGATTACGCCATCAACCCTGCGACCCATTACTTCTTCTCCTTCTTTGCCGCCGCCAAGCGGTCGAGATGCCCTTGATATCGCTTGTCCGCCTTTTCGATCAGGCTTTTGTAGAAGCGCTTCTCGCTCACGCCCGATTTATCGCCAGCGACCAGCAGGATAGCCTGCCGCTTTGGGTCGAACGCGAACGCCACCCGCCACACACCGTCGTCGGCATCGAAGCGCAGTTCTTTCATGTTCGCGAATGACGAATCGTTCAGAGTGTCTGCGTGCGGTCGCCCCAACTGAGGGCCAAACGCACTGAGGAGTCTCGCGGAGGCCAACAGCTCGTCTTGGACCGTTTGGGGCAATGCTTCGAATTCTCCATCGAACTCATCGCTGAAAGCGACTTCCCAACTCATATATAGCTCCCAGGCTATGTCGTCAATATCATGCGTCCGGACTGATGCCTGGAGGCGAAGCAGGTGCCACTCGATTGCCGGGCCTGCTATCGAGGTTCGTTTGGGGCTCAATTCCTCTCGGTGGACGAACGGCGAGGCCTCCGGCGGCACGCAAGGCCGGCTCGCCGGGATCTCTCTTCGCGGCCAATATCGCGCGCTGTGTTGCCCTAGGACCAAGCCACGATCGGATAGTCTCATCCTTGGTGAAAAGGTCCCCAAGAGCGTCGAACATTATGCTGCTGATCGCCTGCTGCTGGGCACGAAGGTGGTCTTCCAGTAGCTTATGCCGGGAGATGTACCCGGCATTCACGCCCGGAATGGCATGGTTCATCAGCAGGCGCGCGTCGAACTCAGAAACGCCAGCCGGCGTGGCCAAGGTTCGGAACGTCTGTCGCAGGTCATTGCCCCATTTCGCCAAGACGTCCCGCTTTTCCTTCTGTTCGGCCAGATGCCCGCTGTCGCTTTCAGCCGGAAATAGCCAGTCGTTCGCCTGAAGCGGATAGAAATGTCGGGCGAACCGGATCGTGCGCAGGAGGCATAGGATCATTTGGCGTGATAGCGGAATGTCAAACGCGCGGTCGGCCCCACCCTTGGGCCGCGGAATGTGCAGGACGCGGCGACGGAGGTCGAGGTGCTGAGGCTTTGCCTCCATCAACGCCGTCGGCCGGCATCCGGAGAGGAGTGAAAACAGATGGAACTCGCGTCGTATCGGACCTGGTAATGCCGCCGCCTGCCCGAACCAGCGGGGGAGATCGTCCAGCCCCATCGCGGTGTTGCGACGCTCTTCTGAGTTCCAGTCGACGACGCTCGCTGGGTTATCGGCGGGGAGATAGCGGTGCGCCTTGCGCGCATGGTTGTAGATAGCGCGAAGCGTGCGCATGGCACCATTGGCGATGTAGGGACCATGCTCCTGGCTGATCTCGTCGTGCCTGCCAATGACCTTGCCGGGATCATCGGCCAACTCCTGTAGAGGGGTGTCTAACCAATCTTTGAAGAGGCGTTCGACGTGATCTCGATAGCCTTCAATCGTTCCCTCGCTGCGGCCCTTGCGAACGAGGTGCGCGTCGCGATATCGTGCCCAGGCTTCTTTGAGCGTCACACCACGCTGAGCGCCGGGCTGCGTACTGACGAGTGACAAGCCTTGACCTGCCGTCCCGATGTCGGCGGGTTTCGGATTTGGGTGCTCGCCTTTCGATATCTGGGCAAGATACGTCTTCGCTTTTGCGCGCGCCTCGCGTGTGGACATTGTCTCGGCATCACCGATGCGTACCGAGATCGTAGTGATGCGCTTGCCGTCTTTGCGAAGATCCCCCTGAACAGCAAACGTCTTCGCCCGTTTTCCGACCACAACATGGAAGCCTTTGAGTTGAGTGTCGCGGGCTCGATACTGTCCCCTGTTACTTGGTTTGAGGTCTCTGATCGCCCTGTCGTTGAGGAGGATACGTGTGTCCGTCATGTCGTGGTGCTGCTAGTTAGCGGATAGAATGTCTCGAAATTAAGCCGGTTTTTAAGCCGGTTTTAGACTCGCACAGGATCAAGTGGTATGTCTACGCCAAAACGCGCAGTATCGCGCAAGCCGCTGAAAAAGCACATTAATTTAGGACTGAGGCGAAAGCACGGATACAATTGAAAAGTGTTGGAAATAAACTACGAATCTGGGGGTCAGGAGTTCGAATCTCTTCGGGCGCGCCAAATTCCGCCGATTGCCCTCTATTGCCGCCGATAACCGCCGAAACTACGCCCGTGCAAAGAGCGTGAGACGGTCCTTGCGCGAAAAAGCGTAGAAACGGCGGTGTTTGGCGGTGAAAAAATTCGAATCGCTTCCGGTCGATTGGTCAATTTTGACCCTGCACCGGCATCCCGGACGTTCAGGTGGGCATGCAAAAGCGGTCCGTATTGCACCACCACTCCAGCCGCTCATGGGAGATCCGAAGCAAGGGGGAGACCTAGGCGCGCCTATCGAGAAACAGCACGATCAGAACCGCCGGTAGCAGGCACCCATTTCCTGTCTGCCAATGTTTTTCTAGCGCCGAGCCGCAGTCGCTAGGCGACGGAAGACTGCGTTTGTAGAAAGTGTAGGATCAACCTTCAGAATTTGATCCAATGCATCGGTAAGATCGTGAGGAATAACAGCACCTTCTGACGTGCCGACTGTGAGATCAAGTAGCTTCAAGAGAGCACGCGCCTTCGCTTCGTCATTGATGACCGCGAGCTTCTTTTCTTCGCCTTCTTCGCCATAAAGGCCGTAGTTGACCATCGACCAGCACTCGAACGGCACAAGAAAGCGGGCGATCGTGTCCACGGCTTCGGCGAATGCCTCGCCTGAGGTCGCCGGAAGATCAGCAAGCGCGCCGCTGACCCCAGGGGTCGCCAGCGACCGTTCCTGCGGCCAAACCTCGCGAAGGAACGGCACGGCGGCATTTCGGAAGAGACCATCTCGCGTACCGCTGAACTGATCCGCCGGGGGCTTCGATGAAAGATCTCGGACAAACACTTGGATCGCATTCGCCGCTGATGCGCGCACTTCATCATCCAGCGTTCGCAGCATTTGCTGAATGCGCTGGTTGGGGACCGCAGGCTGGCGGCCTTCGCGGAAAGCGTGAAGGGATTCAATCACGAGACTGAAAACAAGCCGACGGCGTGTTTCCCGGCCCAGTCTGCGATCATTGGCGCGCTCGGCCATCGCCGCGCCGATGTTTTCCAAGACTTTGTTGAAGTGCGTGCGCCTTGCAACGGCTCGCCATAACGCCAACGCGGCGCCATCATCCTTGAGCAACGGCGCGATGAGATGTTCCTGTGCCCAATCGGGATCAGCGTGAAGAAAGTAAGGCAGGTACTCGATCAAACGGTATCGCACGAGTAATCCGCTCCGACCATCGGTCGCGATCAAGGTGTCGCGCATCTGGCGCAACCCACTTCCGTCATGAAATGGATTCTGCGGACCTAGTTGTTCAGTCCCAGCATTTGATGGATTGGATCGATGATGAATCGAACTGGCTCTGAAGTCCACTGTTTGCAAATGAACTCGTAAGGTGTGAGCCCCTTGAGTGTCTTCAGGCGATGCCCGAAATTGTATGCGTCGATGAAGTCGCGCAGGTGCCGGCGTAGCTGATCGTGGCCGTCATAATGGAAGCGCTTGACGGTGGCGTCCTTGATGGTTCGGTTCATGCGTTCGACCTGGCCGTTGGTCCACGGATGGTTGATCTTGGTGAACCTGTGCTCGATGCCATTCTCGCGGCAACGCATGTCGAACATGTGGGTCATGTATCGCGCGGTCGGCCCGTTTGCGTAGCGCGGCGGATGCCGAAACTGGATGCCGTTGTCGGTGAGCACGGTGTGGATTTTGTAAGGCACCGCCTCGATCAGTGCGACGAGGAAGGCCGATGCGGTGACCCGATTTGCTTTCTCTACCAGTTGGGCGAAGGCAAACTTTGACGTGCGATCAATGGCGACAAACATGTGCAGCTTGCCCTCGGCCGTCTGCACCTCCGCAATATCGATGTGGAAGTAGCCGATCGGGTAGCTCTTGAACTTCTTCTTCGGCGCCTTGTCGCCCTCTACGTCCGGCAGCCGGGAGATGCCGTGGCGTTGAAGGCAGCGATGCAGTGAAGAGCGCGTCAGATGCGGGATCGTCGCCTGAAGCGCATAGAGGCAGTCATCGAGCGGCAGCAGCGTATGACGCCGAAAGGCGACGATGATCGCCTCATCTTCCTGCGACAACACCGTGGAATGCGGCTCTTTCGGCCCGGTTGGAAGATCGGCTACCGAGGTCGGCTTCTTCCACTTCGCCACCGTCTTCTGATTGATCCCATAGCGCTTCGCCAGCGCCCTCAGGCTCTCTTGACTATTTTGTATCGCTCGACGGACCGCCGCTGTCGTCGTGGCGCTCCCGTGGTGAATCTGGCCCATAGTGCATCCTTCCATTCCTGCGAAAAGATTGCACCATCAAAGCCTGGGATCAAACAACTAGGCGCCTTTGCCCATGCGCATAACCATCACGGGCATGAACATGGCGGGCACGGCCACACGCACGGCGTGATCGACGCGACCATCGCCACGACTGAGCGGGCGACTCTGCCCGAGCGTGACGACGATGTCGGCATAACTGTTTCGATCCGCGCCCGCGTGTGAGCGGGCGACACCTGATGCAGCACGACTACGCCATCAAGGAAAAGTTTCGATCCGCGCTCGCGTGTGAGCGGGCGACGGGTCAGCGTTCAGAGCGCCGCCGCTGCCGTGTAGTTTCGATCCGCGCTCGCGTGTGAGCGGGCGACCGGGTACGAAGCGGCGCGCAAGATGCGCGACCGTGTTTCGATCTGCGCTCGCGTGTGAGCGGGCGACGATCAACGGGCGGCGGCTCGCGGCGCCTGACGGCGTTTCGATCCGCGCTCGCGTGTGAGCGGGCGACGGCATGGGCATGGCCCTTCGCCGACGGGCCGGGTTTCGATCCGCGCTCACGTGTGAGCGGGCGACCGGTGACGCCCGCATATTCGCACCGGATTTCCGGGTTTCGATCCGCGCTCGCGTGTGAGCGGGCGACGGCGCGTCGTGCTTAAAGACGGCACAGAACTGTGGTTTCGATCCGCGCTCGCGTGTGAGCGGGCGACCCGAAGGCGAGGAGCATGATCAGGGTGACGATCAGGTTTCGATCCGCGCTCGCGTGTGAGCGGGCGACTTCGCTCTGAGCCGGGTATCGTCGTGCCTTTCGTGTTTCGATCCGCGCTCGCGTGTGAGCGGGCGACAGCGGCTGGCCGGCCGCATCGGTGTGGGTTTCTTCGTTTCGATCCGCGCTCGCGTGTGAGCGGGCGACGAGCCGTCCGAGCTCAACCGAACCGGTACAACTGTTTCGATCCGCGCTCGCGTGTGAGCGGGCGACACGGCCGCACCCTTGCAACCGTCACCGTCGACGGCGTTTCGATCCGCGCTCGCGTGTGAGCGGGCGACCGCTTCGTCGTGATCGACCATATCCTGACATTCGAGTTTCGATCCGCGCTCGCGTGTGAGCGGGCGACGCTTGCTGGCGCGATCGGCGCGGGCGCGTAGCATGTTTCGATCCGCGCTCGCGTGTGAGCGGGCGACAGGCCATTGACCGCGCGGGAATGATCCTGCAGGCGGTTTCGATCCGCGCTCGCGTGTGAGCGGGCGACAAAAGGGCAGCCGAAACGTCGTGACGTGCCATGGTTTCGATCCGCGCTCGCGTGTGAGCGGGCGACGACATGCGCGCCACAATCTCGTGGCGGGATATCCGTTTCGATCCGCGCTCGCGTGTGAGCGGGCGACGCTCGCCCCTGTCCGCATCTCACCGCGCGCGAAGGTTTCGATCCGCGCTCGCGTGTGAGCGGGCGACCCTTCGAGCGTGGCAAGCCAGCCGAATTCATGCGGGTTTCGATCCGCGCTCGCGTGTGAGCGGGCGACGTGACGGTCATCCGGCCGCCGGCAGCCGCCAGATGGTTTCGATCCGCGCTCGCGTGTGAGCGGGCGACGTGACGGTCATCCGGCCGCCGGCAGCCGCCAGATGGTTTCGATCCGCGCTCGCGTGTGAGCGGGCGACCGCCACCCGAACTAGACCAGCCATCCTGACTGTTGTTTCGATCCGCGCCCGCGTGTGAGCGGGCGACGTGACGGGCCTTTTCCATGGGCCGACACTGATCCGTTTCGATCCGCGCCCGCGTGTGAGCGGGCGACCGGCGCTTTTGCCGGGAGCGATGCCGCGCCGCAGGTTTCGATCCGCGCCCGCGTGTGAGCGGGCGACTCGGTGCTCTTCGGCAAGACGAGCTGGCCCGAACCGTTTCGATCCGCGCCCGCGTGTGAGCGGGCGACGCGTCGAACATACCGAGCTTAGCAGGATCAAGGTCGTTTCGATCCGCGCCCGCGTGTGAGCGGGCGACCACGCGGCATGGACGAAGCGATGCATCTTGTGGCGTTTCGATCCGCGCCCGCGTGTGAGCGGGCGACCAAAGTCCGCCTGGCCTGTATCGCCTTGAATGAGTTTCGATCCGCGCCCGCGTGTGAGCGGGCGACGCGGCATCAATGACGACCGGGAATACGGCGCTAGAGTTTCGATCCGCGCCCGCGTGTGAGCGGGCGACCTATAGCTGGCGCTCATAAATGAGTAACTGGTGGAGTTTCGATCCGCGCCCGCGTGTGAGCGGGCGACGATTGCCCGAGAGCCGCCATCATGACGACGTCTTGTTTCGATCCGCGCCCGCGTGTGAGCGGGCGACGGGCGTGGTTGATGAATGGTCATATGGATTGCGCGTGTTTCGATCCGCGCCCGCGTGTGAGCGGGCGACCTCCATTGGAACGATGACAATGGATCTGTGATGCTGGTTTCGATCCGCGCCCGCGTGTGAGCGGGCGACGCAAACGGACGGTCGAGGAAGCGTTCTGATGCCGGTTTCGATCCGCGCCCGCGTGTGAGCGGGCGACTTCGAGGTCGATCCCGACAGCGTCAACCCGATGCTGTTTCGATCCGCGCCCGCGTGTGAGCGGGCGACCTTGCCGTTCAGCGCCGCCGGGTCAACCAACGACAGTTTCGATCCGCGCCCGCGTGTGAGCGGGCGACGATCGGGCAGGTAGCGGGCCATGTCCTTCAGCTCGTTTCGATCCGCGCCCGCGTGTGAGCGGGCGACCAGCGGCATTTCGAGACGATCCTTGCCGGTGACAAGTTTCGATCCGCGCCCGCGTGTGAGCGGGCGACCCGTGCAGTTCGCGCAGGTCCTGCGGCTCGACGAGTTTCGATCCGCGCCCGCGTGTGAGCGGGCGACATGAGCCCGCGCGTGCGGTCATCGGCGGCCGAGAGTTTCGATCCGCGCCCGCGTGTGAGCGGGCGACTCCCGCATCGGGCGGTACCGCTTGTTTTGGAGCAGGTTTCGATCCGCGCCCGCGTGTGAGCGGGCGACTGGCCGGTAATGCCTGATACCATCTCATCGATCTGGTTTCGATCCGCGCCCGCGTGTGAGCGGGCGACCCTTGCCGAAGCGCTTCGGCTCCTGCTTCATATAGTTTCGATCCGCGCCCGCGTGTGAGCGGGCGACTATCTCGTAGATGAGAAGAGGCGGTATTTTCGCGGTTTCGATCCGCGCCCGCGTGTGAGCGGGCGACCCGTCGGCGGAGATCGTCTTCGCCGATGACGGGCTGTTTCGATCCGCGCCCGCGTGTGAGCGGGCGACCTCCTGATCGCCTTAAACAAAGGCGACATGCCGGAAGTGTTTCGATCCGCGCCCGCGTGTGAGCGGGCGACTGTCAGCGAGATCGTTCTGTCGACCGGCTATGCGGCTGTTTCGATCCGCGCCCGCGTGTGAGCGGGCGACATGTGGCAGCCGATGATGATACCGGCCGCGTCGATGTTTCGATCCGCGCCCGCGTGTGAGCAGGCGACCTTCGCCATAGCCTTCACCGTGCCGGTTGAGGATGTTTCGATCCGCGCCCGCGTGTGAGCGGGCGACGGCTGGCGCGATGCCGGCGGCAATAGCGGTTCGACGGTTTCGATCCGCGCCCGCGTGTGAGCGGGCGACGACACAATCGACCTCGGTACCGGCCGCTCGTGGCTGTTTCGATCCGCGCCCGCGTGTGAGCGGGCGACGACAAATTCGTGGGCTTCGGCGGCGTCTACGGTTGGTTTCGATCCGCGCCCGCGTGTGAGCGGGCGACTGCCGGTAGGCAGCGACCCTGAAACGGGATCACTGTTTCGATCCGCGCCCGCGTGTGAGCGGGCGACGCTCCGTCGACATCGTAGGTTGCCGAACACCGGACGTTTCGATCCGCGCCCGCGTGTGAGCGGGCGACGGCGCTGCGTTCGGGGGGGTCTCCGGGGCCATAGGTTTCGATCCGCGCCCGCGTGTGAGCGGGCGACGGCCGGCTCAAAGCACCTAGCCGTCTATCTCATGGTTTCGATCCGCGCCCGCGTGTGAGCGGGCGACCTCGCGTGTTATGCCTGCCGCATCGGTGATCGTCCGTTTCGATCCGCGCCCGCGTGTGAGCGGGCGACTGTTCAATTGCTTTATCGTTTGATATTTTGTTTTGTTTCGATCCGCGCCCGCGTGTGAGCGGGCGACCGGAGGACTTCGGTTGCTTAGGGGCGGGCAATGGATGTTTCGATCCGCGCCCGCGTGTGAGCGGGCGACCGTGTTGCGCTTGTCGCTGTCATCCACCGACGAGTGGTTTCGATCCGCGCCCGCGTGTGAGCGGGCGACGATCCTGTCCGCCTTGACCGTAGTAGCGTTGCAGGTTTCGATCCGCGCCCGCGTGTGAGCGGGCGACGTAATCGGCGCAGACGAGCACTCGGCTGTCGAAGGTTTCGATCCGCGCCCGCGTGTGAGCGGGCGACTCGTCGGAGCGCAGGAAGTGATGGAGATAGATGTTGTTTCGATCCGCGCCCGCGTGTGAGCGGGCGACGTCCGGGCGAAGCTGCCCCATCGCGTCGAGCATGTTTCGATCCGCGCCCGCGTGTGAGCGGGCGACGGTATTCCTCGAGGTGCTTTGCCGGCTGCTCGGCGTTTCGATCCGCGCCCGCGTGTGAGCGGGCGACACCGGCCTTCCTGAAGGGGCGCCGGGTGCATGACGGTTTCGATCCGCGCCCGCGTGTGAGCGGGCGACCTACGCCGCCGAAAACAGCCCACGCCTTGCCATCCTGTTTCGATCCGCGCCCGCGTGTGAGCGGGCGACTACAATCGTGACAGGCAATATCGACCACATGGCCGTTTCGATCCGCGCCCGCGTGTGAGCGGGCGACGCTCGAGATCGCAGTGCCCTTCATCGCCAAGGAAGTTTCGATCCGCGCCCGCGTGTGAGCGGGCGACCTGGCCGAAAGGATGATGCCGCCGAAGGTCTCCGTTTCGATCCGCGCCCGCGTGTGAGCGGGCGACTCGAGTGACCCGCGAGGATGATCAGGGCTGTAGTGAAGGTTTCGATCCGCGCCCGCGTGTGAGCGGGCGACCCTGTCCGTCCGCATGGATGTCGCCATCGGAATGGTTTCGATCCGCGCCCGCGTGTGAGCGGGCGACCGGCTTGCGCGGTCCGAGACGGCCTTCCAGCAGGAACGTTTCGATCCGCGCCCGCGTGTGAGCGGGCGACTCCTTCCAATTAACCTGCTGGTTGCTTTGAGAAAACAGCCGGGTTGTCGCGAACATGCCGAAATAAGCACCCTATAATGCGCCGGGTACGCAAAGTCGGGAAAATTTCTTCACGATTTCAAAGATCTGGCCACGGTGCGAAGCCGTCGGGATTTACCGGCACCCTTATGGTTCGCGCCTACGTGAAAGCCATTTGTGCAATGAGCACGCCGCGCCATTGTTACACGATCAACGTGCCGCCTAGGTCCGCCGCGGGCTTCGCGCCAACGTGCTCCACTTTCCGCTGCCAGTTTGCGCCGAGGTGATAGTAGCGCAGGCTGTCGGTCGCCGGATCGATGATGCCTTCCAGGCGCGCTTTCAGCCTCGTCCATCGCGCGGGGTCGACTTCGATCTCGAATACCGAGTACTGCACACGCTGGCCAAAGTCACGGCATGCCTTGGCGACGGCGCGCAGGCGGGCGGCGCCTCCGCTTGTGGATGTGGCAACGTCATAGGTCACGAGCACCAGCATGGCTATTTCCAGAACCATGGCGGATAGGCGTCCAAATCGCCACGCAAGTGGCGCGCCAGCATCTGCGCCTGCAGGAACGGCACCAGGCCCAAAGGCGCCTTTTCCTCCAAGAAGGGATGTCGCCGCTCCTCCTTCTTTCGCTCCTGCCAGGCGGTCAGCACCGTGCGGCGCGCCTCGTCGGTCAAAAGCACCGCGCCGCTCTCGCTTCTGTCGAAATCGCCGGTGCGCAATTGCCGGCGGTTGACCAGCGACAGGGCCAGTCGATCGACGAGCGCCGGCCGTAGTTCCTCCATCAGATCGAGCGCAAGGCTCGGCCGGCCCGGCCGGTCACGGTGCAGGAAGCCGACCGAGGGATCCAACCCAACGCTTTCGCAGGCGCTGCGGCAATCGTGCGTGAGCAGCGTATAGAGGAATGAAAGCAAGGCGTTGAGCGGATCGAGCGGTGGCCGGCGGGAGCGCCCCGTCCAGCGCATCTCGGCATCGGGAGAGCGAACGAGATGATCGAAAACCGAAAAATAGAGATTGGCCGCCTCGCCTTCCGAACCGCGCAGTCGGTCGACGTCCTCGCCGGCCAGTTCGACGCGCCGCATGATATGAGCCAGCCGCTCGACGACGGCTGCGATGGCGTCGCGGACGGCCACCTCCATCTCGCCGCCATAGTCGCGCAGCGCCCGCATCAATACCGAGCGCTGGTTGGAAACCTTGCCCACCACGAGAGAGCGCACGATGTCATCCGGTTCGTCGGAGGCTCGGTATTGTGCCCGTCGCAACAGGACATTTCCTGACGCAGGGCCTTCGATCCGTGCCTGAAACCGGCCGTTGCGGCCCAGGAGGGCAATGCAGATCCCGGCCTCGGCGCAGGCGGCGACAAGAGCGGGAGACAGGAAGTTGGGCCCGAAGACGACGATCGAGGCCAGCATATGCAGCGGCACGCGCGCCTTCTCCTCGCCCTCCACCTCCGCGACCAGATTCTCGCCGTCCTTGCGTAGCGCGGCCCCTTCGGTCGTGACATAGACGGTGTTGAGAAGCTTCTTCACGGCGCGTCCGTCTCCACGACAAGCCGCGCGACCATGCGCGTGCGCCATGCCTTTGCCGGCCGTGCCACGGCATCGGGACGGCAGATGTCCTTGAGCGAGCAGGCGCGGCAGCGCTCGCGCCGTGTCGTCGGTGGTGGCGTGACGCCGGAGGAAAAGACGACGGCGAAGGCTGCGGCCGTGTCCTCGGTCAATTGGCGCAGTTCGGCATCGAACGGCACGACGACGCGCCGCTTGGTTTCAGCGTAGAAAATGGCACCTTCCGGCACGAGCACGCCGGTCATCTCCTCCAGGGCGAGCGCCTGTGCGCAAAGCTGCACCTCGTCGGCGCGATGCAGTTTCGGCTTGCCGCGCTTGTATTCCACTGGATAGGGCGTCTCCGTTCCATCTGGCTGGGGGTGGAATTCCACGAGATTGGCGGTGCCGGCAAAGCCCAGCCGCTTGCAGGCTAGCGGCAGAGCCATGACCCGGCGCACGCCGCGCGCCTTGCGCGATCCGCCCTTGTCGGCGACGGCATGCAGCACATGCCCTTCCGCCGTGAAGCGATTGTCGGCCCAGGCGCGCTCGATGTGGATCAGCGCGGCCTGCCGCAGGCAATAGACCACGTGCTGGAGCGCGGAGAGTGGGAAGGGGTCGCTATCCAGCGCTCCTGCATCCGCAGCGGTCATGGCGTCAGCACTTCTCGATGATTTCGACTCCTTCGGGCAGGTTGTCGCGATCAATGGCGACCGCGTAGTCGGAGAAGGCGCGGGCCGGTGGGTAGTTGTCGATATTCCGGTCGATAGCCTTGAATTCACCGTCGATATTGCGGCCGATATCCACCCGCTCGAACAATGCGTGGGCCGGGGCGTTGCCCATGGCGTTGCCGTGCTTGAAGACGATCAGCTTGCGCGTGGCCATCTCTCCGCGGGCCGCGGAATGGTCGTGCTCGAACATGATGCACAGCGCCTCGAACAGAAGGTCGAGATCGGCGTCCGAAAAGCCGGTCCGCTCGGCCAGCTTGGCGGAGATGAAACCGTGGGCGCGATAGAGCGCATACGGAACGATGTACTTGCGGCCCATGGTGCGGTTGTCGACGCGCTCGTTACCTTCCTCGCTGCCCTCGGCCTGCTTTTTCTTCTCGGCCTCGTTGGTCGCCGCCATGCGGGTGATGGAGATTTCCTGCGGGAGGATAGGCTCGACGGAGCCGGCGAAGGTCATCTGCACCGGGCCGCGCACCTGCCCGGCGTTGATGCCGGTGGACATGACGGCACCGAAGGTGCGCACGTCGAAGAAGTTACGGCACATGAAGTCGCGGATTTCCTTCGCCTCGGCGTCGTCCTTCGGATTGAGCTTGGCGTCTTTTTCGACCTTGGCGTCGTCAGGCCGCAGGGCCTTATACGCCTGCCGATGCTTGTCGTTTAAGATGGCACCTTCCTCGACATAGATGTGGTGTCCGTCCGTGCCGCCTTTGGCCAGTTCCACATAATTACGCACCTTGCGCTTGAGGCTGACGTCCGACACCAGCCCTTGATTGGTTTCAGGGTCGAGGCGTGGCAAATTACCGGCGTCGGGATCGCCGTTGGGGTTGCCTTTGGCGACGTCGAAAAGGAGAACAAAATCGTAGCGGTTTGCCAGAATAGTCATTATGCGGCCTCCTCCGTGCTGGCGGTTTCGCGTTTGCGGAAGAATTCCCCGCGCTGATGGTGGTAACCGAGCCCGAACAGCGCCTGATCGGCGGCGTTGAGCGAAGGGGGAAACGGCTCGTCGCCTGGTGTCATGGCGTCCATGATCGCCCCGATCGATTTTTCCAGATTGATCCTGTGTCCGGCTTTCTCCTTTCCGATCTTCGACAAGTGGTTTGCCGATCCGCGTTCAAGCACCGCAAATACGTTGCGTGGCGAAGCGGATGCCGAGCCGTAGAATTTGTCTTTGATCGTGGCGTTGACCTTGTCGCCGAGTGCGTCCCTTTGGATGCGTTCATAAATGGCGAACAGCCGGCCAAGCAGATAGCCCTTGTTCCTGTTGTCTGGATCGAGCGACACAGGCGCCTCCCTTTTCTTGTCACCTTTATTTGGATGCATTCCATAGTTGCGCACCAGCAGGGCACGAAGGATGCTGGCGCGCAGGGCATTGATCTCGCCGTCGGCGCGAATGCGCGACAAGACCGCCGAAAGCAGCGTCAGCGGATAGTTTGTGCCAGTGAGAATCGCGCGCATCCATTCGCCGGCCAGATTGGGCGGTACGTTCTCGCGCTTGCCGAGCACCGCCGTCTCGATCAGGTAGCGCCATAGCGGCGCGTAGGGTTCGCGCCAAGGCGGCTCGATGCGCATGTCGTCGACGAAGCGCCGATAGTTTCTCGCCAGTTCACCGAAATCACTCTCGTAGTAAAAGCGGATGGAAATGCGCGCGGCGTTAGGCGCGAGGCCAAGAACGTAGAAGCGCACGCCTTTTTCCAACTTCCTGGCAAGCTCGCCCGCTTCCAGCGCCAGGTCCTTGTCCAGTCCCTGATCGCCTTTACGGAGGCGTTCGAGCAGGATCTTGACTTCGTTAGCCGTATCGGCGTCTTCCTTTGCCGGATCGAAGAATTCGCGGAATGCGGCTTCCGCAAGTAGCGCCGCTTCCGCGTCTTTCGAATCGGCCCAGAACACGGTGGAGGCATCGCCGATCTGGAGGCGGTGCTTTTTGTCCGCCAGGAAGGTGTTCAGCGCGGTGGTGTAGGCAAAGGCGGCCGCTTTCGAGACGGGCGCGTTGTCGCCCTGCATGTGGCCGTAGGAGGTGAAGGCATCGAGGTTGAAGGAGACGATGGAGCCACCTGACGACTGACCGCCCCATACACCCTTGATCGCCGGATGTAGTCGCGCGACCGGGCCGGACTTGCCGGTAACCAGGCAGATCTGCGGGTTCTCGCCGTCACCGCCCGACCCGCGCATCCACAACGCCCTTGCGGCATCGCGGTCATGCAGCCAGAGATTATTGTGGCGGTCGGTTTCGAGGGCGAAGACGACGTTCTGATCCTTGAAATCGTCGCTCCATTGCGAGGCGTCGAATTGGTCCGGCGTCCACTGCCGCAGGAACAGAAGCAGCGCCTTCAGGCCTGGATCGTCCGAGCCCGCCAGTTCCTTCTCGTGCCGCTCCTTGAAAGCGGCGTGTTCATCGGCCGTGCGTTTGCCCTCGCCGGTGGTGACGCCCAGGACATAAGATGTCTTGTCCCACAGGAAGTTCGGTGCAATGCCGGCCGTCCGCTTCACCGGTTGCGGCACCAGCATCGGGCGCGGCTTGCGCTTCCTACCTTCTCCGTCGAACCAGGGCGTGACGCTCGCAACCGAACCGTCTTCATTCAGGCCGACGATGACGCCGATATTCTGCATCGAATAGCCGAAGGGCGGGGCGTCCGGCAGCCGGTCATAGGCGCGGGCGAGGGAAGCAAGAATGCTCATTTGCGGATCTCCGGCGAACCGGGCTGCGGCACCTGCATCACGCCGTCGCGCAGCACCGCGTCGAAGAACATCGACGGCTTTCCTTTCGCCTGGTGGTCGATGTCCCACAACATGAAGCCCAGCCTGCGGGCGTCTTCAAACCCGAGGTCCCTGCTGCGGTCCTCCGGCTCCGGTGTCGGATCGCCGGGCTCGACCAGTTCGAAGCTCGCCGCGAATTCGCGCGTGCCGAGGCAGGGCTGGTGGAAGCACTGGCCGCGCCGCGCCCGCCGGTTGAAGATGTCGAGATGCTTGCCCTCGCTGTCGTCGGCGTCGGCCTTCGCCGTCAGCTCGAAATGGGCGGCGATAACGTAGCGGGGTTTCACCAGCACGGTCGAGGCGCGCTGCTGGCGATCCTCGTCGACCAGCAGTTGCAGCCCTTCGAGATCGCCGCGTTTCATGGCGCTCTTGACCTTGCCGGCCGGTATTTTAGAGCCGACCTCGTTGCGCCGGATCGACTGGAATTGCGGCTTCTTCATCACATGGATAGCGTCCACCACCCAGCGGATCGCCGGCTTCCAATGGATCGCTTCGAGAATGCCGCGCGCGGCGGACGGCGTCATCACGTCATAGGAGACGCGCTCGACCTTCATTTCCGGCCGCGTAAAACAGGCGTAATCGCCCCAGACCTTCAACCGGATGCCGTAAGCCATCTTACTTCTCTCTCCGCGAAGCGGTGATTAATTCAAGGATTGACATTTGTCTTAAATCAGACAAGAATGCCCCTGTCACGCTCAAGGAGCCCCCTGCAATGCGCCGTCGTCGCTATGCCTTGCGAATCCGCATTGGCCCTCTCAAGATCGAACTGGAACTCGACCTTGAGCCGATATAACGCAACGCAAGTGACTCTATTCTTCACCTCGTCGCCCCTCACGCAGGGGCGCGGATCGAAACTCTCTGCGCGAAGTGGCGGATTATATTCAATTTCGGCGGCGAGTAAGGTCACGCCCATACCGCCGCCGATTTTGTCAGATCACAGAACTCTCCGCCGCAAGATACTCCGCATTTTCCCACAAAAGACCCAACTCGTTATTATAGAGTTTGTCGTTGGCGTCGCCGACGCGCTCCGTTTTCAAGATCGCGAACTGATCTCCCCGTAGGTCCGGTCGAACGAATGAGACGTGCTCATTTTGGATCAAGAGCTCTCTCGCACGCAATGGCACTTGGACAACATAAATTTGCAACTTCCGCGCGATGATTCCAGATGAGATGCTTTCTACATTAAGTTTATCCACTATTTTCTTTGCTCGCTCATCCCAGGGCACGATCACGGGCTCCATGTTGCTTTCGATCATACGGAATTTCCGTCCGACTTCGCGGAAGGCGAAGTCCGTGCCGTCTCCGCCGATCCTGAAGTCTGCGACGATGCTTTTCAGGTCCAGGCCCTGCCCCGCGCGCCAATAGACTTCGCCGAAGAATTTCCGGATCGCCTCGAGCGACTGGACGTCGCCGTCGAAACCCTTCAGCGCGCGCTCCGCATCGCCCATCAGCGACCTGATTTCGGGCGGGGGTGGGAAGTCCGGCGCCGAAAATACGGTGACGACGCTTTCATCCGCCAGCCGCCGCCCCTCGCGGTTACAGCGGCCCGCGGCCTGCATGATCTGGTCCCATCCGGCTTCAGCGCGCCAGACTTTCGGAAAATCCACGTCGACGCCGGCCTCGATGAGGCTTGTGGCGATCACGCGGCAGGCTTGTTTGTCCTTCAGCCGGCCGCGCACGCCGTCGAGGATCTTTCGCCGGTGCGCGGCGCATTGCCTTGTGGTGAGGTGGATGAGCCCGTCCAGCCCGGCGTCTTTCGCCTGCCGGTAAAGCTCCAGCGCGTGCTTGCGGCTGTTGACGATAGTCAGCGCCTGCGGTTCGCCGGCGAGCGCAGCCACCAGCGCGGCATTGCCCATTTCGCCGACCCGTTCGATGCGGGTGCGGCGCAGCCGGCGGCCAAGGCCCTCGGGGTCGGGTGCCAGTTCGCGGCCGGCATCCAGGTCGAGCCCATCGTGAAAATTCGGCTTGCCCAGCGCCGGCTGGGTGGCCGTGCATAGTATGATCGTGCAGCCGAACAGGCGGGCGAGCGTATCGAGCATCCGCACGCAAGGCTTCAGAAGCGGGCGCGGGATGGTCTGCGCCTCGTCGAGGATGACGATCGAGCCGGCGATGTTGTGCAGCTTGCGTGCGCGGGAGGTTTTGGCTGCAAACAGGCTTTCGAAGAACTGCACGTTGGTGGTGACGACTACGGGCGCCGCCCAGTCTTCCATGGCGAGCTTCAGCTTGTCGCGGCTGGTGGGAAATCCGCGCCGCTCGCGGCGGGCCGCTTCCGCGTCCTCCTCGATGGCCGAGTGATGCTCGAGCACGTATTCCCGGCCGAGTACGCTCCGGAAGATGTCGGCCGTCTGGTCGATGATCGATGTGAACGGGATGGCGTAGATGATCCGGCTGTGCCCGTGCGCGGCTGCATGATCCAGTGCGAAGCCGAGCGAGGCCAGCGTCTTGCCGCCGCCCGTCGGCACGGTCAGCGTAAACAGGCCGGGCGCCAGCGCAGCCTTGCCGCGCACATGGGCAAGAATGTCGCGGCGCAGGGCGTTGAGGTCGCCCTCCTGTTTCAACCCGGCCATGTGGGTGTCGAAACGGGCGCGGAAATCAGGCAAGAGATCCTGCAAGGCCGGCCATTTGCGGTCCACCTCGCGTTTTTCCAGCTTCGTGTAGAATTCCTCGGTGTTCTTGAAATCCGCGTCGACCAGGCACGAGAACAGGAAGCGCGCGATGACCGATGCGTCGAACTGCCAGTACGGATTTGTCGGGCGGATCGCCTTCGGCAGCCAACCCGGCACGAGGCCGGCGAGGTCGAATTCGATCTCGCTTTTCCACACCGGGTCGAGCCGGTTCTCGAACGCTTTCTCGCGCAGCACGAAGCAGGACGCTTCGGACGTGTTTTTGTCCGGCAGGCCGGCGTGGTGGCCGAGTATGGCGTAGGCGGCGATCTCCGTCATCAGGCGGTGGTAGGTATCCGACCCCTTGGCCAGGTCGCGCAGGACCGCCGCGCCGGCCGTCGAATGGTCGACACGGATATTTACGCCTTCGAGCCGTCGCTGGAATTGGGGGTCATACTTGCCGAGGTCGTGGAACAGGCCGGTGATAAAAGCCAGCCGTTCAAGACCGAAAGGCGCCGCAAACTCGGTCGCCAGTTTGGCGGTGTCGTTCAGGTGAATTGGCAGGGTCTGCCAGTCGCTTTTGTTTCCAGGCGTGCCTGAATGGGCAAAATAGGGCATTCATGTTCTCAATCACGCTTGGAATCCCGGAAGCTCCGATACTCTCTGTTCGATGGACAGTTTGGCGCCGGATGAAGTCCATCCATTTTGCTCGACGTTCGGCTAAACGCAACGACACGACATGCCGAATGTCCGGAACAGGTCAGCTTATGACCTTAGTGCCATACAGTTTGAATGTCCGCTCGTAATGTGGGCGCCCAAAGCCAGCCGACCGCTTCGGTCTCCAGGTCGCGAATGGGCAGGTACTTGGAGGGCCATGGAATGGACATGGTCCACAATACCTGGCAATCGCATTGTCCACTACCGCGATGGTGTGGGTGGCGTATTTGTCAAGAATCTCTTTTGCTCGGCCAGGCGAGCAATAGCATTGCCGAACCCATACCGCTCTTGCGGTTCAGCCGCGATGTTTGCAGTTCGGATTCCGTGGATTGCATTTCTCGGACGGGTGCCTGGCCATCGCAGGCCGCACGGGCGGGTGACGCATGATCGCTCTCTCAGCGTGGATGTTCGTCGGAGCGCCGTGGCGCGCGTTCATGGGTATTGGATTGCGGGCGCTCCTGCTTGACCGGCCTCCGATCGCTCCGTGATGAAAAGGCTTGTCGGCGATCGCGGCTTCCCCGGCGGCGCGGGTCCGGTATCGTTCAATCCTGGCGCCTGTCATGGCGGGTCGCTGGCCCTTCCGCCGCGCATCGCGCCGCACGGGTACCGCGTGTCCGGCTGGAAGCGGTGGATGGGCAACAACCTGCTTGCCGATCGGTGCGGCCTTGCCGGCGACAGCATTGCCGGGGGTTCGGGTTTTCGGACCATGCGCACTCGCGGAACGCTTGCCTTGCACCATCCTGCCCCCGCCTGGGCCGGGTTGTTTCGGCCGGGCCACGCTCGATTCGGTCGGCTGCCGGCTGACTGCAAGCCGCTTGATTGCCGATCCTTTGGTTGGGTCAAGACGTGCCTCCACGAGCTTGCCCGGTTTCGGCGGCGTCACCTTCGCCGCTTTCAACGAAGCAAGTGTCGATTTCGGCAGACGCGCCAGCGCGGGGCCCGCATCGACCGGCACGACGGCGTTGCCCAGGCGCACTGTGCGCTTGCCGCCATAATTGTTGATGATCGTCGTGTTGTTGATGACCGTCGTCTCACGGATGATGGTGACGTTCTCGCTGACCGGGCGAATATCGGTCAGGATGTTGACGGCGCCAATTGCCGCCACCGGAGCGAAAGCCCACCAGGACTCCGCCACTACGGCAACCTCGTCAGGCGGAGGCGCCGGTGCCCAGCCGATCTCGTCGTCGCTTTCGCGCCATACCACCCAGGCCGGCGCCCATTCGTCACCGGCAATCCACACCCAGCCGAGATCATCGTCATAGGCCCAGTGGCCGTAGTGGAAAACGACTGCACCAAACGGTTCATCGGATTGCCAGTACCAACCGTCATCGGTCCATATCCATGTGCCGTCCGTATAAGGTCTCCAGCCCTCGATGACAGTCGGTATCCATACTTCGCCGAACCGCGTCGATCGGTGCCAACTGCCGTAGTTCGAAAGCCGCTCGCGCACGGTAACGGAAATCACCGCCGCACTGGCGACATGCCAGGGAGGAGTGACCAACGTGCTGCCGGTCGTTCCACCAATGGCCAAGGCAGCCGCCAGTGCCAGCAAGCGCCCATTTTTGCCAATAGACTGCATCGATAACGCGTACATGAGAACCTCCTGCACGTCGTTCGTGTTGAAGGCTTGAGAACTCCCCCACCGAAGCGGGGAAGCCTCGTTCGAGCGGAGCAGTGAACTAGCCAGGCATCTTGCCGCCGTTCTTCTTGCACTCGGCACGGAATTTCTCACGGCTCTTACCGTGCAAGCCCTTTGCATCGGCGAGCGTCGAGCACTGCTTGGAGATGGCCGTGCGTTCTGGAGATGCTTTCGGATGAGCCTTCTTGACGGTCTTCGACGCGGTCGCAGCGGCCGGCGCCATGGTTGTCGATGCCGTTGTCGATGCTGCAAACGCACCGGTCGACAAGAAGCCTGCTACGGCGACGGAGGCAAGAAGGGTTGCGATCTTCATGGCAGTTCCTTTCTCTGGTTCAGAGCACGCAGGAACGGTGCCACCGCGATTTTTCCCCGGTTTTTCTCGCGTGTTGAATTTCGTTTCCGGATGGTGCCTGGCCGTGAAAGCGAAAAACCCGGCACATCCTGCCGCGTGCGCTTGCGCCTGCGCAGACTATGCAGTCGTATCCGGCTTTCACGCTTCGTGCTTACGCACCGTGCCGTAGACTATGTTCCGGTTCGATCCGTAATAGACTTCCGCCTCCACCAGATTTCTGTCGACCGCTGCGTTTATGATGTCCCACATGTCATCGGCGGAGCGAAGGAGGAGCGGCCAGTCCATGAATGTCTCCATGTAACCGTCCGTCGTGATCTCGTCGCTGAAATTGGCGAACAGGAACTTGCCTCCGGGTTTGACCAGTTCCATCGACCTTTGCAGCAGGCGAATGCCGATGGCGCGTGGAAGATAGTCATAGAGGCCCGAGGCGTAGACGAGATCGAACGTGCCGAGATCATAGGCGCGGCGGAGAATGCCGCGGACGGAGCCATCCCTCGCTTCGACAGCGGTCCCGGGAAGGTCACGGTTCGCGATAGCCACGCTGACGGGATCCTGGTCCAGCCCGACCCAGCGCTTCAATCTTCCCTGGGCGAGAGCCTCGGAACCCTCCGCTTCGCGTAAATGGCCGCATGCTATCGCCAAAATCTCGGCTTGGTCGACACGGCGGGCCGTAGCGTCGACGCTTTGCGCCAGGATATCTCGTCGTTCGCGCCCGGCCACCGAACTCGGCGCATCGCCGGTATAAGCGTAGATCTCCTGTCCAAGCGCCGACGATGACGCCACGATCTCGGCCGCGCTTGGGTGCTTGTAATAAATGTCCAGCAAGCTGGCGTCGCCGGAATAGCCGCGCGGCTTCTCGAAAGACCAGCGCGTGAATGGATCCTGCATCAGATATCTGGCGACACGGTGCTGCTGGGCGAGCGGGATGAGTTGCAGCCACACGCCGGGACTTGCTTCACGGCGTATCTCGTGAAGCCTGCCCGCAAGGCGATCGACGATGGGAGCGGCCGGCTGCTGCCCGAGGAAGCCCTGATAGGCAAGATCGAGCACAAGCGCCAGTTGGGCGGTCCGCTCGCGCAATTCGTGTGGGTCCGCGGCAAGCCCGGATGCCGGATCGTGCTTCCGGATCAGATCGGACGTCATGAGGCTGGATTTGTCCAATCTCAGTTTTGTCTTGGCCATTCCGTATCCCCTTCACAGGCCGCCCGACTATAGGCACGCACCCCCGCGATTGCGAAGCCTTTTCATAAAATTCTAAGGAATAGGTGAAGCTGGACGGGACCTCTCATGTGCTATCGAGAAGCGAAATTTACGGTCGGTTAGCGACATTCTGGCTTTCTTGTGCATCGACATGAATTCGGTCGCGGTAACAACCGGTAGTTTGTTACTCCGACGGACAGGGGCAGCCGCCAGGAAGGCTTTTATGCATCTGTCGAAAGACATCACGGGCAAGGTTTTCAAGGCGATCGCGCGTCCGCAGTGGAAACCTGCCGATCCAACGCTTTGGGCGTTGCTCATGCGTAAATACGCGGATCGGAATCGGAAGATCCTCCGCTGGGGCATGGTCGCGGCGGTCCTCAGCTATATCGGCTATGGCTTCTTCGACTGGCTGCTGTTTCCCGACATCGCGGGGCGCCTCATTCTCACGCGCCTGACGCTCGGCCTGGGATTCCTCGCGCTTATTGAAGTCTGCGCGCGGCGGGGAGCAGAACTCGCCACGCTCCATCTCATAGCCGCGGCGGCCATCGTGTCGGGCGCCGTCGGATGGCTCTTTTTTGCGATCGATACGACCTATCAGTCGGCGCTGTCCCATTTCATAGTGTTCGGGACGGTCTTCATCCTCGGGGCAAACCTCTTTTTCAATTTCCGGCTTTGGCTTTCGATCGTCTCCTCGGCCGTGGTGACGGCAGCCTTCCTCGCGGCGGCGCTCTTCTCGCTTCGTTCCGACATTGTGGTTCGGGCGATAGTGTCGGTCTACTTTGCGAATTGCTTTATCTTGTCGCTCTATCTTTCGTGGCGGCTAAGCCTGGAGCGGTACCAGGAGTTCCTGCATACGCTCCGCGCTCAGGTCCAGGAGCGGGCGGCCGTGGAAAAGGGCGAAAGGCTGGGCGAGATCGCCGATACGGATCCACTGACCGGGCTAAAGAATCGTCGGGCGATCGCGCGCGAGTTCTCGGAATTGAGCAAGCAATGGGCTGAGGGCGACCGCGATATCGGCGACGACGCGATCGGTGTGCTGCTTATCGATGTCGACCATTTCAAGGCGTTCAACGACCGGTTCGGGCACCAGGCGGGCGACGATTGCCTGATGATGCTCGCGGATACTTTTTCCGAAACGGCCGCCAGGCACAAGGCCATCGCCGGACGCTATGGCGGCGAAGAGTTCGTCATCCTGTGCCGGATAGAGGGCGAAGCGCAACTCCGTGAAGTCGCGCAGGAATTTTGTCATGCGGTAGAGAACCTGAAGATCGCCCATTCGAATCGCAGAGACGGCCACGATATCGTCACGATCAGCGTTGGCGCCACGCTGACCCGCGCCGACAAGATCATGGAACTGCGGGTGCTCCTGCAGGAGGCGGACCGCGCTCTATACGCTTCCAAGTTCGCAGGCCGCGCGACGTTGACGATCTACGACCCGGGGGCCGCCGAGCAGGAAAAATCCGGTGAAAATCTTTCCCGGCTCCTGAAGGTCGCCGTCGCCAACAAGCTCGTTTCGGTGGCCTACCAGCCGATCTTCGATATCGCGTCCGAGCAGGTGCTCGGCCATGAAGCGCTGATGCGTTTGCGCGACCTGGACGACAGCGATGTCAGTCCGGCGGTGTTCATACCCGCCGCGGAGCAAAACGGCGCGATCGTCGAACTGGGCACATGGCTGATCGACCAGGCATGCAGGGACATGGTCGAGCACGGATTGGGTTCGCTCGTGACGGTGAACGTATCGATCGTTCAGCTCAAGACCCCCGGTTTTCCTCTGCAGATCACCGACATTCTTGGTCGACACGGGCTCGCGCCGCAGAAGCTCGCGCTGGAAGTGACCGAGGGCAGCGATATCTTTCTGGAGGCGCGGGCTGCAAGGAATATCGAGCACCTGAGAAGTATGGGTGTCCAAATCTGGCTGGATGATTTCGGAACGGGATTTGCCGGCCTTGCGTGGCTGCGCCGTTTCAGGTTCGACGTCGTCAAGATCGATCGCAGCTTCCTGCATGAATCCGATACGCTACGCGGGGGCACCTTGCTGCAGGACATGGTAAGGCTTCTTCAGAACCTCGGACATGCGGTGCTCGTCGAGGGTGTGGAGACCGAGGAGCAATTGACCGTGTTGAAGCGGATGGACGTTCAGTGGATCCAGGGCTTCCTCAAAGGACGTCCTGCCCCGATCGAGGCGGTAGGCCAAACGACGGAAGAACAATTCGCCGGCAGGTCAGTGCCGGAGCTCCGAGCGCAGGTATGATCTTTTATCTCCGTCTCAGGATCATATGCCCGTAACCAGTTTCGCCATGACGACGATGATGGCGACCTGCATGATGCCCTGGCTCGCCACGACATAGTAGAAGCGGCTCATCATGCGGCCGATCTTCGGGCCGTCGGGCCGCGGCTTTTGCAGCTCGAAACAAACGCGCAGGCTTGTCGGCAGGAGGTAGCCGAGGCCCTGGATGGTCATCAGCGTGATCAAAACAAGCGCGGCCGCGATCCAGCCGAACTGGGGCCAGGGCAGTGCGGTGAAGCCGAGCTCGACGGCGAGGAACCAGCCGGCCGTGCCGGTGATGACGGAGAGCGTCGGCAGCAGGAAAAGCGTCACCGGGGTCAGCCGAGTGATGATCTCCTTGCGTACCGGAACGGAGACGCTGCGCAGGATCGGCCCGATGACGAAGCCCATGAACAGGTCGATACCGGTCCAAAGCACGCCGCTCATGACATGGACCCAGTTGAGGAACCAGATATTCCCGTAGACGATCGCGGCGATCATCACCAGAAGCGCTGCCGCGACGTACCACAAATAGTGCCACCGGATCAGGCTCGGTTGCCCTTCCGGAATCCCCTCGATCGCCGTCATGATCCTGCCCTGCCACCAAAAAACCGGTAGGCACCATACGCCCGCGCTCCCGTTCCGCCAATTCATAATCGATAGGGCGCATGTCGATTGCGTTGGTCCCGTTCGCGGCGGAGCGGAATCCGTTTCGAAGCCGGCTTGCCGGCGCGATAGTTTTGTATCAAACTATCTATGCGAGTGAGGAGCGATACTCGCCGGATCGTTATCGGGAGGAACAGATGACGTCGATCAAAGGTTTGGGGACAAAAAGTCTGGGACGGCGCGCCGTCCTCAAGGGCATTGCGGCGGCCGGCGCCGCCGGCGCGGCAAGTTTCAGCGGGTTGCGGCCGGCCTTTTCGGCGCCCAAGACCATCAAGATCGGGCTGGTGATGCCGCAGACCGGGGCTCTCGCGTTCTTCTGCGAGCATATTCCGTTCGTGCTCGGACAGGTGAAGAAGGCGACCGGCGGGAACCTCGATATCGGCGGTACCAAGCACCCGTTCGAGATCGTCGTGCGCGACAGCCAGTCGAGCCCCAACCGGGCCGCCGAGGTGACGCAGGATTTGATCCTCAACGAGGGCGTCAACCTCATCGCCACCTTCGCGACGCCGGAAACGGTCAATCCGGTCTCCGACCAGTGCGAGTTGAACGGCGTTCCGTGCGTGTCGAACGACGCGCCGCTGGAGCCTTATTTCTTCGGCCGGCACGGCGACCCGAAGAAGGGGTTCGAGTGGACCTACCACTTCTTCTTCAGCGGCGACGAACTGGTCAACTGCCTGGTCCCGTTCTGGAACCGGCTCGATACCAACAAGAAGATCGGCGGGCTGTGGCCGAACGACGGCGACGGGATCGCGCAGTCGAAGGGCTTTCCGCCGGTCATGGAGAAGGCCGACTACACCGTCATCGATCCGGGCCGCTTCGACATGCCCGCCAGCAACTACAACGCCCAGATCGGAGCCTTCAAGGCTGCCGGTTGCGACATCGTCTCCGGCGTGGTGCCGCCGCCGGAAATGACGACTTTCTGGAACGGTTGCGCCCAGCAGGGCTACAAGCCGAAGGCCGTCTACATGGGCAAGGCGCTTGAGTTCCCGGCGGGGATCGCGCCGCTCGGCGCGCGCGCCGAAGGCCTGACGACGGAGGTGTGGTGGTCGCCCTTCCACCCCTATTCCTCGTCCATGAACGGGCAGACCTCGAAGGAACTCGCCGACGCCTATGAGGCGGAGAGCGGGCGGCAATGGTCGCAGCCGCTCGGTTTCAGGCATTCGCTCTTCGAGGTTGCGCTCGACACGCTGAAACGCGCCCAGGACCTCGGCAGTCCCGAGTCCATCCGCGACGCTCTGAAGGCGACGAAACTTAAGACGATCGTCGGGCCGATCGATTTCGCGACGGGCCCGCTTCCCAACTGCTCGCTGACGCCGCTCGTCATGGCGCAATGGCGCAAGGGGAAGAAATACCCCTTCGACATCGTCATCGTCGACAATTCGAAATTCCCGGAAATCCCCGTCGGCGGCGAGCCGGAGCCGATACCTTACGCATAGGCCGGCGACATTCAAAGCCTGGAACGGCACGGTGCCGCCAGAAACCAAGAACGACCGCGAGAACCGGGCGGCATGCTGGAACTGATCGGCCTGTCCTTGCACTTCGGTGCGCTCAAGGTGCTCGATCGCCTCGACCTTACCGTCGAGCGTGGCGAGGTGCTCGGCATTCTGGGGCCGAACGGGGCCGGTAAGACGACCCTCTTCAACGTCATCGTCGGTGTCCACAGGCCGAATGCCGGACGCGTCCTCTTCGAGGGACGCGACCTCGGCGCGATGCGCACATGGCATCGCTGCCGGGCCGGCATCGGCCGCACTTTCCAGGTGCCGCGCCCTTTCTCGGACATGACGGTCTTCGACAACGTGCTGACGTCGGCCGTGCATGGCGGCGGCCTTTCGCTCGGTGAGGGACGCCGGCAGGCGGAGGAGGCGCTTGTCGGCACGGGCCTTTCTCGCCGCATCGGCCAGCGCGCCGGCGACCTGCCGTTGCTCGATCTGAAGCGGCTGGAGCTTGCCAAGGCGATCGCCTGCCGGCCCCGCCTTCTGCTGCTCGACGAGATAGCGGGCGGGTTGACCGACCGGGAATGCGAGGTGCTGCTGGCCATATTGCGATCGCTCGGTGAGCGCGGCATCACCATCGTATGGATCGAGCATGTCGTGCGCGCGCTGCGCGGGGTGGCCAGCCGGCTTGCCGTGCTCCACGGCGGCAGCATCATCGCGACCGGGTCGCCGGACGATGTCCTTGCCGATCCGCGCGTGCACGAAGTCTATCTCGGGGACGCGGTCGCATGAGTTCGACGCCGCTCCTGTCGGTCGAGGCCCTCTCTGTCTTCTATGGGCATTTTTGTGCGCTGAGCGATATCGACCTTTCCGTTGGGGCAGGCGAAATCGTTTCGATCATCGGCGCCAATGGCGCTGGCAAGTCTTCGTTGATGAAGGCGATCGTCGGCCAGGTCGACCGGATCGAGGGAAGCATCCGGCTCGACGGCGCAGATCTGGCGGGGCGGCGTACGGCCGAAATCGCCAAGGCGGGTGTCGCGCTCGTGCCGGAGGGAAGGCGGCTTTTCCCTTCGCTGACGGTCGAGGAGAATCTACGGATCGGACAGGAGGTCGGGCGGCAAGGTGGCATCGGCTTCGAGGATGTCTATCGCATGTTCCCGGTCCTCAAGGAGCGGCGGCGGCAGATGGCGCGCCAGCTTTCCGGCGGCCAGCAGCAGATGGTCGCGGTCGGCCGGGCGCTGCTCGCCAATCCGAAGCTTTTGCTTTGCGACGAGATCAGCCTCGGCCTCGCGCCGGTAATCATCGGCGACCTTTACGAGATGCTGCCGAAAATCCGCGAGCGCGGCATCGGCATCCTCGTGGTCGAGCAGGATATCAGCCGTTCGCTCGCCGTTGCCGATCGCTTCTACTGCCTGCTCGAGGGGCGCGTGAATCTAAGCGGCCGGCCGGCGGAAACCAGCCGCGACATCGTCGCCAGCCATTATTTCGGGGAGTAGCTGGATGCTCGGAGGCTGGGTCAATCAGATCGTGCAGGGCGTGCTTCTCGGCGGGCTCTACGCCACCTTCGCCATGGGCCTTTCCCTGTCGGTCGGCATCATGCGCTTCGTCAACATCGCCCATGGCGACCTGATCGTGCTTGTCTCCTTCCTCATTCTGACGCTGACGACGACGCTCGGGCTTTCCCCGCTTCTCGCGGTGCTCGTCACCTTGCCGATCACCTTCGTCGGCGGTTACCTTTTGCAGCGGCTTTTGCTGCAGCGTGTGCTCGGCAAGGGCGTGCTGCCGATCATCCTCGTCACCTTCGGCCTCTCCATCATCGTCCAGAACGGCCTTCTCGGCACCTTCGGCGCGGATACGCGCAAGGTCGCCGGAGGCTCTTTCGAAACAGCGACGCTGATGCTCGGCGGCGGGGTCAATGTCGGGCTCCTGCCGCTGACGATCTTCCTGTCGGCGATCGCGATGGTGATCGTGCTCGACTTCGTGCTCTACCGGACGCGCCTCGGCGCCCGCATCCGTGCCGTCTCCGACGATGTGGCGGCCGCCGATCTGGTCGGCCTGCCTTCCGCGCGTATCTACGCCGTCGCGATGGGGATCGTCGGCGTCACCATCGCTATCTCGGCGGGCTTCATGTCGGTGTGGACGAATTTCGACCCGACCAGCGGGCCGAGCCGGCTGCTGGTCGCTTTCGAGGCGGTGGTGCTGGGCGGGCTCGGCAGCTTGTGGGGCACGCTCATCGGCGGCATCATCATCGGCGTAGCCCAGGCGGTCGGCGCGCAAGTCGATGCGGCCTGGCAATTGCTCGCCGGGCATATCGTCTTCCTCGCCATCTTCATGCTCAGGCCTGAGGGCCTGTTTCCGAAATATTGAGGGCGGGTGGAATGAAGACATCCGCGGGTATGGCAGCGATATGGGGCGGACGCGTCGTCGTGCTCGCCGGGGCGGCGGCTCTCGCCGTCGCGCCGCTGGTTTTCCGGGTGACCGACGTGGCGCTCCTGACAGAGTTCCTGTCGCTGTTGACGATCGCCATCATGTGGAACCTCGTCGCCGGCTATGCCGACATCGTTTCGGTCGGCCAGCACGCCTTTGTGGGCGTCGGCGCCTACGCCTTCTTCGGCTTCGCCGTGATTGCGCATATAAACCCGTTCCTGGCCATTCCGCTGGCGGCGCTGGTGGCGCTCCTGTTCGCGATCCCGGTGATGGCGATCATCTTCCGCCTGCGCGCCGCCTATCTCGCCGTCGGAAGCTGGGTGGTTGCGGAGACGCTGATGCTGGCGGCGGGAAAGCTTTCCGCTTTCGGCGGCGGGTCGGGGGTCAGCATGCCGGCATCGGTCGTGCGCATATTCGGCGCGCACCCGGCCGAGCGCTACGCCACCATCTACTGGATCGCCTTCGCCGTCGCGGCGCTTGCGCTCGTCTCGACCTGGCTCCTCATGCGCTCGCGCATCGGGCTCGGGCTCACCGCGATCCGCGACGACGAGGAGGGCGCCGGCGTCGTCGGCGTCAATCTTTCCGGCTTGCGCATCCTCTGCTTCCTGTGGGCGGCGCCGTTTCTCGGCCTGGCCGGCGCCGTCATCACGCTACAGAAGCTGAGGGTGGCGCCGCCGGCCTCCTTCTCCATCATCGACTGGACGGTCTATGTGATCTTCATCGTTGTGATCGGCGGCATCGGCAGCTTCGAGGGGCCGATCATCGGCACCGTCATCTTCTTCCTGATCCGGTCCTATCTGAGCGAGATCGGCGTCTGGCACTTCATCCTGCTCGGCGTGCTGTCGATCGCGATCGTGCTGGTCGAGCCACGCGGCCTGTGGGGGCTGGTGCGCCGCTTCCTGCCGGAGGATGTTATCCCGATCACGCGGCGACCGCCGACGCCAACCGCCGAGCGGTCGGAGAGCGCCCCGCATGTGTAGACATCGAGGAGAAAATCATGCCCGATAAAGCGAAGAACGAATTCTGGCGCGACCTGAAGCCGATCACGACGGTTTTCCAGCCCAACGCATTGCCGGAAATCTATACCGCCGACGCGGCGACGGAGGACGAGCGCTACTATGTGCCGTTCACCGAGACCGTCTCGTCGCGGCCATTGTGGATTTCGCCCAGCCAGAACAAATGGTGCGACATATTGATGGCGAAGAAGGCGGGGCTGGTGAACCGCCACTACCATCCGCATCAGGTCTTCGCCTACACGATCTCCGGCAAATGGGGCTATCTGGAGCATGACTGGACGGCGATCGCGGGCGACTTCGTCTACGAGACGCCGGGCGAGGGGCATACGCTGGTCGCCTATGAGCACGACGAGCCGATGAAGACGATCTTCGTCGTCGAGGGCCCGCTGATCTGGCTCGACGACAAGGGCGAGGCCAACGGCTATTTCGACGTCCACCAGTATATCGCCATGTGCAAGGCGCATTACGACAAGGTCGGGCTGGGCTCGGCGATGATCGACGCGATCATGCGGTGAATCAGGCGCTCATGCCGCCATCCACCATCAGCGTCGTGCCGGTGGTGAAGCTTGACTGGTCGGAGGCGAGATAGAGTGCCGAGCGCGCGATCTCGGCTGGTTCGGCGTGGCGACCGAGCGGGATCATCTCGTTGAAGAATTCCGTGCCGTCGCGGCCGATGATACCGGAGAGGTCGGCCTCCACCGCGCCCTGGAAGGAATTCGCCACCGGCCCCGGATGCAGCGTGTTGACGCGGATGCGGCGCGGTGCAAGCTCCTTGGCGAGGCAGCGCATCAGCCCGACCTGCGCGTGCTTGGCGGTGATGTAGCCATAGACGCCTGGATCGCCGCGCGTTCCGGCGACGCTCGACATGATGACGATGCTTCCCCCGTCCGTCATCCTCGGCACTGCGGCTTGGGCAAGCAGGAAGGCGCCCTTGACGTGGACTTTGTAGACCGCGTCGAAGACCTCTTCGGGGTATTCCCCGATCGGCGCGACCGTGCCGAAATTCCCGGCATTGCTGACGACGACATCGAGCCGTCCGAAGGCGGAAATAGCCGTCTCGACCATGCGCGCGGCATCCTCGGCGCGCGTGACGTCGCCGGCAACCGTTACCGCGCGGTGGCTGCCGATCTCGGCACGGGCGGTGGCAAGCGCGCTTTCGGCGAGGTCGGACAGGACGAGTTGTGCGCCCTCATCCGCGAAAAGTTTCGCGACGGCGCGGCCGATACTGCCGGCGCCGCCGGTGATGAGACAAACCCTGTCCTGCAAAGCGCTCATTGGACGCTGCCCTCCCGGTTCAGATGTGAAGCTGTAGCCTCTCGACGCGGCTTCATGAAAGAGGCATTCTTTATCTACCGCGTTCCGGGCGAATGTCCGGACGCCTTCGTTGACCGGGACCGAGGAGCAAGGTCATGCGAAATATTCATTCCGCACTGGCGATCCCATCGTTTCCAACAATCGATATGGTCGCGATCCTGGCCGGCTTTCGGCGCGTGACGTGGGAGGACCTGTTTCGCCAGATCACGGTGCGACGCATCATCGCCGTGGCGGGCGTGCTGCTCCTGATCCTGCTTTCGTTCGGCTGGGCAACGCGCCACGATCCGTCGGAAAAGCCTTATCTCGACGTTCTCGGCGGCGGCTTCATCTACAATTATCGCGAGGGCGAGGAGTTCTACGGCCTTACCACCAAGATCCAGAAACCCCTTGCCGAAGGTTCGATCGTAGAGGTGGAATTCGAGAACCCTGCCGGCGGGAAGCCGTTCATCGTCTCCGAGCGGGTGACTGCGCGCACGGACCGTTACACCTTCCAGTCACCGGACATTCATGGCGTGATCGCCAACAAGCCCTATCATGTGGAAATCCGCATCTACGACCGGGAAAGGGCAAAACTGATCTGGTCGACCTCCCGCGACTACAAGAGCGATCTCGACGAAAGCGTCGTGCCGAAGAAGCCGCTGGTCATCGGGCCCGGCAATACGCCCAATCCCGATCTCTGACTTGCAATCGCTGCCGCCGACCATTGATCGGAAACCGATAGCGTTCTAGGCAGGCGTCTCCGGCTGGTGACGGCGTGCGGAGGAGTTTGTCATATGTATCTCGGACTCGATCTCGGCACTTCGGGCGTAAAGGCGCTGCTTCTCGACGAAGGGCAGGCGATCGTCGGTTCCGCCCATGGCGAGCTTGACGTATCGCGCCCGCATCCGGGCTGGTCAGAACAGGATCCGGCCGACTGGATACGCGCCGCCGAAGAAGCGGTCGGCGCACTCAAGGCGAAGTACCCGAAGGCGCTTGCCGCCGTGAAGGGGATAGGCCTTTCCGGCCAGATGCATGGCGCGGCGCTGCTCGACGCCTCCGATGCGGTCTTGAGGCCGTGCATCCTGTGGAACGACACGAGGAGTTTCGCCGAGGCGGCGGCGCTCGATGCCGATCCGCGCTTCCGCGCCGTTACCGGCAATATCGTTTTTCCCGGCTTCACAGCGCCGAAGCTCGTATGGGTGAGAAACAACGAGCCGGAGATCTTCGCCAGGGTGAAGAAGGTGCTTCTGCCTAAGGACTATCTGCGCCTGTGGCTGACCGGCGAGCACATTTCGGAAATGTCGGACGCCAGCGGTACCGCATGGCTCGATGTCTCCGCGCGGCGCTGGTCGGGCGAACTGCTCGCGGCGACGGGGATGGACGAGAGCCATATGCCTTTGCTCGTGGAAGGCACCGAAAAGGCCGGCATGCTGAAGCCGGAACTGGTGGCGCGATGGGGTGTCGGCGGCCCGGTAGTGGTCGCGGGCGGGGCGGGGGACAACGCGGCATCGGCCTGCGGCATGGGAACGATCGGCAAGGGGCATGCCTTCGTCTCGATCGGCACGTCGGGGGTGCTTTTCGCGGCCAACGCGGCCTATCTGCCGAACCCGGAAAGCGCGGTGCACACATTCTGCCATGCCCTGCCGCGAACATGGCACCAGATGGGTGTCATCCTTTCGGCAACCGATTCGCTCAACTGGCTGTCCGACATCTCCGGCCGCTCGGCGGCCGAACTGACCGGCGAACTCGGCGAGGCTTTGAAAGCGCCGAGCGGCGTCAGCTTCCTGCCCTACCTTTCGGGCGAGCGCACGCCCCACAACGATGCGGCGATCCGCGGCGCCTTCGCTGGGCTCGGCCACGAATCCGGCAGAACGGTGCTGACGCAAGCGGTGCTCGAGGGCGTGGCGTTCGCCTTCCGCGACTGTCTCGAAGCGCTCAGGAAGGCCGGCACCATGCTTGACCGCGTCACCGCCATCGGCGGCGGTTCGCGCTCGGCCTACTGGCTGAAGGCGATCGCCACGGCGCTCGGCCTTCCGGTCGACATTCCGGCCGAAGGCGATTTCGGCGCGGCTTTCGGGGCAGCGCGGCTTGGCCTGATCGCCGCCGAGGGAGCCGATCCCGCCGCGATCTGCGCGCCGCCCGCGATCTCCCATTCGGTCGATCCCGACGGGGCGCTTACGGGCGCTTACGATGCGGCCTACCAGCGCTACCGGGCGCTTTACCCCGCAGTCAAGAAAGCGACCGCCCGATAGCGGGGCCTGCCAGGTGCGATCACGCCTCAGTTCGCCGGCACGCCGTTCTTCCAGCTTGCCCAGTCGCTGACGATGGCGTGGGTGAGGCGGGAGCCGACAAGATAGGCGTTTTCGACGGACGGGATGAAGCCGCCCGACTGCGCGTGCAGCGACTGGTCCGGCGTCTGGCCGGGATATTCCTGGTCGAAGTTCGACGCCGTGCGCAGCAGCGCCACCCGCTTCATGTCGATACGGCCCATATCGGCGCCGCGGCTGAGCGCGGTGAGGGTGGCGTTGTCCTCCTGCTGGGTGGTGCAGTAGTTGGCCGCGCCGTCGGTCATCAGCTTCGCCCAGTCGTTCATCGCCTTGCTCGTCAGCGAGCCATGCCACCATGTATCGGTCGAGACGGTGTCGCAGATCGATATCGCCGGCGGCTGGTTCGCCGGCGCATTAGGATAGTGCGCCCGGTATGCTTTCGCCGTGTCGCTGTCTTCGAGCTTCACGTCCTTGGAGAGTTCGTAAGCCTTCGCGGTCAGCGCTTCGTTCAGATGGAAGACCTCGGTGCCGTAGTCGGGCTTCGGCTTGTCCTTGGGCGTGGCGCTGAAGATGCCGAGCCGGCCGGTGCTCCATTCCTTCGGGATCTGGCGTGCGTCGATTTCCCATTGCAGGCCGCCGTCGACGGCGTAGCGCGCCCAGTGCGCCGAGCCCAGCGTTCCGTCCGCCGGATCGACGCCGGCGATGCCGGCGATGAGGATGTAGCTGTGGGAGAGATCCAGCCTGTCGGAATGGACCAGCGCCGATATCGAACTCGCCGCGTTCGCGTAGCCCATCGAGGTGGTCACAAGGCACAGGCCTTCCTCATTGCACAGAAGATCGGGGAAGGCCTTCGAAAGGCCGGGAATCGTGATCCTCGTCGTCAGTTTCTCGTTTTCGATCCAGCGCTGCGCCTCGCCAGGAGTATCGCCCGGCACTTCAAACATCGTCACGACGAGAATCTTTGGCGTGATCGTCGGGGCTTTTTCCTGCGCGGCGGCGGGACCGATCGCCGGGATGCTGGCTGCAAGGACACAGGCGGCAACGAAAAGCTTCAAATCGATGATCCTTCTTGACCGGGACGGAGGATTGGCGCAGCGTAACGCTGGTTCTCTCAACCGTATCAGATGTTTATCGCTGCGTTGCAAGCCTCGTGGGAAAATGGCGGAGTTTCGGGCTACCCGGACCATCATTCTCCCGGGCACCGCTTTTCACAACCGTCTTTTCGATATTTTCGGCATTCCGGTTGGTGCGGAGAATGGCGGGCGTTTCTCTCCGGAACGATGGAACCGGTTTTCGCGTTTCTTTGGCCTCGAACAAGGAGAATGATCATGAAGAGCCTATTGATCGCTGCGATGATCGCAATCGGCGGTGTTGCCACCGTAGGCGTGCCGGCCCAGGCGGCGAGCTTCGTCGTTCAGACGGATAATGGCTGGCACCACGGCCGTCGTCATCATGAGGATCGCCGTCACTGGCGGCGACACCATGAACGTCATTGCTGGGTACAGGAGCGCCGCTCCTGGCATCACGGTCATCGGGTGATCCGCCGCGAGCGCGTCTGCGACTGAGCCTGCTTTACAGGACGCCGGAGCTTGGGGCTTCGGCGTCCGAGTCGCCGCTTGATTCGTTCCGTGGGGGATGCGGCGAATCCCGTCCTGCCTTGTCTCCCCGCTTGAAACCGCCTGGTTAGCCCAATAGTGTCGCGCCGCGCGTGGCGCAGTCGTTCCCTACGGGCGGATTGCGAGCGACGGAATCAGGATATTCCCGACAATCGAGAGGGACAGGGCATGAGCAGCGGCTTTTTCGGCGATATCAAACCGATTAGATATGAAGGTCCGGAAAGCGAGAACCCGCTGGCCTACCGGCATTACGATGCCGACGAGATCGTCATGGGCAAGCGCATGGCGGACCATCTGCGCTTCGCCGTCGCCTATTGGCATTCCTTCACCTGGCCGGGCGGCGATCCGTTCGGCGGGCAGACCTTCGACCGGCCATGGTTCGCCAAGCCCGGTGAAATCGAGACGATGGAGCACGCGAAGCTGAAGGCGGACGTGGCCTTCGAGATGTTCTCGCTCCTCGGCACGCCCTATTTCTGCTTTCACGACGCTGACGTCCGTCCGGAGGGCGCGAATTTCTCCGAAAGTGCTTCGCGGCTCGACCAGATCGCCGAAATCTTCGCCGGCAAGATGAGGGAGACCGGCGTCAAGCTCCTGTGGGGGACGGCAAACCTCTTCTCCAGCCGCCGCTTCATGGCAGGTGCGGCCACCAATCCGGACCCGGATGTTTTCGCCTATGCCGCGGCGACGGTGAAGAAATGCATCGACGTGACCAAAGATCTCGGCGGCGAGAATTATGTGCTGTGGGGCGGGCGCGAGGGCTACGAGACGCTGCTCAACACGGATATCGGCCGCGAGACGGAGCAGGCCGGCCGCTTCCTCTCCATGGTCGTCGACTACAGGCACCGCATCGGCTTCAAGGGCACGATCCTGATCGAGCCGAAGCCGCAGGAGCCGACCAAGCACCAGTATGATTATGACGTTGCGACCGTCTACGGCTTCCTGAAGCGTTTCGGGCTGGAGAACGAGGTCAAGGTCAATATCGAGCAGGGCCACGCCATCCTTGCCGGCCACACCTTCGAGCACGAACTGGCGCTGGCCGCCGCGCTCGGCATTTTCGGCTCCATCGACATGAACCGCAACGACTACCAGTCGGGCTGGGACACCGACCAGTTCCCCAACAACGTGCCGGAAATGGCGCTCGCCTATTACCAGGTGCTGCGGGCCGGAGGCTTCACCACCGGCGGCACCAATTTCGACGCCAAGCTTCGCCGCCAGTCGCTCGATCCGCAAGACCTCCTGATCGCCCATATCGGCGCGATGGATTGCTGTGCGCGCGGCCTGAAGGCCGCGGCGCGGATGATCGCGGACAAGGCGCTCTCCGGACCGCTCGATGAGCGCTATTCCGGATGGAAGTCGGTGGAAGCGCAGGCGATGCTTTCCGGCAAGCGGACGCTGGAACAGGTGGCTGAGCGTGTGGTGAAGGAGAAGATCGAGCCCGAGCCGAAATCCGGCCGGCAGGAATATCTTGAGAATGTCGTCAACCGCTATGTATGAGGCCTGACCCGCTATGCCTCGCCTCAGTGCATTGGCAGCGCTGCCGCCTGCCATCCAAAAGCCTTCCTACAATAGCTCCGTGCCCTCGGGCATCGTGCATCTTGGCACCGGGGCTTTTCATCGCGCGCATCAGGCCGTTTATACGGATGATGCGCTGGCGAGATTCGGCGGCGGTTGGATGATCACCGGCGTCAGCCTGCGTTCGCCCGACGTTGCGAACCAGCTCAATCCGCAGGACGGGCTCTACACGCTTCTGACGCGCGGACCGGCTGGCGTCGAGGCGCGCGTGATCGGCAGCATAAGGTGCGTTCTCGTCGCGTCGGACGAGCCGGAAAAGGTGCTCGATGCGCTGGTGGCGCCGGAAACGAAGATCGTCAGCCTGACCATCACCGAAAAGGGCTACGGGCTCGATCCGAAGACGGGCGGGCTCGACCGAACGCATCCGGGGATCGCCGCCGACCTTGTGGACCCGGCCCACCCCAAGAGTGCGGTTGGCTTCATCGTGGAGGCGTTGCGGCGCCGTCATGAAGCGGGTCTCCCCGGCTTCACGGTCCTTAGCTGTGATAATCTGCCTTCCAACGGCAAAGCGGTCGCGCGGCTGGTGAGCGAGTTCGCGGCCGAAGCCGCTCCCGAAATCGCCGCCTTCATCGAGGTGGACGTCTCCTTCCCTTCGACCATGGTCGACCGCATCACGCCGGCCGCTACCCAAAAGACATTCGATGATGTTCGCGCTTTGACCGGTTGCGACGACACGGGTGCGGTCGAGACCGAGCCCTTCTCGCAATGGATCATCGAGGACGATTTCGTTGCCGGAAGGCCGGATTGGGAGGCGGGTGGTGCGCTCTTCGTTTCCGACGTGGCGCCATACGAGAAGATGAAGCTCAGGATGCTGAATGGCGCGCATTCGATGCTCGCCTATTGCGGCTTCCTCGCCGGCCATCGCTATGTGCGCGATGTGATGGGCGATCCCGCGCTTGCCGCTCTGGTGGCGCAGCATATGAAGGCGGCCGCCGCGACGCTCGATCCGGTGCCCGGCGTCGACCTCAGCCGATATGCGGCGGATTTGCAGGAGCGTTTCCGCAATCCCGCCATCGCGCACGAGACCTACCAGATCGCCATGGACGGGACGCAGAAACTGCCGCAGCGTCTTTTGGAGCCCGCGACCGTGGCGCTGGAGCGGGGACAGGCGATCGACGCCTTCGCCTTCGCCGTGGCGGCATGGATGCGCTATGCACTCGGCCGCAAGGAAGACGGCGAGCCCTATGCCCTGCGCGATCCGCGGGAGAAGGAAATCACCGCGATACTGGAAGGGGCAAGCAAGGATGCCGGTGCAATCGCCGACGCGCTTTTGGCTCTGCCGGGGCTGTTTCCGGCCGCGCTCGGCGGCAATCCGGTCTGGACGGATGCGCTGAAGCGCAGACTTGCCCTCATTATGGACAAAGGAATGCGGGCGGCGATCGAGGAAGAAGCGCGAGGCCTGGTTTCCCGGTAAGGGCAAGCCATCGCGGGAAAACCGTTATTGTACGAGAAAATAATCCTCCACCTTCGCCGCCGCCTCCCTCAATCTCGGCAGGATCTCGCGCTTCATTTCGGCGACTGAAAAGCGCGCGGTCTGGGTCGAGACATTGAGCGCTGCGACGATCCTGCCGGTTCCGTCGCGGATCGGTACGGCGATGGAGCGAAGCCCGAGTTCCAGTTCCTCGTCGGCGACGGCGAAACCCTCACGGCGGATTTTTTCGATCGCTTCGCGCAACGCCGCCGGATCGGTGATCGTCTTCGGCGTGTTGGGTTTCAGGTTTGCCTTTTCGAGAAAGGCCGCAAGCTGGTCTCCGTCGAGCCCGGAGAGCAGGATTTTGCCCATCGAGGTGCAATAGGCGGGCAGCCGCGTTCCGACATGCAGCGTGACGGAAAGGATGGCGCGGCTCGGCGCGCGCGCGACATAGACGACATCCTCTCCGGCGAGGATCGCGGCCGAGCAGGATTCGTTGAAGGTGGCGGAAAGCTCGCGCATGAAGGGCTCCGCGAAGGTCCATAGCGGGGTGCCCTGCAGCCAGATGCGCGCCAGCGCCAGCAGCCGGGACGAGAGCTGGAAGCGGCGACCGTTCTGCGTCGCGTAACCGGCTGCCGCCAGGGTGAGCAGGAAACGCCTGGCGCCGGCGCGTGTCAGGCCGGCCTCTTCGGCGGTTTCGGTCAAGGTGAGCCCTGCCGGGTGCGCGGCGAGGATTTCCACCACGCCGAGGCCCTTCACGAGCGAGCCGACATGATCGCGCGCGCGATCGGCGCTTTCGATTGACTCGGTCCTCATCGTCATCTAATAAGTATCACATATAAAACATTTGTTCGCAATACGAACTTTGTTTCTGATGGATCGAGCAATGAACAAGATCTGCACCAGCGTCGATGCGGCGATTGCCGATGTAAAGGACGGGGCGTCGGTGATGATCGGCGGGTTCGGCGGCGCCGGTGCCCCGATCGAACTGATCGGCGCGCTGATCGAGCGCTACAGGGCGACGGGGTCGCCCGGATCGCTGACGGTGATCAACAACAATGCCGGTAACGGCGCGGTCGGTATCGCCGCCATGATCTATGCCGGCATGGTCGCCAAGATGATCTGCTCGTTTCCGCGTTCATCCGATCCCAAGGCGTTCACGGAGCGCTATCTGGCCGGAAGGATCGAGCTGGAACTGGTCCCGCAGGGAACGCTTGCCGAGCGCATCCGCGCGGCCGGCGCGGGCATCCCCGCCTTCTACACGCCGACGAGCTACGGGACGCAGCTTGCCGAGGGCAAGCCGGTCGCCGAATTCGAGGGCAGGCATTACGTGCAGGAACGTTGGCTGAAGGCCGACGTGGCGCTTATCAAGGCCGAGATCGCCGACCGTAAGGGAAATCTTACCTATAACAAGGCCGCGCGGAATTTCGCGCCGCTGATGGCGATGGCGGCCGCCATGACGGTGGTGCAGGCTCGGCGGATCGTGGAGCCGGGCGGGATCGACCCCGAGCATGTCGTCACGCCGGGCATATTCGTCGATCGTCTCGTCGAGGTCGCGGACGCCAGACAGGAAGAGGTCCTGCTGCGCGAGGGAGCGAAGCAATGATCGCCAAGCTGACCAACGCGCAGATCGCATGGCGCGCGGCGCAGGATATCCCCGACGGTGCCTACGTGAATCTTGGCATCGGTTTTCCCGAGATGGTGGCCAAGTTCAAGCCTGAAGGCCGTGAAGTCATCTATCATACCGAGAACGGCATCCTGGGCTTTGGCGAGGCTCCTGCCGCTGGTCAGGAAGATTGGGACCTGATCAACGCCGGCAAGAAGCCGGTCTCGCTGACGCCGGGCGCGGCGTTCTTTCACCATGCGGATTCATTTTCGATGGTGCGCGGCGGACATCTCGACGTCGCCATCCTCGGCGCTTACGAGGTCGCGGAAAACGGCGATCTCGCCAATTGGAGCACGGGGCCGGGCTCGGTGCCGGCGGTCGGCGGGGCGATGGACCTGGTCCATGGCGCCAAACGCGTCGCCGTCATCACCGACCACGTCACCAAGGACGGCAGGCCGAAGCTGGTGAAAAAGTGCAGCCTGCCGCTGACCGGCGTCGGCTGCGTGACCAGGGTCTATACCAGTCTCGCGGTGGTCGATGTCGTGAACGCGCGGTTCGTCCTGCGCGAAAAGCTGCCGGGCATGAGTCTTGAGGAATTGCAGGGCTTGACCGGCGCGACGCTGACGGTCAATGGCAGCGTCGGGGATCTGGTCGTTCCGGAGGTTTGAAATGGCTGAAACTTATATTTGCGATTACATCCGTACGCCGATCGGCCGTTTCGCCGGGTCGCTCGCCGCCGTCCGCGCCGACGATCTTGCGGCGATACCGCTCCGCGCCCTGATGGAACGCAATAAAGGCGTCGACTGGGAAGCGGTGGACGATCTCCTCTATGGCTGCGCCAACCAGGCCGGCGAGGATAACCGCAACGTCGCCCGCATGGCGCTGCTTCTGGCCGGCATGCCGAAGGAAATGTCCGCTGCGACCATCAATCGGCTGTGCGGCTCGGGCATGGACGCGACGATCACCGCAGCCCGCGCCATCAAGGCGGGCGAGGCCGACATCATCGTCGCCGGCGGCGTTGAATCCATGTCGCGCGCGCCATTCGTCATGCCGAAGGCAGGCACGGCCTATTCGCGGAACGCGGAAATCTACGACACCACCATCGGCTGGCGCTTCGTCAATCCGCTGATGAAGAAGCAGTACGGCATCGATTCCATGCCGGAGACGGGCGAGAATGTCGCCGAGCAGTTCCAGATCAGCCGCAAGGACCAGGACGCGTTCGCCGTCCGCAGCCAGGAAAAGGCGATCGCCGCCCAAGGCAACGGCAGGTTGGCGAAAGAGATCGTCGCGGTGACGATCCGGCAGCGCAAGGGCGACCCGATCGTGGTCGACAAGGACGAGCATCCGCGCGCCGGTACGACCATAGAGGTGCTGGCGAAACTGCCGACGCCGTTCCGCGAGGGCGGCACGGTGACGGCCGGCAATGCGTCGGGCGTGAACGACGGCGCCGCCGCGCTGATCGTCGCCTCGGAAGCGGCGATCGGGAAATACGGCCTTAAGCCGATCGCGCGCATTCTGGGCGGCGCTGCCGCTGGTGTCGAGCCGCGCATCATGGGCTTCGGTCCGGCGCCGGCGACGAAGAAGCTGTGCGAACGGCTCGGCCTGAAGCCGTCCGATTTCGACGTGATCGAACTCAACGAGGCGTTCGCCTCGCAGGGCATCGCCGTGCTGCGCGACCTCGGCGTTCCCGAGGATGCGGAGTTCGTCAACCCGAACGGCGGCGCCATCGCGCTTGGCCATCCGCTCGGGATGTCGGGCGCACGCATCGCCGGCACGGCCGCGCTGGAACTGAAGGAACGCCAGGGCAAGCTTGCGCTCGCCACCATGTGCATCGGCGTCGGCCAGGGCATCGCGGTGGCGCTGGAGCGGGTGTGAAGCCCGAATAAGGGCAGGGTGCAGCGCAGGCCCTGCCGCTTTATTCGGCAGTCCAGTCCTCGACTTCCAACCCCGGCACGTACTGGAAAGCGCGATCGTTCGTGACCAGCGTCGCGCCGGCTTCAAGCGCATGCGCGGCGATCAGCATGTCGAGAGGCTGGAGAGCTTTGCCGAGTCGCTTCATCGCCAAGCGGAGATCGCCGTAGGCGAGCGCCGTTTCCCGGGTCCAGGGCAATACAGCAACTTCGGTGAAGAAATCCGCGATTGCTTCCGCTAGCCTCATGGAAGCTGGCCGTTGAGCTTGGCCAAACCGTGTCTCCCCATAGGAAACCGACGATACGCATAACTGGTTTGTCGGGACCTTCGGCAACCGCTCGGCGAGCGCGGCCGATCGCCTATGGACAGTGTTGCTCACGATATTGGTATCGAGCATCCATATCGTCATGCGAAGGGATCGTCACGTTCCTGGACGCCCTGGTCCCGATCTTCCATGAAACCTTCGAGTTCTTCCGGAGGGATCGCGTCACGTAATTCGAAAAACCGGGCAAGAGAACCCGTTCGTTTTCTTTTCTCGGAAAGGATCACATCTCCCGTCACCGGATTGCGCCTGATGTTCACTTCCACCCCTTCAAAGCGGAACTCGGCTGGCAGCCGCACTGCCTGGCTTCGGCCATTCTTGAATATTTTGGCGGTACGAGGAGTGCCGGGAAAGCGGGGCTTCTCGTTCATGGTCCACTCCCTTTGGTGGTATATACCAATAATATATGCCACGACACATCAACAAAAAAGGCCGATTCCATACTATCCTCTCCGCATCCTGACCGGCGCCTTGCCGAAGGCGCGGCCGAATGCCCGGCTGAAGGCGGCGGCGGAGGAGAAGCCGGTTCGTGCGGCGATATCGGCCATCGGTATCCTCGTGTCGAGCACGAGCCTGCGGGCCGCGCCGAGCCTGAGGCGCAAATAATAGGCGCCCGGCGTCTCGCCGATCGACTTGTGGAAAATCGTCTCCAGTGAGCGCGCCGTCACGCCGGCCCGCCGGGCGATTGCGGCAATGGTGAGCGGATGGTCGATATGCGCTTCCATCAGGCGGATCGCCTGCGCTAGACGCGGGTCGTAGCCGTCGAGGCGGCCGAGCGAGACCAGCGGCTGGGCGTCGGACGAGGCGCGCGCCTGTTCGTAGATGAACACGCTCGCCACGTCGAGCGCGACGGCCATGCCAAGCCGGGTGCGAACGAGATGCAGCATCAGATCGAAGGTCGGCGAGGCGCCGCCGGTGGTGAAGGCCGGCCCGTCGATAACGTAGCGGTCCGGGCGGATGTCGCTTTCAGGGAAAGCGGCGGCGAAGTCCTCCATATCCTCCCAATGCGTGGTCGCCGCCCGGCCTTCCAGCAGGCCGGCACGGGCGATCAGCCAGGCGCCGGCCTCGACGCCGCCATAGGCGCGGGCTGCCCTCGCAACCCGCCTGATGCCGGAGAGAAGGGCAGGGGTGGCCTGCTCGCGATTGCCGAAGCCGGCAATGACAGCGAGAACATCGGTCCTCAGGGCCGGATCGAGCGGGCCGGAGACGGCGACCGGCATACCGCTGCTCGTAAGCGGCGGCTTGCCGTCCGCCGAGACGATCCTCCATTCAAAAACATTTCGCCCGCTGATACGGTTGGCGGCGCGCAGTGGGTCGATGGCGGAGGCCACGCACATGATGGAGGCGCCCGAGAGCACCAGAAAGGTCACATGCAGCGGGTCGTGTTCCGGGCTGAAGATGGCGGCTTCGCTTTTCATCAACCCCGATGCGTAATTCGCAAAACAATCCGCCGCAAGTGAGGAGATGATCGGAACGCCATTTCAGGAGGAAGCCGATGCCGCTTGCCATGAACCGTGAAGTGTTCATTACCTGTGCCGTCACCGGGTCCGGCGGCACGCAGGACCGCAGCCCGCATGTGCCGCGTTCGCCCAAGCAGATCGCCGAGAGCGCCATTGCCGCGGCGAAGGCCGGGGCCGCCGTCGTTCACTGCCATGTGCGCGACCCCGAGACGGGCAAGCCGCGCCGAGACGTTTCTCTCTACCGCGAGGTGACGGAGCGTATCCGCGCGGCGGATGTCGACGTCGTGCTGAACCTCACGGCCGGCATGGGCGGCGACATGGTGTTCGGCTCGACTGAAAGCCCGCTGCCGCTCAAGGAAGCCGGCACCGACATGGCCGGCGCTTCCGAGCGTGTCGAGCATGTACGCCAGTGCCTGCCGGAAATCTGCACGCTCGATTGCGGCACGATGAACTTCGCCGAGGCCGACTATGTGATGACCAACACGCCCGGCATGCTGCGCGCCATGGGCTCGATGATGACCGAACTCGGCGTCAAGCCCGAAATAGAAGCCTTCGACACCGGGCATCTGTGGTTCGCCAAACAGCTTGTCGAGGAGAAGGTGCTGGAGCCCGACGCGCTGGTGCAGCTATGCATGGGCGTTCCCTGGGGCGCGCCGGACGACCTCAACACCTTCATGGCGATGGTCAACAACGTGCCGAAGGAGTGGACCTTTTCCGCCTTCTCGCTCGGCCGCAACCAGATGGCCTATGTGGCGGCGGCGGTGCTTGCCGGCGGCAATGTGCGTGTGGGGCTGGAAGACAATCTGTGGCTCGGCAAGGGTGTGCTGGCCACCAACGCGCAGCTTGTCGAGCGCGCCGTGACGATCATCGAGAATTTGGGCGCGCGGGTCATCGGACCGGAAGAGGTGCGCAGGAAACTCGGGCTGACGAAGCGCGCGCCGCTGGCAGCGTAGGAGGATTATATGACCATCACCAGAGCAGCCTGTATCGGCGGCGGCGTCATCGGCGCGGGCTGGGTGGCGCGGCTCGTGCTGAACGGGGTCGATGTCTCGATCTTCGATCCCGATCCGGAAGCGTCCCGCAAGGTCGGCGAGGTGATGAAGAACGCCCGCCGCGCATATAAGGCGATGGCGACCGGCGGCTTGCCGAAGGAAGGCAGGATCGCGTACGCGAAGTCGATCGCGGAGGCCGTTGCGGGCGCCGATTTCGTCCAGGAAAGCGTACCGGAACGCCTCGACCTCAAGCACAAGGTGCTGGCCGAGATCGACCGCCACGCCGCGCCTGACGCAATCGTCGGATCGTCCACCTCCGGCATCCTGCCGTCCGACATGCAGGCGGCGATGAAGCATGGCGACCGGCTCGTCGTCGCGCACCCCTACAATCCCGTCTATCTGCTGCCGCTGGTCGAGATCGTCGGCGGCAAGGATACCTCGAAAGCGGCGATCGTGAAGGCTAAGGAACTTTACGCCTCGATCGGCATGAAGCCTGTCGCCATCCGCAAGGAGATCGAGGCGTTCGTCGGCGACCGGCTTCTGGAAGCGGCATGGCGCGAATCGCTCTGGCTCATTAAGGACGGTATCTGCACCGTCGAGGAACTCGACGATATCATGCGCTACGGCTTCGGCCTCCGCTGGGCGCAGATGGGCATGTTCCAGGTCTATCGCGTGGCCGGCGGCGAGGCCGGCATGCGCCACTTCATGGCGCAGTTCGGGCCGTGCCTGTCATGGCCGTGGACGAAGTTGATGGACGTGCCGGAATTCAACGACGAACTGGTCGATCTGATCGCGACGCAATCCGACGACCAGTCCGGGAAATGGTCGATTCGCCAGCTTGAGAAGATACGCGACGAAAACCTCGTCGCGATCATGGAAGCGCTGTCGAAGACCAACAAGGGCAAGGGCTGGGGCGCCGGGGAACTGCATCGGGATTATGTGAAGAAGCTCGGCAAGATGGCGGCGAAGAAACCGCTCTCGAAGGCTGCGGCGAAGGCCAGGGCTGAGAAACCGAAGAAGGTAGTTGGGAAAGGGAAGCGAACGTGACGTTCATCCCCCTCTCCGTCGCCGCTTCGCGGCGCCACCTCTCCCCCCGTCCCGGGTGGAGAGGACAGACGCCCGGCCGTGCTCCCGTCCTCTCCCTCACAAAGTGGGGGAGAGGTGGCGCGCGTAGCGCGACGGAGAGGGGGTACTGCATCCGCTTCATTGGAAGGGAGGCTCGTTCATGAATTTTGGCCTCACCGAAGAACAGCAACTCATCGTCGACACGACGCGCGCCTTCGTCGAAAACGAGCTTTATCCGCATGAGGCCGAGGTCGAGCGCACCGGCCATCTGCGGGTCGAACTCATCAGGGAATTGCAGGCTAAGGCGATTGCCGCCGGGCTCTATGCGGCCAACATGCCCGCCGAAGTGGGTGGGGCCGGGCTCGATACGCTGACCTGGCTGCTCTACGAAAAGGAACTTGGCCGCGCCAACTATGCGCTGCACTGGACCTGTGTAGCGCGGCCCTCGAACATCCTGCTTGCCGGCACGGACGAGCAGAAGGAAAAATACCTTTACCCTTGCATCAGCGGCGAGAAGTGGGACTGCCTCGCCATGACGGAACCCGGCGCCGGCTCCGATCTGCGCGGCATGAAGGCGACGGCCGTCAAGGACGGTTCCGATTGGGTGCTGAATGGCACCAAGCATTTCATCAGCCACGCCGACATCGCCGATTTTGCCATCGTCTTCATGGCTTCGGGCGAGGAGGAAACTCCGCGCGGAAAGCGAAAAAAGATAACCGCCTTCTTCGTTGACAAGGGCACGCCGGGCTTCACCGTGCGTGATGGCTACCGCAACGTCTCGCATCGCGGCTACACCAACTCGATCCTCGAATTCGACGATTGCCGGCTGCCGTCAAGCCAGGTGCTGGGCGAGGTGCATCGCGGTTTCGAAGTCGCCAATTCGTGGCTCGGCGCGACCAGGCTGCAAGTGGCGGCGACCTGCCTCGGGCGGGCGGAGCGCGCGCTTGGCCACGCGATCGGCTACGCCGCCGAGCGCCAGCAATTCGGCCAGAAGATCGGCAAGTTCCAGGGCGTTTCCTTCAAGCTCGCCGACATGGCGACGGAACTGAAGGCGGCCGAACTGATGGTGCTGGAGGCGGGCTGGAAATACGATGCCGGCACCGTCACCGATCAGGATATGGCGATGGCCAAGCTGAAGGCGACCGAAATGCTCGCTTTCGTCGCCGACGAAGCTATCCAGATCCATGGCGGCATGGGCCTCATGGACGATTTGCCGTTGGAGCGCATCTGGCGCGATGCGCGCGTCGAGCGCATCTGGGAGGGGACGAGCGAGATCCAGAGGCATATCATCTCCCGGGCGCTTTTGAGGGCGGTCGGTGGATGAGTGGCCGTCTTGATCGCCTGCTGCGCCCAAAATCCATCGCCGTGGTCGGCGGTGGGGCGTTTGCGACCAATGTCGTCGAGCAATGCGTGAAGATGGGATACGCTGGCGATCTGTGGCCGGTGCATCCGACAAAGAGTGCCGTTGCCGGGGTGAAAGCCTATCGTTCCGTCGAGGAGCTGCCTCATTCGCCGGATGCTGCCTTCATCGGCGTTAACCGCCGTCTCACCTTGGAAATTGTCGAGTCGTTACGGAAGCGGAATGCTGGCGGCGCCATCTGTTTTGCCGCCGGTTTCCTCGAGACGAAGAACGACGACGCCGAAGGGGAATCCTTGCAGGCAGCTTTGGTCGAGGCGGCGGGTGAAATGCCGATCATCGGGCCGAACTGCTACGGGCTGATCAACTATGCCGATGGCGCGCTTCTGTGGCCCGATCAGCATGGCGGCAGGCGATTGGCGCCCGGCGAGCGGGGCGTCGCCATCATTACGCAATCCTCCAATATCGCCTGCAACCTCACCATGCAGAAGCGCGGCCTGCCGGTGGCCTATCTGATGACCGCCGGCAACCAGGCCCAGACCGGGCTGTCGGAGATGGCGCTCGGGCTGATCGAGGACGATCGGGTCTCGGCGCTCGGGCTGCATATCGAGGGCTTCGATTCCGTTGCCGGCTTCGAGCTTCTGGCGGCGCGGGCGCGCGAACTGAAAAAGCCGATCGTCGCCATGAAAGCCGGTCGCTCCGAACAGGCGCGGGCCGCGACCATCTCGCATACAGCGTCGCTGGCTGGTTCCGACGCCGCTTCCGACGCTTTTTTCAAACGGCTCGGCGTAGCGCGGGTCGATACGATCCCGTCCTTTCTGGAGACGCTGAAATTTCTACATGTCGGCGGCCCATTAGCCGGCTACACGCTTTCCTCCATGAGTTGTTCGGGCGGCGAGGCGTCGGTGATGGCCGACAGCGCCGAGGGACGCAGGCTTCGCTTTCCAACGCTGGCGGCGGAACACCGGTCGCGCGTGAAAGAGACGCTTGGGCCGCTTGTCGCCGTCGCCAATCCGCTCGACTACAACACCTTCATCTGGAACAACGAGCCCGCACTCACGGCAACCTTCTCGGCCTTCGTTTCGGGCGGCTTCGATCTCAACATGCTGGTGCTCGACTTCCCGCGCGCTGACCGCTGCTCGGATGCCGATTGGTGGCCGACCGTGCGCGCTTTCGACGCGGCGCTGAAGGTGAACGGGGCTAGAGGTGCCATCGTCGCATCCATGGGCGAGAATTTGCCTGAAGACTATGCGACTGATCTGATCAGACGCGGCATCGTGCCGTTCATGGGCATCGCCGAGGCGATGGACGCGGCGGAGGCGGCAGCGTTTGTGGGTGAGAGGTGGGGACGGCTTTCCTCGTCCCCTGTGGGCGAGGTGGGGACCCCCACCCCTAGCCCCTCCCCACAAGGGGGAGGGGGACTTTGCTCTGGCACCACATGGCATCGAACTTCGACGGCTTTAGCTCGGAAAGAAGTGACAGCGTCTCCCTCCCCCTTGTGGGGAGGGGACAGGGGTAGGGGTAATGAGCCGTCCAATTCTTCCCAATGGGAGGAAAGGTGCGAGCCCTCCGAAGCCAGGGCCAAGTCCTTGCTGGCACAATATGGCCTGCCGGTTCCGGCAGGGCGGAAGGTGTCGACGCCCGACCAGGCGGTCGGGGCCGCGAGCGAACTCGGCTTTCCAGTCGCGCTGAAGGCGCTTGGCGTGGCGCATAAGTCCGAGTATGGGGCGGTCCGCCTCAATCTGGCGAGCGGCGATGCGGTGGAAGCGGCCGCGCGTGATCTCCTGCCGCTCGGCTCGGGTCTCTACATCGAGAAGATGGTGGCGGGCGGTGTTGCCGAGCTGATCGTCGGCATCACGCGTGACGTGGTGTTCGGTCCGGTGATGACGGTTGGCTCCGGCGGGGTGTTGGTCGAATTGTTGCAGGATTCCACCACGCTGCTGCTGCCGGCCGGTCGCGAGGAGGTCGAGGCGGCGCTGCGCGGCCTGAAGCTCTTTCCGCTGCTCGACGGCTATCGCGGGCGGCCGAAGGCGGATCTCTCCGCCGCCGTCGACGCGATCCTCGGCGTTGCCTCCTTCGCGCTCCGACATGCCGGGGCGATCGAGGAACTCGATATCAATCCGCTGATCGTTTGCCGGCAAGGGGAGGGAGCGTGGATCGCCGACGCGCTGCTCGTCCTTGCGGCTACGTCGGATGCAAGGGAGCCGACATATGCCTGATATCGTCACCACCCGCCGCGAGGGCGCTATCCTCGAGATCACGCTCGACCGCCCGAAGGCGAACGCCATCGATCTCGCCACCTCACGGCTGATGGGTGAGACCTTCCGTGCCTTCCGCGACGATCCGGAACTGCGCGTGGCGATCGTTCGGACGGCGGGAGAAAAGTTCTTCTCGGCTGGTTGGGACCTGAAAGCCGCGGCCGGCGGGGATGCCGTGGACGGGGATTACGGCGTCGGCGGCTTCGGCGGCTTGCAGGAACTGCGCGACATGAACAAGCCGGTCATTGCCTGTGTCAACGGCATGGCGGTCGGCGGCGGTTTCGAACTGGCGCTTTCCTGCGACCTGATCTACGCGGCGGAGCATTCACGCTTCGCGCTGCCGGAAATCCGCGCGGGCACGCTGGCAGACGCCGCAACCGTGAAGCTGCCGAAGCGCATGCCCTATCACGTCGCCATGGACCTGCTCTTGACCGGCCGTTGGATGGATGCGGCCGAGGCGCTTCGCTGGGGCCTGGTCAACGAAGTGCTGCCGGGCGAGAAGCTCGAAGAACGCGTGTGGGAGATCGCGCGGCTGCTTGCCGGTGGGCCGCCGCTGGTCTTCGCCGCGATCAAGGAGGTCGCGCGCGAGGCCGAGGCCATGACCTTCCAGGACGCCATGAACCGGATCACCAAGCGCAAGTTCCGCACGGTGGACGAACTTTATGCATCGGAGGACAATCAGGAAGGTTTCCGTGCCTTCGCGGAAAAGCGCGATCCGGTCTGGAAGGGACGGTAGTGGCACCCGATTATTCGAAGCTGCTCGACAAGGAGGTCTGGGCGTTCATCAAACGCTCAGCCGGCCACTATGCGCAGGACGAGGTCGATCCGACGGTGGAGCAGAAGCGGGCGAACTATGACAGCTTGTGTCGGGATTTCTTTGCCGGCTACCCCGAAGGTGTCAGCGTCGAAACGGGAGCGATCGCGGAGGAAGATCACGATATCCCGATCCGCATTTATCGCTGCGATGGGCCGGACGATACGGCGCTCGTCCTCTACTACCATGGCGGCGGGTTTGTCCTCGGTGGGCTGGAAAGCCATGACGATGTCTGCGCTGAACTTTGCGGCCGCACCGGCTACGAGGTGGTGGCGGTGGATTATCGGCTGGCGCCGGAACATCCGCATCCGGCTGCCTTCGACGATGCACTCGCGGCCTTCGAATGGGCGATCGCCACCAGCGGACGCAACATCGTGTTGTGCGGGGATTCGGCCGGCGGCAATCTGGCGGCGGGCGTCAGCCATGCGACGCGCGGGCACAAGCGCCGCCCTGCCGGGCAGGTGCTGATCTATCCGACGCTCGGCGGCGATCACAGCAAGGGGTCCTACGTCACGCATGCCGAGGCACCGATGCTGACCGTGCGCGACATGGCCTTTTACGACGCGGTGCGGGCCGGCGACGCCGACGCATCCGGCGACATCGCTTTCGCTCCTTTGAAGGACGCCGACTTCGCCAACCTGCCGCCGACGGTGATCGTCTCGGCCGAATGCGATCCGCTGTCCTCGGACGGGCAAGCCTATTGCGAGCGCATGACGGCAGACGGCGGACGCTGCGTCTGGTTCAACGAGAAGGGACTGGTGCACGGTTATTTGAGAGCGCGTCACAGTGTCGGCCGCGCGCGGACCAGCTTCACCCGTATTGTCGAGGCGGTGAAGGCGCTCGGTAAGGGCGAGTGGGTTTATTGAGCTTCGTTATTCCGGCTTCGCCAATGCCGTCATGATCTCGGCTGCTGCGAGTGCCGCGATGACCGCCGGGCGCTTGTCGCGGAGCGTGCTGCCGCCGATGGGCGAGACGAGACGGGCGAATTCTTCTTCCGTGCCGCCGGCCGTTTTCAGGTACCAGCTTTTGCAGGTCGCCTTCTTGGTCTTCGATCCGATCATGCCGACATAGGCGGCGTCCGGCCTTTTCAGCGCCTCGCCGACGATCAGGAAGTCGAGCGCGTGATCGTGGGTCAAAACGACGAAGGCTGAACCCGCCGGCGCCGCGCGAACGGCTTCCTCCGGCATCGGCGTCAGCCTGGTCGTCACCGCCTCCGGCATGCCCTCAAGCGCATCGGCGCGGGTTTCCACGACGGTCACCTTAAGCGGCAGAAGCGAAAGGGCGGAGGCGAGCGCGTGGCCGACATGGCCGCCGCCGAAGAGATAGACGTGAGGATAGGCAGCGTCCTCCGATGTCGCCGTCTCGATCAGTTCATCGCGCAGCCCGGCATCGACGTGGCGGATGCTGAGTTCCACCCGGCCGCCGCAGCACTGGCCGATCTCGGGGCCAAGCGGAATATCGAGGGAGACACTGGGTGCTTCATGTTCGCGCGCCGGCGACGCGGATGAGACGATCGCCTCCCGCGCCCTGGCGATCGCCATGAATTCGAGCTGGCCGCCGCCGATGGTGCCGAAGGTGGCGGTCGGGGAAACCAGCATCCACGCGCCCTTCTCGCGCGGGGTCGATCCCTTCGCCTCCGCGACCTCTATCAGCGTCGCGACGGGCGAATTGTCCAGGAAGTTCTCGACGCCCTTTTTTGTGCTGGCCATGTTCGCCCGGCTCCGCGTGCCACGGAGTGATCAGTGCTCCACGCGTGTTTTCTTCAATTGCCCGATTGTCGTCAAAATACGCTCCGGCGTCGCCGGTGCGTCGAGGCGAGGACAGATCTTGTGATCGGTAACCGAGGCGACGGCATCGGAAAGCGCGTGCAGCACCGACATCGCCAGCATGAAAGGCGGTTCGCCGACCGCCTTGGAGCGGTGGACGGTCGGTTCTCCGGCCTCCGGCCAGTCCGCGAGCGTGACGTTGAAGATCTTCGGCCGGTCGGAGGCGAGCGGTATCTTGTAGGTCGAGGGCGCGTGGGTCCGCAGGCGCCCTTTGTCGTCCCACCAGAGCTCTTCGGTGGTCAGCCAGCCCATGCCTTGGATGAAGCCGCCCTCGATCTGGCCAAGATCGATGGCCGGGTTCAGCGAGCGTCCCGTCTCGTGCAGGATATCGGTGCGCTCGATCATGTATTCGCCGGTCAGCGTGTCGACGGAAACCTCGGAGCAGGCGGCACCATAGGCGAAATAATAGAAGGGATGGCCGGTGCCCTTGTCGCGGTCCCAGTGGATTTTCGGCGTCTTGTAGAAGCCGGCGGCCGAAAGCTGCACGCGCGCCTCATAGGCCTGCTTCACCAGTTCCGCGAACGGGATCTCGGCATTGCCGATGCGCACGCGGTTGGGCAGGAAGACGATCTGATCCTTCGCCACGCCATGCGTTTCGGAAGCGAAATCAATCAGGCGATCCTTGATCTGGCGCGCCCCGTTCTGCGCCGCCATCCCGTTGAGGTCGGAACCCGAGGAGGCCGCGGTCGCCGAGGTGTTCGGCACCTTGCCGGTGGTGGTGGCGGTGATCTTCACCTGGTCGAGGTCGATCTGGAATTCCTCCGCGACCACCTGCGCCACCTTGACGTAGAGGCCCTGGCCCATCTCGGTGCCGCCATGGTTCAGATGCACCGAACCGTCCGTATAGACATGCACGAGCGCGCCGGCCTGGTTGAAATGGGTGGCGGTGAACGAGATGCCGAACTTGACCGGCGTCAGCGCGATGCCGCGCTTGATTATGGCGCTGTTGGCGTTGAAGGCGGCGATCTGGCGGCGGCGGCGCTGGTAGTCCGAGCTTTTTTCAAGCTCGTCTACGATTCGCCCGATGATGTTGTCTTCTACCGTCTGGTGGTAGGGCGTGACGTTGCGCGTATCGGTGCCGTAGAAATTTTTCCGGCGGATTTCGAGCGGGTCCTTGCCGAGCGCGAATGCAATCTCGTCGATGATGCGTTCCGCGCCGACCATGCCCTGCGGGCCGCCGAAGCCGCGGAAGGCGGTGTTGGAGACGGTGTTGGTATAAAGCGGCGCGGAAACGGCCTTCACCGCCGGATAGAAATAGGAATTGTCGCAATGGAACAAAGCGCGGTCCGTTACGGCTCCGGAAAGATCCGCTGAAAACCCGCATCGCGCTGCGTAGCGCAACTCGACGCCCAGAATGTTGCCTTCGTCGTCGTAGCCGGCCTGGTAGTCGATCAGGAAATCGTGGCGCTTGCCGGTGGCGGTCATGTCGTCGTCGCGATCGGGCCTGATCTTGACGGCCTTTCCGGTGCGCTTGGCGGCGATCGCGGCCAGCGCCGCGAACTGGTTGCCCTGGGTCTCCTTGCCGCCGAAGCCGCCGCCCATTCGGCGCACCTCGATGGTCACGGCATTACTTGGTATGCCGAGCGCATGCGCCACCATGTGCTGCACCTCGCTCGGGTGCTGGGTGGAGGAATAGACGGTAACGTCGCGGTCCTCGCCGGGGATGGCGAGCGCGATCTGGCCTTCAAGGTAGAAATGATCCTGCCCGCCGACGCGCATCTGGCCCTTCACCTTGCGCGGCGCGGCGGCGATCGCGGCTGCGGCATCGCCGCGTTTCAGCGTCAGCGGATCGGTGACCAGCCTCGGCTTCTTCGGATCGGCTTCGGAAACGTCGGTGATGAAGGGCAGTTCGTCATATTCGACCTTGGCAAGACGGCAGGCGCGCCGTGCCGCGTCGCGGGTCCTTGCGATGACACAGAAGATCGGCTGGCCGTAAAACTGGACCTTGCCCTCGGCCAGAACAGGTTCGTCGTGCCGCCCGGTCGGTGAGATGTCGTTTTCTCCCGGCACGTCGCTGCCGGTCAGCACGTCGACCACGCCCGGTGCGGCGCGAACGGCCGAAAGGTCCATTGAACGGATCGTGGCATGGGTGGCCGTCGAAAGGCCGAGACAGCCATGCAGCGTGCCGGCCGGTTCGGGCATGTCGTCGATATAGACGGCCGTGCCGGTGACGTGCTTGTGCGCGGAATCGTGCTGCTGCCTGGTGTGGACACCGCCGGCAATGGCGATCGATTTGAGGTCTGGTGCTGTGTGCTTGTTCATCATGCTGCCTCGTAGCGGCCGACCTGCACCGGTCCGGCATGGCCGGACGTCTCCAGGAAGAAGCGGATAAGCAGGTTCTTCGACGCCAGCATACGATATTCCGCCGAGGCGCGCATGTCGGCGAGCGGCTTGAAATCCTTTTCATAGGCTTCGATAGCGGCGTCAACGGTTTCGCGCGTCCAAGGCTTGCCGGCAAGCGCGGCCTCAACCGCATGCGCGCGCTTCGGCGTCGCCGCCATGCCGCCATAGGCGATGCGGATGGTCGCGACCTTGCCGCTCGCATCGAGCGTGAGGTTGAACGCGCCGAGCGTGGCGGTGATGTCTTCGTCGCGGCGCTTGGTGATCTTGTAGATCGCAAAGCGGCTCGCGGGAGCGGGCAGGGGAACGTGCACGGCTTCGACGAACTCACCGGCCTGCCGGTCCTGCTTGCCGTAGTCGATGAAGAATTTTTCGAGCGGAATGGTGCGCCGCGCCTTGCCCTTGCGCAGCGTCAAGGTCGCGCCGAGCGCGATCAGCGGCGGCGGCGTGTCGCCGATCGGCGAGCCGTTGGCGATGTTACCGCCGAGCGTGCCCATATTGCGCACCTGCTCGCCGCCGATGCGGTCAATCAGATCTGCAAGCGCCGGGACGCGGCCGGCGAGCAGCTTGAACGCCTCCGTATAGGAGACGCCCGCGCCGATGGTCAGCACGCCGTCCTTCTCGGACGTGCGGCGCAACTCGTCCAGATGGCCGATGAAGACGACCGGCGAAATCTCGCGCATGAACTTCGTCACCCAAAGCCCGACATCGGTCGCGCCGGCGACGATCCTCGCCTTCGGTTCCGCGTCGAGAATATCGGCCAGATCATCGACCGAGGCCGGTACGTAAAAATGTTTCGTATCCGTTTTGATCTCGATGCGGGCGCCATCGCGCATGGATTTCAGCCGGCCGGTGATTTCGGCGCGTTCGGTAGCCAGCGGATCGTTTCGTGCATCCGCGTAGGAAGAAACCGCATGGGCGGCGCGCACGATCGGCTCGTAGCCGGTGCAGCGGCACAGATTGCCCTGGAGCGCCTTTTCGATGCGCTGCTCGGGCGGGTTTGGCTCCTGCATCCACAAAGCGTAGAGCGACATGACGAAGCCCGGCGTGCAGAAGCCGCATTGCGAGCCGTGGAAGTCGACAAGCGCCTGCTGGATGGGGTGCAGTTTGTCCGAAGACGGCGCGAGATGTTCGACGGTAACGACATGGGTGCCGTCGAGCGAACCCAGAAAGCGGATGCAGGAATTGACGCTCTCATAGATCAGGCCATCCGGCGTCAGGCGGCCGACCAGCACCGTGCAGGCGCCGCAATCGCCTTCCGCGCAGCCTTCCTTGGTGCCGACGAGCGAACGGCGCAGCCTCAGGTAATCGAGCAGCATTTCGTCGGGCGCGACTTCCGTGAGGCGAACATCCTCGCCGTTCAGGATGAAGCGGATTTCGGAACGGGTCCTCATCGTCAGCTCCCCCGATAGGTCGAATAGCCGAAGGGCGATAAAAGCAGCGGCACATGATAGTGGCCGGAGCCGGTCACGCCGAAGCGGATGGGTACCGTATCGAGGAAGGGCGGTTCGGCAAGTGTCAGCCCTGTCTTCCTGAGATACTTGCCGGCGGCAAAAACCAGTTCATACTCACCGGCGCGGAAGGCATCGCCCTCGAGCAACGGCCTGTCACAGCGCCCGTCCGCATTGGTGACGGCGGAGGCGAGTTCGGTACGGCGCTCGCCCTCTATGCGGTAGAGCGTCACCGGCAGGCCCGCGGCGGGCCCACCGCCGTATCGAGCACATGCGTGGTCAGCCTGCCGGCACCGGCATTCGCCATGGCCTTTTCTCTCCCTAGCCGTTCAGCGGCTTTCTTGCCGTCGATTGTGGATCACGATAGGCCAATGCATAGACGCTGGCGAAGAGGGCGGCCACAAAAAGACTTTCAAATTTTTCGAGGGAATGAACCCGTTCTCCTTTCGATTATCGTGCAGGAAAGAGGTGAGGTGATGGCCGAACAGAAGAAAAGCGGCGGCCCGGCGCGCTATATGCGCGACATGCGCGGCTACGGTGCCAATCCGCCCGACGCCAAATGGCCCGGCGGCGCGCATGTCGCCGTTCAGTTCGTGCTGAACTATGAAGAGGGCGGCGAGAATTGCGTGCTGCACGGCGACGCCGCTTCCGAGGCCTTCCTTTCGGAGATCGTCGGCGCGGCGCAATGGCCGGGCCAGCGCCACTGGAACATGGAATCCATCTACGAATACGGAGCGCGGGCCGCCTTCTGGCGGCTGCACCGGCTGTTCACCGGGGCCGGCGTGCCGGTCACCGTCTATGGCGTCGCCACCGCGCTCGCCCGTTCGCCCAACCAGTTGGCGGCGATGCAGGAGGCCGGCTGGGAGATCGCCTCGCACGGCAATAAATGGGTCGAGTTCAAGGATGTGGCGCCCGAGATGGAGCGCGCCGACATCGCCAAAGCGGTGCGGCTGCACACGGAAGTGACCGGTGAACGGCCGCTCGGCTATTATTATGGCCGCTGCTCAGTGAACACGGTGCGGCTCGCTGCCGAAGAGGGCGGCTTCGAATATGTCTCCGATACCTATGACGACGACCTGCCCTACTGGCTCGACCATGACGGGCACGGAAATCCGATCCCGCCGCAACTCGTCATCCCCTATACGCTCGACGCCAACGACATGCGGTTCGCCACGCCGCAGGGCTTCAATTCGGGCGACCAGTTCTTCAGCTACCTGAAGGACGCGTTCGACACGCTCTATGCCGAGGGCAAGGCCGGGCGGCCGAAGATGATGAATATCGGACTGCACAACCGCCTGATCGGCCGGCCGGGGCGCGTGGCGGCGCTGAAGCGCTTCGTCGACTACGTCAAGGGCCACGACAAGGTGTGGCTGGCGCGGCGCATCGATATTGCCCGCCACTGGCGCGAGCATCATCCCTATCAAGCGCCGAAGCTCAGGCCTTCGCGCATGGCGCTGCCGGAATTCGTCGAGCGGTTCGGCGGCATCTTCGAGCACTCGTCCTGGGTCGCCGAGCGCGCCTACCAGTTGGAACTCGGCTTCTCGCATGACAGCGCGGTTGGCCTCCATAACGCGCTCTGCCGTGTGTTCCGCGCCGCGAGCGATGAGGAGCGGCTCGGCGTACTCACCGCGCACCCCGATCTTGCCGGCAAGCTCGCGCAAGCCAGGCGGCTGACGGACGCATCGACCGGCGAGCAGGCCTCCGCCGGTCTCGACGCGCTGACCGACGAGGAGCGCCGGAAATTCACCGAACTCAACGAGGCCTATGGCAAGAAATTCGGCTTCCCCTTCATCATCGCGGTGCGCGGGCTGGCCAAGGCCGACATATTGGCGGCGTTCGAGACCCGGCTGGAGAACGACCGCGAGGCAGAATTCGCGACCGCCTGCCGGCAGGTCGAGCGCATCGCGCTTTTGAGATTGAAGGATTTGCTGCCCGCATGAGCGAACAGATTTGCAAGAGGGATATTGCATGACCGGCCGTTCCTACTACGCGCCCAGGGGCGGGCTTCCGCCGCAGACCCAGCTCCTGACCGACCGCGCCGTCTTCACCGAGGCCTATGCGGTGATCCCGAAGGGCACGATGCGCGACATCGTCACCAGCCCGCTGCCTTTCTGGGAGAAGACGCGGGCGTGGATCATCGCGCGGCCGCTTTCGGGCTTTGCCGAGACTTTCTCGCAATACATCATGGAGGTGGCGCCGGGCGGCGGCAGTGACAGGCCGGAACTCGATCCGGAAGCGGAAGGCGTGTTCTTCGTGGTCGAGGGCGCGTTGACGGTTTCGGTCGGCGGTAGGAAGCATGTGATGAAACCCGGCGGCTTTGCCTTCCTGCCGCCGTCGAGTGGCTGGAGCGTGCGCAATGAGGGCGGCGAGGCGGCGCGCTTCCACTGGATCCGCAAGGCCTATGAGAAGGTCGAGGGCATCGACGTGCCGGAAGCTTTTTTCGCCGACGAGGCCGATATCGCGCCTTCGCCGATGCCGGACACGGACGGAAAATGGGCGACGACGCGCTTTGTCGACCCGGCCGACATGCGCCACGACATGCATGTCACCATCGTCACGCTGAAGCCGGGCGCGGTGATCCCGTTCCTCGAAACGCATGTCATGGAACACGGGCTCTACGTGCTGGAGGGCAAGGCGGTCTACCGCTTGAACCAGGACTGGGTCGAGGTCGAGGCCGGCGACTATATGTGGCTGCGCGCGTTCTGCCCGCAGGCCTGCTATGCCGGCGGCCCGGGCGATTTCCGCTATCTGCTCTATAAGGACATGAACCGGCACGCGAAGCTCAAGGGGGCCGCGTGACCCGAACCCTTATCGCCAAACCGCTCACCCGCGAGGCCTTCGCCCCCTTCGGCGAGGTCATCGAGATGGACGGCGCGGAACATTTTCCCATCAACGGCGGAAAATGCGAGCGCTATCACGATCTCGCCAGGGTGGAAGCGACGGGGCCGAACGGGCGCGTGCTCGTCAGTCTTTTTCGCGGGCAGCCCTATGTTGCCCCATTGCAAGTCGGCATGGTGGAGCGGCATCCTTTCGGTAGCCAGGCCTTCGTGCCGCTTTCGCCGCGTCCGTTCCTGGTGGTCGTGTGCGCCGACGACGGCGACGGTCCCGGCGAGCCGCATGCTTTCGTCACCCGACCGGGGCAGGGCGTGAACTATCCACGCGGCCGCTGGCACGGCGTATTGACCCCGCTTGGCGAACCGCAGGATTTCGTCGTGGTCGATCGCGGCGGCGATGGCTCGAATGTCGAGGAGTTCTTCTTCGAGGAGCCGTGGGAAGTTCGCCTGCCATGAAAGGTAAGCGATGACTGACGTTTCCCTGATCGACCGGCTGCTGGATGTGATCGAAGAGGACATCCTGCCGAAGACAGCTTCTGGCGTGGCACATGGCAACAAGCTCTTTGGGGCGGCGATCCTGAGCAAGGCCGACCGTTCGCTGGTTCTCGCCGAGACCAACAACGAGACGGAAAACCCGCTCTGGCATGGCGAGGTCCACGCCTTGAAGCGCTTCTACGAGATGCCGAAGACGTCCCGGCCGGAGACGAAGGACTGCATCTTCCTCGCCACGCACGAGCCGTGTTCGCTCTGCCTCTCGGCGATCACCTGGACCGGCTTCGACAATTTCTACTACCTCTTCAGCCATGAGGATTCACGCGACAGCTTCGCCATTCCCCACGACCTGAGGATCTTGAAGGAAGTCTTCACGCTCGATCCCGGTGGCTACAATGCCGAGAACGCCTACTGGAAGAGCTATGCGCTGCCGGCTCTGGTCAAGGCGCTGCCGGAGCGGGAGCGCGCGAGGCTTGAAGGCCGCATTCGCGCTATTTCCGGGCGCTACGATGCGCTTTCCAGTGAGTATCAGGAAAGCAAGGCGGAAAACGATATTCCGCTGAGCTGATCGGCGCTTCGATTCCGATTATCAGCTTAAAATAATCAATTGTATTTCGTAATTTGCAAAGCGTGTGGGCCTACCCATGCTTATTATTCTGTAAAAATGGGGAAATCTGTCGACTCTCGGCCTTAGGTTGGCGCCGGAAAAACCCGAAGACGATCGACCGCTTAGGGGCGCTTGACCGCGACGAAGAGGGGTCGCACAGTAGGGGCAAGGGAACGGCGTGCATCGCCCGTGCAGGAGCGAAGCTATCGGGGAGGCGTATGAAAGCGGACGGCTTGGTCCAATCGGGCGCATCGTTTACGCCAGTCGATGTCGCATTCAAGCTTGTCGGCGGATCGGGATTCCCGTCAATATTACGTCAACAAAGCCAACAAAAACGACAAATCCAGAGTGAGGAGCATCCATGTCCAATGAACTCGAGTATCTTAGCCATCGCGTAGCGGCCGGCCGGCTGACCCGCCGGGATTTCCTGGGTCGCGCCGCCGCGCTCGGCGTTACGGCGACCTTTGCCAACTCGCTTCTGGCGGGCGCGGGAGTGGCCGCCGAGCCGGTCAAGGGCGGCACGCTGAAGGCCGGCCTGCAGGGCGGCGAGTCCACCAACGTGCTGGATCCGGCGCTCAACCTCAGCCAGGTGAATTTCAATTTCGGCAAGTGTTGGGGAGAGTTGCTGGTCGAGCAGAAGCCCGACGGCAGCCTTGAGCAGCGTATCGCCGAGTCGATCGAATCGGCACCCGACGCCAAGACCTGGACGATGAAGATCCGCAAGGGCATCGAGTTCCACAACGGCAAGACGGTCACGCCGGACGACGTCGTCGCGACCCTCGAGCGGCACAGCGACGCCAAGTCGAAGTCGGCCGCCCTCGGCATCCTGCAGGGCATCCAGACGATGAAGGTCAATGGCGACGAGGTCGTCATCACCTTGAAGAACGCCAATGCCGACTTCCCGTATCTGATGGCGGACTACCACCTGGTCATCCAGCCGAACGGCGGCAAGGACAACCCCAATGCGGGCATCAGCGCCGGCCCCTACAAGGTGACCGTCAACGAACCGGGCGTGCGCTACGGCGGCGAGAAATACAAAAACTACTGGCAGGGCGACAAGCTCGGCCATGCCGCACAGGTCGAGATCATCGTCATCAACGACGCTACCGCGCGCACGGCTGCCCTGCAGAGCGGCCAGGTTCAGCTGATGAACCGCGTCGAGCCGAAGATCGTCGATCTCGTCAAGCGCATCCCCGGCGTGACGATCCGCAACGTTTCCGGCAAGGGCTTCTATCCCTTCAACATGTTCTGCGACACGGCACCCTTCGACAACAACGATCTCAGGATGGCATTGAAACTCGCCATGGACCGCAAGGAGATGCTGGAGAAGATCCTGCGCGGCTACGGTTCGGTCGGCAACGATATTCCGGTGAATGAGGCCTATCCTCTGTTTACGCCGCTGCCGCAGCGCGAATTCGACGCCGAGAAGGCGGCCGAACATTACAAGAAGTCCGGCCATTCCGGGTCCATTCTCCTGCGCACCTCCGACGTCGCGTTCCCCGGCGCTGTCGATGCCGCCGCGCTCTACCAGCAGAGCTGCGCCAAGGCGGGCATTAAGATCGAGATCAAGCGCGAGCCGGGCGACGGCTACTGGTCGGAAGTGTGGAACAAGAAGCCCTTCTCGCTTTCCTATTGGGGCGGGCGCCCGACCCAGGACCAGATGTACTCGACGGCCTACATCTCGAGCGCGGACTGGAACGATACGCGCTGGAAGCGCCCGGAGTTCGACAAGATGGTCGTCGCCGCGCGCGGAGAACTCGACCAGGAAAAGCGCAAGAAGATGTATGCCGACATGGGCATGATGATGCGCGATCAAGGCGGGCTGATCGTGCCGTTCTTCAACCAGTACATCGATGCAAGCGGCAAGAATGTCGAGGGATGGGTGAACAACCCCGCGCAGGAGATGTGCAACGGCTACGCGCTGGCTCTCTGCTGGGTCGCGGCCTGAACGGGCTGCGATCCTCATGGGGGCATCCCTCGCCAAGCTCATCGGCAAACGGATCGGGCTGAGCATCATCCTGCTGTTTGCGGTCTCGGTCCTGATCTTCATCGGGACTCAGATCCTGCCGGGTGATGTCGCCCAGTCGATCCTCGGGCAGGCGGCGACGCCCGAGGCAGTTGCCAATCTGAGAGACCAGCTCGGGCTCAACGACCCGGCCTATGTCCGGTATTTCCGCTGGCTGTTCGGGCTTTTGACCGGCAATCTCGGGACGGCGCTCTCGAACGGGCTGCCGATCGGGCCGGCGATCGCGGAGCGGCTCGCCAACACGCTGTTCCTCGCCTTCTGGGCGGCGGCGGTTTCGGTGCCGCTGGCCATCATCCTGGGGCTCATCGCGGTGCGCCACAGGAACGGCTTCGTCGACAAGCTCATCTCGGCATCCACCCTGGCGGCGATTTCGCTGCCGGAGTTCTTCATCGGCTACCTGCTGATCTACTTCGTTGCCGTCAAGCTCGGCTGGTTCACCAGCGTCTCGACGGTCTTCCATGGCATGCCGTTCCTGCAACGCATGACGGCGATCGCGCTGCCGGCGACGACACTCACACTCGTCGTGCTCGCGCAGATGATGCGCATGACGCGCGCGGCTATCCTCAATGTGATGCAGTCCGCCTATGTGGAGACGGCTGAACTCAAGGGTCTTTCGCGGTCCGAGATCATCTGGCGCCACGCGTTTCCCAATGCGATCGCGCCCATCATCAACGTCGTGATGCTGAACCTCGCCTATCTCGTCGTCGGCGTCATCGTCATCGAGGTGATCTTCGTCTATCCCGGCATGGGACAATATCTGGTAGACCACGTCGCCAAGCGAGACGTGCCGGTGGTCCAGGATTGCGGGCTCATCTTCGCCGCCGTCTATATCGGCCTCAACATGCTGGCGGATATTTTCTCGATCCTTTCCAATCCGCGCCTGCGGCATCCGAAATAGGGGAATTGCGGATGCTGGACATAAAGCGAATTCCGATCAGCGCGCTTCTCGGCATCTTGGTGACGCTGCTGTTCGTGCTGGCGGCGATCTTCACGCCCTGGATCGCGCCCTACCCCAATACCGAGATCGTTGGCGACGTTTGGGCGCCGGCGTCGGCGGCGCATTGGCTGGGAACCGATAATCTCGGACGCGACCTTTTGACGAGGCTGCTTTACGGCGCGCGCATCACGCTCTTCATCGCCTTCCTGGCGACGGCGCTTTCCTTCACGCTCGGCGCCAGCCTCGGCTTTTCCGCCGCCGTGATCGGCGGCTGGTACGACGAATTGCTGTCGCGCTTCATCGACCTGATCATGTCGATCCCGACCCTGATCTTCGCGCTTGTCGTTCTGTCGGTGCTGCCCACGACGACGCTGACGCTCATCCTTGTCATGGGTATCCTCGATTCCACCCGCGTCTTCCGGATCTCGCGCGCCGTCGCCGTCGATATCAACGTCATGGATTTCGTTGAGGCGGCCAAGCTGCGCGGCGAGGGGCGGCTGTGGATCATCTTCCGCGAAATCCTGCCCAATGCGCTTTCGCCGCTGGTGGCGGAACTCGGGCTGCGCTTCATCTTCGCCATCCTGTTTTTGTCGGCGCTGTCCTTCCTCGGCCTTGGCGTGCAGCCGCCGCAGTCGGACTGGGGGGGCATGGTCAAGGACAACAAGGACGGCATCGTGTTCGGCATCCCGGCGGCGCTTCTGCCGGCCGCGGCGATCTCCATCCTCGCCATCTCGGTCAATCTGGTGGCCGACTGGATCCTCAACCGCACCACCGACCTCAAGGGAGGGCGCGGCAATGGCTAGACAGGCGAAAAGCGCGCCCGACCGCAGCTCAGACACGCTCCTCGACATCCGCAATCTCAGGATCGAGGCGACGGTCTATCCGCCCGGCGAGGCGCCGAGGAACATCGTCATCGTCGACGATGTCTCGGTGAAGCTGGAGCGGGGCAAGGTGCTCGGCCTCATCGGCGAGTCCGGCGCCGGAAAATCCACTATCGGCCTTTCCTCCATGGGATACGGGCGGGGCGGCGTGCGCATCACCGGCGGCGAGGTTTTGCTCAACGGTCGCGACATATTGAAGGGCGGCGAGAGAGGCTTGCGCAAGCTGCGCGGCAAGGAGGTCTGCTACGTCGCCCAATCGGCGGCGGCCGCCTTCAATCCGGCACACAAATTGATGCGGCAGGTGGTCGAGGCATCGCTGAAGCATGGCGTCTGTTCGCGCGCCGAAGCGGAAAAGCGGGCCATCGCGCTCTTCAGGGAAGTCAGCCTGCCCGACCCCGAGCATATCGGCGACCGCTACCCCCACCAGGTCTCCGGCGGCCAGTTGCAGCGCGTGATGACGGCGATGGCGCTCTGCTCCAAGCCGGACCTGATCGTGTTCGACGAGCCGACGACGGCGCTCGACGTGACCACCCAGATCGACGTTCTGGCGGCGATCAAGAAGGCCATCCGCGATACGGGCGTGGCCGCGCTCTACATCACCCACGACCTTGCGGTCGTGGCGCAGGTGGCAGACGACATCATCGTGCTGCGCCATGGCAAGAAGGTAGAGAAAGGCGATACCCACCAGATCATCAAGGAGCCCAGGCAGGAATACACCAACGCGCTGGTCTCCGTGCACTCCATCCCGCATGAGGAACAGAAGCCCGCAGCCGATCCGATCCTGTCGGTCAAGAACGTCACCGCCGCCTATGGCGGGGGCAGCGTGAAAGTGCTGAAAGACGTCTCGGTCGATATCTATCCCGGCCAGACGCTGGCCGTCGTCGGCGAATCCGGTTCGGGCAAGTCGACGCTGGCGCGTGCCATCACTGGCCTGTTGCCGCCGATGACGGGAAGTGTGGAATTTTCCGGCCGGACCCTTCCCCCCAGGCTCGCCAGCCGCACCAAGGACGATCTGCGCGAGTTGCAGATGATCTACCAGATGGCCGATGTCGCGATGAATCCGCGCCAGACGGTGGGCACGATCATCGGCCGGCCGATCGAGTTCTATTTCGGCAAGCGCGGACGCGAGCGCGACCGGATGGTCGCCGAACTCCTCGACAAGATCGAGATGGGCACCGGATTTTCCGACCGCTACCCCGCCGAGCTTTCAGGCGGGCAGAAGCAGCGCGTCTGCATCGCGCGCGCGCTGGCGGCAAAACCCAGCCTCATCATCTGCGACGAGGTCACGAGCGCGCTCGATCCGCTGGTGGCCAACGGCATATTGAAGCTCCTGCTTAACCTCCAGAAGGAGGAGAACGTCGCCTATCTGTTCATCACGCACGATCTGGCGACGGTGAAGTCGATCGCCGATTCCATCGCGGTCATGTATCAGGGTTCGGTCGTGCGCTACGGGTCGAAGAGCGAGGTGCTCAAGCCGCCCTTCGACGCCTACACGGACCTTCTGCTTTCCTCGGTACCGGAAATGGAACTCGGCTGGCTGGAAAAGGCGATGGCCGGCCGGCGCATGGAAGCGGCGGGGAACTGAGCGGAGATTTTTTGACCGGAGGTATGGGTTCGAGCTATAAACTACCAATATTTGGTATCCCAATATTTGGTATCAGGGCATCCGGACCATGAACAAGAACACCTCCGTTTCGCTCGGCGAGCACTTCACTACCTTTGTTGACCGTCAGGTGACCGAGGGCCGCTACGGCTCGGCCAGCGAAGTCATGCGCGCCGCCTTGCGCCTTCTGGAAGAGCATGAGGGGTATGTGGCCGCTGTTCGGGCCGCCCTGATCGAGGGCGAGGAAAGCGGTGAGCCTGAGCCCTTCGACTTCGACGCTTTTCTGGCGCAGATGCGCAATGAAGGCAAATGACCTGTCGGTTTTCGCCCGCGGCGCGGGCCGATCTGCGGTCGATTTGGCTATATACCGACGACATTTGGGGGCGTGATCAGGCCGATCGGTACATTCTGTCCATCGAAACCGCCTGTGAGAGCCTGGTTGCCGGGCAAACTCAGGGGCGTCCGGCGGATCGTTTCCGTCAAGGGTACCGCATGGCGTCGGTGGGCTCACATTATGTCTTCTACAAACCATCGCAAGATGGCGTGCTCGACGTGATCCGCATCCTGCATCAGCGAATGGATATCCGTTCCCGGCTTTCCAAAATGCGTTAGATGCTCTTCCCCTCACCGCCGCTCAGCGCCTCGCGGATCATGCGCTGGCAGCGCTCTGCCACGAAGTCGAGCAGGAGCCGCACCTTCGGGTCCTGGAACTTGCGATGCGGAAACACGGCGGCGAGCTGGATGGGGACGGGCGGCGTGTCGAGCAGGATCACCTTCAACCGGCCGTCGCGGATGTAGGGCTCGACCTCGAAACGCGGCTTGTTGACGATGCCGTGGCCGTCGATCGCCCAATTGGTCAACACGTCGCCGTCGTCGGAATCGTAGGGACCCTTCACCTCGAATTTCCTCTGGCCTTCCGGCGTCGTCAGATGCCACTGGAATTCGCGGGCGCCTGGATAGCGCAGGATCAGGCAATCGTGGCGGTCGCCGACGAGGTCCTGTGGCGCCTTCGGCTCGCCGCGCCGCTCCAGATAGGCCGGTGAGGCAACGAGCACGCGCTCGCATTCCATGATGCCGCGCATGCGCAGGCTGGAATCCTCCAGGATGCCGAGATTGAAGGCGACGTCGATGCCCTCGCGCATCATGTCGACCTTATGATCGGAGAGCCTGAGGCGCACTTCTATGTCGGGATAGCGTTCGTGGAATTCCGGGATGCCCGACGCGATCAGCCGGCGGCCGAGCCCGAGTGGCGCGGTAACCCGGATCGTGCCGCGTGGCTGGCCGGAAAGGGCGCTGACGGCCGCCTCGGCTTCCGCGACGGCCTGCAGCACCGCAACGGCGTGCTCGTAGAAGACACGGCCCTGCTCGGTCGGCATCAATTGCCGCGTGGTGCGGTTGAAGAGCCGCACGCCCAGATGCTTCTCGAGTTCCTTGATTCTGTTCGATGCGACGGCGGGCGAAATGCGCATGTCGCGGCCTGCCGCGGAAAGGTTGCCCAGCTCCACCACGCGTACGAAAACGGCGATATTGTCGAGATAGGCCACCGGCTTTCCCACTCCCTCCGATACAGGCTAGTATTTTCCAGATTTTTTTGAAAGTCATCGCGCAACGCACCACTTCCGGTTTGAAGCGCCAGCCGCAATGATCGGGGAAAGGGGAATACGGCAATGAACGACTACGCGGTTGTCTGGGAGTGGCTGGCCTTCGGCGTGCGCTGGCTGCATGTGATCACCGGCATCGCCTGGATCGGCTCATCCTTCTATTTCATCGCGCTCGACCTCGGGCTCAAGCAGCGGCCGGGCCTGCCGGTAGGGGCGTATGGCGAGGAATGGCAGGTGCATGGCGGCGGCTTCTACCATGTCCAGAAATACCTGGTGGCGCCCGAGGCCATGCCGGAGCACCTGACCTGGTTCAAATGGGAAGCCTACTCGACCTGGCTGACCGGTTTCCTGATGCTCTGCATCGTCTACTATGCCGGCGCGCATCTGTTTCTGATCGACCCCAACGTGCTTGACGTTTCCGCGCCGGTGGCGATCGGTATCTCCGTTGCTTCGATCGCGCTCGGCTGGATCGTCTACGATCTTCTGTGCAAATCGCCGCTAGGGCACAACGATACCGCGCTGATGATCGTGCTCTTCATCGTGCTGGTGTTCATGGCGTGGGGGTACACGCATCTCTTCACCGGCCGCGCGGCGCTGCTGCATCTGGGCGCCTTCACGGCGACGATCATGTCGGCCAACGTCTTCTTCGTCATCATCCCGAACCAGAAGATCGTCGTCGCGGACCTGATTGCCGGCCGCAAGCCGGACCCGAAATATGGCCGCATCGCCAAGACCCGCTCGCTACACAACAATTACCTGACGCTGCCGGTCATTTTCCTGATGCTGTCCAACCACTATCCGCTGGCGTTTGCCACGCGCTACAACTGGATCATCGCGCTTCTGGTGTTCCTGATCGGCGTGCTCATCCGGCACTATTTCAATACGATGCACGCCCACAAGGGCCGGCCTAACTGGACGTGGCTCTTCGCCGGCGTGCTCTTCATCCTCATCATGTGGCTTTCGACCGCGCCGAGCGTGCTCGGCGGTAACGGCGACAAGGTTTCGGCTGCCGCGGAGCCCTATATGACGTCGGCCCAGTTCGCGCATGTGCGCGACACGGTGATGGGACGCTGCTCCATGTGCCACGCGCAGGAACCGTCCTATGAAGGCATCCACGAGGCGCCGAAAGGCGTAATGCTCGACACCGATGCGCGGATCGCCGAACATGCACGCGAGATCTATCTGCAAGCCGGACGCAGCATCGCCATGCCGCCCGGCGGAAACGTGACGCAGATCACGCCGCAGGAGAGGCAGAGCATCGTCGCGTGGTTCGAGCAGACCAGCGCCGCGAACTGAGATGAATATGGACACGATCATCCGGGGTCGCCTGCTCGCCTTCCTGCGCGAGCCGCAAGGCGTTGATGACGAGGCCTGCCGCCTTTACGAGGAAGACGGCGCGCTGCTTGTTCGCAACGGCAAGGTCGCCGCGCGCGGCGATTACGCTTCCGTGAGCAAGAAAGCTGGGGAGGGCGCTACCGTCGTCGACCACCGGCCGTACCTTCTCCTGCCCGGCTTCATCGACGGCCACATGCATTACCCGCAGATGCAGGTCATCGCCTCCTACGGGGCGGAACTGCTCCAATGGCTGAACGAATATACCTTCCCCGAGGAGGCGCGGTTCCGCGACGCCCAGCATGGCCGCCGCATTTCGCGACTTTTCCTCGATGAGCTGATCCGCCACGGCACGACGACGGCGGCTGTCTATTGCTCGGTGCACAAATCCTCCGCCGAGGCCTTCTTCGCCGAAGCGCATGACCGCGACATGCTGATGATCGCCGGCAAGGTGATGATGGATCGCAACGCGCCGGACGGCGTCACCGACACGCCGCAATCGGGCTATGACGACACCAAGGCGCTGATCGGGGAATGGCACGGCAAAGGCCGCCAGAACTACGCGATCACGCCGCGCTTCGCCATCACCTCTTCGCCCGAGCAGATGGAGATGGCCGAAGCGCTGGTGCGTGAATTCCCCGACTGCCACATGCAGACGCATCTGTCGGAGAACCACGACGAGATCGCCTTCACGCAGGAGCTTTATCCCTGGTCGAAGGACTATACCGACGTCTACGACCATTACGGCCTGCTCGGGAAGAAGAGCCTGTTTGGCCATTGCATCCATCTGTCGGAGCGCGAGGCCGATGCGCTGTCGGAATCCGGATCGGTCGCGGTGTTCTGCCCGACCTCCAACCTTTTCCTCGGCTCGGGCCTTTTCGACTACCAGCGCTACCGCAAACGGGATAAGCCGCTTCGCATCGCGTCGGCGACCGATGTCGGCGGCGGCACCAATTATTCGATGCTGAGGACGATGGACGAGGGCTACAAGGTGATCGCGCTCAACGGCGAGAAACTGAACCCGCTCGCCTCCTTCTGGCAGATCACGCGCGGCAACGCCGAGGCGCTTTCGATCGGCGACCGTGTCGGCTCGCTGGAAGTCGGCAGCGACGCCGATATTGTCGTCCTCGATTCACGCGCCACGCCAGCCATGAGGTTGCGCATGGACCGGACGGGGACCCTGGCGGAGGAATTGTTTTTGCTGCAAACGCTCGGCGACGACCGCGCGGCGGTCGAGGTCTATGTCGCCGGCAGGGCGGCGAAGAGTGCGCTGGGGAGGGAATGAGGGAAGGTATGCTTCTGAAAGCCTTGAGCCCCTTCGTACCCCCCTCTGTCCTGCCGGACATCTCCCCCTCAAGGGGGGAGATTGGAAGCGGCACCGCCCGGCATTATTGCGGAATCGTCGCAGAAATAGAGCCCGCCCGAGCGGTCGGCGTGATCTCCCCCCTTGAGGGGGAGATGTCCGGCAGGACAGAGGGGGGTAGCGTAGGGCGCCTCCGAAGGCGGTTCGCAACTATTGCGCCTATCGCCGCATGATTGTCGACCCCAAACCCTTCCTCACATCCCTCTTCTACGCCGCCGTCGCGGCGGCTGATCCGGAACGCACGATACGCGCGCATCTGCCGGCGAAGCCCAAGGGCGGCACGATCGTCATCGGTGCCGGCAAGGGCTCCGCGCAGATGGCGCGTGCGCTGGAAAAGGCATGGGACGGACCGCTCGAAGGCGTCGTGGTCACGCGTTATGGCTACGCCGCGCGGTGCGAGCGCATAGAGGTTTTGGAAGCCGCGCATCCGGTGCCGGATGAAGCGGGGCTGAAAGCCGCGCGGCGGCTCCTGGACGAGGTTTCAGGGCTCACCGAAGACGATCTCGTCATCGCGCTGATTTCCGGCGGCGGTTCGGCGCTTCTGCCCGCGCCGGCCGGCAGACTGACGCTTGCCGACGAGATCGCGGTGAACAAGGCGCTGCTGGCCTCGGGCGCGCCCATTTCGGCGATGAACACACTGCGCAAGCATATCTCATCCATAAAAGGCGGGCGGCTCGCGGCGGCGGCCTGGCCGGCAAAACTCGTCTCGCTCGTCGTTTCGGACATTCCGGGCGACAACCCGGCCTTCGTCGCCTCCGGCCCGACGGTGCCCGATAGCGCCTCGCGGCAGGACGCACTGGCGGTGATGGAAGCCTATCGGCTCAGCCTGCCGGCATCGGTCATGGCGCATCTGAATTCGCCCGAGGCCGATGCGCCGAAGCCTGACGATCCGCGCTTCGCCGGCAACGAGGTGCATGTCATCGCGTCCGCCGCCGTGTCATTGGAGGCCGCCGCCGCTGAGGCGAAGCGGCAGGGGATCGAGGCCGTCATCCTGTCCGATGCCATCGAGGGCGAGGCGCGGGAGGTCGGCGGCGTCCACGCGGCCATCGCGCGCGAGGTGGCGCTGCGCGACCGGCCTTTCCGCAAGCCGGTGGTGATCCTGTCGGGCGGGGAGACGACGGTGACGATCCGCGGCAGGGGCAAGGGCGGGCGCAACAGCGAATTCCTGCTCGCCCTCGCGCTAGGTATCGACGGAGCGGGCGGCGTCCACGCGCTTGCCGCCGATACGGACGGCATCGACGGCTCGGAGGACAATGCCGGAGCGTTCTGCGACGGCAGGACGGTGGCGCGGCTGAGAGAAGCCGGTCTCGACGCCCGCTCCTATCTTGCCAATAACGACGCGTGGTCGGCCTTCAATGCAGTCGGCGACCTTTTCGTGCCCGGGCCGACCGGAACCAACGTCAACGATTTCAGGGCGATCCTGGTACGGTAGGCTACCCGCCGATGTCGACGATCCCGCAATCGCCGGTCTCGCTGCCGAAGACGAGGCGCTTGCCGTCCTTGTCCCAGTTCATCGAGGTGATGGCGCCCTTGCCGGGGCGGCGCAGCAGCACCTCCTTCTGGTCGGTGATGCGGGCGACAAGCACCATGCCGTCCTGATAGCCGATGGCGACGATCTCTTCTGCCGGATGGCAGGCGACGTTGGTCACCATCGCATCGCCGCGCGTGCCGAGTTCGGCCGGCGCCTTGCCCATCGGGCCGTCCTTGCCGGTGAAGGGCCAGACGATTGCCGCCGGCGCGCCGGAGCTTGCCAGCCAGCGTCCTTTCGCGGCCCACGAGATGCTCCTGATCTTGGCCGGATAGCCGGCCATGCGCATGTGCTTTCCATCGGAAAGCCGCCAGCCATGCAGCGCGTTCTCCTGCATGGTTGTGACGAGGTAATTGCCGTCCGGCGAGAATGTGATCCCGGTATGGGCGCCAGCCCAATCAAGCTCGACGGGCTTGCCCTCGGTGGCGGGGAAGGTGAGCGTCGCGCCGTTGTAGCGCGCGATGCCGAGCCGCATGCCCTTCGGCGCGAAGGCCAGCCCTTCGACGGTGCGCGGGCATTCGAAGGCGCGCGTCTTGCCCTCGCCGAGCCGGACAGTCGCCGTGCGGCCGGTGGCGTAGGCGACCGCGCCCTGCGGGCCGGCGGCGATTCCGGCGACCCATTTGCGGCCTGCTTCGGCAAGGACTTTTACCTTGCCATCCGGTGCGAGTGCGGCGACCTTTCCGTCCTCGCCGCCGCTCAGGAGCGTACCATTGTCGAGCGACGGCACGGCGCAGAGCAGGCCGTCATGGACTTCGGTCGATTTATGGCCGTGGTCGAGGCGGTGGACGGTGCCGTCGGCAAGCGCGAAATGCGGGACGCCGCCAATGAAGGCGGCGGTCACGCAATGGCCGTCGAGGTCGAGTGGTGCGACGGTGGGCATCAGGCGATCAGGCCGCCAGGCAGGCGTCGAAGCTCTTCGTCAGCCGCTCCGCGTCGAGCTGGCGGCCGATGAAGACAAGCCGGCTTTCGTGCCTCTCGCCGTCCTTCCAGGGACGCTGGTGGTCGCCCTCGATAATCATGTGCACGCCCTGCAGCACGTAGCGGTCGGGGTCGTCCTTGAAGGCGATGATGCCCTTGAGGCGCAGGATGTTGGGGCCTTCCAACTGCGTCACCTTCTGGATCCACGGGAAGAATTTCCGCGAGTCCATCTCGCCGCCTCTGAGCGATACCGACTGCACGGTCACGTCGTGGATATCCGATAGCTCGCCGTCGTGATGATGGTGGTGGTGATGATCGTGGCCGTCATGGTCGTGATGATGGTCGTGGTCGTGCCCGTCATGGTCATGATCGTCGGCGTCGAGGAAATGCGGATCGTTCTCCAGCGCGCGGTCGAGATCGAAGGCGCCGCGGTCGAGCACTTCCGACAGGTCGATGCCGGCGCGGGTGGTGCGATGGATGCGGGCGGAAGGATTGATCGCGCGGATCGTCGCCTCGACGTTCCTGAGTTCGTCCTCGCTGACGAGGTCGGTCTTGTTGAGCAGGATCACGTCGGCAAAGGCGATCTGGTCCTCCGCCTCGCGTGAGTCCTTCAGGCGCAGCGGCAGGTGCTTGGCGTCGACCAGCGCCACCACGGCGTCGAGCCTTGTCTTGGCGCGTACGTCGTCGTCCATGAAGAAGGTCTGCGCGACGGGGACGGGATCGGCAAGGCCGGTCGTCTCCACCAGGATGGCGTCGAAGCGGCCGGGACGCCGCATCAGGCCCTCGACGACGCGGATCAGGTCGCCGCGCACCGTGCAGCAGACGCAGCCATTGTTCATCTCGTAGATTTCCTCGTCGGATTCCACGATCAAATCGTTGTCGATGCCGATTTCGCCGAACTCGTTGACGATGATGGCGTAGCGCTTGCCGTGGTCCTCCGAAAGGATGCGGTTCAGAAGCGTCGTCTTGCCGGACCCGAGGTAACCAGTCAGCACGGTTACCGGGATCTGCGCCTGATTGTCGGTCATGATATTCCTCTTTCGGATGCGCGTTTCATATAGGACGGCGTTTTCCCGATTGCACGCTCTTCGTTGAGCGCAAAACCGTCATCCGCCTGTCACACGATCTTGCGATGAAAGAACATCCATTGCCGGCAAAGTGTTGCCGACGGCACGGCGGTTGCGAAAGTTTCGGTTGCGGCTAAGCTTCGCATCCGTGCGCGCGGAAAGGAAAAGCATGGCCAAGGGCAACAGGGTCGCGACGATGAATCTGCTGCAATCGGCCGCGCGGCTTTCACGGACCGCGCTCGCATCGCGGCTTGTCGGCCACGGCCTCTATCCGGGGCAGGACCAGATCATGCTGGCGCTGGCGGAGGAGGATGGGCAAACGCCCGGCCGGCTCGCGACCCGGCTGGGGGTGAGGCCGCCCACCATTACCAAGACCATCAACCGCCTTCAAAGCCAGGGCTTCCTCGACAAGCAGGCTTCCGAGCGGGACGGGCGCCAGGCGCATGTGTTCCTGACGGAAAGCGGGCGCGACGCCATCAAGACGATCGAGAAATCGGTGCGCAAGACACAGAAACTCGCCTTGAAGGGTCTCGACAAAAAGGAGCAGAAGACGCTCACCAAGCTTCTCCAGCGCGTAGAGGCGAATTTGTCGGACGCCGAATATGTCGAGGCGGATGAAGGGCCCGAGGAAGAAACGCCGATCGCCGCCGAATAGGCCCTTCCCTCGCATCTCCTTCGACGCCGAAAAAGCTTTGATCCGCCTCCTTTCGATGGCATAAGCAGCTTTAAACTGTTTAAGGCTGGCTTTGCCGGGAGAGGGTTCTGGCCCAGAAGATCAAGCTTTCGACGATCGCCGATGCGCTGAACGTATCGACGGCCACGGTGTCGCTGGCCTTGCGCGATTCGCCGCTGGTCGCCGACAAGACGCGCGAGCGCATCAAGGAACACGCGCGCGCCATCGGCTATATCTACAATCGCCGCGCAGCGAGCCTCAGGACGTCGCGCTCGGGCATCGTCGGCGTCGTCGTGCACGACATCATGAACCCGTTCTACGCGGAAATCCTGCGCTCGATCGAATCCGAGCTCGATCGTGGCAGGCAGACCTTCCTTCTGTGCAATCATTACGACGATCTGGAGAAACAGCGCACCTTCATCGACACGCTGCTGCAGCTTGGCGCCGACGGTGTCATCATGTCGGCGGCGATCGGCACGCCGAAGGAGGATATCGCTCTCGCCGAGGAGAACGGCCTGCCGGCGGTCCTGATCGCGCGCAGCGTGACCGGTGCGGACGTGCCGGTCTTTCGCGGCGACGACGCTTACGGCATCGGCCTTGCCACCAACCACCTGATCTCGCTCGGGCACTCCCGCATCGCCATGATCGGCGGCGCCGATAACACCTCCACCGGCCGCGACCGCTATCGGGGCTATGTCATGGCCATGCAAAAGGCGGGCATGGAGATCAAGCCCGGATGGCGGCTGCCGGGTCCGCGCACCAAGCAGGGTGGCTTCGAGGCGGCCCAGGAATTCCTGGCCCTGAAGGACAAGCCGACGGCGGCCGTCTGCTGGAACGACCTCGTCGCGATCGGGCTGATGAACGGCATCGCGCGCGCCGGCATGGTTACGGGCGCGGATATCTCGGTCACCGGCTATGACGATCTGGAAGAGGCGGCGATCGCCACGCCGGCGCTGACGACCGTGTGGAATGGGCAGCGCGAGGTCGGCCGGCGCGCGGCGCGCGCGCTGCTCGACCGCTTGAGCGGCATCGAGGTCCATGGCGGGCAGGAATTGATCCGTCCGGAACTGCATGTGCGCCAGTCGACGGGCAGGCCGAAGGAAAGATGAGACCCACGTATAAAGTGAGAGAGATGGAATGAACGCTTCGGGTGAGATTGGCGTGCTTGTGCCGGGACCCCTCAACGAGCATGCGCTCAAGCGCATTGGCGACACGTTCAGGCTGGAGCCCATACCGGCCGGGGATGCGAAACTCGTCACGCCCGCGATGGCTGCGACCGTGCGGGGCATCGCCTCGATGGCGCCGGTCAATGCCGCGCTGATCGACGCGCTGCCAAAACTCGAGATCATCGCCAATTTCGGCGTCGGCTATGACGCGGTGGACACGAAGCACGCCGCGGCGAAAGGCATCATGGTCACCAATACGCCCGACGTGCTGACCGAGGAAGTCGCCGACACTGCGCTCGGCCTTCTCATCAACGCGGCGCGCGAACTGCCGAGCGCGGAAAAATGGCTGCGCGAAGGGCGCTGGCCGAAAGAGGGTGCCTATCCGCTCACCGGCGCGACTTTGCGCGGGCGAAGCGCCGGTATCTTCGGGCTTGGCCGCATCGGCAAGGCCATCGCGCTTCGGCTCGAAGTGCTCGGCATGCCGGTCGCCTATCATAATAGGAACCCGGTCGCGGGCTCGCCCTACAGCTACTATCCGAGTCTCGTCGAACTGGCGAAGGCGGTCGATACGCTGATTTGCGTAGCGCCCGGCGGCAAGGGCACCGAAAAAGCCGTCAACGCCGAGGTGCTCGAGGCGCTCGGTCCGAACGGCGTGTTCGTCAATGTCGGGCGCGGCAGTTCGGTGGACGAGGACTCGCTGGCCGCCGCGCTCGAAAACGGGACCATCCGCGCGGCCGGCCTCGACGTTTTCGCCGACGAGCCGAGGGTGCCGCAACGGCTCGTCGACGCGCCCAACACCTGCCTCCTGCCGCATGTCGGCTCGGCAAGCATTTATACACGCGACGCGATGGCCGATCTGCAGGTCGACAATCTCGTCTCTTGGTTTTCAAAGGGAAAGGCGATTACGCCGGTATCGGAGACGCTGCACGTCCGGCCCGGATCTTAGGATTTATTAACGTCCGTTTAAGGCTTGCTCCCCATCCTGCCTTTTAGAGGCGGCACTTTTGCCGTGGCCGGGGGGCCAGCGCATGAATTTGCTATCCATCGGACTGATAGCCGGACTGGCCGCGACGCTCGGCATGACGGCGCTGAAAACGCCTGCGGCGGCGATCGACGAGGCGCCACTGGTAAAGGGCGTCGAGGCGGCGGCTCTGCTCAGGCCGGATATGGTTTTTCGGCTGGAGAATGCGGGCGGCCGGGTGAACTGCGTCGTACGCAAGGGACGGACGCTGTCCGACGGCCGGTCGGAACTCCTGCCCGGGCCAGATTGCGCCACCATCTTCGCGCCGCTCGCGGACGCGGTCGTGTGGCGCGAGGGAGAGGACGGGACGGTCGATTTCATCGGCCGGGGCGGTCGCACGCTGGTCCGTTTCGTGCTTGCCGATGGAGCCGGCTATGAATCCATCCGGCCGCGCTCGAAGATATTGTCGCTGATCGCGGAACGGTAGACTGCGTTTCGACGCCGGTAATTCTATTCCGCCGCCTGCCGCACCTTCATGCGCGCGGCGGCATGGGCACGGACGGCATCGCCGAAGGCTTGGAAGATACGGCGCGAGATATCATCCTTGTGCGCCCAGTATTCCGGGTGCCACTGCACGCCGACGGCAAAGGCCGGCGCACCTCTTACCGACACCGCCTCGACCGTGCCGTCCTCGGCGACGGCCTCTACGTCAAGCCGTGGGCCGAGCCTGTCAAGCCCCTGGCGATGCAGGGAATTCACCTTGATCTCGCCGGCACCGAAAATACCGGCAAGGCAGCTTCCCGCCCGGATGGAAACTTTCTGGCGGATGGCGAAGCGCTCGTCCTGGCTGGCACTTGCCGGCGCACGGTGGTCGATCGCGCCTTCGCGCTCCTGGATTTCCGTCGCCAGCGTGCCGCCGAGCGCTACGTTCATTTCCTGGATGCCCCGGCAGATGGCGAGCAGCGGAACGCCTCGCGCCACCGCCTTGCGAATAAGCGGGAGGATGGTCGCGTCACGGGCCGGATCGTAAGGGCCATTCGCTTCGCTCGCTTCACCGCCGTAAAGCGAGGGATGCACATTGGTCTTCGACCCGGTGACCATGACGCCGTCGACGGCGGTGAGAAGACCGTCCAGATCGAGGCGTTCGCCCAAGGAAGGGACGAGGACAGGCAGCACGCCGGCGGCCGAAACGGCGGCTTCCAGATATTGCTCAGGCGCCGCGTGCCAGACATAGTTCTCGAACGCCCTGACATCGGTGGAAACGGCGACCAGCGGCTGGTTCATAGAGATCCTCGAAAAACTGTTCGGTCGGCGGGTGCCCGCAGGCAAGAGATAATATTTTTTGCGGATGTTTCCAACGGGGCCGGGGTTTGACTACAGCGGAGAACGCTACCAGCGCACCCCTCCATAAACCGGCATGACGCGAGCCGGGGAAGGCCCCGTGGGACAGGCAACGCATGTCCGACGAGAAACGCTGAAAGACCCTGCGGGCGCGGCCTTGCGCCAGATTACCTTAGTATTATGCCATCGCGTTTTTGGGGCGTTGGCTCTGGACACTAGAGCCGCCTTGTATAGGGTGAATTTTGAGGCAATCGGTCAGTTTTGCTGTCCAAATTTTTCTACGAACTTTTATGGAGGAGACCATGGACCGTCGTACATTTTTCAAGAAAGCGGGCGTCGCGGGTGCGGGCGTTGCAGCCGCCGGAACGCTCGCTGCGCCGGCAATCGCGCAATCCCAGCCGAAAGTGACATGGCGCTGCGCCTCGTCCTTCCCGAAATCCCTCGACACGCTCTTCGGCGCGTCGGAGAAGATGGCCAAGCATCTGTCGGAGGCGACGGACGGCAATTTCACCATGCAGCCCTTCGCGGCTGGCGAGATCGTTCCGGGCTTGCAGGCGGCGGACGCCGCGGCGGCCGGTACGGTCGAGATGGCGCATACCGTCACCTATTATTACTGGGGCAAGGACCCCACCTGGGCGCTGTTCGCAGACGTGCCCTTCGCGCTCAACGCGCGTGGACGCAACGCCTGGCAGTACCATGGCGGCGGCATCGATTTGATGAACGAGTTTCTGGAGAAGCAGGGCCTGATAGGCTTCCCCGGTGGCAACACCGGCACGCAGATGGGCGGCTGGTTCCGCAAGGAGATCAATACGGTCGCCGACCTCAAGGGTTTGAAGTTCCGCGTCGGCGGTTTTGCCGGCAAGGTGCTGGAGACCCTGGGCGTTGTGCCGCAGCAACTCGCCGGCGGCGACATCTATCCGGCGCTGGAGAAGGGGACGCTCGACGCCTGCGAATTCGTCGGCCCCTATGACGACGAGAAACTCGGCTTCGTGAAGGTGGCGCCCTTCTACTACTATCCGGGCTGGTGGGAAGGCGGCCCGACGGTGAGTTACCTGATCAACAAGGACAAGTGGGAGAGCTTGCCGAAGAACTACCAGTCGCTGTTCCGCATCGCGGCGCAGGCATGCGATGCCGACATGCTGCAGAAATACGACTATGTGAATCCGCCGGCGATCAAGCGGCTGGTGGCCGAGGGCGCGCAGCTCAGGCCGTTCAGCAAGGAGATCCTCGAAGCCTGCTTCGACGCCTCCAACAAGGTATATGCGGAGATGATGGCCTCCAATCCCGGCTTCAAGAAGGTGTGGGATTCGATCACCGCGTTCCGCAAGGACTATTATCTGTGGGATCAGGTGGCGGAGTACAATTTCGATACCTTCATGATGATCCAGCAGCGCGCCGGAAAACTCTGAGCCGTCATAGCTGGTTTTGTTGACCGACCCGGGGCGCATCGCGCCCCGGGTTTTTACGTTTCCAGGCAGCCGCGAGGAGCCTCTGGATCACCGTGAATTGGCTACTGGACTAACGAAATCGCCCGTGTATTGATGTCCGGCACGGCGGCGGGCCAAGGGGAAAACAAAGCCCGGCCGCCGTTTTTCAACATGGGAGGAATTTCAATGGATCGTCGTGCCTTTTTCAAAAAAGCGGGGGTCACCGGTGCCGGGGCCGCGGCCGCCGCAACGCTTGCCGCACCGGCCATCGCGCAGTCGCAGCCGAAGGTGACCTGGCGCTGTACCTCGTCGTTCCCGAAATCGCTCGACACGATCTTCGGGGCGGCGCAGACCATGGCCGATTACGTCAAGGAATCGACGGACGGCAATTTCAACATACAGGTCTTCGCCTCCGGCGAGATCGTGCCCGGCCTGCAGGCGATGGACGCGGCTGCGGCCGGTACGGTCGAGATGTGCCACACGGCCTGCTACTATTTCTGGGGGAAGGATCCGACCTGGGCGCTGGCGACGGCGGTGCCCTTCAGCCTCAATGACCGGCAGATGAACGCCTGGCTCTATTATGGCGGCGGCAACGACCTTTTGAACGAGTTCTTTGCCACGCAGGGGCTTTACGGCCTGGCCGCCGGCAATACGGGCGTGCAGATGGGCGGCTGGTACCGCAAGGAGATCAACACGCTCGAAGACCTGAAGGGCCTCAAGATGCGCATCGGCGGCTTCGCCGGCAAGATCATCGAGAAGCTCGGCGTGGTGCCGCAGCAGATCGCCGGCGGCGACATCTACCCGGCGCTGGAAAAGGGCACGCTCGATGCCTGCGAGTGGGTCGGCCCGTATGATGACGAGAAGCTCGGCTTCGCCAAGGTCGCCAAATATTACTACTATCCCGGCTGGTGGGAGGGCGGCCCTACGCTGCATTCGCTGATCAATCTGGAGAAGTGGAACGCGCTGCCGAAGCCCTATCAGGCGGCGCTGAAGTCCGCCTGCGAGGCGGCCAATTGCGACATGATGGCGAATTACGACTACAAGAACCCGGGCGCGCTGAAGAGCCTGGTCGGGAGCGGCGCGGTGTTGCGCCCGTTCAGCCAGGAAATCCTCGAAGCCGCGTTCAACGCCTCAATGGACACCTACAAGGAATTGACCGCGTCGAACCCGGCCTTCAAGAAAATCTATGACAGCCAGACCGCGTTCAAGAAGGACGCCTATCTGTGGGCGCAGGTCGCGGAATATACCTACGACACGTTCATGATGATCCAGCAGCGCGCCGGAAAGCTCTGAACGATCGTGCCTGCAAGCGGACGCCCCGGAGCTGTGCTCCGGGGCGTTTTCGTGCCGGCCGATCGAGTTCGGCGCGGCGGCTATCTCGTCAATTGAATTTCGGCGGCTGGCTGAGGTCTGTCTCGGGCGCGGGCATTGCGGGCTTGGGCGCTTTGCCGCCGCCCAGAGCGGGCGGTGTACCGCCGAGCCCGGGAGGCGTGCCGCCGAGGCCCGGCGACGGCGTATTGCCGTTGCCCGGCGCGGCGAAGGGATTGAAGCCCATGCCGTCGCCGCCCAGGCCGGGAACCTGGATGTGGATATTGCTGATGTCCTCATGCACGGCATCGGCCTTGTAGCGCATCACCATTTGCGGGAAGGCGATGGTGAGGCCGATCATGATGACCTGGATGACGACGAACGGCACGGCGCCCCAGTAGATCTGGCCGGTCGTGATCGGTTCGATCCTCTTGCCGGTGACCTTGTCCAGATAAGGCACGCGGGCGGCGACCGAGCGCAGGTAGAAGAGCGCGAAGCCGAAGGGCGGGTGCATGAAACTCGTCTGCATGTTGACGCCCAGGAGCACGCCGAACCAGATCAGGTCGATGCCGAGCTTGTCGGCCACCGGCGCCAAAAGCGGGATGAGGATGAAGGCGAGTTCGAAGAAGTCGAGGAAAAAGGCGAGGACAAAAACCAGGATGTTGACGACGATCAGGAAGCCGAGTTCGCCGCCCGGTACCGACAACAGGAGATGTTCGACCCACAGATGCCCGTTGACGCCGTAGAAGGTGAGCGAAAAGGTACGCGCGCCGATCAGGATGAAAAGCACGAAGGAGGAGAGCCTGGTCGTCGAGGTGAGCGCCTGCCGGACGACATCCATCGACAGCCGGCCCTTTACCGCCGCCATTACCAGCGCGCCGACGGCGCCCATGGCGCCGCCTTCCGTCGGGGTGGCGATGCCGAGGAAGATGGTGCCGAGCACGAGGAAGATCAGCGCCAGCGGCGGGATGAGCACAATGACGACCTGCTGCGCCAATCGTGACATCAGGCCGATCTTCAGGCCCTTGTCGAGGATCGCCGCGACATAGATGACGATGATGCCGATCGTGGCGCCCCAGATGTCGGCGTTCTGGCCATAATGGGGTATCAGGACGTGGTTCGCCCCGTAGGCGACAGCCACGGCGATCACCAGCGCCACAACCAGCGACATGACGCCGGAACCCAGCGTGCGCGCCTCGGGTGGCAGCGCCGGCATCGAATCCGGCCGGATGATCGACATCAAAAGCACGTAGCCCATGTAGAGGCCGGTCAGGACAAGGCCGGGCACGATCGCGCCCGAATACATGTCGCCGACGGAGCGGCCGAGCTGATCGGCCAGAACGATCAGCACCAGCGATGGCGGGATGATCTGGGCGAGCGTGCCGGACGCGGTGATGACGCCGCTGGCGATGCTGCGGTCATAGCCGTAGCGCAGCATGATCGGCAGCGAGATCAGGCCCATGGCGATGACGGAGGCGGCGACCACGCCGGTGGTCGCGGCAAGCAGCGCGCCGACGAAGATGACTGCGTAGGCAAGACCGCCGCGGACCGGGCCGAACAGCTGCCCGATCGTATCGAGCAGATCCTCCGCCATGCCGGAGCGTTCGAGGATGATGCCCATGAAGGTGAAGAACGGGACGGCAAGCAGCGTCTCGTTCGACATGATGCCCCAGAAGCGCTCCGGGAGCGCATACAGGAGCGGCCACGACAGCGAAATGCTGCCGCCCGAAAAGGGCGCAAGCTCGACGCCGATGAAGAAGAACAGAAGTCCGTTGGCGGCAAGCGCGAAGGCGGCCGGATACCCGATGATGAGGAAGAACACCAGGGCGGCGAACATGATCGGCGCCATGTTCTGGGCGATGAACTCGATCATCAGCGGATCTCCGACGAATCGAGTTCCTCGATATCGTCGAGGGATTGATGGGTCGCGACGTGCTGGTGCTCGTCGGCGATCAGGCCGCGCATGATGGCGATCTTCTTGACGATCTCGGACACGCCCTGCAGCGCCAGCAGCCCGAAACCGAGAAGCAGCATCAGCTTGCCTGGCCAGATGATGAGGCCGCCAGCATTGGTCGAGACCTCGCCGGAGCGGAAGGAGAGCCACACGTAGGGGAAGAAATAGGAAAGCATCAGGAGAACGAAGGGCATCAGGAAGAAGATGTGCCCGAAGAGATCGACCATGTTCTGCTTACGGCGGGAATACATGTTGTAGAGGATATCGATGCGGATATGCTCGTTCTGCTGGAGCGTATAGGCGGCGGCCAGGAGATAGGCTGCGCCAAACAGATACCATTGCAGTTCGAGCCAGGCATTCGAGGCGATGTCGAAAGCCTTTCTCGATATCGCGTTGCCGGCGCTGACGAGGACGGCCAGGAGGATCAGCCAGGAGACCGCCCTGCCGACGAAAGCGGTAACCCGGTCGATGATGCGCGCCAGCGCGATCAGGACGGTCATCCGGCGATCGAACAGGATGGTCCAAAAGACGGCCGCCGCGACGGCCAGCACGATAGCCCCTATGACGTCCGCCGCCGGCGACAGATCAATGGCAAGATGGAATCCCACCCGTTTCCTCCCCTCAACGAGTATCGGACCGCCCGCTCCCAACCGGCGGTCCCTGCTTCCCATAATGGGCAGCTCCCGCGCCGTGCTTTTACACGTGTGCGAGAGCCCTGTTTTTCCCTAACCAGTTTTGCCGCTTCGTGCAAAGAAAATGGTCGCGGGGCGGGCGGTTCCCGTGGGTGCGCCGGGAAACATGCGCTTTCGGCAATTGCAGCGACGGCAGCATTTTGTTTACCGCTCGCCGCAGAATTAACTTGATATAATAAGCTAGGTGATTATATCGCCGCTTATGGCGTCGCCCAGAGATACCCTCAACGGTTTCGGCTACCTGCTCAACGACACGGCGCGGCTTCTGCGCCGGCGCTTCGAGCAGAAGGCCGGGGATTACAACATCACGTCGGCTCAATGGCGCGCGATGGCGCAATTGTCGCGCAATGACGGGCTAACCCAGGTGGCGCTGGCGCATATGCTCGAGATCGAGCCGATGAGCGTCTGCCGCCTGGTCGACCGCATGGAAGCCGGCGGCTTCGTGGTGCGCCAGCCCGATCCGGCGGATAAGCGCGCGAAGCTGGTCTATCTGACAGACAGGTCCCGTGACCTGCTCGATGTCATGAAGGTCGTGGCGGCGGAAGTCTATGAAGATGCTTTCGCCGGCTTCGACGATGACGAACGTTCGCGGCTGGTCGGTACGCTCAACAGGATCAATGTGAACCTTTCCAAGGTAATCGCGGTCCACGAGGAAGAAATTGCATGAATGCGCGTGTCGAAGTGCCGGCCGACGTCGAGACGGCGGTTCCGGAGACCTCTTTTCCGCCGAAGAGACGCAAGCGGCGTCTAGGGCGTCTTGCGCTGATGGTCTGCGTGCCGCTGCTGCTGGCGGTGGCGGGCGCTTATTTCTGGCTGACCGGCGGCCGCTACATCGAAACGGACAACGCCTATGTCAAGCAGACGATGGCCTCGATCTCGTCCGATGTCGCCGGCAAGATCGTAGAGGTCGATGTCCGCGAGAACCAGAAGGTGAAGGCGGGGGACGTGCTCTTCAAGATCGACCCCGAACCGTTCCGGATCGCGGTGGACCAGGCGAATGCGGCGCTGGCGAACGCCAGGCTCCAGGTCAAGCAATTGCACGCCGCCTACGCGACCGCCGAGGCCAAGCTCAAGGCCGACCAGGCGACGGCCGAGATCAGGCATCGTGAACTGACGCGCTCCGTCGAACTCGCGGGCAAGGGCTTCGCCGCCGCCTCGGCGCTCGATGAGAGCCGGCTTGCGGCCCAGCAGGCCGACGCGCAGGTCGATCTTTCGCAGAAAGGCGTCGACGCGGCAGCCGCCGCACTCGACGGCGATCCGGCCGCGCCGATCGATGCCCATCCGACCGTGCAGGCCGCGCTGGCGTCGAAGGAGCAGGCAATGCTCAATCTGGCGCGCACGACGGTCAAGGCGCCGCAAGACGGCATCGCCAGCCAGGTGGCCAAGGTCAATGTCGGCCAATATGTTTCGGAAGGCACCGACATGCTTGCGCTGGTCGAGACGAGCGACACCTGGATCGAGGCCAATTTCAAGGAAACGCAGCTTACCGATGTGCATCCCGGCCAGCCGGTCGTGGTGACGGTCGATACGTATCCGGGACTCAAGCTCGAAGGCAAGGTCGAGTCGATCGGGGCGGGGACCGGCTCGGAGTTCTCGCTGATCCCGGCGCAAAATGCGACCGGCAACTGGGTCAAGATCGTGCAGCGCATTCCCGTCAGGGTGCGTGTGGACCAGAAAGGCGCCGACATCCTGCGCGCCGGCATGAGTTCCGACGTGACGGTCGATACCGGCAAGACCAGGCTCCAACGCGGGATATTCTGATATGAGTGGAGCGGCCGCCGCGGGGCAGGCTGCGGAACCCGTCAGCAACCGCGGCGCGATCACCGTTGCCGTGATGCTGGCGACGATCATGCAGGTGCTCGACACCACGATCGCCAATGTCGCCCTGCCGCATATGCAAGGCAGCCTCAATGCGGCGCAGGACCAGATCACCTGGGTGCTCACCTCCTACATCGTCGCGGCGGCGATCATGACGCCGGTGACTGGCTGGCTGTCGGATCGGTTGGGCCGCAAGAACCTCTTCCTCGCATCCGTCGCCGGTTTCACCCTTGCCTCGCTCGCCTGCGGCATCGCCACCAGCCTGCCGGAAATGGTGGCCTATCGCCTCTTCCAGGGTGTATGCGGCGCCGCGCTCGTCCCCCTTTCGCAGGCCGTTCTGCTCGACATCAATCCGCGCGAACGCCACGGCCAGGCGATGGCATTGTGGGGCGCCGGCATCATGGTGGCGCCGATCATCGGGCCGACGCTCGGCGGCTGGCTGACCGAAAGCTACAATTGGCGCTGGGTGTTCCTGGTCAATCTGCCGGTGGGTATCCTCGCCTTTTCCGGCATCCTGGTCTTCCTGCCCAGTGAACCGAGGCGCGAGCGCCGCTTCGACGTGTTCGGCTTCGCCATGCTGTCGCTCGCCATCGGCGCGCTGCAGATGATGCTAGACCGCGGAGAACAGCTCGACTGGTTCAACTCGCCCGAGATCTGGATCGAGCTTGCGCTGACGATCACGGGCGCCTGGGTTTTCGTCGTCCATTCGCTGACGGCGAAGAATCCTTTCATCGACATCGCCATGTTCCGGGACCGCAACTTCTCCATGGGACTGGTCTTCATCTTCATCATCGGCATCGTGCTCCTGGCGAGTCTGGCGCTGCTGCCGCCCTTGATGCAGAGCCTGCTCGGCTATCCCGTCATCACCACCGGCCTGGTGATGGCGCCGCGCGGCGTCGGCACGATGTTGTCCATGATCATCGTCGGGCGGCTGACGCGCGTTGTCGACGCGCGCATCCTCGTCTTCATCGGGCTGACGCTGACCGCCTATTCCATGCACATGATGGCGGAATTCTCCATCGACATGTCGGAATGGCCCTTCATCACCAGTGGGGTGGTCCAGGGAGTCGGCATGGGTCTCGTCTTCGTGCCGCTCACCACGCTCGCCTTCGCCACCCTTCCATCCCATTATCGGACAGACGGCACCGGCCTGTTCAGTCTTGTGCGCAATGTCGGGTCCAGCATCGGCATCTCGGTGGTCTCGACGGTCCTCGCCCAGATGACGCAGGTCAACCACGCGGAGATCGGCAGCCTTTTGACGCCGTTCAACCGCAACGTCATCAACCACGCTCCGGGGCTCCTGACCGGCGATCCAATGGCGCTCGCCCAGATCAATGGCGAGGTGACGCGGCAGGCCGCCATGATCGGCTATCTCGACGATTTCAGGCTGATGATGGTGATCTGCCTGTTTGCCATGCCGATCATTCTCCTCCTGCGTTCGCCGAAGCACCAGGCGGCAGGCGGGGCGGAAACCCATGCGGTGATGGAATAAACGGCCGTCAGCGTTCCAGGCGACCGGCCGAATAGAGGCGGAATGCCTCCAGCGTCGCCTCGCTGACATGATGCTCGATACCCTCGGCGTCGCGACGGGCAGTCTCGGGGTCGACTCCGATATCGATCAGGAAACGCTCGACGATCTCATGGCGGACCCGGCTTTCCTTCGCCAGCGCGCGGCCGCGTTCGGTCAGGAAGACGCCGCGATAGGGCTTGCGCGAGACCAGCCCCTCCTCGATCAGCCGTTTCAGCATGCGAGCGACGGTGGGCTGGGCAACGCCCAGCCGAGCGGCGATATCCACCTGTCGCGCCTCGCCGCCATCGCGGATCAGATCATCGATCAGTTCGACATAATCCTCGAACAGTTCGACCTTGCGGGCCTCGCGCGCCTGGCGAAACGCCTCGGCCTGCACATCCGCATCCGGAAGTGAAGGGTCGGCGGCATGCTTCGGTCGGCTCACCATGGTCGTCCCGGCGGTTCTCCCAATCATCCCTATTTGCGTCAGCGGGCGGAGAATTGGAACCCCTCCGGTGGCAAAGCGTGGCCGAGATGGCTTGACAAGACGACAGTTAGCATTCACTTTTAATTATAGCATGTGCTATATTCGGATTGTCGATGATGCTTCAGATTACTCCCCCGTCCGCGGATGATACGCGCTCCGTCTTCCTGGAAGACGGCAGGGCCAGCCTTGCCGAAGTCAACGCGACGGTGGCTATTCCGCACGGTGCATCGTGGCTGAGGAGGCTGTTCGCCTTCGCCGGTCCGGGCTACATGGTGTCGGTCGGCTACATGGACCCCGGCAATTGGGCGACCGACCTCGCCGGCGGATCGAAGTTCGGCTACACGCTTCTTTCGGTCATCCTGCTTTCAAATTTGATGGCGATCCTGTTGCAGGCGCTTTCAGCCAGGCTCGGCATCGCGACGGGTCGGGATCTGGCGCAGGCATGCCGCGCGCATTATCCCCGGCCGGTGAACCTTGCGCTCTGGTTCCTGTGCGAACTGGCCATCATCGCGTGCGACCTGGCCGAGGTGATCGGCACGGCGATCGCGCTCAACCTGCTCTTCGGCATCCCGCTGATCGCCGGCGCGTTGATCACCGCGCTCGACGCGTTCCTCGTGCTTCTCCTGATGCACAAGGGCTTCCGCTATCTGGAGGCTTTCGTGGTGGCGCTTCTCATCGTCATTTCGGTCTGCTTCGGCGTTCAGGTGATCGCGGCCCAACCCGCGATGAGCGAATTGCTCGGCGGTTTCGTGCCGTCGGCCGAGATCGTCCGCAATCCCGAGATGCTCTACATCGCGATCGGCATCATCGGCGCGACCGTCATGCCGCACAATCTCTACCTGCATTCATCCATCGTGCAGACCCGCGCCTATAAACGGAATCCGGAAGGCAGGCGCGAGGCGGTGAAGTTCGCCACCATCGATTCGACCATCGCGCTCATGCTGGCGCTGTTCGTCAACGCGGCCATCCTCATCGTTGCGGCGGCGAGTTTCCATACCAGCGGCCATCAGGTCGAGGAGATCGGCCAGGCTTTCGAGCTTCTGTCGCCGCTTCTGGGGCTCGGCATCGCCTCGACGCTGTTTGCGGTCGCTCTGCTTGCGTCCGGCCTCAACTCCACCGTTACCGCGACGCTCGCCGGGCAGATCGTCATGGAGGGATTCCTGCATCTGAGGATGCCGCCTTGGGCGCGGCGGCTGGTGACCCGAGGCATCGCGATCGTGCCGGTAGTCGTCGTCACCGCGCTCTACGGTGAAAGCGGCACAGCCCGGCTGCTCGTGCTCAGCCAGGTCATCCTTTCCATGCAACTGCCCTTTGCCGTCGTGCCCTTGATCCAGTTCGTCACCGATCGTGGCCAGATGGGAGAACTCGTCATTTCCAGGAAGACTGCGTGGGTTGCATGGATCGTTGCAGCAATTATCATAGTCCTTAATGTAAAATTACTTTTCGATACCTTCCTCTCTACTTAGGTTAGATTCGTGTTGCCATCGCCGCGGCGGCCTCGTCTTTCGGTCGATAATCACGCGAACGTTTCGGATCCGCGTAAGATTTGATGGACATTACCAAAACGTCACTTTTCTTCCGCGCTGCCTAACTTATGTGACAATGGGATGACATCCCTATGCCGGTTGCATGACAGCCGTGCCTCGCTGCGTGGAGAGATGCGTTGACGGGTTCGCTACAAAATCACCCGGTTTCGGAATCATCGGCGCCTGGCGAGAGCACGCCGGCCATGCCGCCGCGCTCGTCCTTTGCGCGGATGGCAGGTTCGGTGCTGGTCACCGTCCTGCTGGCGTCCATCCTGGTCTTTCTGGTCGAACTGATCGCGCGCGGCTCGTTTTCCGAAACCGTTCAGTTCTTCTCGACCGCCCAGATGCCGGGCTGGTCGACCGTTCTTATCTTCGTGCTGCTCCTGATCGCGCTCGACGCCATACTCGGCCGCGCTCACCAGGCATTGCTCATCGTCGGGCCGGTCGTGCTCGCCATGGCCTTCATCAGCCATGAGAAGACCCGCTATCTCGGCGATCCGCTTTATCCCGCGGATATCCTCTATGCGCGGCAAATCCTCGACCTTCTGCCGCTGCTTGCGCGCGAGCGGCCATGGACGATGGCGGCGGTCGTGGCCGGAGCGATCGGCGGGATCGCTCTTTTCGTGACGGCGCTGGTGCTATGGCGCCGAAAGAAGCCACTCGCCTGGCGAGGGCGCCTCCTGCGTCTCGTCGTGGCGCTGCCGGTGCTCGCCTCCTTTGCCTCGATGATGGATTATTCGACTTTCTCCTGGATGCGCGACCGGCTGCGCATCGTGCCCATGATGTGGGACCAGAAGGAGAACTATTCGCATAACGGCTTTGCCGCCGCCTTCATCCTCAACGTGCCGATGGCGGATGTCGCCAAGCCCAAGGGCTATTCGAAAAAGGCGATCCAAAGCATCGCGGCCGGGCCCGCCGTCTCCGTGCCGGCCGACGCGCCCGACATCATCATCGTCATGAACGAATCCTTCTGGGACGCGACCCGGCTGCCGAACACCAAGATAACGCCGGACCCGATCCCGACGGTGCGCGCCAACCTTTCGGGCCATATGTTCTCGCCCGAATTCGGCGGCACGACCGCGAATATCGAATTCGAGACGCTGACCGGCTTTTCGAATGCCTTCCTGCCCTATGGCAGTATCCCCTATCAGCAATACATGCGCCGGCCGATGCCGTCGCTCGCCTCCTTCCTCGGCTCGCAGGGCTACGTGACGCGCGCGCTCCACCCCTACGCCAAATGGTTCTGGAACCGGGGCACGACCTACAAGGATTTCGGCTTCGACACGTTCATGTCGGAAGACGAATTGCCGCCGCTCGCCAAGCGCGGCCCGCTCGCTTCCGACAAGGCGTTCTTCAGCGAGATCATGCGCGAGGCGGACGAACAGACGCGGCCATTGTTCTTCTTCGCCGTCACGCTTCAGAACCATGGCCCGTACGAACCGTTCCGCTACACCGATCCGTCGCTCGACGTCGAGACCACGGCTGGCGACGCGGCCAAGCAGTCGATCCTGAGCTATGCCGAGGGCACGGCGGACGGCGACAAGGCGCTGGCGAGCCTGATGGACTGGGCCAAGCACCGCAAGCGTCACACGATCCTGGTCATGTTCGGCGATCATCTGCCGCCGCTCGGCCCCGCCTACGTCGCGACGGGCTTCCTGAAGGACAATGTCGCGCCGCGCAGCGGTCCTGTCGACAAGATGAAGATGGACCACGAGACACCGCTCGTCATCTGGTCGAACCGGTCCGGTCCGCTTCGCGATGTCGGTACGATCAGCCCGTCGCTCATCCCGCTCTACGTGCTCGAACTCGCCGGGATCGAGCATCCCTATTACACCGGCTTCCTGAGCCAGGTCAGGGATCATTATCCCGTCGTCTATCGGCAGATGATGATCGGAGCGGATGGCAAGGCTGTGAACAACTGGCTGAAAAAGGAGCCGGTCGAGCCGATCCTCCACGATTTTCGCCTGATCCAGTACGATCAGATGTTCGGCAAGGAATATGCCTCGCCGAATCTGTTTCCGACGACGCTGGCATCCAGGCCGGCGAGTTGACGGAACATGCGTAATTTTCGTGCGGGCAAGTCTGGTTTTGCGCAGCAATATTTCTGCTCGCGGGCCAGAGGCGATGCTTCCTGTCGCCGCTCATTGTAAGCACGATTTCGTTTGACGTGATAGGAAAGCGGCGAAACACTGGTCGCTGATCTATTGCGGATTCCGCCGAACGGGCGCGAGGCCGAAGGGAGATGGCGGATGACGCTGCATCAGGTTGCGCTCGACGATAAATACGATCTCTCCAAGGAACGGATATTCATTTCCGGCTCGCAGGCGGTCGTGCGCATGCTGCTCATGCAGCGGGAACGTGACCGCCGCGGCGGGCTGAATACTGCCGGCTTCATCTCGGGCTATCGCGGGTCGCCGCTCGGCGGACTGGACCAGCAATTGTGGAAGGCGAAGAAGCAGCTGACGGCTTCCGACATCGTGTTCCAGCCCGGCATCAACGAAGAACTGGCGGCAACCGCCGCATGGGGCTCGCAGCAGACCGAGCTTCTCGGCGAAGGCAAGTATGACGGGGTGTTCGCGCTCTGGTACGGGAAGGGGCCGGGCGTCGACCGTTCCGGCGACGTGTTCCGCCACGCCAATCTCGCCGGCACGTCCCCGCATGGCGGCGTGCTCGCCCTGATGGGCGACGACCATACGGCCGAATCCTCCACCACCGCGCATTCGAGCGAGTTCGCGTTCGTCGACGCGATGATCCCCATTTTCAATCCGGCCGGCGTTCAGGAAATCGTCGATTACGGCATTTACGGTTATGCGCTTTCACGTTTCGCCAGCACATGGGCGGCGATGAAATGCGTCAAGGACAACATCGAATCGACGGCGTCGGTCGACGTTTCGCTCGACCGGCTCGACATCCGGCTCCCCGAGATCGAGATGCCGCGCGGCGGGCTGCATATTCGTCATGAGATCGACATGCTGGGGCAGGAGGAGCGGCTGCACGAGCACAAGCGCCGGGCCGCAGCGGCCTTTATCCGCGTCAACGACCTGAACCGCATCGTCTATTCCGGCGGGCGGAACCCCAAGCTCGGCATCATTACGTTGGGCAAGAGCTATCTCGACGTGCGCCAGGCGCTCGACGATATCGGCATCGACGAGGCACGCGCCAACCAACTCGGCATTCGCCTGTTCAAGGTCGCCTGCCCTTGGCCGCTTGATCTCGAGCACGTCAGCGAATTCGCCAAGGGGCTCGAAACGGTGATCGTGGTCGAGGAGAAGCGGTCGCTGATCGAGGTCCAGTTGCGCGAAAGCCTCTACGGCACCGCCATGCAGCCGGCCATCGTCGGCAAGAAGAACGAGCGCGGCGACTGGCTGTTCCCGGCCAAGGGCGCGCTCGACCCGAACGAAATCGCCATTGCCATCGGTGAGCGCGTGCTCAAGATCATCGGCCCTTCCGAAGAGATCGCGGCGCGAGTCGATCGCATGCGGCAATTCCAGGCGATGCTCGCCGACACCACCGACGTGGCGACGCGCACACCCTATTTCTGCTCGGGATGCCCGCACAATTCCTCGACCAAGGTGCCGGAAGGCTCGCTCGCATCGGCCGGTATCGGCTGCCATTTCATGTCGCTGTGGATGGACCGTTCCACTGTCGGCTTCACGGCGATGGGTGGGGAGGGCGCGCAATGGATCGGCCAGGCGCCATTCTCCAAGCGCGGCCACATCTTCCAGAATCTCGGCGACGGCACTTACAACCATTCCGGCATGCTGGCGCTGCGTTTCGCCGTCGCTTCCGACGCCAACATAACCTACAAGATCCTCTATAACGACGCTGTCGCCATGACCGGGGGGCAGCCGCACGAAGGCGGCCTTCTGGTCGATGCGATTGCCAGGCAGGTTCGCGCCGAGGGCGTCGAGCGTATCGCGGTGGTCACGGACGAGCCTGAGAAATATGCCGGCAAGGCCGAATTCCCGGCAGGCGCGACGATCAGCCATCGCGACGATCTGGACGCCGTGCAGCGCGAGTTGCGCGAAGTGCCGGGCGTCTCGGTACTGCTCTACGACCAGACCTGCGCGGCGGAGAAGCGCCGCCGCCGCAAGCGCGGCACGTTTCCAGATCCGGACAAGCGCGTCGTCATCAACGAACTGGTCTGCGAAGGCTGCGGCGACTGCGGCGTCGCTTCCAACTGCGTCTCCGTGCAGCCGCTGGAGACCGAATTCGGCCGCAAGCGGCGCATCGACCAGTCGAGCTGCAACAAGGATTTTTCCTGCGTCAACGGCTTTTGCCCGTCCTTCGTGACCGTGCACGGCGCGCGCATCCGCAAGGCGGAGGGCGCGGCCGGCCGCCATGACCCGCTCGAGGGCGTGCCGGCGCCGGCGCTTGCGCTCCTGGACGAAGGCTGGTCGGCGATCGTCGACGGCATCGGCGGAACGGGCGTCGTCACCGTGGGGGCCATTCTCGGCATGGCGGCGCATCTGGAAGACAGGGGCTGCGGCATGATCGACATGGCCGGCCTCGCCCAGAAGGGCGGCGCTGTCTACAGCCATGTCCGGGTGGCGAAGTCGCCGTCCCAGATCCACGCCATCCGCGTATCCGCCGGAAAGGCGGATCTGATCCTCGGCTGCGATCTCGTCGTTTCGGGCGCCAAGAAAGTGCTGGCGGCGGCCCGCGAGGGCCATACGATCTTCGTCGCCAACACGGCCGAAGTGATGCCGGGCGATTTCACCCGCTCGACCGACTTCTCACTGCCGACCGAGCGGCTGAAGAAGGCCATCCGCGCGGCGGCGGGCGAGGAGCACGCGCATTTCTTCGACGCGACACGGACGGCGACCGTCCTTTTCGGCAATTCGCTCGGGGCCAACATGTTCATGCTCGGCTTCGGCTATCAGCATGGCGGCGTGCCGCTTTCGGCGGAGGCGATCGAGCGCGCCATCGAACTGAATGGGCAGGCGGTGGCGATGAACGTCGCGGCTTTCCGTTGGGGCCGGCGAGCCGCCCATGAGCCGCAGTTCGTACGCGCCATGGTCGAGAAGGCACGCGGCAATTCCGCCGACCGCAAACTTGCCGAGGGACTTGACGAAATCGTCGAGAAGCGCGCCGCTTTCCTGACGAGCTACCAGGACAAGGCCTATGCGGAGCGCTACCGCAAGCACGTGGCTTTCGTCCGCTCGGCCGAGGACAAGGCTGTGCCTGGCTCGACCGTCGTGGCCGAGGCTGCGGCGCGCAATCTCTTCAAGCTGATGGCGATCAAGGACGAATACGAGGTTGCGCGGCTCTACACGGACGGTTCCTTCAGGAAGCAGCTTGCCGCCGAGTTCGACCACTACGACAAGCTGGAATTCCATCTGGCGCCGCCTATCCTCAACCGGCGTGGTTCGGACGGCCGCCTGCGCAAGTCGAAATTCGGCCCGTGGATGATGCATGCGTTCCGGGTTCTTGCGGCCTTGAAAGGGTTGCGCGGGACGGCGTTCGACGTATTCGGCTATTCGGAAGAGCGGCGCATGGAGAAGAGGTTGCTTACCGAGTACGAGAACGATCTCCGCAGGATTGCCGGGGCGCTTGCGCCGGAGCGTATCGAGGCGGCCGTGGCACTTGCCTCGGTGCCGTCGCTGATCCGCGGTTTCGGCCATGTGAAGGCGGCCAACGTCACCAGGGCCGCCGGCGAGCGGGAGCGTCTTACCTCCCGGTTCCTGCACGGTTCGGATACATCACAGGTTCTGCAAGCCGCTGAATAACAAGGATTGTTCGGTTCTTGCCTTGCAGGGGCGCGGCGGAAACAGGGATGTTTCCACGCCGCCCGGCTTGTCGACGCAGGGCCCTCGGATAAGCGATTTATTAAGAGGGGTATGCCATCGTCTGTCGACAGCCGGCGGATTCCGATAAATGAAACGAACAAAACCGGGAAACATCCCTGCTGATGTTTACATACAGTTTGTTCGCTCGTTGTTTAACAGCGTCCATACCGTTCTGGTCGGCTCGCTGATACATACGCTTCTCGCCTTCCTCGTCTTCTGGAAGAACGGCAACCCCATCTACATCCCGCTCGGCGCCCTGCTCTTCGGCGTTGGCATCTGGCGCTATCTGGGGATGCTGAAATTCACCAAAACGGGCACGATCGCCAACAGGGCAGAAGCGGCTGCGTGGGAACGGCACTATGTCATCCGGGGCAGCGTCCAGGCGCTGACCATCGGGTTGTTCTGCCTTCTAGCCTTCTACCCCTTCAACGACCATTTCGCGGAGATCGTGGCGATCCTGATGACATTCGGATCGATCGTCACGGTAGCGGGCCGGAATTACGGCTCGCCCCGGATGGTCGCCGTATTCTCCGCGGCATTCCTCCTGCCGATCGGCGCCGGCCTCATCTTGAGGGCCAATATTCCCGACGTTGTGCTCGCGCTGACGGTCGTCCTGTTTTTCTTCATCGTGAGGGGCACGGCCGACAATGTCCGGGATGTGCTCTTCTCGGCGGTCATCGGCCATAGGACCGCCAAGCAACTGGCCCAGAGATTCGACCGGGCACTGAACACCATGCCGCACGGCCTGGTGATGCTGAACCCCAACGGGCAGGTGGCGGTGGCCAATTCGGAGGCGGCGCATCTGATGCTCGCTTCTTCGCCGGAAAAGCTTCTGGGCCGTTCGTTGAAATCGCTGATGGCGCGCGGCGTGGCGGCGGGGTTTCTCAGCCGCAAGGACGCGCAATTCGCCGAGGCCCAACTCACGCGGGCGCTTCATGAAGGCCGCGACCGCAAGCTCCTGCTCAGCTTCATGAACGGCCGGCATTTCGAGTTCTCGACACGCGAAGGCCACGACGAACTTGGCGTCATCACCTTCGAGGACGTGACGGCGCGGGTCGAGGCGGAAGAGCGCGTTCGCTTCATGGCCCGCTACGACAATCTCACCAGACTTGCCAACCGGGCCTATTTCAACGAGCAGGTGATGGAGGCCATGGCGAGCGGCAGCCGCGACCGGCTATGCGGCCTGGCCGTCTTCGACCTGGACGATTTCAAGAGCATCAACGATACGCTCGGCCATCCCGTAGGGGACGGGCTGATCTATGCCGTCGCCGAAAGGCTCGCCTCCTTCGCGACCGAGGATGTGAAGATCAGCCGCTTCGGCGGCGACGAGTTCATGATCTTCTTCGATCGCATTGCCGACGAGGCGGATTTCACGCAAAAGCTCGACGCCATTTTCCACGGCCTGCAAGGCGAAGTCGACGTCGCCGGGCATTGCCTGCGCATCCAGTGCAGCGCCGGCGCGGTGCTGGAGGTGGTCGGCGAGACCGATGTCGACAACATGATCGTCAAGGCCGATCTCGCCCTCTACAAGGCGAAGGACCAGGGCAAGGACAGTTGGCGGCTTTTCGAGACGACGATGGATGTGGCGTTCCGCAATCGCCAGATCATGAAGGCCGACCTGCGCGCCGCCGTCGAGGCGCTGGAACTCAGGGTCGTCTATCAGCCGATCGTGGCAATGGATACGATGCGGATCGCAAGCTGCGAGGCGCTTTGCCGGTGGGATCACCCGCAGCTCGGCCCGATCTCGCCGGCGATCTTCATTCCGCTTGCCGAAGAGATGGGGATCATCTCGGAAATATCGAGCTTCATGCTGAAGGCGGCCTGCACGGAGTGCGCCAAATGGCCGGACCCGATAACGGTGTGCATCAACCTGTCGGCCAAGGATTTCCGCGATCACTCCATCGTCGAAAAGGTCCGCGACGCGCTGGCCTCGTCCGGGCTCGAGTCGCATCGGCTGGAGATAGAGGTCACCGAGACCGCGCTCCTGGACGACAAGTCGCTGACGCGGGAATATCTCGCCGAGCTCAAGGCACTCGGCGTAAGGATCGCTCTCGACGATTTCGGCACCGGCTATTCGAGCCTGAGCTATCTGCACACGCTGCCGCTCGACAAGGTCAAGATCGACCGCAGCTTCCTCATGGACGTGGTTCGCAACGAGCGGTCCCTGCAATTGCTGCGTGGGATCGCCGATCTGTCGCGTTCGCTCGGGCTCGTCGTCACTATGGAGGGGGTGGAAACCTTTGAGCAGCTCAAGATACTGGCGCTCAAGGTCAGGCCGGACCTGGTGCAGGGGTTCCTTTTCGGCTCGGCGCTGACCGCATCCGGTATCGATACGATGTCGACGACGGTCTGGCCATTCGCCAACGAGATCAGCATCGCCAAACGCGCCGCACGGCGCTGAAGCGTGTCACGATCTTCAGGTTCGCATGCGCTTTAAGCTGTTGATTTCATGCATGTCCTTATCCCGAACAGATCTTCCTTTTCAGGGGATATGCGCCGACCGCGCCTGTTCGCCGCCCTGGATGCCGTGATTTACCAAGAATTAACGTTAATTTCGAGTAAACACGCCTCGTAAATTTTTCAGCTTTGTCCGCGGTTAAGGTTTGGTTTACTGTCTTGCCTGCCATAGGGGAGGCTGAACCTTGGAAAATCAGTTCGCAAAGCAAACCGACTCAACCCGGGGCGAGACGGATCCCGGCATGACGGCGTTCGCGCGCAACGTATTAGGAATCATGGAGCGGATCGAGTATCGCCTTTGTGAAGGCGGGGAGGATTTGGAAGATATCTTCCGCCTCCGCTATAATTCGTATCTTGCCGCCGGTATGATCAAGTCCGATGTCTCGCGCATGGTGATCGATAATTACGAAGATCTTCCGGAAACCTACACTTATGGCATACACTACGATGGCAATCTGGTCTGTACCGTAAGATTCCATCACATTACGAAAGAGTTTTCGCGCTCGCCGAGCACGACCGTATTCGGGGATGTGCTTGGACCGCGCCTCGACGCCGGCGAGACATTTATCGATCCGAGCCGTTTCGCGGCCGACAATGAGTGGTCGACGACGCTCAGGGTGCTGCCCTACATCACGCTGCGGCTGCCGATGCTGGCTTGTCATTATTTCAGCACCTCAGCCTGTTTGCAGGCGATAAAAGGCGAGCATGCGGCGTTCTACAAGCGCGTCTTCGTTGCCGAACCGCTGGTCAGGGAACGCGCCTATCCGGGCCTGACATGCGCCGTCGATCTGTGGCAATCTCCCAGTCCGCTGGTTTGGCAGCAGGCTCAGGAACGCTTCGCATTCTTCCGCTCGACGCCACTCGAGGAAAGAATGTTGTTCACACGGTCGAATGATACGTACAAGGCGCCTCTGACGATCCTTCCCAGCGCAAAATATCTCAGTCACGCAGCCTGAGAATCTCGGGGGCTTGTACCCTCAGCGGCCGATCCCGCCGAACTTGCGCTTTAAGAGCCCGTCAATAGGATGGGATACGACAATGACGCTGGTTTCGGTGAAGAATGGCCTCAAGGGATGATCTGGTGCGCCGGGCCGTCTGGGCCGGCGATCTCGGTGAAGCGGAAATCGAACGCGCCCGCAAAGGAACGGTCGAGAAGGTCTTTGCGAAAGGCGCCTATATCTGCCACCGGGGCGACAGGCTCGACTACTGGACAGGTGTGGCGCAGGGCCTCGTCAAGATCAGCACCATATCGCAGGGCGGCAAGGCGATGACTTTTGCCGGCATCGGCACCGGCGGCTGGTTCGGCGAGGGCTCGGTGCTGAAGGACGAGGCGCGCCAGTACGATCTCGTCGCGCTGCGTGAGACGCGGCTCGCCATGATGAATCGCGCGACCTTCTTCTGGCTCTACGAGAACAGCACCGGCTTCAACCGGTTCCTCGTTCGTCAGCTCAACGAGCGCATGGGCCAGTTCATCGCCACCATCGAGCACGACAGAATCCTCGACGCGAAGGCGCGCGTCGCCCGCAATCTGTCCTGGCTCTTCAACCCGGTGCTTTATCCGGACGCTGGCTCGCAGATCGAGATCAACCAGGAGGAATTGGGGCTTCTGGCCGGTGTCTCGCGCGCTGTCGCCAACCGCAGCCTTGCCGAACTGGAGGATGAAGGACTGATCCGTGCCGAGCACGGAAAAATACGGGTGCTCAACCTGCCTGCGCTCAGCACTTACTGAAGCCGTTTGCCGCAAAACGCACAAAAGCTCTCATCTATCACGCATCGCACCGTTCCGTCTGTCAAGCCATCTGTTGCAGGATCGGTGCATTTAAACGATCCTGTCCCTGTCGCGCGATGAGCCGCCATAGGCCGATCGGCTGGTTGTGGCTGGATCGCCGCGCGATAGATTTGGTCCAACATCGCGAACGACGCGAGGACGGCTGGGAGGAATATGGCGACGAATTCGACGGCGGCCGCCGCCGACGACCTCGATACATTTCCGAAATATCTGCTGCTGAACGCCTCGCGCTTCGCTGACCGTCCCGCCATGCGCTTCAAGGATTACGGCATCTGGCAAAGCTGGAATTGGGCCGAGCAGCTCGACGAGGTGCGCGCTTTCTCCATCGGGCTTGCCCAACTCGGCGTCCGGCACGGCGACAAGATCGCGATCGTCGGGCCGAACAGGCCGAGGCTTTACTGGACGTTTGCCGCCGCGCAGGCTCTGGGCGCCATTCCCGTTCCCGTTTATGCCGACGCGGTGGCCGAAGAGATGGCCTATGTGCTCGAACATGCCGGCGTCCGCTTCGCGGTCGTCAGCGATCAGGAGCAGGTCGACAAGATCCAGTCATTCTCCGACCGCATCCCCGCGCTTGAGCAAATCGTCTATGACGAGCCGCGCGGACTGGAGGATTACGATCCGGCCGCGCTCCATTCCTTCGAGGCGGTGCAGATCCGGGGCAGGGAACGGCTCGCCGCCGATCCGGACGCGGCTCGCCGGTGGGAGGAGAAGGTCCGCGCCGCGAGCGGCGGGGACATTTCCGTCATGCTCTACACATCCGGCACGACCGGCCGCTCGAAAGGGGTGGTGCTCAAAGCCGGGCCGGCGGTCAAGGCAACGCTCGACACGGTGACGTTCGACGCGCTGACGGAAAAGGACAGCGTGCTTGCCTATCTGCCGCTCGCCTGGGTCGGCGATCATTACCTGAACTTCGCGCAGAGCTATGTTTCGGGTTTCTGCATGGCGTGCCCTGAAAGCCAGGAGACGGTGCCGCAGGATCTGAGGGAGATCGGGCCGACTTTCTATTTCGCGCCGCCGCGCGTCTTCGAATCGCTGCTCACCAGCGTGACCATCCGCATGGAGGACGCCAGCCGCTTCAAGCGCTGGCTCTTCCGTCACTTCATCGGCGTGGCGAGGAAATATGGCGAGGCGATCCTGGAGCACCGTCCGGTGCCGCTTTCGGGCCGCATCGCCTACGCGCTCGGCAACGCCGTCATCTATGCGCCGCTCAGGAACGTGCTCGGCTTTTCGCGCATCCGTATCGCCTACACGGCAGGCGAGGCGATCGGCGAGGACCTTTTCTCCTTCTTCCGCTCGCTCGGCATCAATCTGAAGCAGCTTTACGGGCAGACCGAAGCCTTTCTCTATGTGACGGCGCAGAAGGACGGCGAGGTCCGTTCCGACGCCGTGGGCCCGGCGGTGCCCAATGTCGATATCCGCATCGCGGAGGATGGCGAGGTGCAGTTCCGTTCCCCCGGACAGTTCGTCGGCTATTACAAGGAGGACGAGAAGACTGCCGAGGTGATGACGAAGGACGGCTTCATCAAGACCGGGGATGCGGGCTTCTTCGACAAGGACGGCCAGTTGAAGATCATCGACCGGTCGAAGGATGTGGGCCGGCTGGAATCCGGCGCGCTGTTTGCTCCTAAATATGTGGAGAACACGCTCAAATTCTTTCCCAACATCAAGGAAGCGGTTGCCTTCGGCCACGGGCGGGAATTCTGCGCGGCGTTCATCAATATCGACCTCCAGGCCGTCGGCAACTGGGCGGAGCGCAACAGCATTGCCTATGCCTCCTACCAGGAACTGGCCAGCCACCCCGAAGTGCTCAAGATCATCCTCGGCCATGTCGGCGAGGCCAATCTGAGGCTGTCGCGCGAGGAACTGATGGCGGGGTCGCAAATCCGCCGCTTCATCGTGCTGCACAAGGAACTCGACGCGGATGACGGCGAGCTTACCCGTACGCTCAAGGTGCGGAGGGGATTTATCGCGGAGCGCTACGGCGAATTGATCGAGGCGCTCTATGACGGCTCGACCGAGAAATATGTCGAGACCGAAGTCACCTATGAAGACGGCCGCAAGGGGCGCATCCGGGCGACGCTGGCTATCCTCGACGCGCCGCTTCACGGCGGAGACCGTACGCAGTGGCGGGAGGCGGCGGAGTGAACGCGCGCCCCGATCCGGCCGGGCTTACCGATGCGGTCGCCGACGGCGCGGTGCTGCTCGACGTACGCAACGTCTCGCTCTCCTTTGGCGGGGTGAAGGCGATCAGCGACATTTCCTTCGATGTCCTGAAGGGAGAGATCCGGGCGATCATCGGCCCCAACGGCGCCGGCAAGACCTCGATGCTCAACGTCATCAACGGCTTCTATATGGCGCAGCAGGGGACCATCGTCTTCCGCGGCAAGGAACGGCGCGCCATGAAGGCGCATGAGGCGGTCGGGCAGGGGATCGCCCGCACCTTCCAGAACGTCGCGCTGTTCAAGGGCATGTCGACGCTCGACAACATCATGACCGGGCGCTCGGTCAAGATGAAGCGGAACCTTTTCTGGCAGATGCTGCGGCACGGCCCGGCGCTCAGGGAAGAGATCGAGCATCGCCGGGTCGTCGAGGAGATCATCGATTTCCTGGAGATCGAGCACATAAGATACACGCCAGTCGGCAAGCTTCCCTACGGGTTGCAGAAGCGCGTCGAACTCGGCCGCGCGCTCGCCATGGAGCCGATGCTTCTCCTTCTGGACGAACCGATGGCCGGCATGAATCTCGAGGAAAAAGAGGACATGAGCCGTTTCATCGTCGAGGTGAACCGGCATCGCGGCACAACGATCGCGCTCATCGAGCACGATATGGGCGTGGTCATGGACCTCTCCGACCGTGTCGTCGTGCTCGACTACGGAAAAAAGATCGCGGACGGCCCTCCGGACGCCGTGAAGGCGAACAAGGATGTCATCGACGCCTATCTGGGCGTCGCACATTGAGGCTTTTGGAGAAAATCCCATGCATGGCATTCAATTCACTCCGCTGTTCTCGCTCATCGCAGGCATCCTGATCCTGATCATGCCGCGCCTGCTCAATTACATCGTCGCGGTCTACCTGATCGTCATCGGCCTTGTCGGCCTGTTCCCGCACCTGGCGGGCTAGCCGCCGCGAGGCAGGGGCAGAGAGGGGAACATGGATCTCGCATACCAGATAGCGGTGAAGCCGTTCGCCGACATGATCTCGGCGCCGGACTTCTTGATGCAGGTCCTCTGGGAAGGGCTCGTCTCGGGCGTGCTCTATGCGCTGATCGCGCTTGGCTTCGTGCTGATCTTCAAGGCTTCGCGCGTCTTCAACTTCGCGCAAGGCATCATGGTCGTGTTCGCGGCGCTGTCGCTGGTCAGCCTGTACGAGCACGGCGTGCCAGCCTGGCTCGCCGTCCTCCTTACACTCGTCATCATGCTCATACTGGCCGTTGCCGTGGAAAGGGTCGTGCTGAGGCCACTCGTCAACCAGCCCGACATCATCCTGTTCATGGCGACGATCGGGATAACGCTGTTCCTCATCGGGTTCGGCGAGTTGATCTTCGGCGGCGAGAACAAGCTGATGATCACGGAGCAACTGGGCATTCCCACCGGTAGCTTCGAGTTCGCGCCCTTCGGAGGGTTGCTCTCCATCGAACAGGCGGACCTGACCGCCGTGGTGGGCGCCGGGGTGCTGGTGGCGGTGCTGATCCTCTTCCTCAACCGCACCAAGATGGGGCGCGCCATCCGCGCGCTTGGCGACGATCACCAGGCGGCGATGTCGGTCGGCATCTCGCTGTCGACGATCTGGGTGGTCGTCTGGTTCATCGCCGGCATCATCGCACTCGCCACCGGCATCGTTTGGGGCGCGCGCGCCGGCGTTTCCTTCGCGCTGGAGATCATCGCCTACAAGGCCCTGCCCGTGCTGATGCTGGGCGGCCTGGAATCGGTGCCCGGCGCCATCATCGGCGGCATCGCGATCGGGCTTCTGGAGAAGCTGTTCGAAATCTACTGGGGGCAGCCGCTGCTCGGGGGCAACACCGAGACATGGTTCGCCTACGTGCTTGCGCTGATCGTCCTGTTGTTCCGGCCGCAGGGCATGTTCGGCGAAAAAATCATCGAGCGGGTGTAGAAGAATGCTCTACCGGACGGCAGGCCAGTTCAAGACCAGCTACGAAGCGGATTTCGCGCTTTTCCCCGTCCGCCAGGACGCGATACTGCTCGGCGTGATCCTGCTTTTTGCCTGGGTGGTCCTGCCGTTAAGCGCCAGCGAATTCGTCTTCCAGACGCTGCTCATCCCCGTCCTCATCTATTCGCTTGCCGCGCTCGGGCTCAACCTGCTCACCGGCTATGCCGGGCAGTTGTCCCTCGGTACGGCCGCCTTCATGGGTGTCGGCGCCTATGCCTGCTACAAGCTGACGACCATTTTTCCCGGCATGAACCTCGTGGTGGCGATCGGGCTGTCGGGCTTCTTCGCGGCGGCGGTGGGGGTCGTGTTCGGCCTGCCTTCGCTGCGCATCAAGGGCTTCTATCTGGCGATCGCGACGCTTGCCGCGCAGTTCTTCCTCGTCTGGCTGTTCGAGAAATGGGCGTGGCTTTACAATTACAATTCCTCGGGCGCGATCCAGGTGCCGAACATGAAGATGTTCGGAATCTATGTCGCCGGCCCGCAGGCGACTTCGCTGACGCAATACTATTTCGTTCTCGCCGTCGTCAGCCTGATCACGTGGTTTTCCATCAACATCACGCGCGGCCGCATCGGGCGCATGTGGAAGGCGGTGCGCGACATGGATATCGCGGCCGAACTGGTGGGCATCAATCTGATGCGCGCCAAGCTGTCGGCCTTCGCCATATCGTCCTATGTCGCGGGCGTCTCGGGAGCACTGTTCGTGTTCCTGTGGCGCGGGGCGGCGGAGCCGGTGCTGTTCGACGTGCAGCTTTCCTTCCGCATCCTCTTCATCGCCATCATCGGCGGGCTCGGCTCGATCATCGGCAATTATTTCGGCGCTCTCCTGATCGTGGCGTTGCCGGTCATCCTCGGCGTGGTGCCGCAGGCTCTTGGCCTGCCGATCGAGGCGGCGGTGCAGGAGCACCTCAACACCATGATCGTCGGGGCGCTCATCATCACTTTCCTCATCGCCGAGCCGCTGGGCATGGCTCGGCTTTGGGGCATCATAAGGGAAAAGCTCATTATCTGGCCTTTCCCGCATTAGGCGAAGCCGGGCTCATCCGGTTCGTGACAATTGGAGTGGAGGAAACGAGAATGAACGCGCTTACAAGGAAATGCCTGTTGCCAGCGCTCCTGGCCATGGGGACGATGCTCACTCTTCCGGCGCTGGCGGAAGATTCGGTGAACGTCACCAATCTTTCCTACCGGACCGGCCCCTTCGCGGCGACCGGCACGCCGGTCATGAACGGCCAGCGCGACTACATGCTGATGATCAATGCGCGCGACGGCGGCGTCAACGGCGTGAAGATCGACTATCAGGAGTGCGAGACGGGCTACAACACCGAAAAGGGTGTCGAGTGCTACGAGAAGACCAAGGGGCAGAGCATCGTGACCCAACCCTGGTCGACCGGCATTACGTTGCAGGTGCTGCCCAAGTCAAACATCGACAAGGTGCCGATCCTGGCGCCGGGCTACGGCTTCTCGCCCATGGCCGATGGCAAGACCTTCCAGTGGGCCTTCAACCCGCCGACCAGCTATTGGGACGGCGCCTCGATGATCCTGCAGGACATTTCCAAGGGCGACCTCGCCAGCCTGAAAGGCAAGAAGATCGTGCTCCTGCATCTCGACGCGCCCTACGGCAAGGAGCCGATCCCGCTGCTCCAGGCCTATGCGGAGAAATACGGCTTCACCTTCCAGGCCATCCCGGTCGGCGTGAAGGAAATGCAGAACCAGTCGGCGCAGTGGCTGCAGATCCGCCGCGAGAAGCCGGACTACGTCCTGATGTGGGGCTGGGGCGCCATGAATTCCGGCGCGCTGACTGAGGCCGTCAAAACCAAGTTCCCGATGGATCATTTCGTCGGCATCTGGTGGTCGGGCAGCGATGCCGACCTGAAGTCGGTCGGGGAAGCCGGCAAGGGCTATCGCTCCATCTCGTGGAGCTACCCGGAATCCAACTCCAAGGTGATGCAGGACGTCAAGAAATATGTCGTCGATGCGGGCCAGTCGATGCTGCCGAAGGATGAATTCGACTACGTGTTCTACCAGAGGGGTGTCGTGATCTCGATGTTCACCGTCGAGGCAATGAAGGCGGCGCAGCAGCATTTCAACACCAAGGTCGTAACGGCCGAACAGCTTCGCTGGGGACTTGAGAACCTGAAGCTGGATGACGCGCATCTGGCTCAGATCGGCATGACAGGCATGGTGCCGCCCTTCTCCACCTCGTGTGCGGACCATTCCGGCCATGCCGGCGGATGGATGCTCCAGTGGGACGGCTCCAAATTCGTGAAATCCTCCGACCTGCTCAAGCCGGAGACGGAGATGTACGCCGACCTGTCCAAGACCGAGGCCGCCAAATACGCCGAGGCGAACAAGCCCTGGCCGATCAACGAAGACTGCAAGATGTGATGAAGGCGCTCTTCTCTCCGCGAATGCCCTGGCGTTCGCGGGGAGAACGAGCAGCAAGCGCGGAGCCTCGATGACGAACGCAGCGAACCTTGAACCGGCAACCGACGCCATCCTCTCGGTCAACAATATCGAGGTGATCTACGACCGGGTGATCCTTGTCCTGAAAGGGGTCTCCTTTTCGGTGCCGACCGGCGGCATCATCGCGCTGCTCGGCGCAAACGGGGCCGGCAAGACGACGACGCTGAAGGCGATCTCCAATCTCCTGCGCGGCGAGCGCGGCGAGGTCACCAAGGGCAACATCCTGTTCGAGGGCAAGGAAATCCAGTCTTCTTCCCCGAACGATCTGGTGCGGCGAGGCTGCATCCAGGTGATGGAAGGGCGGCATTGCTTCGGCCATTTGACGGTCGAGGACAATCTCATGACCGGGGCGTTCACGCGCCGCGACGGCAAGGCGGCGATCCACCGCGACCTGGAACTGGTCTATTCCTATTTCCCGCGTCTCAAGGTGAGGCGGTCGAGCCAGGCGGGTTACACGTCGGGCGGCGAGCAGCAGATGGTGGCGATCGGCCGGGCGCTGATGTCGCGGCCGAAGATGATCCTGCTCGACGAACCGTCCATGGGGCTTGCACCGCAACTGGTCGAGGAAATCTTCGAGATCGTGCGCAAGCTCAACGAGGAGCAGGGCGTCTCCTTCCTGCTCGCCGAGCAGAACACCAACATCGCGCTGCGCTACGCCAAATATGGCTACATCCTCGAATCGGGGCGCATAGTGCTCGACGGCCACGCCCATGCGCTGCGCGAAAACGAGGACGTAAAGGAATTCTATCTCGGCATTGGCGGAGAGGGCCGCCGCTCCTTCAAGAACGTCAAGCACTACAAGCGACGCAAGCGCTGGCTTTCGTGACCTTGCCATAAATCCGCGATCTGACGGCACGTGCGGCGAATCCCGCCATTGCCCTTCATCCGGCTTTTCGCTATGCCGAGGGGAACGGCATTCTTGAGGGTTTTATCATGGCAGATCATCCGCCCGCCGGTCCGGTCGAAATGGGCGCATCGATGGACTATCCGGAGCACGAGAAGACCTATCGGCTCTTTTTGGGCCTGACGAAATACGGCACGTTGTCGACCATCGCGCTCCTGGCCTCCATGGCCTTCGCTTTCTTTACGTCGGCCGGCTTCTTCTCGGGGCTGATTCTTTTCATCCTGATCGTTCTCGTCGGCATCTACCTTCTGCGTCGCGCGCCTGAGCACGTGGCCTGACGCTTTTCTTCGGCGGCCCCGCGCCCGTTCGCCGTGGCCGCTCCATTTTCCCAATCGGGAGGGCATAAGGCGGTGGGACAGACAGTCTTCATCCCGCGGGAAACGGTGGGCGATGAATCGCGCGTGGCGGCTTCGCCCGATACGGTGAAGCGCATGGCTGCTCTCGGGCTCGATGTGATCGTCGAGAGCGGCGCCGGCAAATCCTCTCGCATTATGGATGCGGAATACCAGGCGGCGGGTGCCGCGATCGGCAAGGCGGCGGATGCCGGCAAGGCAGACGTCGTGCTGAAGGTGCGCCGGCCGGCCGGGGCGGAACTCAAATCCTACAAGAGGGGCGCCATCGTCATCGCGACGATGGACCCGTACGGCAATGAGGGCGACGTGGAGGCGATGGCGAAGGCCGGCGTGACGGCGTTCGCCATGGAGTTCATGCCGCGCATCACGCGCGCGCAGTCGATGGACGTGCTTTCCAGCCAGGCGAACCTCGCCGGCTATCAGGCCGTCATCGACGCGGCAGAGGAATATGACCGGGCGCTGCCGATGATGATGACGGCGGCGGGCACGGTGCCGGCGGCGAAAGTCTTCGTCATGGGTGTCGGCGTGGCCGGCCTGCAGGCGATCGCGACCGCCAAGCGCCTCGGCGCGGTGGTCACCGCGACGGACGTGCGGCCGGCGGTCAAGGAGCAGGTGCAGTCGCTCGGCGCGAAATTCCTCGCCGTCGAGGACGAGGAGTTCAAGGCGGCCGAGACGGCGGGCGGCTACGCCAAGGAGATGTCGAAGGAATATCAGGCCAAGCAGGCCCAGCTTACGGCTGACCACATCGCCAAGCAGGACATCGTCATCACCACGGCGCTCATTCCGGGGCGGCCGGCGCCGCGGCTCGTCTCCGCCCAGATGGTGAAGTCCATGCGGCCGGGCTCGGTCATCGTCGATCTTGCGGTCGAGCGCGGCGGCAATGTCGAGGGTGCTGTGGCGGGCAAGGTGGTCGTATCCGGCGATGGCGTGAAGATCGTCGGCCATCTGAACATGCCGGGCCGCATCGCGGCGTCGGCATCGCTGCTCTACGCCAAGAACCTCTACACCTTCCTCGAGACGATGGTGGACAAGGGCTCGAAACAGATCGCGCTCAATCGCGAGGACGAACTCGTGAAGGCCACCATGCTGACGGATGGCGGCGCGGTGGTGCATCCGAATTTCGCCAACGCCGCCAAGGCGGCTGGCGACAAAATTGCGGCGCCTAAAAAGGTTGCCAGCAGCAAGCCGGCAGCCGGCAAGACGCGTGCGAAGAAAGCCCCCGCCACGCCGAAGGGAGGCGCATGATGGAAAAGACGGCGCTCACACAGGCGCTCGACCAGCTCGACAAGGCTTCAGCCTCCGTGCGCGCGGCGCTGGAGACCAGCGCGGGCTATGCCGGCAATGCGTCGGACGCGGCAGGCGCGGTTGCGCATGCGGCGACGGGCGGCGCCATCGACCCCTTCATCTTCCGCTTCGCCATCTTCGTACTGGCGATCTTCGTCGGCTATTACGTGGTCTGGTCGGTGACGCCGGCGCTGCACACGCCGCTGATGTCGGTCACCAACGCCATCTCCTCGGTGATCGTGGTGGGCGCGCTGCTGGCCGTCGGCATCTCGGCGTCGGGGCTTGCGAGCGGCTTCGGCTTCGTCGCGCTGGTGCTGGCCTCGGTCAACATCTTCGGCGGTTTCCTGGTCACCCAACGCATGCTCGCCATGTACAAGAAGAAAGAGAAGTGACCGATGTCGGCTAACGTCGCTTCCTTCCTCTATCTCGTCTCGGGCGTCCTCTTCATCCTGGCGCTGAGGGGGCTTTCGCACCCGACGACCAGCCGGCGCGGCAACATGCTCGGTGCGGTCGGCATGGCGATCGCCATCCTGACCACGCTGGCGCTTGCCACCCCGTCATGGAGCCGGCTCGGGCTTATCGTGCTCGGCATCGCCATCGGCGGTAGTGCCGGCGCCTTCATTGCGCGCAAGATCGCCATGACGGCGATGCCGCAGCTTGTCGCGGCCTTCCACAGCCTCGTCGGCCTTGCCGCGGTGATGGTAGCCGCCGGCGCGCTCTATGCGCCGGAAAGCTTCGGCATCGGTACGGCGGGCGCCGTTCACGGCCAGGCGCTGGTGGAGATGTCGATCGGCGTCGCGATCGGCGCCATCACCTTCACCGGCTCGATCATCGCCTTCCTCAAGCTCGACGGCCGCATGTCGGGCAAGCCGATCATGCTGCCGGCACGCCATCTCATCAACATCGCCTTGGCCGTGGCGTTGGTGGTGCTGATCGTTCTTCTGGTCACGACGCAGAGTCATCTCGCCTTCTGGCTGATCGTGGCGCTGTCGCTCTTGCTCGGCGTGCTCCTCATCGTTCCGATCGGCGGCGCCGACATGCCGGTCGTCATCTCGATGCTGAACTCGTACTCCGGCTGGGCGGCCGCCGCGCTCGGCTTCACGCTCGGCAACCTGGCGCTCATCATCACCGGCGCGCTGGTCGGCTCCTCGGGCGCCATCCTGTCCTACATCATGTGCAAGGGCATGAACCGCTCCTTCATCTCCGTCATCCTGGGCGGCTTCGGCGGCGAGACGGCGGCGGTCGGCGGCGACGACGGTATCGAGCGAACGGTCAAGCAGGGCTCGGCGGACGACGCCGCCTTCCTGATGAAGAACGCGCAGAAGGTCATCATCGTGCCGGGCTACGGCATGGCGGTGGCGCAGGCGCAGCACGCGCTGCGCGAGATGGCCGACAAGCTGAAGGCCGAGGGGGTGGAGGTCAAATACGCCATCCATCCGGTGGCGGGCCGCATGCCCGGCCACATGAACGTGCTCCTGGCCGAGGCCAACGTGCCCTATGACGAGGTCTTCGAACTGGAGGACATCAACTCCGAATTCGCGCAGGCCGACGTAGCCTACGTCATCGGCGCCAACGACGTGACCAATCCGGCTGCGCGCGACGACAAGAACTCGCCGATCTACGGCATGCCGATCCTCGAGGTCGACAAGGCGCGCACCTGCCTTTTCGTCAAGCGCTCGCTCGGCTCCGGCTATGCCGGTATCGACAACACGCTGTTCTACAAGGACGGCACGATGATGCTCTTGGGCGACGCCAAGAAGATGACCGAAGACATCGTCAAGGCGCTCGACCAGTAGGGTAGGCGCGACCCGCTATTTCAGTACGCTTTCCAGATGGAAGCTGGCGACGCCGGCAGCAACATTGACGCCGGTCTGCGCCTGGACGCTGATCGGCTGGAGCGTGAAGGTGCGGTCCGATCCGCCGACCAGAGCGTTGGCGCCGACACCGACACCGGCGGTCGCCTCGGCGGTAGCGCCCGTGTAGTCGCCGGCAAGCGCCCCCGGTCCATAGCCGCTCTTGGTCGGGGCAAGTACCAGCCATTGCATCACGGACTTGCCGGTGACGCCGACGTCAAGCCCGATCTTGGTGACCCGGCCGACATAGTCTTCCTTCGGGATGTTTGGATCAGACGGCGTATAGGTGCAGTCCAATTTCTTCGACGAGCCGACGATCATCCCCACGCCGCCATGGATGATGCATTCGAGCCGCCCGACCTCCTGAGCCTGATCCGACGCGGCGAAGGCCGGGACAATCGACATGAACGAGACGGCAGCCGCCGCCAGTACGAGCGTTTTCATAGCGGAATCTCCTTGACGTTTCGTCTGGCGGGTTAACCGACGAACAGGCCAAGGGGTTCCGATCACTGATCGTGACAGTGCGAGTGCGCGGTTTACTCTTGCCGGCTTCGGCCGGCAGCTTTCAGCTGGAGCGGGTCCGGGCGAGGCCGTCCACGGCCGGCTTGTAGTTCCGGTCCAGTTGGACCGCCTTGGCATAGGAAGCGGCCGCCTTCGGCTTGTCGCCGCGCTTTTCGTAGACCAGGGCCTGGTTGGCCCAGCTTTCCGCGACATTGCCGTCGAGCTTGATGGCGGTATTGAAGTCGGCGAAGGCGTTGTCGGTGTCGCCGAGTGCCAGATAGGAAAGGCCACGGCCATTATAGGGTTCGGGCGCGCGCGGCGACAACGAGATCGCCTTGGAGAAATCCTCGATCGCCTGCTTGTGCTGCCCCTGCGCTTGGTAGATCAGGCCACGGTCGTGATAGGCGCGGCCGTCGGTCGTGTCCTGCGCGATCGCCTGATTGAAATCGGAAAGCGCCTGATCGAGCCGCCCGGCCTGCCGGTAGATGTCGCCGCGGCCGATATAGGCGGTGTCGTAGTTCGAATTGATCTGGATGGCGCGCGAGTAGTCCGCGACGGCCTTCACGTCATCGCCGGTATAATGCCAGATCAGCGCACGGTTGGCGTAAGCCTGGTAATAATTCGGGTTGAGCTTGATCGCCGTGTCGAAATCGTTGAGCGCGTCGCGATACTTGCCGGCGCGGCCATAGGCCGATCCGCGCACATTGTAGGCTTCGGGACTGTTCGGATTGCGGTTGATGACGGCTGTCAGCGAGCCGATATTTTCCGCCGAGCCCTGTGCCGGATCGACATTGTACATCTGCTCCTGCGCGGTCTGGCAGGCAGCGAGCCCGAGCATTGCGAACAACGCAACGGCAAGCCCAGCCTTGCGTGCCGCCGAATGCCCGCTGCCGTCCGCGAAATCCGCCATTCCATCCGTTCCTCGTCTGCCGAAAGCCCTATGTAGGGGATACCATCAGAAGCGTCGATCTCAAATAGAAAGGCGGCCGCGATCGGCAATCGCGCCGCCTTCGGTATCCCTGGAAAAGGTCGAAATATAGGCGTTTGAAGCGTGTCGCGATCTTTCAGATACGCTCCATGCGCCGGAAGTTTTCGATTCCACGCTGCATTGTCCCGACACCGCCTCCGGCGTTCGGGAGACCTGGCTTAGCGCGCTATCGGCTTGGGTGCGGCAATGAGGCCTTCGCGCTGCGCGCGCTTGCGGGCCAGCTTGCGGGCGCGGCGCACGGCCTCGGCCTTTTCGCGGGCGCGCTTCTCGGACGGCTTTTCGTAATGTCCGCGCATCTTCATTTCGCGGAAGATGCCCTCGCGCTGCATTTTCTTCTTGAGAGCGCGGAGCGCCTGGTCAACATTGTTGTCGCGGACGAGTACCTGCACGTGTGATCCTGCTTTCCGAGCGAGTCGCTGCTGTCTTCTGCCCAGCGCCAAGGCTTCCGCGGCGCACCACCGTCGCGAATAGCGGCGGCTGTTATCAGAACAGGCAGCGAATGTCGAGCGAAAAGCGATACTTGATCGAAGCCCTCATCCCTGCTGCCGGGCCTCGCTGTCGCTTCCGTCTCCAGCCTTGCCATCGGAACCGGATCCGGACGGCAGCGCCTGCAGGTCGGCCTCTTCCGGCGCGTCGGGATGGCCGGGCGCGGTTTCGCATTCGAGATCGGGAAATGCGAGGATGCGCCGGCCATGGAAATCGATGCGCTGGACGAGCAGGCCGTTCTCCTCGAAATAGGAAAGCAACCGCCGCGCGCGTCTTGGCGAATGGCTGCCATAGATGCGCGCGATGGCGGCATCGGAGGGGCACGACGCACCGGTGATAGCGGCTTGGGCGAGTACCAGGAATACGCCGTGGAGGTCTTCTGGCAGGCGCTCGGACAGTTGCAGCGCCGCCGGCCATGCGTCGCCGCCAGCGGTTTCCTCGTCCACGCCCGCGCGCGCCACCGCCAGTTCGCGCCGAAAACCTTGCAAGGAAAGCGGCTCCCCCGGCACGCGGCGGATACGGCAGCGTACCAGAAAATCCTGATAGAGCACGGCATCGGTACGGAAGGCTACATCCGGGTCCTCGAGGATATCCCTCAGGACAGCGGCGATCCCGGCCTCGCGCTCGGCCTCGTCGATGACAGCGAAGCTTGGCTGTTCCTCGGGCTCGGGCACGGGTTTCGGCCTGGAAAGCTGCGCGATCAGGTCGGCGGTCGGGAGCGGCGGCGGAGGCGCTCGCCGTACCGGGGGGCGCTCGTCAATCGGGGCGGGTGCGAAGATGAGGTCGCGCGCGCCCTCCGGGCTTTCCGGCAAGGGCGTGAGCTTCGGGCTGACTGAGCGGGCGGAGGTCTCGACGGTGCCGATGGTGACGGGTAGGGGACGGCGCGCGAGAGCGGGTCCCAGCGCCACGAAGGCGCCGCGCGGCAGGTCGCGGAACATTTCGGCCTGGCGCCGATCCATGCCAAGCAGATCGGCGGCGCGCGCCATGTCGATATCAAGGAAGGTGCGACCCATGAGGAAGTTAGAGGCTTCGGCCGCGACGTTCTTGGCGAGCTTGGCGAGCCGCTGGGTGGCGATGACGCCGGCAAGACCGCGCTTGCGGCCGCGGCACATCAGATTGGTCATGGCGCCGAGGGAAAGCTTGCGCGTCTCGTCGGTGACTTCGCCCGCTGCCGACGGCGCGAAGAGCTGTGCCTCATCCACCACCACCAGCATGGGATACCAATAGTCGCGCTCGGCATCGAACATGCCGCCGAGAAAGGCGGCAGCCGCGCGCATCTGCTGCTCTATGTCGAGCCCTTCGAGGTTGAGGACGACGGAGACGCGATGCTGGCGAATGCGGCCAGCGATGCGGGTGAGTTCGGTTTCCGTGCGTTGCGCGTCGACGACGATATGGCCGAATCGGTCCGCCAGCGTGACGAAATCGCCTTCTGGGTCGATCACGCATTGTTGCACCCAGGGAGCGCTCTGTTCCAGCAAGCGCCGCAGCAGATGCGACTTTCCCGAGCCCGAATTGCCCTGAACGAGCAATCGGGTTGCCAGCAACTCTTCCAGGTCGAGCATGGCCGGCTTCCCCGGAGAAGCCGACCCCATCTCAATGTCCACTTTCATCGTATCACCCTGGATTCAGCGTCTAGCAAAGAGCCGGCCCGATTCGGAATGCCAGGCATCGACAACCCACAGGCGATGTTCCGACGCGTGCGGCGCAAAGCGGCAAACCCCGTCGCAAACAGCGCAAGGCCGATCCGGCCTTTTCGCTACAGGGGCTGTGATGCTACACGTCGCTGCGGACGAGGCAGCAGGGCGGAGAGGCCATGCGCAAATATTCGATTTTCGCGATCGCTCGCGAGGCCATGCGCGGCAACAAGGGCTGGGAGGAACAATGGTCCTCGCCTGAGCCGCGTGCGGAGTATGATGTCATCATCGTGGGCGCGGGCGGGCATGGGCTCGCCACGGCCTATTATCTCGCCAAGGAGCACGGCATCACCAATGTCGCGGTTCTGGAGAAGGGGTGGCTCGGCGGCGGCAATACCGGCCGCAACACCACCATCATCCGCTCCAACTATCTCTACGACGAATCGGCCGGCATCTACGATCATGCGGTGAAGCTGTGGGAGGGGCTGAGCCAGGACCTCAACTACAACGTCATGTATTCGCCGCGCGGCGTCATGATGCTGGCCCACAATGTCCACGACATCCAGGTTTTCAAGCGCCACATCCACGCCAACCGGCTGAACGGTGTCGACAATGAGTGGCTGACGCCCGAACAGGCGAAGGAATTCTGTCCGCTTCTCAACATCTCGCGGGACGCGCGCTATCCGGTGATGGGCGCGGCGCTGCAACGGCGCGGTGGCACTGCACGGCATGACGCGGTGGCCTGGGGCTATGCGCGGGCGGCTTCGGCGCGCGGTGTGCACATCATCCAGAATTGCGAGGTGACGGCCATCCGGCGCGGCCCGAACGGCCACATCACCGGCGTCGAGACGACCAAGGGGCCGATCGGCGCCAGGAAGGTCGGCGTGGTGGCGGCCGGGCATTCCTCGGTGTTGATGGAGATGGCCGGCGTCAGGATGCCGCTTGAAAGCTACCCGCTCCAGGCGCTGGTGTCGGAACCGGTGAAGCCGTGCTTCCCCTGCGTGGTCATGTCGAACACGGTGCACGCCTATATCTCGCAGTCCGACAAGGGCGAACTCGTCATCGGCGCGGGCACCGACCAGTACATCTCCTATTCGCAGACCGGAGGCCTGCACATCATCCAGCATACGCTCGACGCGATCTGCGAGATGTTCCCGATGTTCTCGCGCATGAAGATGTTGCGCTCCTGGGGCGGCATCGTCGACGTGACGCCGGACCGCTCGCCGATCCTCGCCAAGACGCCGGTGGCGGGGCTCTACGTCAATTGCGGCTGGGGGACGGGCGGCTTCAAGGCGACGCCGGGCTCAGGCCATGTCTTCGCCCACACCATCGCCAACGACAATCCGCACCCGATCAACGCGCCCTTCACGCTGGAACGCTTCAGCACCGGCCGGCTGATCGACGAGGCGGCTGCCGCCGCCGTGGCACATTAGGCGAACAAGAAAATGCTTCTGATCCGCTGCCCCTATTGCGAGCAGGAACTGCCCGAGATCGAGTTCCGCAATGCCGGCGAGGCGCATGTCGCGCGGCCTCCCGACATCGCGAACGAAAATGACGCCGATTTCGAGAAGTATTTCTTCATCCGCACCAATCCCAAGGGGATTATCTACGAGCGCTGGCGGCACGTGCATGGCTGCGCGCGCTTCTTCAACGCCGCGCGCGATACCGTGACGGACAGGTTCCTGCTGACCTACAAGGCCGGCGAGAAGAAGCCGAAGAAGCTGCCGGGGGTTGGGAAATGATCGCGCTCCTTCACACCCCCCTCTGTCCTGCCGGACATCTCCCCCTCAAGGGGGGAGATCAGCCCTCAAGCCGGCCTTCGCCAACTATCGGCCTTGCAAGATTAACGCCGGAATCAAAGCTGCCGATCTCCCCCCTTGAGGGGGAGATGTCCGGCAGGACAGAGGGGGGTGCCTCGCGCCTGAATTCAAAAAGGGGTGCCCACTGATGACCCCATCCTTCCGTCTTGCCAATGCCGGTCGGCTCGGCCGCGCCAAATCCGTGCGCTTCAGCTTCGACGGCAAGGAATATGCGGGCGTCGAGGGTGACACGCTCGCTTCGGCGCTGCTTGCCAATGGCGTGCATCTGGTCGGGCGTTCGTTCAAGTATCATCGCCCGCGCGGCATCCTGTCGGCCGGCGCGGAGGAGCCGAGCGCGCTGGTCGGCATCCATCGCGACGCGGCGAGGAAAACGCCCAATATCCGCGCGACCGTGCAGGAACTCTACGAGGGGCTGAATGCGGTTTCGCAGAACCGCTGGCCGTCGCTCTCCTTCGACGCCGGCTCGGTCAGCGATTTCGCATCGCCGCTCCTCTCCGCGGGCTTCTACTACAAGACCTTCATGTGGCCGAGGGCGGCATGGAAATCGCTCTACGAGCCGAAGATCCGCGAGGCGGCCGGTCTCGGCGTGGCGCCCGACCTGGCCGATCCGGACCATTATTCGGCACGCTACGCGCATTGCGACGTTCTGGTCGTCGGCGGCGGCGTGGCCGGCCTGGCGGCTGCATTCGCGGCGGCGGAGACAGGGGCGAGCGTCATCCTCTGCGACGAACAGGCCGATCTCGGCGGCGCGCTGCGCTACGAGAAGGGCGCGACGGTTGACGGCCAGCCGGGCTGGGAGTGGGCACAGGCGGCCGTCGCCAAGCTGGCCGCCAAGGATAATGTGCGCCTGCTCACCCGCACCACGGGGTTCGGCTATTACGCGCAGAATTTCGTCGGTCTCGTCGAGCGCCTGACGGACCATCTCGCCCAGCCCTTGCCCGACCAGCCGCGCGAACGGCTGTGGCAGGTGAGGGCGAAGCGCGTCGTGCTTGCCACCGGCGCCATCGAGCGCCACATGGTTTTCGGCGACAACGATCGGCCTGGCATCATGCTGGCCTCGGCGGCACGCGCCTATCTCAACCATTACGGTGTCGCCGTCGGCAAGAAAATCGGCGTGTTTACGGCCAATGATTCCGCCTATTGGGCCGCGGCCGACCTGAAGAAGGCCGGGGTCGATGTCGCGGCGATCGTCGATACGCGCGACAATCCGAGCGGACCGGCTGTCGAGGAGGCCCGCGCGCTTGGCATCGAACTCAATCTTGGGCGCACGGTGATCAGGACGAACGGCCGGCTGCGCGTCTCCTCCATGGTGGTGCAGGCCAAGAAGGGCGGGCCGGAGCGCACGATCCCCGTCGATGCGCTTCTCATGTCGGCAGGCTGGACGCCGTCGGTCCACCTTTTCTCGCAGTCGCGCGGCAAGGTCGCCTTCAACAAGACGACCAACCGCTTCGTGCCGGGCGACTATGCGCAAGCCTGCGTCTCGGTCGGCGCCTGCAACGGCACGGACGGTATCGACCCGTCCGTCGCGGAAGCTTTCGCGGCGGGCGAGAAGGCGGCGAAAGAGGCCGGCGCCAAGGCCCGCAAGCTTTCGCGGCCGAGGGCGGAGACCAGCGAAAGCTGGTCGCGCGGTATGGCCGGCGCCGCACCCGGCGCGGGAGCCGACGCGAAATCCAAGGCTTTCGTGGATTTCCAGAACGACGTGACGGCCAAGGACATAAGGCTCGCGGTCGGGCAGGGGATGCGCTCGATCGAGCATGTCAAGCGCTACACCACCAACGGCATGGCGACCGACCAGGGCAAGACGTCGAACCTGCACGGGCTGGCGATCGCCGCCGACACGCTGGGCAAGACGATGCCGGAGGTCGGGCTCACCACTTTCCGCCCGCCCTATACGCCGGTCACCTTCGGCGCCATCGTCAACCATTCGCGCGGGAGCCTGTTCGAGCCGACGCGCAGGACGCCGATGCACGATTTCGCGGTGGCGCGCGGGGCGGTGTTCGAGGATGTCGGGCAGTGGAAGCGGGCGTGGTATTTCCCGCAAGACGGCGAGGATATGCACGCTGCCGTCGACCGCGAATGCGTCACCGTGCGCAAGGCGGCCGGCATCTTCGACGGCACGACGCTCGGCAAGATCGAGGTTGTCGGGCCGGATGCGGCGGCCTTCATGGAACTTCTCTACACCAATCCCTGGCAGAAGCTTGATCCGGGCCGCTGCCGCTACGGCATCATGCTGCGGGAAGACGGCTTCATCTACGATGACGGCGTCGTCGGGCGGCTGGCGGAGGACCGCTTCCACGTGACCACCACGACGGGTGGGGCGCCGCGTGTGCTGAACCACATGGAAGACTATTTGCAGACGGAATTTCCGCACCTGAAGGTCTGGCTGACCTCGACCAGCGAGCAATGGGCCGTCATCGCCGTGCAGGGGCCGAAGTCGCGCGACATCATCCAGCCCCTGGTCGAGGATATCGACATTTCGGACGAGGCGCTGCCGCATATGTCGGTGCGGACGGGCAAATTCTGCGGCGTGCCGACGCGGCTTTTCCGCATGTCGTTTTCCGGCGAGCGCGGTTTCGAGATCAACGTGCCGTCGGATTACGGCCCGGCGGTCATCGAGGCGATCTGGAAGGAAGGGCAAAAGCATGGCGCCTGCATGTACGGCACCGAGGCGATGCACGTGCTGCGCGCAGAAAAGGGCTATATCATCGTCGGCCAGGACACGGACGGAACCGTGACGCCGGACGATGCCGGGCTTTCCTGGGCGGTCGGCAAGAAGAAGACGGATTTCGTCGGCATCCGAGGCATGAAACGGCCGGATCTTCTGGCCAACGGGCGCAAGCAGCTCGTCGGGCTGAAGACGAAGGACCCGAAGACCGTGCTGGAGGAAGGGGCGCAGATCGTCGCCGATCCGGGGCAGGCGATCCCGATGACCATGATCGGCCATGTGAGTTCATCCTACTGGTCGGAGAATTGCGGGCGTTCCATCGCGCTGGCGCTGGTAAAGGATGGGCGCAGCAGGATGGGCGAGACGCTTTACGTGCCGATGCCCGACCGCACGATCGAGGTCGAGGTGACGGGCACGGTATTCTACGACGAGACGGGGGAGCGGCTGAATGGCTAAGGCGGCGGCAAAAGCGCCGGTGGGGGCCGTGGCGCGCACGCTCGTGCTCGAAGGCAAGGAAAAGAAGACTTCGCGCGTGACGATCGAGCGCGCCGCTCCGGCATATCGCGTTTCGCTGAGGGCGCCGGCTGAATCGCTCGCCTCGCTGTCGCGCGCGCTCGGCGTCAAGCCGCCCGAGCAGCCGATGGGCTCGGCTTGCGCGAAAGACGGCGATTTTGCCGGCAAGGGCGGGCGCGCGGCGCTCTGGCTCGGACCGGACGAATGGCTGGTGATCGACACGGCAGGCAACGATCCCATGGTCGATTGCGCCAGGGCCAAGGCGCTGCATTCCGCGGTCGATATCTCGCACCGCCAGGTTGCGATCAACGTATTCGGCGCCGGCGCGGCCGATGTGCTCAATGCCGGCTCTCCGCGCGACCTGTCGCTTGCAGCGTTTCCGGTCGGCGCGGCCGCGCGCACGGTGCTGGGCAAGATCGAGATCGTGCTTTTGCGGACCGGCGAGGATGCCTTCCGCGTCGAATGCTGGCGCTCCTTCTCCGACTATGCCTTCACCTTCCTCGCCGACGCGGCGCGGGATATTTCATGATCACGGGAACCATCCGGCGCTAGAAAGGTTTCGCCACAAAGTGCGAGGAACCGGAACATGGCAGGCAAGCCAGATATAGCTCCTGAAAAATCGGGGGTTTCCGAGAAATCCGGAAAGAAATCCGCGGCCGTACGCTCCTATGAGAAGGAAAAGAGGCTGCAGGAGAACGAGGATGAACTGGACGAAGGCCTGGAAGATACTTTCCCGGCCAGCGATCCGGTTTCCGTGACCCAGCCGAGCATACCGGGAAAGCCCAACGATCGGTAGGCTTCCCTATTCCCCGCCGTCGATCCGCTCCACCGCCAGCCCCGCGAGAAGCTTGACCGCTTCGCCATAGGTGCGGGCTTTTTCCGGGTTGGAGGCATTGCCGTCGAGCGCGCGCTTGTAGACGCCCTGGCAGATCGCGGCGAGGCGGAAGAAGGAAAAGGCGAGGTAGAAGGTCCAGTTGCCGATGCCGGCAAGGCCGCGGCGCTCGCAATAAAGCTCGACATATTCCTGTTCGGACGGCAGGCCGATGGCCGCGCGGTCGATGCCGCCGAGCCCCTTGAAGCCGGAGCTGTGCGGCAGCCGCCATTGCATGCATTGGTAGGCGAGGTCGGCATAGGGGTGGCCAAGCGTCGAAAGCTCCCAGTCGAGCACGGCGAGGATTTCCGGGCCGTCCGGCGCGAAAATCATGTTGTCCAGCCGGTAGTCGCCATGGACGAGCGAGACGATGCCGTCATCCGGCGGCAGGTGCTTTTCCAGCCACGCGATCAGGCGGTCCATGTCGGCGACGGTCTCCGTCTCCGAGGCGCGGTACTGGCTCGACCAGCGCGAAAGCTGGCGCTCGAAATAGCTGCCCGGCCGACCGAAATCGGCAAGGCCCGCTTTTTCGATATCGACATCGTGGAGCGCGGCAAGCGTGGTGTTCATGGCGTCGTAGATGGCGGTGCGCTCCGCATTGCCCGGCAGTTCCGGCAGCGACGGGTCCCAGAAGATGCGGCCGTCGAGGAACCCCATGACGAAGAACATGCGGCCGATGACTGAATCCTCGGGCGCGAGGAAGAGAGCGTCCGGGACCGGCACTTCCGTTCCCTTCAGCGCCTTCATCACGCGGAATTCGCGATCAACCTGATGCGCGGATTTGAGGAGTTCGCCGGGCGGCTTGGCGCGCAGCACGTACCGGCCGCTTTTCGCGCGTAGCAGGTAGGTCGGATTCGACTGGCCCGAATTGAATTTTTCGATTGCCTCGAGGCCGGCAAAGCCGGGAACGTTGGCTTCCAGATATGGCCCCAGCGCAGCCTGATCGAGCGTATTCGGGTCGGCCTTGTTCATGTGCTCAGGCCGTCTCGTCCTTGCGTTCGAGCACCGTCAAAGTGAGCCAGCGCGCGGTCAGCGCCGGCTTCTTCGAGTTCTCGATCTCGATCGTCACGTCGTAGCTGGACTGGATCCAGCCGGACGGACGAACATTGAGGTCGGCCAGCACGAAACGCGCCCGCACCCGCGCATCCGTCTTGACCGGCGCCTGGAAGCGGACGCTTTCAAAGCCGTAATTGATGCCCATGCCGGCACCCTGGATGGGATGCAGGGTTTCGAAGGCGAAGGTCGAAAGGAGCGACAGCGACAAGAAGCCGTGCGCGATAGTGCCACCGAAGGGCGTCTCGCGAGCGGAGCGTTCCGGGTCGACATGGATGAACTGGTGGTCGTCGGTGGCGTTCGCGAACTGGTCGATCATCTCCTGGGTCACGACGCGCCAGGGCGAGACGCCCACTTCCTTTCCCACCGCAGCCTTCACATCGTCCACGGAGACAGGCTTCAACTTGTATGCCGTCATTCTTTTCGCTTTGTCCCGGTCGTGCCTACGGCGTAAAGTCCTTGAACAATGTCATTCCGTGGTTGACGGATTCGCCACCATCGATCGGCATGATAGCGCCGGTGACATATGAACCGGCCTTCGAGCAAAGATAGAGCGTCGCCCCAGCAATGTCACTCGGGGCACCGATACGGCGCAGCGGCACGTGGCTGCCCACCGTCGCGGCATTCTCTTCGGTACCGGTGGCAAATGCCGTCATGCGGCTCTGGAAAGGGCCCGGCGCGAAAGCGTTCACCGTGATGAATTTCCCCGCGAGTTCATTGGCAAGGGTGCGCGTCAGGTGATGCACCGCCGCCTTGGAGGCGGTATAGGAATAGGCGCCGTCGGCCATAGGCTGGGTGCCCATGACCGAGCCGAGATTGATGATGCGGGCCGGGTCCTCGAAGCTGGCCGCCTTGACCAGCAGCGGCAACATTTCCCGCGTCAGGTGGAAGAGGCCCGTGACGTTGACATTGAGGACGCGGGCCCAGGCGGAATAGGGAAACTCCTCCAACGGCGCTCCCCAGGAGAGGCCCGCATTGTTGATGAGGATGTCGAGCCTGTCGGTGCGCTTCCTCACTTGCTCGGCAAGCGCGTTCACGCCGTCCTCGCTGCCGACATCGCCGGCGAAACCTTCGGCCTTTCCCCTTGCTCCCAGGGCGTTCAACTCGCCCGCCACCCGATTGCAATCCTCGCCCTTGCGGGAGGCGATCATCACCTCCGCGCCGGCCTCGACCAGCGCGGTCGCTGCCATGCGGCCAATGCCTGTCGCGCCGCCGGTGACCAATGCCTTCTTGCCGGCGACCGAAAACAGTTCGTCGAGGTATGACATCATTTCTCCCTGCGCTTTCCGGCATAGCTACAGATAGTGCCACGCGTTGACAACATACCCGGTAGTATGTTCATCATTTCCGCGTTCTCGAACCCGTTTACCCTCATCCGCGAAAGACGCGGGCGAGGCATGCGGGATGGAAGGGTTGCAGGCTGATGGCGCTCAGCGTTGGGGAGCACATGCCCGACAGTTCCCGCGCGGATATCCTGGAAGCAGCGGCGCATTGCTTCATGGAGCGTGGTTACGCCGCGAGTTCGATCGACGACGTGGCGCGCCGGCTGGGCGCCACCAAGGGCCGCATCTACCACCATTACTCTTCCAAATCCGACCTGTTCGCCGACGTGTTCCGCTTCGGCATGGAGATGAACTATCGCGCGATCGAGCCGTTGCGCCATTCGGGCGAAAAGGCGGTCGAGCGCTGGCGGAAAATGGCGCTTGTCCATGTCGTGCAGATGATCGCCACGCGGCAGTTCCAGCGGGTCGTATGGGAAGGCGTGGAGATGCATCTTCGCGGGGCGACGACGCCGGAGCAGCGGACCGCTTTCGCGGAGCTGATCGAACTGCGCTCCCGCTACAGCGATATCTTTCGCGATCTGCTGGCCGAAGCGCGCGACGACGGCGACATGGCGTTCGAAAATCTCGGCATCACCAACCAATTGGTCTTCATCACTTTGAATTCGCCCATTTTCTGGTATTCGCCGCGTGCCGGCGAGACCGACCGTGATATAGAGGACGTCGCCCGGCAGGTCGTGACCTTCGCCATGCACGGACTTGGCCTCAGGAAAGGGAATCCATGAATTCGGAAATGAACCTCGGCATGACCGAACGGCTGAAGCCGCTCCACGAGAAAGTCAGCCGCATGGTGCGCGAGGAGATTGCGCCGCTCGACGAGGAATTCCTGGCCGAAGTGGGCAAGGGCGGCGACCGCTGGTCGTACACCGAACGCCAGACGCAAATCCTCGACGGGTTGAAAGCCAAGGCGCGCGAGCGGGGCCTGTGGAATTTCTGGTTGACCGATTCGGAGCGCGGATATGGGCTCAGCACTGTCGAATACGCCTATCTCGCCGAGGAGATGGGCAAGGCGCATCTCGGCGCCGAGACGTTCAACTGTTCCGCGCCCGATACCGGCAATATGGAAGTGCTGGAGCGCTACGGAACCGAAGAGCACAAGAAGCTCTGGCTGGCGCCGCTGCTGGACGGCAAGATCCGCTCCGCCTACCTGATGACCGAGCCGGACGTCGCCTCGTCCGACGCGACCAACATCTCCATGAGTTGCGTGCGCGAGGGCGAGGAATATGTGCTGAACGGCGAGAAATGGTGGTCCTCGGGCGCCGGCGATCCACGCTGCCAGATCTATATCGTCATGGTGAAGACACCGAATGACGGGCCGAAACACCAGCAGCATTCGATGATCCTGGTGCCGGCGAAGACGCCCGGCATCACCAAGCTGCGCGCCATGCAGATCTACGGCCATGACGACGCGCCGCACGGCCATCTGCATCTGCGCTTCGAGAATGTCCGTGTGCCGGCTTCCAGCCTGCTTCTCGGCGTGGGGCGAGGCTTCGAGATCGCGCAGGGCCGGCTAGGGCCGGGGCGCATCCATCATTGCATGCGCGCCATCGGGCAGGCGGAGTGGGCGCTGGAACTGATGTGCCAGCGGGCGCTCAGACGCGAGGCTTTCGGCCAGCCGCTGGCGAAACTCGGCGCCAATTACGACATCATCGCCGATGCGCGCATGGAGATCGAGATGGCCAGGCTGCTGTGCCTCAAGGCGGCATGGATGATGGACCAGGGCGACGCCCGCGCTGCGGCCCCGTGGATCAGCCAGATCAAGGTGGTGGCGCCGCGTATCGCGCTGAAGATCACCGACGAGGCCGTGCAGATGTTCGGCGCGCAGGGTATCAGCCAGGATACGCCGCTCGCCCGTTCGTGGACGCATCTGAGGACGCTGCGGCTCGCCGACGGGCCGGACGCCGTGCATCGGCGGCAGGTGGCGCGCGCGGAACTGAAGAAATACACGCAGCAGAAGATTTGAGCGGAAGATCGGGATTGCCATGAAAGCGATCGTTGCGCGGGATTTCGCGCCGATAAAGGAACTCGTCTATGCCGACTGGCCCGAGCCGAAAGCCTCCGGCGATACGGTAGTCATTGAGGCGGAGGCGATCGGGGTGAATTATCCCGACGGGCTGCTCGTCCAGGGCCTCTATCAGCTAAAGCCGCCGACGCCTTTCGTCCCCGGCATGGAGGTCGCCGGTCGCGTGACAGCGGTCGGCGAGAAGGTGGGATCGGTGAAGGTCGGTGACCGCGTGGCGGCCATGTCGGCGCTCGGCTCCTATGCCGAGAAAGTCGCGGCACCTGAACGTTCCGTCATGAAACTGCCCGACGGCATGGACGCGGGTGATGCCTGCGCGCTTTTGTGCGGCTATTCGACCTCGCATTATGCGCTGAAGCAGCGCGGGCAGTTGAAAAAAGGCGAGACGCTTTGCGTGCTGGGCGCTTCGGGCGCCACCGGCATCGCCGCCGTCCAGATCGGCAAGGTGATGGGCGCGCGCGTGATCGGCGTCGCCTCCAGCGAAGAAAAGCGCAAACTGGCGCGCGAGGCCGGCGCGGACGAGACGCTCGGCTATGAAAACCTCAAGGACGCGCTGAAGCAGGCGACCGGCGGCAAGGGCGTCGATGTCGCCTATGACCCGGTTGGCGGAGATGCCTTCGACGCGCTGTCGCGGTCGATTGCCTGGGGCGGGCGCCTGCTGGTTATCGGCTTTGCTTCCGGGCGCATCCCGCAATTGCCGGTCAATCTGACACTGGTCAAGGGCTACAGCGTCGTCGGCGTCTTCTGGGGCGATTTTACGCGTCGGGAGCCGGCAGCCTTCCAGGCCAATATGAAGGAACTCGTCGGCTGGTACATGGAAGGCAAGGTGAAGCCGCTGATCGAGGGCACCTACCGGCTCGCCGAGGCGGCAAGCGTGCTCCAGCGCATCCATTCCCGCGGCACTGTCGGCAAGCTCATCTTGAAGCCCTGACGGGCCGCGTATGAAGTTCGACCCCCACTCCGATCAGCTTCGCTGACCACCTCTCCCCCGGTCGACGGGGTAGAGGAAGCGCCGGCCGCAAGGCTTGGCTCTCTTCCTCTACCCCACAAAAGTGGGGGAGAGGTGGCCCGCGAAGCGGGACGGAGTGGGGGTATCTTCATACGCGGCAGCCCGACCCTATACCGGCAGCCTTGTTTCCAGCTTCACTTCCTTGAGGACAAGATTCGTTCGCACATGGGCGATGCCGGGCAGCCGGAATAGAAACGTGTCGAGGAAGGCGTTGTAGGCGTCCTTGTCGCGGCAGACGACGCGCAGGTGATAATCCGCCTCGCCGGTGGTCGCGAGGCATTCCAGCACCTCCGGCCGCTCGACGATGCGCGCGATGAAAGTCTCGACATGCGAGGCGTCGTGGCGCGTCAGCGTGAGGTGGACGATGGCGCTGAACGCGAGGCCGGCCTTTTCGGCATCGAGAACCACCGGATAAGCCGAAATTACCCCGGTCTCCTCCAGCGCGCGGACACGCCGCCAGCAGGCTGAGGCCGACATGCCTGCGCGGTCGGCAAGCTCCTGATTGGGGATACGGCTGTCGACTTGGAGAATCTGCAACAGGCGCCGGTCGGCATCGGTTAGCGGGGTCATCTGATGGCTTTCGATGAGAAGATATTCCAGAACTCTATCGCATTTGGAAAGTTTTATCAGATATAGTCGATGGACCGGCCATTCTGAAACCGATTTCCGATCCGATCCGATATAATTTCGCTTCCGAACCATGGGAGGCGTTCATGCTTGCGGAAAAGGCACTCTTCGACCGCTCCTACCGGCTGGACGACCGCTACCTGAAAGAGAGTGGCCGGGTATTCATGACCGGCACGCAGGCGCTGGTGCGTGTCGTGCTCGACCAGGCACGGCGCGATCGTGCGGCGGGGCTGAACACGGCGGGCTTCGTATCGGGTTATCGCGGCTCGCCGCTCGGCGGCGTCGATCTCGAACTGTGGCGGGCAAAGAAGCTCGTTGAGGAGAACCGGATCGAGTTCCTGCCGGCGGTGAACGAGGATCTGGCGGCCACCGCCGTGCTCGGCTCTCAACAGGTCGAGACCAATCCCGACAAGGAAGTCGAGGGCGTCTTCGCGCTCTGGTACGGCAAGGGGCCGGGCGTGGACCGCGCCGGCGATGCGCTGAAGCACGGCAACGCCTATGGCTCGTCACCGCATGGCGGCGTGCTGGTCGTGGCCGGCGACGACCATGGCTGCGTCTCGTCCTCGATGCCGCACCAGTCCGACGTCGCCTTCATGGCGTGGTTCATGCCGACGCTGAACCCCGCCTCGGTGGCCGAATATCCGGCGTTCGGGGAATATGGCTACGCGCTGTCGCGCTTTTCGGGCATGTGGGTCGGCTTCAAGGCGATCTCGGAGACGGTCGAATCCGCTGCCTCTATCGAGCTTCGCGCGCCTCGTCTCTTCAATGTGCCGGACTTCGCGCCGCCGCCGGGCGGGCTGCACTATCGCTGGCCCGACCTGCCCGGTCCGCAGATCGAGGAACGCATGGAGGCGAAAAAGAACGCCGTCTACGCCTTCGCCGAAGCGAACCCGATCGACCGTCATATCTACAGGATCGGCAAGGAGGCGAGCTACGGCATCGTCACCACCGGCAAGGCGCATGGCGATTTGATGGAAGCCTTGCGGCTGCTCGGGCTTGGCGAGAGAGAATGCCGCCGGATCGGTATCGACATCTACAAGGTCGGAATGGTGTGGCCGCTCGCCCGCCGTGACGCGCTCGGCTTCGTCCGCGACAAGCGCGAGGTGCTGGTGGTGGAGGAAAAGCGCGGCATCATCGAGAGCCAGTTCAAGGAATATTTTTATGACTATCCCGGCCACAAGCCGGAGCGCATGATCGGCAAGAACGACGAGGCGGGCCGGCCGCTCATTCCGTGGACCGGCGAATTGTCGCCCCGCCTGCTGGCGCCGATCGTGGCGCGGCGGCTGGACGCGATCTTTCCGGGCCTCGCCCTCACCGCGCGCGCCGAGGCGCTGGCGCAGTCTGCGGCGCATATCATCCGGGTCGCGGGCGCCACCCGCACGCCCTATTTCTGCTCGGGCTGCCCGCACAACACCTCCACCAAGGTGCCGGAGGGCTCCAAGGCGCTCGCCGGCATCGGCTGTCATTTCATGGCAAGCTGGATGGACCGCGAGACGAGTTCGCTGATCCAGATGGGCGGTGAGGGGGTGAATTGGGCCGCCTCGTCGCGGTTTACCGGAGGCGGCCATATCTTCCAGAATCTGGGGGAGGGCACGTGGTATCATTCCGGCTCGATGGCGATCCGGCAGGCCGTCGCGGCGAAGGCCAACATCACCTACAAGATCCTCTACAACGACGCCGTCGCCATGACCGGCGGCCAGCCGGTCGACGGGCCGGTGAGCGTGGAGGCGATCGCGCATGTCGCCCGCGCGGAGGGCGTGGAACGCATCGCAGTCGTTTCCGACCAGCCGGAGAAATTCGACGTCACGCGGTTTCCCGCCGGCACGACGCTCGACCACCGACGCAGCCTCGACCCGATCCAGCGCGAATTGCGCGCGGTGCCGGGCGTGTCGGTGCTGATATACGAACAGGCCTGCGCGACGGAAAAGCGCCGCCGCCGCAAGCGCGGCACGATACCGGACCCGGCGCGCTTCGCCGTCATCAATGAACTCGTCTGCGAGGGCTGCGGCGACTGCTCGGTGGAATCGAACTGCCTTTCCGTCGAGCCGAAGGAGACGCCGTTCGGGCGCAAGCGGCAGATCAACCTCTCCTCCTGCAACAAGGATTTTTCCTGCGTGAACGGGTTCTGCCCGAGCTTCGTTACCGTGGAAGGCGCGCGGCGGAGGAAGAAGAAAATCGATGCCGAGGATTTTTCGGCGCGTGCGACGAAGCTGCCCTTGCCTGAAAGTGCGCCGCTGGAGGAGCCATACGACCTTCTGGTCACAGGCGTTGGCGGTACCGGCGTGGTCACCATCGGGGCCATCGTCACCATGGCGGCGCATCTGGAAGGCAAGGGCGCCTCCGTGCTCGACTTCACCGGCTTCGCCCAAAAATTCGGGCCGGTGCTGAGCTACATCCGCCTCGCTTCCGCGCCGGAAGCTGTCAATCAGGTGCGGATCGACGAGGCGAGCGCCGATGCGCTGATCGGCTGCGATCTTGTCGTCTCCTCCTCGCCCAAGGCGTCGGCAGCCTATCGCCGCGGCACGCGCGCGGTCCTCAACACGGCGGAAATGCCGACCGGCGATCTGGTGCGCTTCCGCGACGCGGATTTACGCGCCATGACGCGGCTCGATGCGATCCGCGACGTGCTCGGCGGGGAGAATGTCGATGCTCTCGACGCCAATCGGCTGGCCGAGAAACTGTTCGGAAACGCCGTCTTCGCCAACATGCTGCTGCTGGGTTTCGGCTGGCAAAAGGGGTTGGTGCCGGTGTCGCTCGAAGCGCTCTCCCGCGCGATCGAATTGAACGGCGTCGAGATCGAGAAGAATCATGCCGCCTTCGCTGCCGGCCGTCTGGCGGCGACAGGTGAGGTGCTTCTGCCCGATAGAGTGGAAGAAGACTGGCGGAAGGAAACGCTGGACGAGATCATTGCCCGCCGCGAGGCTTTCCTGAAGGACTACCAGAATGCGGCCTGGGCGGCGCGCTATCGTACTGCCGTCAATCGCATTCGGGATGCGGAGAAGCCCTACGGCTCGGAGGCTCTCACGCAGGCCGTTGCCCGCTCGCTCTTCAAGCTGATGTCCTACAAGGACGAGTACGAGGTAGCGCGGCTGCACATGCAGACAGGCTTTCTGGAAAGGCTGAAAGCAGAATTCGAGGGCGACTTCAAGGTTCACTATCATCTGGCGCCGCCGATCCTTCCGCTCGGCCATGACGCGCGCGGGCGGCCGAACAAAAAAGCGCTCGGGCAGTGGATACAGTCGCCTTTCCGCGTGCTGGCGCGGCTGAAATTCCTGCGCGGCACGGCTTTCGATCCGTTCGGCCATACGGCGGAGCGCCGCTCGGAGCGGGAGCTGATCGGCTGGTACGAAGGCGTGGTCGAGGCACTGTTGTCCTCGCTCGGCAAGGCCGATATTGCGGCGCTTGCCGCGGTCGCGGCACGGCCGATGGAAATCCGCGGCTATGGCCCGGTGAAGGACAAGGCGGTGGTCGAGGTCAAGGCGGAGGTAGCCGACAGGCTTGCCGCGTTGCAAAAGCCGGGCAAGGCGCGTAATGCCGAGCCCGTCATTGCTTAGCCTCATCAGGTAGTTCGATGTTCGAAACGCTGACCGCCGCCCCGCCCGACAAGATCATCGCCCTGATGGGCCAGTTCCGCGAGGATCCGAGACCCGGAAAGATCGATCTCGGCGTCGGCGTCTACAAGGACGCGAAAGGCGGCACGCCGATCATGGCGGCCGTTCGCGCGGCCGAAAAGCTTCTCTACGAGCGGCAGAGCACGAAGACCTATGTCGGCATGGCCGGCGATATGCTGTTCAACGCGGCGATGATCGGGCTCGTCTTCGGGAAGGATGCCGACAGGGCGCGTATCCGCGCGGCACAGGCGCCGGGCGGATCGGGCGCTCTTCGCATCCTGGCCGAACTCATCGCGCGCGCGAAGCCGGACGCGACGGTGTGGCTCTCCGACCCGACATGGCCGAACCATGTGCCGCTCGTCCGCGCCGCCGGCGTCACGACCAAGGATTATCCTTACTTCGACGCCACAACCGGTATGGTCCGCTTCGACGCCATGATGGACGCGCTGAAGAAGGCGACACCCGGCGACATCGTGCTGCTGCATGGCTGCTGCCACAACCCCACGGGCGCCAATCTGGACCACGGGCAGTGGGAGGCGGTCGCCGACCTTCTCGTCTCGCGCGGGCTGTTTCCCTTCGTCGATCTCGCCTATCAGGGTTTTGGCGACGGGCTTGAGGAAGACGCGTTCGGCGTCCGGCTGCTCGCCTCGCGGGTGCCGGAAATGGCGGTGGCGGCAAGCTGCTCCAAGAACTTCGCCGTCTACCGCGACCGCGTCGGGACGGCCTTCCTGCTCGGCAAGGGCTCGGCGGAAGTCGACATCGCCTACAGCCAGCTTCTGTCGGTGGCGCGCGGCATGTATTCGATGCCGCCGGACCACGCGGCGGCGGCCATCCGCATCATCCTCGAGGACAAGGGCTTGACCGCAAGCTGGAAGGAAGAGCTTGAAACCATGCGGCGGCGGATGGTTTCGCTGCGCGAAGGTTTTGCCGACGCGCTTCGCCGCCAGTCGAACAGCGACCGCTTCGATTTCATCGCCCGCCATCGCGGCATGTTCTCGCGCATCGGCGCGACGCCTCAGCAGGTGGAAAAGCTGCGCGCGGAGCACGGCGTCTACATGGTCGGCGACAGCCGCATCAACGTCGCCGGCCTGCCGGAAGACCGGCTCGACACGCTCGCCGCGTCGATCATCTCGGTGATGGGTGAGGGGTAGCCGCCCGGCGCCTCAGCAGTCACCCCTCACCAAGTTCGCCCAACGGCCCGGCTCCGCCTTACCGGGGCTCCCTGTCCTCTCCCACAAGGGGCGAGGAGGGGGTACCGTATCGGCCGCCCTGCCAACCCCCAGAGCCGGTGATTTGCATCCAACGGCGATGCCGCGCTCCACCTTCTCCCCTTGTGGGAGAAGGTGTCGCCCCGAACGTGCCTGCACGTTCGGGAAAAGGCGACGGATGAGGGGTGCCGGGCCGCAGGACGCGAATAAACTTGCGCTCGAATCCCCTCAATAGTCCTTCTCGTAGAACAGCCCCATGCTGGAATCGGTCGTGCCGAGCGCGCCTTTGGCCTTCAGGCTCTTGGTTATATCGAGATTGACCGTGCCCTTGGTGTCGCCTTCGGCACCTGCTTCGACGCCGAGATAGATGTTGTCCTGGATGTAGCGTCCGGCGCGCACCGCCGTCTGGCCCTTGTTGTCGGTGACGACATCGAGGTCGTCCAGTCCCGTCGCCTTGCGCAGATTGCCGAGCAGCGAGGTGTTCGAACCGCCGGCAAGTTCGGCGACGGCGGCGGCAAGCTGGGCGATCTGGAAGGCGGAAAGGTCGTTGACGGAGCGGTTGAAGATCAGCCGCGCCAGCACCTCGTCCTGCGGTAGCGCGGGCTGCGAGGAAAAAGTTATCTTCGGATCGGATGCACGGCCCTCCACCGTTACGAAGACGGTGATGTCGGTGCCCTCGGATGTGGCCACGAGATGGACCATCGGATCGAGGTCGCCGACCATCGTCACCTCGCCTTCGGTGAAGACGATGCGCTGGCCGATGATCGACAGACGACCACGGATCAGCTTGAAGCCGCCGACTGGCCTGATGCCTGTGACAGGGCCGGTCAGCTTGATCTGCCCGCCAAGCTCGACGTCGAGCCCACGCCCGCGCACGAAGATGCGTGCTGGCGCGCGTACCGTCAGGTCGAGCTTCGCCACGCTCGGGCGGCCGGTCGGCACCGGCGTGCCGTCATCGGCGTGGGCGCGCGCAAGCGTTGCGGCGACCTTCGGCGGCGGGTTGAGATGCTTGACGTTTATGCCGGCCGCGCCGCCGCCAAGCGTATCCGGCACGGTGATCTCGGCGCGCTCGATATCGATATTGCCGGAAATGAGCGGATCGCTGACCAGCGGGCCGGTGACGCCGATGCTGCCGTTGAGGCGCGCCACCACCATGTTGCCGTCGGCATAACGCGCATTGGCGAGCACGATCTTGATATTGGCCGGGAAGCTCGCCGCCGCATTGGTCGAGATCGTGCCGGTGACGGTCATCTTGCCGCCCTTGCCGAGCGAAGCCGTCACCGAGCGCAGCGTCACCGTCTCGCCGGCAATCGACCCGTTGACCGCGATGTTGTCGAGGCGAAGATTCGTCTCTGGATCGACGAACTGCGCGCCGGAGGTCGAGAAGCTGCCATTGACGAGCGGCTTGCGGATGCTGCCGGAGACTTTGGCATTAAGTGCCAGAATGCCCGAGGCCTGAGCGCCGCGATCGGCCAGCAGGCGGTTGGCCAGCGTGAGCGGCGCCTTGCCGTCCACGCTCACGGCGAGACCGGAGCCGGAAAGCGGCACGCGACCGGTTGCCGAGATGGACAGGCCCTGCGGCGAGCTCGCTGTCGCCGAGCGCAGCGTCACCGCCTTGCCCTCGTAGCGTCCGGCCGCCTTGATATCGAGCCAGGTGACGCCGGCGTTTTCGAGGGGGCCGGCTGATACGCGATTGCCGTCGATGGTGAAGTCGGCGGTCGGATCGGCAAGCGTGCCGCCGATCCTGGCGGAGCCCGAGAGCTTGCCGCCGAGGTTCTGGCCCTTGGCCACGCCGTTCAGCGCGGCGAGCGGGAAGGCGGCGAGATCGACATTCATGGCGATACGGCCGTCATCGCCGAGCGGGACGCTGCCTTTGGCCGCCGCGCGCAACCCTTCGGGGCTGGTGACGTTGGCGTCCAGTTGCAGCATTTGCCCGCTCGAATTGCCCCTGGCGTCGACGGAGACGGTCGAGAGTCCGGCCTCCCTGAGGACGGCGGCGCTCAGGCTCTTGCCTTGCAGCGAGAAGTTTATTTTCGGATCGGCGCGCTCACCGGAGATATTTGCCGTCCCGTCGATCGTGCCGCCGGCGGCAAGGTCGGGGCGCACGGCATTGGCGATAGCCAGCGGCAGCGCCTTTATATTCACCGCGAGGTCGAGCGTGTCGGCGATCTTTCCTTTCGCGTCGATGCGTCCGCCGCCGGTATTGAGCGACAGGCTGTCGATGACAAAATCCTGCCCCTGGACGAGGATGCTCGCGGGCTCGGCAAGGGCGACGGAAAGCTGGCCCTGCTTCAGATCGGTTTGTGCCAGCCTCAGCCGATAGCCGTTATTTTCCGGCGCGAGCGAGCCGGCGACGGCGGCGTCGGTGCCGTTCTTCAACTTTGCGGTCGCGGTGAATTTCGTGGCGTCACCGTTGCGGCTGGCGTCGGCATCGAGCCTCGCCACGTCGATCTTCGCCACTGTCAGGTTGGTCGCCTTGATCGAGCCGTTAACGGCGGGCACGCCGAACAGATCGGCGATTGCCGCGTTCAGTTGGGCCTGGCCGATGTGGTTGTCGCCAATGGTGACGCCGTCGAGCTTAGCGGCGATATCGGCAGCCTGTTTGCCTTGCGCATTCGAGAGCGCGATGTTGGCATGGGCCGCGCCGCGCGCCTGCTGGAGGAAGAGCGCTGCGGCCGTCGAGATATCGGTAGAAGCGAGCGACAACTTGCCGTCGAGGAGGCCGGCGGTCGATTGCGTGACATTGCCGGAAAGCCGCGTCGCGCCGGCTACGAATGAGAGGTCCGTCAGCCGCTTCTCGCCATTGGCGAGGACGATGTTCGACGCCAGCGAGACCGGCGCGTTGTCGAGCGTGGCGTTGCCGTCAAGCTTGCCGGAAAGGTCGCCTTCCTGGAGGATCCCGTCGAAATTCATGACCGCTCCAGCCAGCTTCTTCTCGGCCAATGTGCCGTCCGGCACCTCGGCCTTGAAGGCAAGCGCGATGCGGCCATTGTCGCCCTTGGCGCGGCCCGAGGCTGTCAATTTTCCACTCGCCTGTTTCGAAGCAAGGGCCAGATCGGCGAGCGTGAAATCGAAGCCGAAATCCGCCTGTCCGGTGGCGAATTTGCCGTCGGCGGTAAGGGTAAGCTGCTGGTTTTCGATCTTGAGCCTGTCGGCGGTCAGGCCGGTCTCGTCACGGGCGAGGCGGCCGGTGATCGAAGTGACGCCGCCAAGCAGGCTGTCGGCGGAACGGCTGTCGATGGTGAGGTCGGTTGCCTTCCCGTCGAGCACCATGTCGAAACCGCCGGAGAGCGGCTTCAACTGGCCCTTGGCGCCGAGTTTCATCGCGCCGGAAAGCTGGCGGCCGGCAAGGCCGGAGAAGGGCGCGATGCTCGACGCATCGACATCGATCGTGCCGTTGAAGATCGCTTCGGCGATCTCGCCGGCAATCGACAGGTTGAGCCCGTTGCCGGAAAGGAGCGCCTTCGACAGTTGGACAGGCTTGCCGGCTTGCCAATCGCCCTGGATGTCGAGGTCGATTTCCTTGCCGAGCGCCTTGGCGACATCCGGACGTTTCGAGGTGATGCCGGAGGCCTTGCCTTTGGTGGAGAAAGAGATGTGGCGGGAGGTGGGCTCGTCCATGTTCTCGGCGACGCCGCCCATGTCGAGCGCGATCTTTTGGGACGCGAAGGTCGGAGAGGTGAGCCCGGCTATATCGACCGAGCCGGTCCATTTCTGGTCGGGATCGTCACCGAAGGCGATGGCAAGCCTGGCGCCTTCGACGGTCGTCTGCGCGCCGGATATGGGCAGGAGCACGGTCTTGCCGGTCGGGTCGGCGATCGAGGCATCGAGTTTCAGGCGGCGCAGGAAGCCGTCGGGCGTCGTCTCCAGGCTGCCGTCGAGCTTGAGGGCGTTGCTGGCGAGGTTCAGCCGGTCGAGGCTGATGCCGCCCGAATCCCTGACGACGCCATCGGCAAGGAGGTTGGTGTCGGCGCCGAAGAAATCGCGAAATTGCGGCGGCACGAGCTTGGCGATCGGCCCGCCGAGCTTGGCGGAAAAACCATAGCCGCCGTCGCTGCGTCGGATATTCGTGGTTCCGGTCAGGACGCGCTGGTGGTCGGCGTCAAGTGTCAGGGCGAGGTCGAGCCTGTCGAGCGGGCCGGCGCCCTTCAGCGTCATGTCGACCGGCGGCTTGCCCTCGATGTTCAGGAGATTGGCGACGATCCCGTTTGCCGGCTCCGCCAGCGACAGGTCGAGGTCGAGTTTCTTCGTTTGGTTGGCGTATTTGGCGGCCAGCTTGAATTCACCGCCGGGGCCGTCGAGGCGGTGGATATCGAGCGCGGTATCGAGGGAGCCGCCGGCAAGCTCGACATTGCCCGAAAGCTTCAGTTCCGAGCCGAGGCCGAAGACGCTTTCGCCGAAGACGACCTTGGCGACGCTCAACTCCCGCAGCTTGATGGAGACGGGCAGTTCGGGCAACTGGAAGCCGCTTGATTCCGGCGCCGGCAGGCCCTTGTCGGGCAGCGGCTTGCGCAGCATGTCGATCTGTTCGGCTGCCAGCTTGTTGACGTCGAGACGGCCGAGCAGGAGCGAGGCGCGGTTCCAGTCTATCGAGGCGTTGACGATCCTCAGCCATACGCCCTGGCGGTCGGCGATGGTGATCTGGCCGATGGTCGCGCTGGAGGAAAGCACGCCGTTGATGCCGGAGATGCTGATCTTGCGGTTCGGCGTGGAAAGCTTCTGCTCCACATATTGCAGGAAATACGATTTCTCCGCTTCCGCCTTGTCCTGCGCGAGCGCCGGAAAGATGGTGAGGAGAAGGGCTATGGCAACAAGGATCCGTCTCAAAACGCTTGTCCCAGACCGATATAGAAGGCGAGGCTCGGATCGCCCTTGCGGCGATCGAGCGGGAAGGCCACGTCCGCCCGCAATGGCCCCAGGCCGGTATAGTAGCGCACGCCCGCGCCGACGCCGACCCGGAATTTCTGCGAGAAATCGGGCACGGAATCGGCGCCCACATAGCCGGCATCGACGAAGCCGACGAGACCGATGGAATCGGTGACGCGCGCGCGCAATTCCGCCGACGCCTCGACCAGCGAGCGCCCGCCCGTGACGATGCCGCCCGGCCCTGTCACGCCGATATTTCGGTAGGCGTAGCCACGGACAGAGCCGCCGCCGCCAGCGAGGAACAGCTTGTCCGGCGCGGTCTCCGCGATGGACGGTCCGACGATGGAGCCGAGCTTCAGCCGGCCGGCCAGCACGATGCGCTTGTCCGTGCCGAAACCATAATAGGCGCGGCCTTCCGCCACCATCCGGACGGCCGGATTGTCGTAGTTGAACTCGTAGAAGGGCTGGACGACGCCATCCAGATAGTAGCCGCCGGTGGTGTCGACCTTGTTGTCGCGCGCGTCGTAGGTCAGGCCGCCGAGTACGCCCACATCGAGGAAATTACGCGTGCCGAAATCGTCGTCGAAGCGCGACGGTCCGCCGGTGAGGAACAGCTTGCCCGAAAGCTCGTCGGAGAAGATGCGGTTGAAGCCGACCAGGCCGGTTACCGCGGTGCGGGTGTAGATATCGAGCACTTCGCGGTCGCCGATCACCGAGGCGATGAAATCCGTATCCGGCGTGAAGACGCCAGGCCGGGTGAAGGTCGCGCCGGCGCGGTAGGTGAGGTCGGCGGGGTTGACGGTGTTGCCGAAGCCCGCGACCTTGGCCTCCAGCTTCAGGCTCTCGGCGTGGCCGAACAGGTTGCGGTGCAGCCAGTATGTCTGGAAACCGGCGCCGTCCAGGGTCGAATAGTCGGCGCCGACGCCGATGCGGTGGAGCGGCCTTTCCTGCACGATCAGCCCCATCGGCATGAGGCCGTCGGGGTCGATCGTTTCCGCTTCCTCGAAGCGGGAAGAGCGGAAGACGCCGAGCCGCATCAGACGCTTGTTGGCGCGGTCGATGTCGTCGGGATCGTATTCCCGGCCCTGCGGCAGGCCCGCCATCCAGGCGACGAAGGCCGGGTCCATGCGGTCGGTGCCCTTGACGGTAACCGGGCCGTAATAGGCCTTGCGCCCCGGCTCGACCTCGATCGTCGCGTCGACCGTACTCGTCCGGTGGGCGGCGACGACACGCTGCGTCGCGACCTGTGCCTTCGGATAGCCCTGCTGACGCCAGGCCTCCGTCGCCAGCGCGTCAGCCTTCAGGATCGTGCCGGAGCGGGCGAGTTGCCCGGGCGCAAAGCCCTGATCCTGCGGCAGGGGCACCTTGTCCCTGCGGTCGGCCGCTGGGGGAGCCTGATTGACGATCTGGGTCGTGCCGAAGACAAAGGACGGGCCGGGATCGACCGAAATGCTGATTTTCACCGGTTGGGAAAGCTCGGCGTCGGGCGGCAGCTTGTCGACCTCGCGCCCGTCAGCCTCGATGCTGATCGAGCCGCCATAGCGGCCCTGGCCATAAAGCGTATCGAGCAGCCGCCGATAGTCGCTGCGCGCCTTGGCGAGCAGGCCGGACACGCCGGAAGCCGGCTTTTCCTTGTCTTTCCAGAGGCCCGAGGCCGCCTCCAGCGCCTTCTTCAAATCCTTGGTGTCGGACTTGCCGTCGAGCGCCGTCGCCTCGGAAACGTTGAAGTCGACCGAATATTCGACCGGCTCGCCGATCGTATCCTCGTTCTTCTGTTCCTGGTTGGGCCGCTCGAAAAACTTCATGCCGAACAGCTTGAACGCGTGCGCGGGCGACCACGCCGCCGCCAGGGCAAGGGCGAGAAGAAGAGCCTGGCCGCTATGCCGGCGCTTCGAACCTTTTATCCCCAACCCTCTTCCTCAACGCGTACTAGCCCGGACGTCTCCGGCACCCGCCCGGGGCACCGAAGGGCCACCATAGGCGGTCGATCCCGTAAAAACAAAACGCCATCTTCCTTATAGGTTGCAAATGAACTTTTTGTTGCATCGGGGTCACATTTTCCCGCCGGAGCAGAATCGCATGGGAGGGCGCGGTCAGGCGCGAAAGGGCTTGCTGAGGAATCGGGAGCCTTCAAGCCCGAAGCGCCATGGCGTCTCGACGCCCTTCGTGATGCCGATCCGCCTGCCGATGCTGACGGCTCTCCCGGCATCGGCCCGCCATAAGGCGAAGGGCGGTTCGTCAAGCGCGAGACCGTCATGCGACTTGTTGATGCCGAGCGCCTGGCAGAGTTTTCCCGGTCCGCTGCACAAGGCCCTTTCATCCTCGACGTCGCGCCGGGCTCGCATGGCCTCCAGCCCTTCGGTCGGTTCGATGGCGCGCAGGAGAACGGCGCTTCCGGGCCGGCAGACGAGGTTGAGGCACCAGTGGATGCCGTAGGAGCGGTAGACATAGGCGTGGCCCGGTTCTCCGAACATTGCGCGGTTGCGCGGCGTCTCGCCGTTGAAGGCATGCGAGGCGGGGTCGTCGCGGTCATAGGCCTCGACTTCCACGATGATGCCGCCCGCGCCGGCAAAGTGGAGGCGCGCGCCGATCAGTTCCGGCGCAACGGCAGGCACCGGACGGTCGAAGAACTGGCGCGTGAGCGAATTGGAGGCAAGCATCACCCCGCATAGCCCGCCCATGTGCAGGCAGCAACGACATGGCTGGAAAAACCATGTCGCGCATCGCCGATGCCGATGGAACGGCAGGTCTGAAGATGGTACTCGCCGAAACAGGTGTATCGGCGGCCCGACACAATGGCCGGGCTGTTTACCGGGAGCTTTTCATGGCCGACCCTTCCAAAAGACTGCGCATCGCCGTGCTTTATGGCGGGCGCTCCGCCGAGCATGAGGTCTCGCTGATGTCGGCGACCAACGTCATGCGCGCGCTCGACCCGACGAAATACGACGCCGTTCCGATCTTCGTCACCCGCGAGGGGAAATGGTTTCTCGGCGGTTTCGAGGACGGCGTGCTCTCAAGCCCCTCGGGCGGTACGGAAGTCAGCCTCCTGCCGGGCGGCGAAGGGCGGATGTTGGCGATTCCGGCGGACGGCGCGCCGCATGAACTGCCGAAGATCGACATATTGTTTCCAGTCCTGCACGGGCTGCATGGGGAGGACGGCGCCGTGCAGGGGCTGGCGGAGGTGGCGCGCGTGCCGCTTGCCGGTTGCGGCATTCTCGGCTCGGCGACCGCCCTCGACAAGGATATCGCCAAGCGGCTCATGGGCGCGGCGGGACTGCCCGTGGCGCGCGCCGTCATCATCCATGAGGGCGAAGCGCCTTCGCTTGCCGCGCTTGAAGCGGAACTCGGGCTGCCTTTCTTCGTCAAGCCGGCGCGGCAGGGGTCGTCCGTCGGCGTCCGGAAGGTCCATGCCAGCCAGGAATTCGAAGCGGCGCTCGCCGAGGGTTTCATCCATGACCGAAAGCTTCTGGCCGAGGAATTCATCGACGGCCGCGAGATCGAATGCGCCGTGCTGGAGGATACCGAAGGCGGGATTTTCGTTTCCCGGCCGGGTGAGATCGTGCCGGCTGAAAGCCATGGCTTCTACAGCTACGACGCCAAATATATCGACGAGGACGGTGCGATCCTGAAAGTGCCGGCGGAACTGCCGGGCGAGATCGAGGAGCGTATCCGGGCAATGGCGGCTGAGGCGTTCAGGGCGCTTGGCTGCGACGGCATGGCACGCGCCGATTTCTTCGTGACGCGGGACATGCGTATTCTCGTCAACGAACTCAACACCATCCCCGGTTTCACCGATATCAGCATGTATTCCAAGGTGATGGAGGCCAGCGGCGTCTCCTATTTCGAAATCATCGACCGGCTGGTGGCGCATGGGCTGGCACGCGCCCGCCGATCGAATTGATGGCCTACCTTCGTCGCAGAAGCACGAAGAGCTTTGCCGATCCGCTCGATGGCTGGTAGACCGGAGCAGGAGGAATTCGCCATGAACATCATCCTTTCGGGCGCGCATGTGACGCGCCGGGGGCCGGCCGAATGGTTTACCGGCACGGTCTGGATCGATCCCGTGATCGAGGCGCCGGCGCCCGCGCGCATCAGGGCCGCGCGCGTCACGTTCGAGCCGGGCGCCCGCACCGCCTGGCACACGCATCCGCTCGGCCAGACGCTGCACGTTCTTTCGGGCGTCGGGCGCGTGCAGTCCGAGGGCGGCCCGATATGCTCCATCCGGGCGGGCGACACGGTCTGGATACCGCCAGGCGAAAAGCACTGGCACGGGGCCGACCCGACGATCGGGATGGTACATTTCGCGCTTCAGGAAGGCCTCGACGGGGTGCAGGCGGACTGGCTCGAGAAGGTAAGCGACGAGATTTACAGCGCCGCTGCGGCTGCGGATTAGGTCGCTCTTTTCGCCGGAGCCGGGTTGCCGTTGACAACGAATAGCCGTTGGCTACGATCAAATGCAGAGGGGACTTGCCGGCAAACGGTGTGCCTTCTCAAAAAATGCGGGTGCCGCTGCGGCAGGCATAACCGCGAGAGGGAACGAAGACACTATGCCGGTTAACGATGCTCCCGTTCGCCGTCCCGATTCGGGCAGACCTGATTCGATTGGGAGAGCGAGCCCGAGCCCGAGCGATTTCGCACAGATTGGCACAATATGCCTCGATGGCGCTTCGAGGGGGAATGAGACGTTTTTGCCAGCCGAGGAGGCAAGGAACGCGCAGTGATGCTGCCGTGCGGCGCACGCAAACATGTGTGCCGACATTCGAGTTGAAACAAGGGATAGGGAACACGAGAATGAGGAAAGAGGGACGATTTTGGGAGAGGCTGCCCCGGGCGGTGGCCGGCGCGCTATGCGCCTTGTCGCTGTCGGTCGGAGTGCCGGTAACGGCGGGGGCCATGTTGACGGCATCGCCGGCGATGGCACAGGGCAAGACCTTGCGGTTTGCCTTCCAGGGAACGCTGAACGCACTCGACCCCTATTCGCTGAACGAGACATTCACGCTCGGCATGCTTGGCAACGTCTATGAGGGGCTGACCAGGCGCGACAAGAAACTGAACGTCATTCCGGGCCTTGCCGAGAGCTGGGAGATGCTCGATCCGCTGCATTGGCGGTTCCATCTGCGCAAGGGCGTCAAATTCGCCAATGGCGATCCGTTCACGGCCGACGATGTCATCTTTTCGGCGGACCGCGTCCGTTCCGACGGCTCCGACCTGAAGACGCGCATTCCCGCCGATTCAGAGTGGAAGAAGGTCGACGACCATACGGTCGACGTGATCCTGAAAAGCCCGAACCCCATTCTCTTCGCCGAGTGGGACACGTTCTACATCATGGACAAGGCATGGTGCGAAAAGGTCGGGGCCGTGAAGGTCGTTTCGGCCAAGGACACCAATCCCGGCCCGTCGGCCTACGAGGCGAACGGCACCGGTCCCTTCATGATCGTCAGCCATCAGCCCGGCGTGAAGACCGTCTTCAAGCGCAATCCGAACTACTGGGGCAAGATCGAGAGCAATCTGGACGAGGTCGATTTCACGCCGATCTCATCGGATTCCACCCGCGTGGCCGCGCTTCTTTCGGGCGATGTCGATCTCATCGAACCCGTTCCGGTGCAGGACATCAAGCGTGTCGAGGACGATCCGAACACCGATGCGCTGACCGGACCCGAACTGCGCGTCATCTTCCTGAATTTCAACCAGATGCGCGACGAACTGCCGACGTCCAACATCAAGGGCAAGAACCCGTTCAAGGACCCGAATGTCCGCAAGGCATTCTACCAGGCGATCGATATCGATGCGATCGACAAGCGCATCATGCGCGGGCTCGCCACGCCGGTGCCGCTCCTGATCGCGCCGCAGCTCTATTCGGCTCCCGACCTCAAGCGCTGGCCCTATGATCCGGCGGCGGCCAAGAAACTGCTTGCCGATGCAGGCTATCCGGATGGCTTTACGGTCGGCATGGACTGCCCGAACGATCGCTATGTCAATGACGCGCAAATCTGCCAGGCGGTTGTTTCGATGCTGGCCAAGGTCGGCGTCACCGTCAATCTGAATGCCCAGCCCAAGGCCAAGTTCTTTGCCAAGGTGCTGGCGCCGGGCGGCTATGACACGGACTTCTCCATGCTTGGCTGGACGCCTTCTTCGTTCGATTCGTGGAACGTCTTCACGAGCCTTGCGACCTGCCGCGATGCGTCGGGCAAGGGCGGGCCGTTCAATCTCGGCGGCTATTGCAACAAGAAGGTCGACGAGCTTGCGGCCAAGATTCTTGTCGAGACCGACAAGGCCAAGCGGGACGACATGATCCATCAGGCCTACCGCATCCTGCTCGACGATACCTCGCACATCCCCCTTCACCAGCAGTCGCTGTCCTGGGGCAAGCGCAAGAATGTCGAGATCACGCAGCGCCCGGACGACCAGGTCCTGTTCTACTGGGCCAGCATCAAGTAGGCCGCCGGCTTCGATATCTGCCCGGACCTTTCCGGTCCGGGCAGGACCTTCCCAAGGATATTTGAATGCTGGCTTTTGCCATCCGGCGTCTGATCCAGGCCATCGGCGTGATGCTGGTCGTCGCCATGATTTCGTTCGTGATGTTCCGCTTCGTCGGAGATCCGGTCAGCCAGCTTGTCGGCAACGACACGCCGCCGGCAGAGCGTGCGCAGCTTCGCAAGGAACTCGGTCTCGACGATCCGCTCTACGTGCAGTTCGCCCGCTTCGTCGACAAGGCTGCGCATTTCGATTTCGGCATTTCCTACCAGATCAAGCAGCCTGTCTCCCAACTGATCGCCCAACGCCTGCCGGCGACGCTGGAACTGTCCATCGTCTCCGCCATCCTCGCACTGGTGATCGGCATGCCGATGGGGGTCTATACGGGGCTGTATCCGCATAGCTGGCTGTCGCGGCTGTTCATGGCGGTCAGTCTCGCCGGAATATCGCTGCCGACCTTCCTGATCGGCATTCTTCTTATCTTCATTTTCTCCGTCAATTTCGGCATGCTCCCGTCCTTCGGGCGAGGAGACGTCGTCTCGCTCGGCGGATACTGGACGACGGGGCTCCTGACGAAGACGGGGCTTGAATCGATCATCCTGCCCGCGATCACGCTTGGCCTGTTCCAGATGACGCTGATCATGCGGCTGGTGCGCGGCGAGATGCTGGAGGTGCTGCGCACCGACTATATCAAGTTCGCCCGCGCGCGCGGGCTTTCCCGGCGGGCCATCAATTTCGGCCATGCGCTGAAGAACACGCTGGTGCCGGTCATCACCATCACCGGCCTTCAGCTTGGCTCGATCATCGCGTTTTCCATCATCACCGAGACCGTGTTCCAATGGCCCGGCATGGGGCTTTTGTTCCTCCAGGCGGTGCAGAACGTCGATATTCCGATCATGGCGGCCTACCTGCTCCTGATCGCCTTCCTGTTCACGCTCATCAACTTCATCGTCGACCTGCTCTACGTGGCGGTCGACCCCCGTATCCGCATCGGGGGTGCCAAGGCATGAGCGAGTTGACGGAAATGGCCGAGACGCCGCCCGATGTCCCGCCAGGCCTGGCACGGCGTGTCGTCGACAGCGACCTCTTCTATTCTTTCCGCCGTTCGCCGCTGACGATGGTGGCGGCGCTGGTGACGGCGATCCTGGTCCTCTCCGCTCTGTTTGCGCCATGGGTCGCGCCGCACGATCCTTTTGATCCGGCGAAAATCTCGATCATGGACAGTCTCTATCCACCCGTGTGGTCGGACGGCGGCCAATCCGGCTTCCTGCTTGGAACGGACAATCAGGGACGCGACGTCTTCTCCACGATCCTCTACGGCATGCGTATTTCGCTTGCCGTAGGCTTCGCCAGCGTCGTGCTGGCGCTTTTCATCGGCGTGACGCTGGGGCTGATAGCTGGCTATGTCGGCGGCGCGGTCGATTCGATCATCATGCGCATCGCCGATGTGCAACTGACCTTCCCCGCGATCCTGACCGCCCTCATCATCGACGGGGTGGCGCGCGGCCTTGCAGGCCCGAAGGCTTACGAGGATATCGTCTTCTGGGTGCTGGTGCTGTCGATCGGGCTTTCCTTCTGGGTCCAATACGCGCGAACCGTGCGCGGTTCGGTGCTGGTGGAAGCCAACAAGGAATATGTGCTCGCCGCGCGGCTGATCGGGCTGCGGCCCGCGACCATCATGTTCCGGCATGTGCTGCCCAACGTGCTCGGACCTGTGCTGGTCATCGCCACCATCAACCTGGCGCTCGCCATCATCACGGAGGCAACGCTGTCGTTCCTCGGCGTCGGCATTCCGCCGACACAGCCATCGCTCGGCACGCTGATTCGCATCGGCGACGATTTCCTGTTTTCGGGCGAGTGGTGGATCACCATCTTCCCCGGTGTCACGCTCGCGCTCCTGGCCCTGGCCGTCAATCTTCTTGGCGACTGGCTGCGCGACGCACTCAATCCGAAGCTTAGATGACCGCCGCGCTCTCCGTCCGCAACCTCAGGGTCGAGATACCGACGCGGCGCGGCGTGCTGACCGCGATCGACGATCTTTCCTTCGATATCGCCCCGGGCGAGGTGCTTGGCGTCGTCGGTGAATCGGGCGCCGGCAAGTCCATCACCGGCTCGGCGATCATCGGCCTGCTCGACCCGCCAGGACGCGTCGCGGGCGGCGAAATCCTCCTCTCCGGAGAGCGTATCGACAATCTGTCGCCGTCGGCGATGCGGCAGATCAGGGGGAAGCGCATCGGCATGATCTTCCAGGATCCGCTGACCAGCCTCAACCCGCTCTACCGCATCGGCGACCAGCTTACCGAGACGATCCTGACGCACGAGGCGATCTCGGCGAAGGCGGCGGCGGACAAGGCCGAACGCCTGCTGGTCGAGGTAGGCATCCCGGCGGCGGGCACGCGCATGTCGTCCTATCCGCACCAGTTCTCGGGCGGCATGCGCCAGCGCGTGGTCATCGCGCTGGCGCTGGCGGCCGACCCCGAACTTGTTATCGCCGACGAACCGACGACGGCACTCGACGTTTCCGTGCAGGCGCAGATCATCGCGCTGATCAAGCGGCTGTGCAAGGATCGTGGAACGTCCGTCATGCTGATCACGCACGATATGGGCGTGATCGCGGAGACGGCGGATCGGGTCTGCGTGCTCTATGCCGGACGGCTGGCGGAAATCGGCGCGGTGCGCGATGTCGTCAAGCGGGCGCAGCACCCCTATACGCATGGGTTGATGGCGGCGATCCCGTCTCTCGTCGACGACCCGAACGAGAAGCTCGAACAGATTCCCGGCTCCATGCCCCGGCTCGGCGCCATCCCGACCGGCTGTGCCTTCAATCCGCGCTGCACCTATCGCTTCGGCCGCTGCACGCGCGAGCGGCCTGGCATATATCCTGCGGGCGCCAGCCAGGCATCCTGCTTCCTGCACGATGCGTCCGGGGAAGCCCCGCCCGCCGATATCGTCCGAAATGCGATTGCCGCCGGGATCGACGTGCGGGCGAGGGAAGGGGCGGAGCCATGAGCGTCGAGGCTCTTTCCAAACCCCGGCCGGCGCGCGGCGGTACCGACACCCCGCTGGTCGAGATCGAAGGGCTCGGGCGCACCTTCGACCTGTCCAAACGCTGGCTCAACCGCGTGCTGGAAGGCAGCGGCAAGGTTACGCTGACAGCGGTCGACGGCGTCGATATGTCGATCCGGCGCGGCGAGACCTACGCGCTGGTCGGTGAATCCGGCTCGGGTAAATCCACGATAGCCAAGATGGTGGTCGGCCTTTTGCCGCCGAGCGCAGGGAGCGTGCGCATCGATGGCGCCGACATCTGGAAGGAACTCGGCGGCGCGCAGCAGCGGCATATCCGCCGGCGCATCCAGATGATCTTCCAGGACCCGTTCGCCAGCCTCAATCCGCGCTGGCGCGTCGGCTCCATCATCGAAGAGCCGATCAAGGCGTTCGACTTGATCACCGGCAAGCGTGAGCGCGACAACCGCGTCGGCGAGCTTTTGAGCCTTGTCGGCCTCGACCCGCGCGACGCCAGCAAGTTCCCGCACGAATTTTCCGGCGGCCAGCGGCAGCGCATCGCCATCGCGCGGGCGCTTTCCTCCGATCCGGAATTCATCGTCTGCGACGAGCCGACATCGGCGCTCGACGTCTCGGTGCAGGCCCAGGTGCTGAACCTGTTGCGCGATCTTCAGGAACGGCTGGGGCTCACCTATCTCTTCATCAGCCACAATCTGGCGGTCGTCCGCCATGTCGCCAACCGCGTCGGCGTGCTTTATCTCGGACGGCTGGTGGAGGAAGCGCCGGCACGGACGCTCTTCTCCGATCCGCAGCACCCTTATACGAAGTTGCTGCTCGATTCCGTCCCCGATATCGACATGACGGGCAGGGAACGGACGCCGATCGCCGGCGAGATACCGAACCCGGTCAACCCGCCGCCGGGCTGCCATTTCCACCCGCGTTGCCCCTTGCGGTTCGAACCGTGCGACAAGACCCGGCCGCCGCTCAGGGAGTACGGCCAAAGCCGCGCCGCCTGCCATGCGTTGGAAGAGGGGCGGGTTGCTTCTTAATCAGGCCAGTCGGACGAGATCGAATTAATTGTCGGACTTTAGAGCATGATGTGATTGGATTGAATCACATCATGCTCTTATCTCTTTGTTTGAGAACGATCTTTTCGGAAAACCGGTACCCATTTTTCCGGATCTTTCTTTAGCCTTCACAACCGTCGAGGCATGGATTCCCGACACTCTCCGTTTCGCTCCGCTCACTCACGAGGTCGGGAATGACGGGGTTGCATTTTTCGCCTTTGCTGAATTCCGAGCTTGCGATCTGCGGCGCCGCCAAATGCCAGTCGTCATTCCCGACCTCGTGAGCGACTGAAAGGAGCGGAGGGTGTCGGGAATCCATGCCTCGAACGTGGCGACGGCTTGGCTTTCCTACATATAGAAGCGGGTGGCGGCTTATCCCTGCACCCGCTCCCCTTCGATCCATACATTCCGCACTTCAAGCGCGTCGGAGAGGTGCACGAAGGAAGCCGGCTGGCCTTTGCCGATGCGGCCGAGGCGATGCTCCTGACCGACTGCCCGGGCGGGATAGAGCGAGGCCATGCGCAGCGCTTCTTCCAGCGGCAGGCCGACCTCGCGATGCATGAAGCGGACGGCCGAGATCATGTCGAGATCGGCGCCGGCGAGCGTCCCGTCCTCGAGCGTCAGCCGGCCGCCCGCGCGGCGGATGATGCGGCCGTTCAGGGTGAACTCGGTCATGTCCGTGCCGATGGTCGCCATGGCGTCGGTCACCAGGAAGATGCGGCCCGGCCCGCGCTTGGCCCGCAACGCGATGGCGATGGCGTGTCGGTCGACATGGAAGCCGTCGGCGATCAGCCCGGCCGATATCTCGGCTGAATCGAGCGCCGCCCCGACCATGCCGGGCTCGCGATGCTGAAGCTGGCTCATGGCATTGAAAAGGTGGGTCACCTGCCTCGCGCCGGCCCCGACCGCCGCGCGGGCCGTGGCAAAGCCGGCATCGGAATGGCCGAGGCTGACGACGATGCCGGCGCCGGCGAGCGCGGCAATCTGCTGCGGCGTCACCGTTTCAGGCGCTACCGTCGTCATCAGGACCGGCAGCGATTTACTGGCGCTCACCAGGCGGTCGAGATCGGTCTTCTCCATCGGGCGGATCAGGTCCGGATCGTGCGCGCCCTTGCGGCTGAGCGACAAATGCGGGCCTTCCAGATGAAGGCCGAGGAAGCCGGGCACTTTTTCGCGCACCGCCGCCGCACCTGCTTCCAGGGTGGCGGCCGTCGTCTCCGGCGTGTCGGTGATGAGCGTCGCCAGGAGAGCCGTCGTGCCGAAGGGCGCGTGCGCGGCGCAGATGCGGCGGATAGTTTCGACCGAAGGCGCGTCGTTCAGCATGACGCCACCGCCGCCATTGACCTGGAGGTCGACGAAGCCGGGCGCCAGGAGGCCGCCGGGGAGGTCGATGGTTTCCACGCCTGCCGGCACGGTGGCCGCCGCGACGATGCTTTCGACGGCTCCGCCGGCGATGAGAACCGCCTTCCCGTCGTGCCAGTCCTCTCCGTCGAAGATGCGGGCGCTTTTCAGGGCGAAAACGGAGTTCATCGCGTCTCCGTCACCTTGTGCAGATGGGCCGGGCGATCGGGATCGAGCCCGCGCCGTCGCGCGAAAGCCTCGATGAAGGCATAGAACGAGACGATGAGGGCGAGCGGGTCGGTCAGCGTATGGCCGGTCGCCGCGAAGGGCAATTGCCTTGCGGGAGAGGCGGCGTCGCTGGTGAGGAAGACCGCCGCGCCTTTCGCCCCCAGTTCGTCGGCCGCGCCGGCGATGGAATTTTCGGCGGCATCGCGCGCGGCAAGGGCCAGCACCGGAAAGCCACTTCCGACGATGGAGACCGGGCCGTGCATCACTTCCGCCGAACTATAGGCCTCGGCGTGGACCGACGAGGTCTCCTTGAACTTCAGCGCAGCTTCGCCGGCGATGGCGAGCGAAGGGCCCCGACCCAGAATGAAGAGCGAATCATGATCGTCGGTTGCCTCGCAAAGCATGCTCCAGTCGCAATTTCGAGCCGTCTCAAGCTGGTCGGGGAGGGCGGCGAGCGCGTGGCGCAAGCGGTCGTCCCGGGTGCATTCGGCCAGAAGCGCGAGGCCGGCGACGACCGAGTTCACGAAGGTCTTGGTGGCCGCGACGCTGTGTTCGGCGCCGGCGAGGATGTCGATCACTTCGTCGCAGGTTTCGGCCAGCGGCGATCCGGCCGTGTTGGTCAAGGCGACGGTGAACGCGCCGCCTTCCCTTGCCGTTTCGGCCATCTTCACGATATCGGGGCTCTTGCCCGATTGCGAAATGGCGATGCAGGCCGCGCGATCGAGCTTCAGCCGCGCGCCGAAGATCGAGGCGATGGACGGGCCGAGCGAAGCGACGGGAATTCCGGCGGAAAGCTCGGCGGCGTATTTCAAATAGTTCGCAGCATGGTCCGAAGAGCCGCGCGCGACCGTCGCGATCAGGGCAGGGTCCTTGTCGCGCAGGCGTCTGCCGGCGCGCTCGATGGCTGCGGCCGAACGGTCGAGGAACGTGGCCACCGCGTCCGGTATGCCGGCGATCTCCTGCTGCATGAAAGTCGGTGCGTTCATCTTCCGGTTCCGTTATTTGCCGTCGCCGAGCCTGAGTTCCGCGACGAAGTCATAGGCGTCGCCCCGATAGCGCGAGCGGGTGAACTCGATCACTTTGCCCGACGCCAGATAGGCGATGCGCTCAATATTGAGCGTGGCGGAGCCCGGCGGCACGCCGAGCAGTTCGGCATCGTCCTTGTCGAGCAGGGCGGCGGATAGGCGCTGGATGGCGCGCACCGGCCGGTGGCCACCCTTCTTCAGGCAGGCGTAGAGCGAATTCTCCACCACGGAAGGATCGGGGAGCGTGGCTTCCGCAAGAGAGGCGCGCTCGATGGCGAGAGGCGTTCCGTTGGCAAGCCTGAGTCGCTCGACCCGCGCCACGCGATCGGTCGCCGACAGGCCAAGCGTCAGCATTTCGTCGGGCGAGGGCGGATAAAGCCCGCGGGCCAGCCAGACCGATTCGGCCTTCATGCCCCGGCGCGCCATGTCCTCGGTGAAGGAAGTAAGCGAAGACAGCGATTGCTGGACGCGCTCGACGCGCGGCGCGACGAAGGTTCCCGACCCATGGCGCTGGACGAGCAGCCCTTCCGTGACGAGGCTCTGCACCGCCTTGCGGACGGTGACGCGCGAGACATCGGCGAGTTCGGCGATATCGCGCTCGGAGGGCAGCGCGTCGCCGGGCTTGAGGACACCGCCATCAATCGCCTTGGAAATGCTGTTCCTGAGCGAAAGATAGAGCGGGCCGCCCGCGACGGCGGCGCGGCCTTGCCTGGAGAAAATCGCCTGCCGCACATTATCCATGGCGGCGCTCCTCCGTTCCGTGGAAGCGCTGGAGCGCCAGTCCGAGCGCACCCTCCAGCGCGTCGCCTCGCGGTTCTTTCACCAGCTTGCGGAAGCGCGGGCCGAGGAACGGTTCATAGAGCCGCGCCAGCCCGCCGAGCAGGCAGAGCCGGCCGCAATCCGGCGGCATGATGGCCTCCAGGGCCTCTTCGATGCTGCGCACGGCGCCTTCGATCAGCGCGTTGCCGATCGGGTCGCCTCGTTCGGCATATTCGAAGACGAGCGGGGCGAAGGTGCCGAATTCGCCGGGCCGCGCCATATGCGCGTATTCCACCAGTGTTTGCGGGTCGTCCTCGAAACGACGAAGGATCTCGCTCGTAAGCGGCGAGCCCCGGTGGACATTGTCGTGCGCAAGCAAGGCTTCCTGAAGGAGCGCCCTGCCGACACGCGCGCCGCTGCCGAGGTCCCCGACCATGAAGCCCCAGCCGCCGACGCTGCGGATCGCGCCCTTGCTGCGTGCCATGAAGATCGAGCCGGTGCCGAGGATCGCCATGGCCCCGTCCTCCGCGCCGATCGCGCCGTTCAGCGCGATCAGGGCGTCGGTCTCCACGATCGACCGGCGAAAGGGAAGGAGCGCGCGGATGCGTTCGCCGTAATTGCCGATGTTGGCGCCAGCGAGCCCAAGCAGGGCGCCTGAGGAGCGGATGACATCCGGCGACAGGCCTGCCTCGCGGCATGCGGCCTCGGAAGCGGCAACGATGTTTTTGCAGGCGCCTTCCATGTCGGTCATGATGTTGGCGGAGCCGGCCTTGCCGCGGCCGAGCATGACGCCGTTGCCGTCTGCGACGAGCGCCCTGCAACTTGTTCCGCCGCCATCGATGGCGATCATATGCTCCACGCGGCGATCCTCCTGCCGCTATCATACCAATTAACTACCAATAACCAAGCGCCGATTTCAGCGAAGCAGGGTCCTTTGTATATCTTATTGATATAATAGAATATTTCTTGAATCGAGTTAACGACGCTCTAAAAAAACGTTAACGGTCACTGGACAAGTGGTATTTTTTTGGCATCATAACCAACGATCGGGAGGATCGCGTGGCCGGGCGGTCGCACGGACAGGGAGGTCCGGAACCTTTTCGAAACAGGGCGGGTCCGTCGGGACGGTGGAAGCCGCCGGTAGAATTCTAGAACGTGCCGGGCCGTGACCGTCGCCGGCGCTTTCGATAAACGAGGGGAGCCGCGGCTCCGGAATACCGGCGGATGAAACGCCGTCAAACAGGGAGATTGACATGAAAAGGAATTCCATCCGCCTGATGCTCCTGGCATCGAGTATTCTCGGTTCGGCGAGCCTTGCCTATGCCGACAGCGTGACGCTGACCATCGAGAGCTGGCGCAACGACGATACGCAGGTCTGGCAGAGCCAAATCATCCCGGCCTTCGAGAAAGCCAATCCGGATATCAAGGTCGTGTTCGCGGCCGCCGCGCCGACCGAATACAACGCCGCCCTCAACGCCAAACTGGCGGCCGGCTCGGCCGGCGACCTCATCACCTGCCGCCCGTTCGACGCCTCGCTCGACCTTTTCAAGAAGGGTTATCTGACCTCGGTCAACGACCTGAAGGGCATGGATAATTTCTCCGATGTCGCCAAGGCGGCGTGGCAGACCGACGACGGCAAGACGACGTTCTGCGTGCCGATGGCCTCGGTCATCCACGGCTTCATCTACAACAAGGACGCCTTCGACGAACTCAAGATCACGCCGCCTAAGACGCATGACGAGTTCATGGAGGTGCTGAAGAAGCTCAAGGACGACGGCACCTATACGCCGCTCGCCATGGGCACCAAGGATCAGTGGGAAGCCGCGACGATGGGCTGGGAGAATGTCGGCCCGGACTATTGGAAAGGCGAGGAGGGCCGCAAGGCGCTGATCGCCGGCACGGCCAAGCTGACCGATGCGGGCTTCGTCGACGCCTTCAAGGTGATCGCCGGCTGGGCGCCCTATATGGGCGACGGCTACCAGGCTCAGTCCTATCCCGACAGCCAGAACCTGTTCACGCTCGGCCGCGCGGCGATCTATCCGGCCGGCTCGTGGGAAATCTCGGTCTTCAACAAGCAGGCGCAGTTCAAGATGGGCGCCTTCCCGCCGCCGCTGCCGAAGGCAGGCGACACCTGCTACATCTCCGACCAGCCCGACCATGCGCTCGGTATGAACGCCAAGACGGCGCATCCGGAGGCGGCCAAGAAATTCCTCGAATGGGTTGCGTCGAAGGATTTCGCGGAAATCTACGGCAACGCGCTGCCGGGCTTCTTCCCGCTCACCAAGGAGAAGGTCGAGCTGAAGGACCCGCTGGCCAAGGAATTTTTAAGCTGGCGCGACACCTGCAAGCCGACCATGCGCGTCACCTACCAGATCCTGTCGCGCGGCACGCCGAACCTCGAAAACGAGAGCTGGGGCGCGGCCGCCAATGTGATCAACGGCACGGAGACGCCGGAAGCGGCCGCGAAAAAGCTCCAGGACGGGCTGGATAGCTGGTATCATCCGGCCAAGTAGGCTCGGGCAACACATCCGCCCGGTTGCGAAGCGCAGCCGGGCGGATCGTTTCAGCAGCGTCTTTCAGCGGGGACGGGATGGCGGTCGCGCGCAAGCAGACACGTTGGCATATCGCCATTTTCCTGGCGCCGGCGCTGATCGTCTATACGGCCGTCATGATCTTGCCGCTGTTCGGCACGCTGCAGCTTTCGCTTTTTCGCAATATCGACCAGAAGCAGGTTTTCGTCGGCCTCGACAATTTCCGCGCGCTCTTCGGCGATCCGCACTGGTCGGGCGCCTTCTGGAACGCATTCAAGAACAATGTCTGGTTCTTCGTCATCCACATGCTGGTGCAGAACCCGATCGGCATCCTGCTGGCGGCGCTGCTTTCCAGCCCGAGGCTGAGGTTCCGTGGCTTCTACCGCACGGCGATCTTCGTTCCGACTATTCTTTCCTTCGTCATCGTCGGTTTCGTGTGGAAGCTCATCCTGTCGCCGCTGTGGGGGATCGCGCCGATGCTTTTGAAGGAGGTCGGCCTACGCAGCCTTTTCCAGCCGTGGCTCGGCGTGCCCGATACGGCACTGACCACGGTGGCGCTGATCTCGGTTTGGCAATTCGTCGGCATTCCGATGATGCTGATCTATGCGGCTCTTCTGACGATCCCCGACGAGGTGCTGGAGGCGGCCGAGTGCGACGGCATCACCGGCATGGCGCAATTCTGGAAGATCAAGCTGCCGCTCATCCTGCCTTCGATCGGCATCATCTCGATCCTGACATTTGTCGGCAATTTCAATGCTTTCGACCTGGTTTATGTCGCACAAGGTGCGCTCGGCGGCCCCAATTTCTCGACCGATATCCTCGGCACGTTGCTTTATCGCACCTTCTTCGGCTTCCAGCTCCAGCTCGGCGATCCGAATATGGGCTCGGCCATCGCCTCGATGATGTTCTTCATCATTTTGATCGGCGTGTGCATCTATCTCTTCGCCATCCAGACGCGGCTCCGCCGCTACCAGTTCTGAGACCGCGATGAACAGGGCACGCATCTCCGTCCCCAGCGCGATCGCGGCACATGCGATCCTCATCGTCTATACGGTGATCGCGCTGTTTCCCGTGCTGATCGTCGTGATGAATTCGTTCAAGTCGCGCGGCGCCATCTTCCGCTCGCCACTTTCGCTGCCCGGGCCGACGACCTTCGACCTGATCGGCTATGCGACCGTCATGTCGCAGGGCAATTTCCCGCTCTATTTCTGGAACAGCCTCGTCGTCACCGTCGTCTCCATCTTCCTCGTGCTCCTGTTCGGCGCCATGGCGGCCTTCGCGCTCGCCGAATACCGCTTCCGCACCAATTCGCTGATGGGGCTCTATCTCGCGCTCGGCATCATGATCCCGATCCGGCTCGGTACGGTGGCGATCCTGCAATTGATGGTGGCGAGCGGGCTGGTCGATACGCTGACTTCGCTGATCCTCGTCTATACGGCGCAGGGAATCCCGCTTGCCGTATTCATCCTGTCGGAGTTCATGAAGCAGGTATCCGACGATTTGAAGAATGCCGGGCGTATCGACGGGTTGAGCGAATACCGCATCTTCTTCCGCCTCGTCCTGCCGCTGGTCAGGCCGGCGATGGCGACGGTCGCGGTCTTCACCATGATCCCGATCTGGAACGATTTGTGGTTCCCGCTGATCCTGGCGCCGTCCGAAGCCACCAAGACGGTGACGCTCGGCGCGCAGCTTTTCCTCGGCCAGTTCGTCACCAACTGGAACGCCGTGCTGGCGGCGCTTTCGCTCGCCATCCTGCCGGTGCTCGTCCTTTATCTCGTCTTCTCGCGGCAACTCATCCGCGGCATCACCTCGGGAGCGGTGAAGTGAACGATGAAGCACAAAAGCCGGTGAGGGTGCTTGTCGCCGGGCTCGGCAATATGGGCCGCAGCCATGCGCTCGCCTATCGGCGCAATCCGGAATTCGAGATTGTCGGGTTGGTCAACCGTTCGGCTATAGATTTGCCCGAAGAATTGAGTCCCTATCGTATATTGCCGGATTTCCATGAAGCGCTGCGTGAGCTGCGGCCGGATCTCTGCTCGATCAACACCTATTCCGACAGCCATGCCGACTATGCGGTGGCGGCGATGGAGGCGGGCTGTCACGTCTTTGTCGAAAAGCCGCTTGCGACGACGGTGAAAGACGCCGAGCGGGTGGTCGCGGCGGCCAAGGCGAACGGCCGCAAGCTCGTGGTCGGCTACATATTGCGGCACCATCCGTCATGGGTCCGGCTGATCGCCGAAGCGCGGGCGCTCGGCGGCCCCTATGTCTTCCGCATGAACCTCAACCAGCAATCGAGCGGCGCGACCTGGGCGACCCACAGGCAGCTCATGGAGACCACGTCGCCGATCGTGGATTGCGGCGTGCACTATGTCGACGTGATGTGCCAGATCACCGATGCGAAGCCGGTCGAGGTGCGCGGCATGGGCTTGCGGCTGTCCGACGAGATCGACCCTTCCATGTATAATTACGGGCACCTCCAGGTGCTGTTCGACGACGGATCGGTCGGCTGGTACGAGGCCGCATGGGGGCCGATGATCTCGGAGACGGCCTTCTTCGTAAAGGATGTCATCTCGCCGAAGGGCTGCGTGTCGATCGTCATGGACGAGGGCGCGAGGTCGGACGACATCGACACCCATACGAAGACGTCGACCATCCGGCTGCATAAGGCCGAACTCGGCCCGGACGGGCGCTTCACGAAGCCGGACGAACTGCTTCGGATGGACGGCGAGCCGGGCCATCAGGAGCTTTGCGAGCGCGAGCAGGCTTTCGTCCTGAAGGCGATCCGCGAGGATATGGACCTCACGCGGCATATGGACGACGCGGTGCAGTCGCTGCGCGTCTGCCTGGCGGCCGACGAAAGCGTGCGCACAGGCCAAGCGGTCAAATTATAAGCGGGGAATGAATTCTTGGGTTCGCTGACACTCGAAAACATCCGCAAATCCTTCGGCAAGGTCGATGTGCTGAAGGGCATCGACCTCGACGTGAAGGACGGCGAGTTCGTCACCTTCGTCGGGCCGTCGGGCTGCGGGAAGTCGACGCTTCTGCGGGTCATCGCCGGGTTGGAAGATGCGACCGGCGGCAGTGTGCGGATCGATGGCGAGGAGGTGGGAACGGTACCGCCGGCCAAGCGCGGCATCGCCATGGTGTTCCAGTCCTATGCCCTCTACCCGCATTTGAACGTGCGCGACAATATGGGGCTCGGGCTGAAGCAGGCGGGCACGCCGAAGGGCGAGATCGACACGCGCGTGAAGACGGCCACCGCCCTCTTGTCGCTCGACGATTATCTCGAGAGGCGGCCATCCGAGCTTTCCGGCGGCCAGCGGCAGCGGGTGGCCATCGGGCGTGCGATCGTGCGCAAGCCAAAACTCTTCCTGTTCGACGAGCCGCTTTCCAATCTGGATGCGGCGCTTCGGGTCAATACGCGGCTCGAGATCGCGCGGCTGCATCGCGAACTGAAGGCGACGATGATCTACGTCACCCACGATCAGGTCGAGGCGATGACGCTCGCCGACCGCATCGTGGTCCTGAATAAAGGGGTGGTCGAGCAGGTCGGCTCGCCGATGGAACTCTACAACAACCCGGCGAACCTCTTCGTGGCGGGCTTCATCGGCTCGCCGCAGATGAACTTCATCGAGGGTTCCAGACTTGGCGAGAGTGCTGCGACCGTCGGCATCCGTCCGGAGCACATCTCCGTCGGCAGGAAGGACGGGAAGTGGAAAGGCTCCGTGCTCCATGCGGAGCATCTGGGCGCCGATACGATCCTTTATCTCAGCACCGAGACGGCCGGCTTCGTCACGGCGCGCCTGTTCGGCGAGCATCGCTTCGGCGCCGACGATGTCGTCTACGCTACGCCGGATCCCGCGCGGATCTACAGGTTTGGCCCGGACGGCCGCATTTTGTCCTGATCGCGCAGCCTTTCACCGAAATGTTGTGCCGTACGCCGAAATCACGGTATCACAATCGCCGGGCGAACGGGTATTTCGGGGAAAATGGACGGGAAACGTCGCAGACGAACGAGAGGCTCACGCGGTCCGACGATGTTGGACGTGGCGGCGGCGGCGCGCGTCTCGGTCGCCACCGTATCCGCCGTCGTCAACGGCACGGCGGTGGTGAGCCCGGAGCTTACCGCGCGCATCGAGGAAGCCATCCGTGCCATCGGCTACAAGCGCAACGCGGTCGCGCGCAGCTTGAAGATGGGCACGACGCGCACCATCGGCCTGACCGTTGCAGACATCACCAATCCGTTCTTCACCGATGTGGTGGCCGCGGTCCAGGAGGTGCTGCACAAGGCCGGCTACGCGGTCATGCTGTGTTCGAACGATGAAAATATCGAGATGCAGGACGAGCATATCCAGCTTCTCCTCGACCGGATGGTAGACGGGCTCATCATCGCGCCGGCCGGCGACGACGCCAATCTGGAGCGGATCCTTGCCGGCACGAACGTACCGGCCGTGTTGATCGATCGCATTTGCGAGGGCGTCGATACGGATGCGGTCGTGCTCGACAACGAGCAGGGGGTGTTCGACGCGGCGACCTACCTTCTTGGCCTCGGCCATCGACGCATCGGCTATATTTCGGGGCCGCTCGGCACATCGACCGGGCGCGACCGCCTGACCGGCTATCGGCGCGCGCTGGAGGCGGCCGGCGTCGCCTATGAGGAGGTGTTGGTGCGGCGCGGCGACTACCGGGAGGCCGAAGCCTACAGGCTGGCGAGGGAGTTGCTGACGCTGCCCGAGCGGCCGACGGCGATCTTCGCGGCCAATAATCTGATGGTCATCGGCGTCATGAAGGCGTTGCGCGATCTCGGCCTTTCATGCCCCGAGGATATTTCGGTCGCCTGCTTTGACGATTTCCCCTGGGCGGATGTCTTTCATCCGCAACTGACGACAGTCGCGCAGCCCGTCCAGGCCATCGGCGAGCATGCGGCCCGGCTCATCCTCGACCGGCTCGAACGGAAGATGGACGGCCCGCCACGGCGAGAGGTGCTTCAGGGCCGGCTGACGGTACGCAATTCCTGCCGGCCCCTATAATCAAATAAGCTCATGGCCGACTATCGTGGCAGCACGGTCGAGCCCATCAGGAACTCATCCACCGAGCGCGCCGCCTGCCGGCCCTCGCGGATCGCCCACACCACCAGCGACTGGCCGCGCCGCACATCGCCGGCGGCGAAGAGCTTGTCGACGCTGGTGCGGTAGTCGATCTCGTTGGCGGCGACGTTGAGGGAACCGCGACGGTCCTTGTCGATCTTGAGCGCATCGCCGAGCTCGCCGACGACGCCCTCGCTGAACGCGCCGGCGAAACCGATAGCGATGAAGGCGAGGTCGGCGCGGATGAAGAATTCCGTGCCCTCGACCGGCTTGCGCTTCTCGTCCACCTCGCAACACTTCACGCCGGTCAGCGTTCCTTCCTCGCCGACGAATTCAAGCGTGGCGATCTGGAATTCCCGCTCGACGCCTTCGGCCTGCGAGGATGACGTGCGCATCTTGGTCGCCCAATAGGGCCATACCGCCAGCTTGTCCTCGCGCTCGGGCGGCTGCGGGCGGATGTCGAGCTGGGTGACGCGCACGGCGCCCTGACGGAAGGCCGTGCCGATGCAGTCCGACGCGGTATCGCCGCCGCCGACGACGACGATATGCTTGCCGCCGGCCAGGATCGGCTCCTCCGGCCATGCCCTCGACTGTATGTCCTCGCCAGCCACGCGGCGGTTCTGCTGCACGAGATAGGGCATGGCGTCATGGACGCCGTGAAGTTCCGTGCCGGGGATGCCCGCCGGCCGGGGTATCTCGGACCCGCCGCAATAGATCACCGCGTCATATTCGGCGAGAAGCTCGGCCACCGGCTTGTCGACGCCGATATTGACACCGCAGAAGAAGGTGACGCCTTCGCCGTTCATCTGCACCACGCGGCGGTCGACATGGTGCTTCTCGATCTTGAAGTCGGGAATGCCGTAGCGCATCAATCCGCCCGGGCGGCTTTCGCGCTCGTAGACATGCACGTCGTGACCGCTTCGGCCAAGCTGCTGGGCAGCCGCCATGCCGGCCGGGCCGGACCCGATGATCGCGACCTTCCTGCCGGTCTTGTGATCGGCCGGATAGGGGCGGATGTAGCCAAGCTCAAAGGCCTTGTCGGCGATCGCGTGCTCGATCGTCTTGATGGCGACGGGAATGTCCTCGAGGTTCAGCGTGCAGGCTTCCTCGCAGGGCGCCGGGCAGATGCGGCCGGTCCAGTCGGGGAAATTGTTGGTGGAGTGGAGGTTGCGGATCGCATTCTCCCAATCGCCGGCATAGACGAGGTCGTTCCAGTCGGGGATCTGGTTGTGGACCGGGCAGCCGGTCGGCCCATGACAATAGGGCACGCCGCAATCCATGCAGCGCGCGGCCTGTTTCTCGACCTCCTTGTCCGACATCGGCAGCGTGAATTCGCGGAAATGCCGGATACGGTCGGAGGCCGGCTGGAACTTGTGCACCTGCCGGTCGATCTCGAGGAAACCTGTAACCTTGCCCATAGCCTGTTCCTGATCCTGCATACGGCCTGGGTCGTATCCCCTGCCGGTCGCGCATGGCGTTCATCTCAATGCCACCGAGCGGTGTGCTTCCGTGGCCCAGCTGGTCAGCGCGCACGCGCCGCCGATTTGAGAGAGGGCGGAATACCCATAAGGAAGATCGCCATCGGCATCATTCCGCCGCCACGTTCATGCGCAGGCGTTCCATCTCCTGGAGCGCGCGGCGGTATTCGACGGGCATGATCTTGCGGAATTTCGGACGGTAGTCCGCCCAGCGGTCGAGGATCGTCTTCGCCCGCGTGGAGCCGGTGAAATGCAGATGGTTGGCGATCATCTGGTAGAGGCGTTCCTCGTCGTGGCTGGTCATGTCGCCCGACACGTCGACACGGCCCTTGTGGTCTATGTCTCCGCCATGGTGGAGCAGTTTTTCCAGCATGTCGTCCTCTTCGGGGACCGGCTCGAGCTCGACCATGGCCATGTTGCAGCGGTCGGCGAAATCGCCTTCCTCGTCGAGCACATAGGCGACGCCGCCCGACATGCCGGCCGCGAAATTGCGCCCCGTCTTGCCGATGACCACGACGATGCCGCCGGTCATGTATTCGCAGCCATGGTCGCCGACGCCCTCGACCACGGCGGCCGCGCCCGAATTACGCACTGCAAAACGTTCGCCCGCCACGCCGCGGATATAGCATTCGCCCTCGGTGGCACCGTAGAGCACGGTGTTTCCCACGATGATCGATTCTTCCGCGACGATCCGCGCATCGTCAGCGGGACGGATGATGAGGCGGCCGCCGGAAAGGCCCTTGGCGACATAATCGTTGCCGTCGCCGACCAGTTCGAAGGTCACGCCGCGCGCCAGAAACGCGCCGAATGACTGGCCGGCCGTGCCGGTCAACTTCACCGAGATCGTGTCGTCCTTCAGCCCCTTGTGGCGATAGCGCTTGGCGACCTCGCCCGAGAGCATGGCGCCCGTCGAACGGTCGATATTGCGGATAGGCATCTCGATCTTCACCGGCAGCCTGGATTCAAGCGCGGGCGCCGCCTTCTCGATCAGCTTCCGGTCGAGAACGTCGTCGATCGGGTGCTTCTGGCCTTCCGTGTGGTAGGTCGCTTCCTTCGGCGCGTCGGGCTTGTAAAAGACCCGCGAGAAGTCGAGGCCCTTCGCCTTCCAATGCGCGATCAGCGCCTCCTTCTCGAGAAGGTCCGACTGGCCGACGATTTCGTCCAGCTTGCGGAAACCGAGATCGGCCAATAGCTGGCGCACTTCCTCTGCGACATAGAAGAAGAAGTTGATGACGTGTTCCGGCTGGCCCTTGAAGCGCTTCCTCAGCACCGGGTCCTGCGTCGCCACGCCGGTCGGGCAGGTGTTCAGGTGGCACTTGCGCATCATGACACAGCCGGCGGCGATCAGCGGCGCCGTCGCAAAGCCGAATTCGTCGGCGCCCAGCATGGCGCCGATCACGACATCGCGGCCGGTCCTCAGGCCCCCGTCAACCTGAAGCGCGACGCGGCTCCTGAGCCTGTTCAGCACCAGCGTCTGGTGCGTCTCGGCAAGGCCCATCTCCCAGGGCGAGCCCGCGTTCTTGATGGAGGTAAGCGGCGAGGCGCCGGTGCCGCCATCATAGCCGGATATGGTGATATGGTCGGCACGCGCCTTGGCGACGCCGGCCGCGACCGTGCCGACGCCGACCTCGGAAACGAGCTTGACCGAGATGTCGCCTGCCGGGTTGACGTTCTTCAGGTCGTAGATGAGCTGCGCCAGATCCTCGATCGAATAGATGTCATGGTGCGGCGGCGGCGAGATCAGGCCGACGCCGGGCGTCGAATGACGCACCTTGGCGATGGTCGCGTCGACCTTGTGGCCCGGCAACTGCCCGCCTTCGCCGGGCTTGGCGCCCTGCGCGACCTTGATCTGCATCATGTCGGAGTTGACGAGATATTCCGCCGTCACGCCGAAGCGGCCGGACGCCACCTGCTTGATGGCCGAGCGTTCCGGATTGGCTGAGCCGTCGAAAAGCGGCAGATAGCGGTCCGCTTCCTCGCCGCCTTCGCCGGTGTTCGACTTGCCGCCGATGGCGTTCATGGCGCGCGCGAGCGTCGTATGCGCCTCCCTGGAGATCGAGCCAAAGGACATGGCGCCGGTGGAGAAGCGCCGCACGATCTCGGCCGCCGGTTCCACCTCGTCGAGCGGCACGGGCTTGCGGCCCGCTTCCTCCGCGGTCCTGATGCGGAACAGGCCGCGAATGGTCCGGGCCTCGGCGGTGCGGCTGTCGATCCGGGCGGAATATTCCTTGAAGGTCTGCCAGGAACTCGTCCTGACCGCGTGCTGCAAGGTGGCGACGGTGTCCGGCGACCAGATATGCGCCTCGCCGCGCATGCGGTACATGTAGTCGCCGCCGACTTCCAGAGCGTGCCGGAGCACCGGATCGTCGCCGAACGCGTCGGTGTGCCGGCGAACGGTTTCCGTGGAAATTTCCCTCAGTCCGACGCCTTCGATGGTGGTGGCGGTGCCGGTGAAGTATTTTTCCACGAAATCGCTCTTCAGCCCGACCGCGTCAAAGATCTGCGCGCCGCAATAGGACTGGTAGGTCGAGATGCCCATCTTGGACATGACCTTGAGGATGCCCTTGCCGATCGACTTGATGTAGCGGGTGACGACTTCATGCGCGTCCACCTCCGGCGGGAAATAGCCGATGCGGTGCATCTCGGTCAGCGTGTCGAAGGCCAGATAGGGATTGATCGCTTCCGCGCCATAGCCGGCGAGGCAGCAGAAATGATGGATTTCGCGCGGCTCGCCCGATTCCACCACGAGGCCGACCGAGGTTCTGAGCCCCTTGCGGATCAGGTGATGGTGCACAGCCGCGGTGGCGAGCAGGGTGGGAATATCGATGCGGTCCGGGCCGATCTGGCGGTCGGAAAGGATGATGATGTTGTAGCCGCCGGCTACCGCCGCCTCGGCCCGCTCGCAGAGGCGATCGATCGCCGCCGGCATGCCGGCCGCGCCCTCGTTGGCGGCGTAGGTGATGTCGATCGTCTTGGTGTCGAAGCGGTCCTCGGTGTGACCGATGGAGCGGATTTTTTCCAGATCGCCGTTGGTCAGGATCGGCTGGCGCACTTCGAGCCGCTTGCGCCGCGACGAACCGACGAGGTCGAAGATGTTCGGCCTCGGCCCGATGAAGGAGACGAGGCTCATCACCAGTTCCTCGCGGATCGGGTCGATGGGCGGGTTGGTCACCTGCGCGAAGTTCTGCTTGAAATAGGCGTAGAGCATCTTGGGCTTGTCGGACATCGCCGCGATCGGCGTATCCGTGCCCATGGAGCCCACGGCCTCCTGCCCGGTGGTCGCCATCGGCGCCATCAAAAGCTTCAGATCCTCCTGGGTGTAGCCGAAGGCCTGCTGGCGGTCGAGCAGGGAGACATCCCGGCGCAGCGCCCGCGGCTCGACCGGATTCAAATCCTCGAGGATGAGCTGGGTGTTGGAAAGCCAGGTCTTGTAGGGGTGCTTGGCGGCGATCTCGGCCTTCACCTCCTCGTCGGAGACGATGGCGCCCTTCTCGATGTCGATCAGGAGCATGCGGCCGGGCTGCAGCCGCCACTTGCGCACGATGTGCTCTTCGGCCACCGGCAGGACGCCGGCCTCCGAAGCCATGATGACGCGGTCGTCGTCGGTGACGATGTAGCGGGCGGGGCGCAGCCCGTTGCGGTCGAGCGTCGCGCCGATCTGGCGGCCGTCGGTGAAGGCGACCGCCGCCGGCCCGTCCCAGGGTTCCATCAGCGCGGCGTGGTATTCGTAGAACGCTTTGCGGTCGGGCGTCATCTGCTTGTTGCCGGCCCAGGCCTCCGGGATGAGCATCATCATCGCGTGCGCCAGCGAGTAGCCGCCCTGCCAGAGGAATTCGAGCGCATTGTCGAAGCAGGCCGTGTCCGACTGGCCTTCGTAGGAGATCGGCCAGAGCTTCTGGATGTCGTTGCCGAACAGCTCCGAATCGACCGACGCCTGCCGCGCCGCCATCCAGTTGACGTTGCCGCGCAGCGTGTTGATCTCGCCGTTATGGGCGATCATCCGGTAGGGATGGGCGAGCTTCCAGGACGGGAAGGTGTTGGTCGAGAAGCGCTGGTGGACGAGGATGAGCGCCGAATCGAACAGCGGATCGGACAGGTCCCTGTAATAGGCGCCGACCTGATAGGCGAGGAACATGCCCTTGTAGACAATGGTCCGCGCCGACATCGACACGCAATAGGACCCGATATCGCGCTTGTCGTGCTCGTCATAGATGCGGCCGGAGATCACCTTGCGCAGGATATAGAGACGCCGCTCGTATTCGTCGTCGCTGGTGATGGTCTCGGGTCGGCCGAAGAAGGCTTGCTGGTGGAAAGGCTCCGCCGCGACGATCTCGGGCGCCCTTGAAAGCGAGGAATTGTCGACCGGCACGTCGCGGAAGCCGATCAGCGGAATGCCTTCCGCCTGCGCCGCCTCGCGGATGATCGTTCCGGCATGGGCGCGCAATTCGGCATCCCGCGGCATGAACCAGTGGCCGACGCCGTACTGGCCGGCGGGCGGCAATTCGATGCCCTGCCTGGCCATTTCGGCGCGGAAGAAGCGGTCGGGAATCTGCACCAGCACGCCGGCGCCGTCGCCCATCAACGGATCGGCGCCGACCGCGCCGCGATGGGTGAGGTTGTCGAGCATCTGGAGCCCGTCCTCGATGATCTTGTGCGACTTCACGCCCTTCATCTGGACGATGAAGCCGACGCCGCAGGCATCGTGCTCGTTCCTGGGATCGTAGAGACCCTGTCGCGCCGGGCCGCTTTCACTGAATTTGAACGCCGCCGCTTTCGTCTGCGCCGCCGGTCCTGAACCTGGCATCACAGAGGGCGTTACGTCCGTCATCCTCGTGTCTCCGTTATGTTGCCGCACTGGCGGTTGGACCGTGCCCGGACCCTGCCGGAACGCGACTGTGCCCTGAAGAAGGGACACTCCACGCGGAAGTCCGGGAGGCGCCACTATACGCCATTCCAGCTATCCGGGAACGCGGTCAAATAAGACAGTGTTGCTGTCCTATCTCAGATATGACAGAAAAATATTCGCCGTACAAGACGGAAATGGAAAAAATCGCGGGCGATATCGTAAGTTAATTTCGTGAGGCGGGATCGATGCGCACGTTCGTTACGCTGGAATCGGGCCGTAGGTCGAGTGGAAGCGTTTTCGAACTTTCCGCTGTGGCCCTCCCGAGCGAAAAGGACTAACCGGGTTTGCCTCCGCCATGAACAGCCACGGATCGTTCAAATATGTATTTCGCTTCAGACAATTGGGCCGGCGCCCATCCGAAAATCGCCGAAAATCTCACGCGGCATGCTTCGGGCTTCGCGAAGGCCTATGGCGCAAGCGATCTCGACAAGACGGTGGAAAAGACTTTCTGTGAGATTTTCGAGCGTGAGGTGGCCGTCTTCTTCGTGGCGACGGGCACCGCCGCCAATTCGCTTTCCATAACCTCCATGGCACGGCCGGGCGGTGTGGCCTTCGTCCATCGCGGGGCGCATGTGGTCGAGGACGAATGCGGCGCGCCCGAATATCTTTCCGGCGGCGCGCGCCTTCATCCGGTCGACGGAGATATGGGGCGCATGGACCCGGAGAAGCTCGGGCGCGCGATCGAACAATTCGATCCGGCCTTCGTGCATTCGGGCCAGCCGGTCGGCGTCTCCGTTACGCAGTCGACGGAGATCGGCACGGTCTACAGCCTGGCCGAGATCGACGCGGTCGCGAAAATCTGCCGTGACAACAAGCTGCCGCTTCATATGGACGGCGCGCGCTTCGCCAACGCGCTCGTCTCGCTCGATACCACGCCGGCCGAGATGACATGGCGGCGCGGCGTCGACCTGATCTCTTTCGGGGGCACCAAGAACGGTTGCTGGTGTGCCGAGGCGCTGGTCGTGCTCGATCCGGCGAAGGCGGGAGACATCCCTTTCATCCGCAAGCGCGCCGCGCAGCTCTTTTCCAAGTCGCGCTTTATCGCGGCGCAGTTCGAGGCCTATTTCGAAGGCGGATTGTGGCTGGAGACAGCGCGGCATTCCAACGCCATGGCCGCGCGCCTCGCCGACCGCATGGCCGCGTCGGGAAAGGTCCGGCTCGCCTGGAAACCCCAGGCCAACGAAATCTTCGGCATCATGGCGAAGGAGACGGCCGGTGCGCTCCAGGCAAAGGGCGCGGTCTTCCATCCCTGGAAGCCGCCACATGGATTTAACGGCGAAATCGGGGAGGACGAGACGCTTTGCCGTTTCGTCACCAGTTTCGCGACGACCGCCGACACGGTCGACCGCTTCGGTGATCTTGTCGCCTGATCGACCGTTTACGGGAATCGGGCGCAGAAATAGAAACGGCGCCCCGAAGGGCGCCGCCGAAATGCGCAGTCGAAGCGATCGTCAGGCTGCCGCCTTGGTCTCGATCTGCTTGCCCGCTTTCACGCCCGAGGTGGAAATCGCGATCTTGCGCGGCTTCAGTTCCTCGGGGATGTTGCGCTTGAGGTCGATGTGGAGCAGGCCGTTCTTCAACTCGGCACCCTTCACCTCGACATGGTCGGCGAGTTGGAAACGTCGCTCGAAGGCGCGGCTGGCGATGCCGCGATAGAGGAACTCGGCACTATCGCCATTGTCCTGGTCGGCCTTCTCGCCCTTGATGGTCAGCACGTTGCGGTGCGCCTCAAGCGATATCTCCTCGTCGGAGAAGCCGGCGACGGCCATCGAAATCCGATAGGCGTCCTCGCCGGTGCGCTCGATATTGTAGGGCGGGTAGGTCTGCACGCCTTCCGGCGTCGCAAGCTGGTCGAGCATCGAGAAAAGCCGGTCGAAGCCGACCGTGGAGCGGTAGAAGGGCGAAAAATCAACATTACGCATGGTCTGTTCTCCTTTGAGCAACATTGTTTTGCGTGTGGACACTGGTGAAAGCCCTGCTTCGGCGCTTCCGGAGGTCCAGCGGCCCCGTTCCGGCGGCCGCATCCCTGATTTGGGTGGGCTCCAGCCTGATTTCAAGGCTGTTTTGGGGCTGTTTCCGACCTGCCGGATGCGAGACGGCGGGGCGGGAAAAATGAACGGCATATGAACCGCCGCTTCGGGCGACGTTCAGCGGGCCTTTCGTAAGCTGCACACGAAATCGCAGGAACGGCTCGGTACGGGCCCACGCGAATGCCGGCCGGGTGCAACGTCCCTTCCACCCGGTTCGTCAGGGGCCGGAAGTTGCCTGGGCGGCGCTTCCGGCTTTCCTTTCTATATTCCTCCTGCGCTTTGCTTTTCCTAAATGGCGCTTTATCACGATGGTTTCCGCCCACCGGCGCACTATCGGCGAAGGGAAGATGACGGACCTGCTTTTCGACAGTCCCGGCAATCCGCTGCCCGAGAATTCCACGGCCGGCACGTTCACGGCGCGTGACGGCAAACGTATCCGCTATGCGCTTTTCGAGGCGACGGGGCGGCCGCTGCGCGGCACCGTTATCCTGCTTCAGGGCCGCAACGAGTGTATCGAGAAATATTTCGAGACGATCGGCGATTTGCAGAAGGCGGGCCTCGGCGTGGCCACCTTCGACTGGCGCGGGCAGGGCGGATCGCAGCGCCTGCTCCGTAATCCGCGTCGCGGCCATGTCCGGCGCTTTGCGAACTATGTCGCGGATCTGGAGCAATTCTACCAGGATATCGTGCTGCCGGACTGCCGCCTGCCGCTCTTCGTGCTCGCGCATTCTACCGGGGCGCTGATCGCGCTGCTCGCCGCGCCCGGCCTCGTCAACCAGGTGCAGCGCATGGTTCTTTGCGCACCGCTTCTCATGATTTCCGGCCTGCCTTTATCCATGCCTAATTTGCGGCGCGTGACCGGCCTTGTCCGGTTCTTTGGAGCCGGGGGGATGCGGGTCGGCGGTCGCCGGGGCGATGAATTGCCACCATTCGATGGAAACGTCCTGACCAGCGATCCGGAACGCTTCCGCCGCAACGTGGCGATCTACGAAGAGCATCCGGAACTGGCGCTCGGCAGTCCGTCGATCGGCTGGGTGAATGCCGCCTGCAAGGCGGCCGCCATGGCCACCGACAGCGAATTCCTCGCCGGGATCCATATCCCGACTCTCTTCGTCGCCGCAGGCGCCGACAGGGTGGTCTCGACGCGCATGATCGAGGATTGCGCGCGGCGGATGCGATCGGCCTCGCTTCTGACGATCGACGGCGCGCGCCACGAGATGCTGCAGGAGGCGGATATCTATCGCGAGCAGATGCTGGCGGCTGCGAAGGCGTTCATGCTGGGCGAGGTGACGGCCGGGGCCTGAACCGGGCAGGCCGGGGCGCCAAATCAGCCCTTCAGCATCCGCCTTGCGGCCTCATGCAGTTCTCGGGTCGCAGCCGCGACGATGTCGCCGCCCGCTTCGGCCGGGCCGCCGTCCCATGTGGTGATCACGCCGCCGGCCATCTCGATGATCGGGATAAGGGCGACGATATCGTAGGGCTGGAGCCCGGCTTCCACGACGAGGTCGATATTGCCGGCGGCCAGCATGGCGTAGGCGTAGCAGTCCGTGCCGTAGCGTGCGAGCCGGACGCGGCTTTCGAGTTCGTCGTAGATTTTCCTCTTGCCGCCGGGAAACAGCGCCGGCGTGGTGGTGCACAGCGTCGCCTCGGCGAGAACGGTCGTTCGGCGCGTCGAGAGGGAACGCGTCCCGCCCGGTCCCTCATAGGCCGACCGGCCGTCAGCGGCGAAGAAGAATTCGCCGACGAAGGGCTGCGACATCATGCCGGCGACAGCATTGCCGCCATCCGTCAGACCGACGAGCGTTCCCCACAGCGGCATGCCCGAGATGAAGGAGCGCGTCCCGTCGATGGGATCGATGATCCAGCGCAGCCGGCTTGCCTCGTTTTCGAGGCCATGCTCCTCGCCGAGAATGCCGTGGCCGGGAAACTCTTCGCGGATGAGGCGTCGTATCGCCTGCTCGGCCTCGCGGTCTGCCTCGGTCACCGGGTCGAAGCCTTCGGAATATTTGTTGGCGACCGCGCCGTTCTGGCGGAAGCGCGGCAGGGTTTCCGCCGCCGCGACTTCGGCGATCCGGCGCATGAAGGCGGCGGTGACGATCATGGAGCACTCCTTTGGACGAGGGGCAGGGCGGCCCGCCTCCGATATTTCAATAGTTGATAAAGTTCAAATACGCTTGACATTTGTGCAATGCAGCATAAAGTTCGGTATCAGGCAGGTTCGTCCTGCTTATGCCCTCTTTGGGCGTTTCCTCCCTAGACTCGACCGCGTCGCGCAAGCGTCGCGGTCTTTTTTGTCGCGTATCCGATCTCGCGGCCGCGTCGGTGGGAAACTCATCCGTCACGCTATTGCGCGGCGAGCGGCAGCGGCATGAACAGGTCGGGCGGCATGTGCATCAGCCGCGCAACGAGCGCGGTGAGGTCGTTGGCCAGTGCCATAAAGCCATCGGATCTCTCGAAAGTGCGCTCGTTCATGTAGAGCCCACGATTGACCTCGATCTGGAGGGCATGAAGTCCCTCGCCGGGTCGGCCGTAATGCTCGGTGATGAAACCGCCGGCGTAAGGCTTGTTGTGGACCACCCGGTAGCCCATGGCCGCCAGCGTTTCGATCGCGCAATCCGTCAGCGCGGCGGCGGCCGATGTGCCGAAGCGGTCGCCGATGATGAAATCAGGCTTGATGCCGCTCTCGCCGACGCGGATGCCCGCCGGCATCGAGTGACAATCGATCAGGACCGCGTAGCCGAAACGCGCATGCGTCGTGGCGAGCAGGCGCTTCAGTCGCTCGTGGTAGGGCTTGTAGATGCCATCGATGCGGCTCAAGGCCTCCTGAAGCGGCAGGCGGCGGAAATAGATGTCCTGGCCTTCGCCGACGATGCGCGGCACCGTGCCCAGCCCGCCGGCCACGCGCGGAGAGCGGATGTTGCAGAAAGGCGGGACGGGCTCGGCGAACATGCGGGGATCGAGTTCCCAGGGTTCGCGGTTGACGTCGAGATAGGCGCGCGGGAAATGCGCCGCCAGCATCGGCGCGCCGAGCGCCATGGCGCCGGCGAAGAGTTCGTCGACGAAACTGTCCTCCGAACGCCTGATCGCGTTGCGGTCGAGTCGCGACATCGCCAGGAAGCGCTCGGGATAATGCCGGCCGCTATGCGGCGAACTGAGGACGAAAGGAAATTCCTGGCCCGGCGCGCCGCGCACCTCGAAGGCCTGGTCGACCGAGAAATCGGACACGGCTGTCATCGAGAAAGGCTGCTTTCCTCACACTGGTCGTTCATTTCCCGAACCGTGCCATCTGGCGCATGGAGTGTCCAGAGGCGCTTTGCCCGGCGTGGGCCGGCCAGGAAGCGGCGCCCACCTATTCACTTGATGTTTACCCAACGTTCTTCATATAGGAGCGGTGGACGACGCGCCGTCTTCCGGGCGGCCGTTTCGAGATTCGGACGGGATAAATGGTACGCATTCTTCTGGCTGAAGATGACGACGATATGCGTCGTTTCCTGGTCAAGGCGCTGGAGCGCGCCGGCTACGACGTCAGCGATTTCGACAATGGCGCGAGCGCCTACGAAAGGCTGCGCGAAGAGCCGTTCTCGCTTCTTCTCACCGATATCGTCATGCCCGAGATGGATGGCATCGAACTGGCGCGGCGGGCAACCGAGATCGACCCGGACCTGAAGGTGATGTTCATTACCGGCTTCGCGGCGGTGGCGCTCAATCCCGATTCGAAGGCGCCCAAGGACGCGAAGGTGCTGTCCAAGCCGTTCCACCTGCGCGACCTCGTCAACGAAGTCGGCAAGATGCTTCAGGCCGCCTGACCCATCCAGGCGGAGAGGTATGACTGGCCATCTCCGGCGAGGTGGCGAGCGGATGCGGTCGAGATCGCCGAGTGCCGGAGCACCAAACCTTGGAATCCTGGAGCATCATGTGATTGGATTGAATCACATCATGCTCTTATCTCTTTGTTTGAGCATGATCTTTTCGGAAAACCGGTGCCCGCTTTTCCGGATCATGCCCTACGGCGTTCGGCTCGTCAGCGGCTGGTCTCACCTCTCTGGCGTACGACGACGTCGACCGTGATCGCCGCGATCAGCACCAGTGCGGTTGCGATCAATTGTATCGCAGCGCTCAGGCCTAGAAGCGCCATGCCGTTGACGATCGCGGCGATGACGATGCCGCCGAGCACGGCATGCAGGGGATGGCCGCGGCCTCCGAACAGGCTGGTGCCGCCGATCACCGCCGTCGCCACCACATAGAGGACGATCGTGCCGCCGTCGAAACTCGTCGACATCGAGCGCAGGCGCGAGGCGTAGATAATGCCGCCGATGCCTGCCGTCAGCCCGGCCAGGGCGAAGCCGGCCGTCCTGATCCAGGCAAGGCTGATGCCGGCGCGGCGGGCGGCCTCGGCATTGCCGCCGATGGCGTAGATATAACGGCCGAAGCGCGTTCGGGTCAGCACCAGGGACCAGATGAACAGCACGCCGAAGACGATCGGGATCACCCAGGGCATGCCGCTGAAGGGGAATGCCGGGACGCCGCGCTGTGTGTTGCAGATCACGACGATGACAACCCCCGCCACCGCCGTGGCGACGATCTTGAGGATCGTCAGGCCGGTCGGCGGCGTGATCAGCCCGCTCTTTTGACGTTGCCGGTGGCGGATCGACGTGACCGCGGCGAAGATGGCGACGACGACAATCATCAATATCCAGCCGGCCCGGTTCGACAGCGTTCCGTTGGCGAGATTGTTGATCGTTTCGTCGGGGATCGGGATCGTCCCGCCGGCGCCGAGAAGCAGGATCATCAGTCCCTGGAAGCCAAGGAGGCCGCCCAGCGTCACGACGAAAGAAGGGAGCCGGAGCCGCGTGATCAGGGAACCCTGGACGAAGCCGATGAAGGCGGTGACAAGGAGCGCCGCGACGATCGCCGCCCACCACGGCCAACCGGCGCCGGGTTGCACCATTTCCGTTACGACGACTCCGCCGATGCCGGCGACGAAGCCGAGCGACAGGTCGATCTCGGCAAGCAGGAGCACAAAGACCTCGCCCATGCCGATCAGCATGAAGACCGATCCCTGCACCATCAAATTGACGAGATTGCCCGGCGACAGGAAATTCGCGTTCTGCGACTGGAAAATGGCCGAGATCAGGATCAGGCCGAGCACGACCGGCAGCACGCCGCTCTGCCCGGCACGGATTTTCGACCATGTGCCGCGCGCGTATTCGCCAAAGCTCTGGGTGCCGGTTGAGATCAAGGTTTCGACCCGGTCCGGTTCCGAGGTTTCCTCACCGTTGGCCGGTCCCCCGGCAAAAGGCATTTCCGCCTTTGCCGCCTTCCCGGCAGCGTCGTCTTTCGCCTGTGCCGGCAAGCGCCGCTCCGAGCGACCCATGGTCATCAGGTCGACGACGGTCGGCGAATCGAATTGGGAGACCGGCCCGGCTCCGACCATCTTGCCGAGGCGCAGGACCGCGATACGGTCGGCGACGGCGAAGACGTCGTTGAGGTTGTGCGAGATCATGACGACGGCGAGGCCCTGGTCGGCCAGCCGCCTGACCAGCGCAAGTACCTGCCGCGTCTGGGCGACGCCGAGCGCCGCCGTCGGCTCATCGAGAATGACGAGCCTGGAATTCCACATCACCGCCTTGGCGACGGCGATCGACTGGCGTTGGCCGCCCGACAGCGAAACGACTTTTTGGCGGACCGACCGAACCGTGCGCACATGAAGCTCGGCCAGCGTGTTCGCCGCCGCTTTTTCCATATCGTCCTCGTCGAGAAGGCCATTGAGCACCCTCTCGCGGCCGAGGAACATATTCTGGACGACGTCGAGATTGTCGCAAAGCGCGAGGTCCTGATAGACCACCTCGATCCCAAGCGCTGCGGAATCGCGCGGGTCCCTTATGTGGACCGGCCTCCCTTCCCAGAAAATCTCGCCGCCATCCGCTTCATGGATGCCGGCGATGGTCTTGACGAGGACCGACTTGCCGGCCCCGTTGTCGCCGACCAGCGCGGTCACCTGACCGGCCGGCACGTCGAAATCGACACCGGCGAGCGCCTGTACCGCTCCAAAGTGCTTTTCAATGTTTCTAAGCCGAAGGAGCGGTTCGGCGCTGTCGGTATCGGTCATGTGCTGGACTACTATCCCCGCTTACTCGGCGGAAATCCCGGCCGCCTTGCACTTTTCGGCGTAGTCGCCGGCGCAAAGCTTGGCGGCATCGACGAACTTGTCCTTGACGACGGTCGCGGCCATGTTCTTCGGCGTCACCCAGATCGGGGTAAGCAGCACGGAGGGAACGTCCTTGTTCTGCTTGCTGTCATTGGTCTTGCCGTTGACCAGCGCCTCCGGCGGTGTCTCGCCGGCTCTCAGATAGATCGCCAGCGCGGCAGCCGCCTGCGCCTCGAGATAGATAGGCTTGTAGACGGTGCCGCACTGATAGCCGGCGAGAACGTTCTGCAAGCCCGTCAGCGTCGCGTCCTGGCCCGTCGTCGGAAATTTCTGCGGCGGCACATGCAGGGTCTTGAGATAGGAGATCACGGCATTGGCGTTATCGTCGTTGGGGGTCACGACGGCGTTGATGTTGTTGTGCGCGGTATACTGCTCCTCGAAGATCGTTCGCGCCTTCGCCGGATCCCAGGTGCCGGCCGGTTCGTCGACCTTCACATAGTCGCCCGATTTGAAGTGGGCTGCCAGCACGCCATCATAGCCTTCGGCAAACAGCGTCGCGTTGTTGTCGGTCGCCGCGCCGCGCATGATCAGGATTTGCGGCTTTTCTATCTTCCAGTCCTCGATGCATGCGACCATGCCATCGCCGATCTTCTTGCCGACCTCGACGTTGTCGAAGCTGACGTAGTAGCTGCGTTCGCCGCCGAGGGTCAGCCGGTCGTAGTCGATCACCGCGACGCCGTGCGCCTTGGCGTAGGATTCCACCGACGCGCCGACGCCCGACGAGATCGGGTCGATAAGCAGCACGGATGCGCCTTGCGAGATGTCCGATTGCGCCTGCGTCAACTGGGTCGATTCCGACCCTTGCGCATTGGTGATGATGAACTGGTCGGACGAAAGCCCGGCCTTGGCGAAGGCCTCCTTGAGATAGGGCGCGTCAAAGGACGTATAGCGCGCCGATGTCGTCGTCTCCGGCAGGAGAATGCCGATCTTGCCCTTGCCCTTCGAGGCAAGGTCCTTGAGTATTTCCATCGCCGAAAAATCGGCCGTGAAGGAGCCGACCGTCAGCGACGAGGAATTGTCGGCGGCCCACGTGCCGCCTGTCGACGCAGCCAGCGCCATTCCCAGACACGCCAGAAGACCGGCGCCTTTTATCGATTTTGATTTGGCAAACGCATCCATGGATGCCTCCCTGTTTCAAACACTGCATTTCTAACGGGATAACGCAATATAACGGCCGTTTATGGAAATTGTTCCAGGGGCATCCGATTAAAATCGCGGAAGGGCCGGGCCATCACCTCCAACCGCTTGGAAAATCACGGAGATCGTCGGCGCGGAAATCGGCATGCAGCATATCCCGGGGCGATCCAGCCCCTTGCCGCCGTCGCCTGGCGACACGGATCAGGCTGCGGTAGCGGCGGGAGGCGCGAGGTGGCCGGCCGGAGCGTGCAAAGCTACAGCAACCCGCGCGACGTCAGCTCTTGCTTGAAATAGGCGTAGTAGATCGGCGCTGCGATCAAACCCGGAATGCCGAAAGCGGCATCCATGACAAGCATGGCGAGCAGGAGTTCCCACGACCGCGCGCGGATCCTCGCTCCGATGATCCGCGCGTTTACAAAATATTCCAGCTTGTGGATCAGGACGAGAAAAGCGAGCGAACCCATCGCGATCGTCGGTGACACGCTGAGGCTCACCAGCACGATCACCGTGTTGGATATGAGATTACCGATCACGGGCAGTAGGCCGACAAGAAAGGTGACGGCCACCATCGTCTTCAGGAATGGAAGATGGATGCCGAACAGGGGCAGCACCAGCGTCAGGTAGATCGCGGTCAATACCGTGTTGAGGGCGGAGATACGCACTTGCGAAAAGACAATGCTGCGAAATGCATTGCCGAGTATCTCGACGCGGTTCTCAAGGGCCGCGGCGAGGGGGCCCGGATTTCCAGTGCGTGTTCCACGGCTGTAGGCGATCATGCCGCCAATGACCATGCCCACTATCGTGTGGGTCAGGAGGAGCCCGACATCGCGGCCCAGGAAACGAAGTTGTCCCGCGTTCTCTCGCAGCCATTTGGAAGCCGCGGCCTCGAACTCCTCAATGTTGGCGGGTAGGTAGGCGCTCGCCCATGGAGGCAGGTGCGCCCTGGCCGAATCTACGGCACCGGCCATGCGCTGGAGCAGGTAGAACAGGTTTTCGGGGCCGGCCGTCAACCACGACGATATCGCGATGATAGCAAGCACAAGGGCAATCGCTAAAATTGCGGTGATCAATACCAGAGCAACCGCCTTGCCGATCCGGTGGTCAGCGATGCCAACCCGATTCAGCAGCGGAACGAAGGAATGGACAAGCTGGGCTATGAGCAGCCCCGCAAGCAGCGCAGAGAGAAGATTGAGGCTAAGGGTAAAATAGAGCCCGAGCACCGCGAGCAGCAGGGAGAACGCATCGAGCCTTTTATCGGTCAAATCTCGAATCCTGCCGACCATTTGCGATTCTTCTGCATCAAAACGGCATAGATCGCGATGGGAATATGAGGCGTCCGACCCCTGTCAGGAACAATTGCCTGCTCAGTGCGCCGTTTGCAATGGCGTCCGGCCTTGGCATGCGTGCCAGCGAACATGGAATCGGGAGCCTGAGTCAGGTTTGCCGATGCATTCAACCTCTCGAACGGCCCCCATGGCATGCTAGAGCAGCGGGCGTTCCGACGGACGCGCCCGCTGCCCCAGCCTGGTCTCCTCAGCCGCATTTGTGCGACGCCAGCCGATTCCGTCCGGCTGCAGAATGCTCTGGGATGCGTGCTTAGACCCTGTCTGACCGGGGCGCTTTCCGGCCGTCTTTTCAACTTGGCCAAAATCGCGGTTTCGGGCCGACCGGGCCTCGGTGCTTGACACGGCATCGAGCACGCTTATTCTCGTATTCAAACGAATATTCACAATAGAAAATGGTGGGACGTTTTCATGAGCGCTTCGCAGGCTGAAGAGGCTACCCTCATCACGTTCGAAACCTTTCAGCCGGATTCGGTAATGGGAACCGTCCGGGATCGTATCGATGACGAGATGTTGCGGCTTTGCCGTGACATCTATGGCCCGGACGTTTCTTCCGACGCTCCCAGGCCGGAACTCGCAACGATTTGCTCGATGCGCGCCTATCTCAAGGTGGTCGTTCCGCGTCCGCCCGGCAACATTCATACCAGGGAGCGCATCGTCATCGAGGACTTGCCGAAGCAGGGCGAGGAGATCGAAACCTCCATCACTTGCGTCGGGAAGGAAATGAGGGGAGAGAAGCGCCGCGTGGTCCTCGCGACGCGGACCACGGGGGAAAAGGGAAGAGCGCTCTTTTCAACTGAAATGACCATGCTGTGGGCACGCTGATGACAGCGCTTTTGCAGTCATCACCGCTGCTGATCGAAAAAGGCCTGCTGCGCGCCTATGCCGGGATCACCGATGATTGGAATCCTCTCCATCTGGACGAGGAATTCGCAGCCAAGACGCAGCTTGGCGGAATTATCGCCCATGGGACGCTGTCGCTCAATATCGTCTTGAGGCTGTTTGCGGATTGCATCGGCCACAAGGCGTTGGTGCTGGATATCCGTTTTGTCAAGCCGGTCCGGCTCGGCGACTTCGTCACCGGATATGCCCGGACGACGGAGACTGCCCACGATACGTTCGAAGTCTGGGTGGAAACCAACAACGGAGCGCGGGTCATCGAAGGGACGCTGGTTGTCCCACAGTCAGCGGCAGGCTGAAGCTAAGGAAGCGGCGAGCGATCGCCGCTTTCGGTTTGTGTGACGCGATCAGGCCGGGCGCTCTTGCGCCTTTTCCATCGTCGATATCCTAGAGCGCGATGCGATCGGATTGAATCGTATCACGCCCTTATCTATTTGTTTGAGCATGATCTTTTCGGAAAATCGGTGCCCACTTTTCCGGATCATGCTCTAGACGCTGCATCGGATACCAGTTCAGCGAAGGGCACCGTCTCGCCGCGTGGACGCTCCTCGAAGCCGATCCGGACGCGATCGCCGATCCTGGCGTTCAGCCGGCTGTCTCCATGCACGTTGAGCATCATGCGAAATCCCTCGTCTAGATCGACCAGCGCTATGACGTAGGGAACGTCGTCCTTGAAAGCCGCGGTGGTGGGGCGATTGACCGTGGTGACGGTGAAGATCGTCCCGTTGCCGCTGCTATGGCGCCAGTCCACCTCTTCGCTGAGGCAGCGGATGCAGAGCCGTCGCGGATAGAATTGGACATGCCCGCATTTGCGGCAGGACTGATAAAGCAGTTCGCCCCGGCGGCATCCGTCCCAGAAGATGCGCGTCTCGGCGGTCGGCGCCGGAAATGGCTTTTCCATCAGGCAGTTCCCAGAACGAGCGAGCAATGAGCCGAGAGAATGCCGCCGTCGCCATGGACAAAGGCCAGTTCGGCATCTTCGACCTGACGTCCCGTCGCCATCCCGCGAAGCTGGGCGACCGCTTCGATCACATGATAGAGCCCTCCCGCCGCGCCGGGATGGCCATGGGAGAGTAGGCCCCCATGCGTATTGCACGGCAGCCGTCCGCCAAGGTCGAGTTCGCCCCGAAGTGCCGCCGGCCCCGCTTCGCCCTTCTGGAAAAAGCCGATGGATTCCAGTTCCGCGACAAGGGTGATCGTAAAAGAGTCGTAGATCTCGGCAATGTCGATGTCCGCGACCGTGACGTCCGCCGCCGCAAAGGCCCTTTGCGATGATACCGCGCAGCCATATTCGGTCAGGGACGGCGCGCACATGATGTGTTCGTGGGTGTGGCCTTGCCCGGTGCCGAGAACCTGAACGGGCCGCTGCCTGAGATCGCGCGCGGCGTCCATCGAACTCACGATCACGGCCCCTCCGCCGTCGGAGATGGGACAGCAATCGAGCAGATGAAGAGGGGTCGCGATACTTTTCGACCGTACCACGTCCTCTATCGTTATCGGCTTTGTCATCTGCGAGTTGGGATGACGGGCGGCATGCCTGCGTGCGGTGACCGCGACAGCCGCAAGCTGTTCGGCGGTAAGGCCGTACTCGTACATATAGCGTTGTGCGACCAAGGCGTAAGCCGCCGGCACGCTCATGCCGAAGGGGCGCTCGAATTGCGGGCTTCCGACCTCCGACAGTGCCTTGACGGCACCGTCGCGCGACAACCCTGTCAGGCGATTGTCGCCCGTGACGACCAGGACATGACGGCAGATCCCGGCACTGACCAGGGCTGCGGCCTGCATGACCATGATACAGGCGGTTGCACCTCCTGCCTGGATCGCCGTGTTCACGTTGGGCTCGATCCCGAAATATTCGCAGAAGACCGAGCTCAGCATCAGGTGCGGCTCGGTGATGGAATAGGCGCACAGGACGCCATCGATGTCCTGCCGCTTCAACCCGGCGTCGTCGAGCGCTCCAAGCGCGGCATCGACATGTAGGGACATGCAGCTTGCCTGTGGCAACTCGCCGACCTTCGTGCCGAAGGCGCCAGTGATCGCGGCCCTTGTCAACGTCGTTTGTCCCAATTGAATTCCAAGGGCGTCTTGGCGAGGAAACGGCTCGCTGCCGCCAGATGATAGTCGCTGTTCAGCACAACGGCCTGGGCGTAGGCTTCCAGGTCGGCAAGCGCCTGCTGGTCGAGGTTGAATGACTGGTTGAGGATCGTCTTGCTCAGGCCGATCGCCTCCGTCGAAGCCGGCCAGAAGCGCTCCGCAAGCGACAGCGCTTCATCGAGAAGGGTTTCTGCGGGATATTGTGCGAATGCGATGCCGAGGCGAATAGCTTCGTCCGCATCCACCGTCCGTGCGGTGAAGACAATCTCCTTTGCCCGTTGCAGGCCGACGATCCGGGGCAGGAGGAAAAATCCGCCGAGGTCGGGAACGAGCCCGATTCGGCCGAACACAGCGGAAAACCGGGTTTGAGGCGTCACCAGGATGAAGTCGGCGGCAAGCGCTAGATTGAAGCCGGCGCCGAAGGCAAAGCCGTTCACGGCCGCAATCACCGGCTTCTCGAGATTGATCAGTTCCCTGCACCACAGATGCAGGCGTTTGATCCGCTCGCGGTTCTTGAAGTTCGATCGTCGTTCTTCGGTCAGGGCAGCGAGGTCGCCCCCGGCGCAGAACGTATCGCCATTGCCGGTGATCACCACCGCCTTGACGGTGTCGTCGTCCCGACATTGCACTATTGCATCGGCAAGCGCATTCCTGAGCGGAATATCGAGCGCATTGCGTTTGGATGGCCTGTTCAGGATGATCAACTGGGTTTCGCCGTGACGCCTTAAAAGCACCGGCGGCTCTTCTTCCCGAATTTCGGTGCTGACGTTCATGTCTCGGCGCGAGCCTCTTCCGGCGTCTTCCTCGAGGAATTCGCACCGCCGGCGGACCGGCTTTCTATCTCCCCGGAAAGGGAATGCGACAGATGCTGCGCGGTCTCGGTCAGGTCGCGGACGAGTTCCCGGATTGAGTTCTTGGTGAATTGCGCGCTGAAGCCGATCGCGCTCATCGCCGCCAACGGGGTCCCGTCCTTTCTCAGGATAGGGGCCGCGACCGTGGTAACGCCCTTTGCGTAACGATCCTTATCGATCGCGTAGCCCTGCTTGCGGCATGCCTCCACGTCCGAGAGGAAATCCACGAAGGGCGGCGCATCCTGCCAGCGTATCCGCAAGAAGCGTCGTTCAATCTCCTCCTCGGAAAACTCCGAAAAAGCGGCCATGCAACGGCCGAGCGCTCCGACGAGAAGCGGCAGACGCTGCCCGATGCTCATATGGACCCGTATGGCCGAATGGTTGTCGGCGCGATCCACGAGGATGACACGGTCTTCACCGTAGGGCTGCCACAGCGTCAAGGTCACGCGGTGCCGCTGGGCGAGACTCTCGAGGCTCGGTCGTATCAAGGACACATAGCCGCCTCTTTCGAGCGAGCGCCCGGCAAGCTCCAGAAAGCCCAGGCCCACGCCATAGGTCTTCGTATTCTGGTCCAATGTAATGAGGTTAAAATGGAGCAGTGTACGAAGCAGGCTGAAACAGGTGCTCGGATTGATTTTCAGATCCCGCGCGATCTGGTTGACCCCGGTAGGCCCCGGCGCCTCATTGAGGTAGCGTAAAATCGCGAGGCCATTGGCGAGCGCTCCGACAAGCTTAACATTGAGCGGGCTCTGGTTCATTCTTAATCCAGATAATCCATTCTTTCTGTGGAATAATTCATAACTACCTGCCGTCTCGCTGTCAACGTATCATATTCGCGCCGATATGAGGCCTCAAGCCTGGATTTCCTGGAATCTTCCGGACAGAATCGCGCTTTTCGCCCGATATTTCTGGCTTTTGCCTCACTCGGGCGCCGGCACATATCCGGCCTTTTGATCGGCGCTTGACAAGATATCGAGTCAAGGTATTCTCTGTTTGAAACGGGCATTCACCATAAAAAATGGTGGCATTTGGAGCGGGAGAGGTATCGGCCGGCGTCTGAAAATCTGGAATGGAAGCGCGAGGCTGCCGGACCAATGCCTGACACAGAAGCAATCCATTTGCTTTGCTGACAGTTGTAAAAGGAGGAGAAGACATGAAGTGGAAGAACCTGCTTGTGCGGGCCTTGGGCGGAGCCTTTGTGCTCAGTGCCGTCTCGTCGACCGCCGCTTTTGCGGATACCAAGGTCGGCGTCGTCATCCCGCTCAGCGGCCTGACTTCGCAGATCGGCGCGAAGGTCAAGATGGCCTATGAGTTCGCCGAGCAACAGATCAATGCGGCGGGGGGCGTCAATGGCGAGCCGCTGAAGTTCATATTTGCCGATCACCAGGGCAAGCCTGATGTCGGCGCGCGCGAGGCCGAGCGGCTGGTGGAGCAGGAAAAGGTTTCCGCGCTCACCGGCTCATATGAGAGCGGCGTGACGCTTGCCGTCGCGCAGGTCGCCGAACGCCGCCACATCCCTTATCTGGTGCCGTATTCCGCAGCGAACCTGATCACGGAATCGGGCCTGAAATATACGTTCCGCACGCGCCCGCCTTCGCGCCTTTGGGTCGATGCGATGTATAATTATCTGGATGCGGCAGCCAAGCAGTCGGGCAAGAGCATCGACAAGATCGCCATCCTCGCCGAAGACGGCGCCTATGGCCAGGGCACCAGCGCCGACATCAAGAAGCTGGCGGAGAAGCACGGCAAACAGGTCGTCGCCACCGAAACGTTCCATGGCGGCGCGCAGGACATGACCGCCCAGATCAGCAAGATCAAGGCGGCAGGCGCCGATGCTATCCTGGCTGCGTCCTATCTGAACGATACGATGAAGGCGCTGCAGACCATGGCGCTTCTCCAGTTCAAGCGGCCCTATCTGACGATCGGCACCGGCGAGGTCGACGCGGGCTTCTTCCAACTCGGCGACCTGGCCGAGAACCAGGTCGGCACGACCGCGTGGTTGCCCGACATCAAGCTGAAGGGCGCGGCCGAATTCGGCAAGGAGTTCAAGGCCAAGTATAATATCGATGTCAACGACGACATCGCCTACGCCTATGCCGCAGCCTATGTCTATAAAGAGGCGGTCGAGGTCAACAAGTCGGCCGACCCGCAGGGGGTGCGCGACACGCTGGCGAGCCATACCTTTGTGTCAGAGCAGGCCAATCTCGTGCCGCGGGACGGCGGCAACCTGAAGTTCGACGAGAAGGGGCAGGCCAACACAGTGATCCTGGTCGCTCAGGCGCAGGACGGCAAATGGGTCACCGTTTGGCCTGAAGGCATCGCGGGCCAGACTGCCAAGCTTGGCCAGTGGGTTCCCGGAAACCGGTGACGTGTGCTGACCGCAGAGGCCGTGGATTCGTGGAGCGACGTGCGTGATTAACGGTGTCGTCATTGCGCAGGCAGTCGTCGACGGGCTGCTCAATGCAGGAATTTTCGGCCTCGCCGCGGTCGGGCTTACCCTTCTGTTCGGTGTCATGGGCGTGGTCAACTTCGCCCATGGCGCGATGCTGATGATGGGGATGTATCTCAGCTATGTCTTGTTCGAGACGCTGCATATACACCCCTACCTGTCTACCTTCATCGTAGTGCCGGTGCTCGCCCTCTTCGGCATCGGCGTCTACCGTTTCCTGCTGCGGCCATTGGCATCGGCCCCTGAGACGAGCCAGCTATTGGTGACCCTGGGCGTTGCGATCATCCTGGAAAACGCGGCACTGATGATTTTCAGCGCCAATTTCCGATCCGTCATGGTACCGGTCAATTATTCCAGCTACAGCATTGGCCCGGTCGTGATCGCTGCGACGCGGCTCTATGGCTTTCTCGTCGGCATGGGAGCCTGCCTGGCGCTCTATCTGCTTTTGCGGTTCAGCGATTTCGGCGCGATGACCCGCGCGGCCGTGCAGGACCGCGAGGCGGCGGCGCTTGCCGGCATCGATGTCGAAAAGATCCTTATTGCGTCCGCGGCGATCGCCGTGGGTGCGCTCGGTCTCGCGGCAGCCTGGCTGGTCCCGACCGTCTATGTGTCGCCGGCAATCGGCCATACCTACCTGCTGCCGTCGTTCATTATCGTCATTCTCGGCGGCACGGGCAGCGTGCGCGGCGCGATCCTGGGATCGTTCGTCTACGGGCTGAGCCAGACGCTTGGCGCCGTGCTCGTCCCCGGATCGCTCGGCCTCCTAATTCCGCTGATCGTTTTCGTCGTGCTGTTGCTGGTGCGGCCGAACGGGCTGTTCAGAGGTACGGTCTAATGATGAACCCGGCGAAATTCGTGCTCGGCGCAGCGGTAATCGCGCTGGTGGTCGCCCTGCCTTTCTTTGGAGGCAGCTTTGTCCTGACGACCGCGATTGCCGCGCTTTATCTCGCCTATCAGGCCCTTGCCTGGAATCTCGTCGGCGGGCTCGCCGGGCAGTTTTCCCTCGGCAACACCATCTTCATCGGCGCGGGCGCCTACACGTCTTCATTCCTGTTCGTCCATTATGGCGTCACCCCATGGATCGGCATCTGGGCGGGCGCCGCCCTTTCGGCCGGGCTTGCCTTCCTGATTGGCGCCGTCACCTTCCGCCTCAATCTGCGCGGGCTCTATTTCGCCATGGTCACGCTGGCGCTCGCCGAGATGGCGAAGGTGCTGGTCGAGAACACCGAGCCCCTGGGAGGGGCCTACGGCATCCTGATTCCGGTGCGCGACACCGATCTCTACGCTGCCCAGTTCGAGTCGCGTGCCGTCTACTATTACATCATCCTGGGCATGGTGGTCGCCGCAGCCGCGATCATGACCGCGGTGCAGCGCGGGCGGCTCGGCCTGATGCTGGAAGGAGCGAAGAACAACGAGGATGCAGCCAAGGCCGTCGGTGTCCCGACGATCTACAACATGCAACTCATGTTCGCCCTTAGCGCAATCCTCTCGGCGCTCGGCGGCTCGTTCATGGCGCAGTACACGTTGTTCATCGACCCGAAGTCCATGTTCTCCTGGACCGAGGCGGTGCTGTTCCTTCTCCCGGCAGTGATCGGCGGCACCCGCCATTGGATCGGGCCGGTGATCGGCGCCATTTTGCTGGAACTGGTGGCTGATATCAGCCGCGTCGCGCTGGGCGGTTCCCTCGACGGGCTCGCCCAGATCATCTACGGCCTTGTCGTCATTGTCGTCGTGATGCGGGCGCGCATGGGCATCGCCGATCTCTTTTTCGAGCGCGCCCGGGCGCGGCGGGCGCAAGGCCGGGCCGACAGGACAGCGGAGATATCGAATGCCGCTTCTTAGTGTTTCGGGCCTGTCGAAATCCTTCGGCGGCCTGAGGGCCGTGGACAATCTGAGCTTCGATGTCGAAGAAGGCAGCATTACGGGCGTGATCGGGCCGAACGGCGCGGGCAAGAGCACGCTGTTTGCCGTGCTCACCGGCTTTCATCCTGCCACCCAGGGCAGTTGGGCGCTCGATGGGCGCCCGCTGCGCGGCTTGAGCCCGGAGGCGATCTGCGGACTAGGCATGGTCCGCACCTTCCAGATCGTACAGATGTTTCCGGGCATGAACGTGCTGGAAAACGTCATGGTTGCCGCCGCTCACCGCTCGCGCGACCGTGCCGAGGCAGCGCGCCACGCAATGGAAGCGCTGGAATGGGTCGGGCTGACGCCGAAACAGCTTCATCCGACCGGCAGTCTCACACTCGCCGACAAAAAGGCCATGGAAATGGCCAAGGCCTGTGCTTCCGGTGCGCGCGTGATCCTTCTCGACGAGGTTATGGCGGGGCTTAGGCCCGCCGAGGTCGAGCGCGTGGTCCAGACGATCCTGGCCCTGCGCAGCCAGCGGCGGCTGACCTTTCTCATTGTCGAGCACCTCATGGATGCCGTGATGGCGCTGTCGGACGAGATCATCGTGCTCAATTTCGGTGCCCTGCTTGCCAAGGGCACGCCAGCTCAGGTTCAGCGGGATCCGCAGGTGCTCGAAGCCTATCTCGGAGTGGGCGCCAATGCTTGAACTGATCGGTGTCAATGCCGGCTACGGCGAGAGTCTTGTCCTCGACGAGGTCTCGTTGCGCGTTGAGCAGCGCAAGCTGGTGGCGCTGGTAGGCGCCAATGCCGCCGGCAAATCGACAATCGCCGGCGTGATCTCGGGCCTCGTGCCGGTGCGTTCGGGGCAGGTGAAATTCGACGGCGCGGTCATCAACGATATCCCGGCCCATCAGCGCGTCCGCCGCGGCATCGTCCATGTGCCGGAGGGACGAAGGCTGTTTCCGATGCTGTCGGTCGAGGAGACGCTGGTCGCAGGCTCCTCCTTCGGTCAGCCGAAATCGCATCGGCGGCAAAACATCGAGAAAATGTACGCGATGTTCCCGCGGCTCAAGGAACGGCGGCACCAGCTTGCCTCGACCATGTCCGGCGGCGAGCAGCAGATGCTGGCAATAGCGCGCGGCCTGATGGCGGAGCCGCAATTCCTTATCCTCGACGAGCCGTCGCTGGGGCTTGCGCCCAAGGTGGTGGAGCAGATCTTCGCGGTGGCCAGGGAATTGCTCGAGCAGGGGCTGACCGTGCTGCTGATCGAGCAGCACCTGAGGGAAGCGCTTACGCTGTGCGATTACGCCTATGTCGTGGAGAATGGCCGTATCGTCCTGGAGGGGCAGGGGAACGACCTCTTGTCCGACACCCGCACCCGCGAAGCCTATCTCGGCAAGATGCAATTGGAGCAGGCCGGTTCATGACGAACGATCGCAGGGCGGCGGCCCATCAGGACAACGCTGCTGCGCCACGCCAGATTTCGAGCGACTTCTCGCAGTTCACCTATCCGCACCTCCTGCGCTTGCAGGCAAGCGTGCGGCCGGATGCGCCCGCGATCGTGACGCCTGCGCGTGCAATGACGTGGCGGCAACTGGACGAAGAAGCCGGCCGCCTTGGCGCCGCGCTGCTTTCGCTCGGCGTTGCGCAGGCCGACAAGGTGGGCATCCTGATGCCCAATTGCTGCGAATGGGCCGCGTGGGCACATGGCGCTGCGGGGATCGGCGCCGTGGTGGTTCCGGCCAATACGCGCTTCCGCGAGGAAGAACTGGCCTACCAGCTCAAGGCATCGGACACGCGCGTGCTGGTGCTGCGGAAACGTCTGGGGGATGCCGATTTCCTCGGCATGATCCTGAAGCTGGTACCGGAGCTGAAAACGGCAAAGCCGGGAACATGGGCGAGCACGGCGTTCCCGCAGCTGAAACATGTAATCTGCGTGGATGCCGCGCCCGGCGAAATAACGGGCGTCATGACGCCGGAGGATGCCCTGCGGCTTGCCACGTCCGAGCGCATCGAACAAATGCGCCGAGCCCAGGACGGGGTCCGGCCGCAGGACGTCGCGATCATCCAGTACACCTCCGGGACGACGGCCTTCCCGAAAGGCGTGATGCTCAGCCATTACAGCACGACACGCAATGCGTTCCACGTCAACGAGCGCCTGCGCATCGGCGCCGACGACCGTATCTATTCGCCGGGCCCGTTCTTCCATGTCGGCGGGTCGACGCTCGGTATGCTGCTCGGTCTCCTGTCCGGCGCGCCTGTCTACACGCAGCCGAAATTCGATCCGCCATCGGTGCTCGATACCATCGAACGCGAGAAGATCACCGTCTACAACGGCGTCGACTCCCTGTTCATTACCCTGATGAAACACCCGGCTTTCCGCCGCGAAGCGTTGTCTTCGATCACCAAGGGCTGGATTGCCAGCAGCCCCGATCTCATCCGCATGGTGCATCGCGAGATGGGCCTTGTCGGCATCACCAACGTCTTCGGGATCAGCGAAGCTTCTCCCAACGTGACGATCTGCGATCTCACCGATCCGCCTGAATTGCGCGCGGAAACCTGCGGCTATCCGCATGCCGACAGCGAGGTGAAGATCGTCCACCCGGATACGGGAGCCGAGCTTCCGGCGGGCGAGCGGGGCGAGATCTGCTATCGCGGCTATTCGCTGATGCTCGGCTACTACAAGAATCCGGCGGCAACGGAGAAGGCTATCGACAGCGACGGCTGGCTGCACACGGGTGATCGCGGCCTGCTGCGACCGACGGGCGAGCTGGAATATTTCGGACGCATCAAGGACATGCTGCGGGTCGGCGGAGAGAACCTTGCTCCAGCCGAGGTCGAGGAGGTGCTCTGCCAATATCCCAAGGTGCGGCAGGCAGCGGTAATCGGCCTTCCAGACGAACGCCTGGTCGAGGTGCCCGCGGCGGTGCTGGAACTCAAGCCTGGCGAAAAATGCACCACCGAGGAGATCGTCGACTTCTGCAAGCTGAAGCTCGCGGCCTACAAGATTCCGCGCACGGTTGCTTTCGTGGATGCCTTGCCGATGACCGGCAGCGGCAAGATCCAGAAGTTCAGGCTCCGTCAGGATGTCTTCGGTCTGGCCGGCGACCGCACATGACGGAGGAGATGTGAGTACAGAACTTATTCGCGAGGACGAGCATGGTGTCGCGCGGCTCTGGCTGAAACGCCCGACCAAGCGCAACGCGATTTCGGAAAGCCTCTTCATCGAGTTGCGCGAGGGCCTGCGCGAGATCGAACGCGACGAAAACGTGCGCCTCGTGGTCCTGCGCTCCGGCGTGCCGGGTGTTTTTTGCGCAGGCGCCGACCTTCAAACCATGGCCGATCCGCATCCGGCGGAACTCGAGCGGCAGTTCGATCTCCTGCTCGGATGCCTCGATGCGTTCCAAAACTGCGCCAAGCCGATCCTTACGGTGATTCAGGGCGACTGTCTCGGGGTCGGCTGCGCACTGGCCGCGGCCTCCGATTTCGCGGTGGCGGAAGCCGATGCCCGCTTCGCATTGCCCGAAATCAGGCTCGGCCTTGCCCCTGTCCTTGCCATGGCCGCGCTGGCGCCTGTCGTGGCCCGGCGGCAACTGGTCTATTGGTCGGCGAGCGGGCGTCATTTCTCCGCAGCGGAGGCGCAGCAGGCCGGACTCCTGACATCGGTCGTCCCGGTCGCCGCACTCGAAGGGTTTGTTACGCAACTGGCCGGCGATCTCAGCCGGTCCGATGGGGCAGCGCTTGCCCAGGTCAAGTCGACTGCCCGCATGCTTTATCCGACGGCCTCGACTGCCGGATACGAGCCGCTCATGCGCGACATGATTGCAACCGCAACGAGCCCCGCAGCGCGAAGCGCGATCGACGGCTTCTTGCAGCGGAAACGACACCCATAAGTCACCCGTAGTTGAAGATAGGGCGAGATTGAAATGAAGAAGAAGATTCTGATCGTGGGCGCGCTTGGCGCGGTCGGCCGTTGTGCCCTGGAACATTTCGAGGGCAAGCCGGATTGGGAGATCGTCGGCGCGACCCGGCGCGCGCCCGATTTCAAGACGCGTGCAAGCTGGGTCTCGGTCGATCTGCGCGACCGCGCCGACTGCGAGGCCAAGCTCGGGCAGATGAACGACATCACGCACATTGCCTATACGGCTGTCTATGAGAAGGCCGACGTCACGCGCGGATGGTCCGAGATGGATCACGTGAAGATCAATCTTGCCATGCTGCAGAATCTTGTGGAAGTGGTCGAGAAGGCCTCTCCCGCCCTGCGGCACATTACGCTGATGCAGGGAACAAAGGCCTATGGCGGCCATCTGGGGCCGTTCAGCATGCCGGCGCGCGAGAGCGACCCGCGCTATATGGGCCCGAACTTCTACTACAATCAGATGGATTGGCTGGCGGAACGGCAGAAGGGCAAGGCGTGGTCCTGGACCATTCTGCGTCCGCAGATTGTCTGCGGCATATCGATCGGCAGCCCTTTGAATATCATCACGGCGATTGGTGTGTTTGCCGCGATCTCGCGTGAATACGGCATCCCGCTGCGCTTTCCGGGCGGCGTATCACGCGTGGGCGAAGCGACCGATGCCCGTCTCATTGCCAAGGCAATGGAATGGGCGGGCACGAGCCCGCAAAGCGCCAACCAGATCTACAACGTCACCAATGGCGACGTTTACGTCTGGGAAAACGTCTGGACCAGACTCGCCGGCTTGTTCGATATACCGCTCGCCGCGCCGCATCCCTTCTCTCTTGCGCGCGTGATGCCACAGAACGAGCCAATCTGGGACTCTATCGTAAAGAAATACGACCTCGTTCCACACAAGTATAATGAGATCGTGCCTTCCTGGCAGTTTGCCGATTTCCTGCTCGGCTACGGCCAGCGACCGAACCCGCACCACATGAGCACGATCAAGATCCGGCAGCACGGCTTCAACGAATGCATCGACACCGAGGCCATGTTCGTTGAATTGATCGGCGAATTGCAGCAGCGGCGTATCCTGCCGTCGTAGAGCATGATCTGGAAAAATGGGTATCGGTTTTCCGAAAGGTCGTGCTGAAATAAAGAGATAAGAGCATGATGCGGTTCAATCCGATCGCATCATGCTCCAACATGACATCGCCGCCCCGAGCCTGGCTGACGAGAACCGTCGCACGTTGAAGCAGGCGACCTGATGCGCGGCTCCGACCGCGGCCGGGGCGGGTTCCTCAATTGTGCACTGCTCCGTGGCGATCGGGCAGCGGGAGCGGAACCGGCAGCCGGCTTGGGGCGTCGAGCTTGACAACTCACTGCGCATGGCAACATTTCTCTTTGCTTGTCTGGATATCTACAACAAAATCAACCGCGTCCGGCGCTATAGCCCATTCGACTAGGTATAGTGGCTATTCAAACCGGCTGGTCGAGCCGGGACAAACCGTCAGCGATGTATTCGGGTGCGTATGTGGATTTTGGCCATTTCCGCCGCGTACAAACACCGTTTGTTCCGTTTCCAGGAAAAAGGCGTCACCAGCCTCTTGCCAGCAAAGCCTTGATCCTCTAGGGCTTCCGGCGGTTCGGAGCGTAGCGCAGCCCGGTAGCGCACTTGACTGGGGGTCAAGGGGTCGTGGGTTCGTTATTCGGAGTCGTGAACGTTGTTCACCACGGGACTTTTTTCCTTCGGGCAGTAGCGCAGCCCGGTAGCGCACTTGACTGGGGGTCAAGGGGTCGTCGGTTCGAATCCGGCCTGCCCGACGGAAAGAAGTCCTTATAAAATCAATATGTTAGCAAGCTCTTTGCGTAGCTGGCTAGCATATTGATGAAGGCGGCATTCGAGAGTCCCAAGGAACTGCTGTCCGGGCAGTTTCTGTACACTCAGAATTCGATATCACGGGTCCATGTGACCTGTTCAGCACTGTTGAATGCTTTGTACCGCAATGGTTACAGCAATCGCGTCAATACGCTGATGAGCCTTCTGGAACAGAGTTGAACACTTTTTCTGCGCGTGACCGCAGGATCACCTCGTCGCGGACAAGACGGGAGGCGTCGCCATCCTGTCGCCCATCGTGGCAGGCGATACCGCCGAGGGGCGCGTGGACCTCTCCGACATCGACTTCGACAAGTTGACCGACCTCTTTGCCACCGCCCGAAAGTCACTGCCGAAAAACTGCGCGACGAGGCATAGGGCAAAGCCGTGGAAATGGCCGAGACCAATCCCGCACGGCAGCATCTGGTAGAGCGGCCGGAAAAACTGGTCGCTGGCTACAATGCCGGTCGGTCGATGCCGAGCAGTTCTTCGCGGCGCTAAAAGCATTCATCGGGGAAATGGACGAAGAGGAATTGGTTATCTTCGACCTCTTGACCACCTCAGACCCAAACGCGCCAATGAGGAGGAGCAGGAAGTCAAACGGGTGTAGAGATCTCTGCTGGAGAAGCCACACGATTCTGACGGGCGCGATTGACTGAGTTCGCGGACAGGAAACGCGGGGTGCGGTCTAGACAGATATCAGGCAGCGCCTCAATGAATTGTCGGATACTCCCTATCCCCAAGCATTGTGAGATACCAAGGTAAACCAAGTCTGGGATTTCCGCGTTGCGACGGTATGTCTGGCGCTTGGGCTTAGAGTTTTTCGATATCGCGAAAGACGAGCGGATGCTCGCTAGCTTGGCGAGTTCTATACGCGCAAATCGTCTCGCTTGATCTGCTGCAATGGGATTCGAAGTCCCGGCCCGTGACCAGCTTCACTCGCTAGAAATTCGACCCCTCGAGCTTCTAATGCAGCACGCAATCGTTCAAGCGTCCGGATAGCGACACGCTCATTTCGTTCCACGCGAAGAATCGTTCTCTGCCCGACACCAGATAATTCCGCGAGTTCGGCTTGGCTCATGCCCAATGCCGAGCGTGCTGCCCGCAAGATTTCATTGGGAACTATCACTGCAGCTTCCTTGGATTGCATGGCAATCCATCACAGAAATGTTGACATAACAAATTGACGTCTGTACCGCCATTAAGTGGCGTGCTATACGCCAAACATGTTGTGCAGCGTGAGTCGCGCAAGCATTCCTACGAATCACGAATGAATCGAATCCTTCGAAACAGATGGAGATGGTGGCGATGATCTTGTTCGGTCGAAACAAGCAGGCGACAGAGTTCATTGCAACAGAGGTACTGTTGATTTCCGCTGAGAGCTGACCCGGGATTTTCGCCGAGAAGTGACCCGCCTTCATGTATGGTTTGGGTCTTAGGCCTTGGTCAAGGTGGGTGCTTTCTCCTTCTTTGCGTCAGTGGTCTGGGCT